>Ga0307373_10003788_pt1 | contig 25966 bp, 23 predicted proteins | sample OX2MG_FD_202534 | JGI IMG/M metagenome (GOLD analysis project Ga0307373, IMG submission 202534) | Soil microbial communities from Risofladan, Vaasa, Finland - OX-2 | ecosystem: Environmental > Terrestrial > Soil > Coastal area > Acid sulfate soil | place: Finland: Risofladan, Vaasa | collected...
CGTGACGGTCGGCGTGCTCATGCTCGGGGTGATGGCCGCCGGCGTCGTGCTGCTGTCCCTCTGGGCGCCCCCGGTCGCGGCGGCGAGCGAGGGCCTCAGCGGGCGCAGGCCCCTGTAGCGGGGCCGGCGGGGCCGGCCCCGACCGCCCTACTTGGTGCTCGATCCGAGGAACGTGGTGGCGTTGAGGTTGAGCTCGCGCGAGCCCTCGATCTTCCCGTACTCGCGCGGCGTCGTGTCGACGTCGGTGGCCTGGGCCCGCAGCGCCCCGACCGTGCACTCCTCCCGGGCCCGGTGGGCGAAGGGATCGAAGTTGTACCAGCGGCAGGCGTTCTCCCACGTGACCATGTGGATCTCGTCGTCGGGGATCTCGGTCGCCACCAGGGACTTCATCAGGACCTCGGGCGACTCCGGCCACGTCGAGTCCGAATGCGGGTAGTCGCATTCCCACGTGATGGTGTCGACCCCGATGTGGTGGCGGTTGCGCAGGCCCGTCTCGTCGTCGATGAAGCAGGTCTGGACGTGCTTGCGGAACGCCTGGCTCGGCAGGACGTCGCCGAAGTCGGCCCCGGTCCAGCGGCGGTGGTGGTCGTACACGAAGTCGGCCTTCTCCAAGAAGTACGGGACCCACCCGATGCCGCCCTCGGCCAGCGCCACCTTCACTTCCTTGAACTTGCCGAACACCGGCGACCACAGCAGCTCCGCCGCGAAGATCGCCGTCTGGAACGGCATCGACTGCGGGATCACGCTGAAGGGGGTCCGGGGCATGAAGTTCGGGAACCCGCCGAAGTGGAACACCATCACGGTGCCCGTCTCCTCGCAGGCCGCCCAGGCCGGGTCCCACTCGTCACCGTGGAGGTCGGGCATCCCGAAGCGGTGGGTCTCGGGGTGGAAGGACGTGGCGAAGCAGCCCTGCGCCGCGCAGCGCCGGATCTCCTCGGCCATCCACTCCGCCCCGAGGGCGAACCCCGACAGGGCGAGGGGGATGAAGCGGCCCGGGTAGGCGCCGGCCCACTCGTGGATGTGCCAGTCGTTGTAGGCGCGGATCATCGCCGCGGTGAAGTCGCGGTCCTCGCTCTGAAGGAAGAACTGCCCTCCCAGGCCGGGCCACGACGAGAAGTTGATGGACGCCAGGACGCCGTTGACGTTCATGTCGCGGACGCGCTCGTGCACGTCGTAGGTGCCGGGGCGCACCTGGTCGAAGTTGGCCGGGTCCTTGCCCCAGTCCTCGCGCGGGCGGCCCTGCACTGCGTTCAGCCCGAAGGTCGAGATCTCCTGACCCTCGATGAGCCAGGCGTCGGTGCCGTCCGCCCGGCGGATCACCCGGGGCACCCGGTCGCGGTACTTGGCCGGCACATGCCCCTTCATGAAGTCGCTCATGCTGGGCGGCTCGACGACGTGGTCGTCGACACTGACCAGGATCAGGTCCTCGGTGCGCATCTGGTCCCCCTTTGCGGCTCGCGATCGCTCAAAACCATGCTAGTTGTTTGCCGCCCCGGCAGTCACCTCGATCCCGAGTCAGTTTGAATCGGGGCGTGCGGCGGTTGGGGGGAAGTGAGTCTGACGATCCTTTTGCAACCGTTCTTTGGATTGCCCACGCCGACCGACTACGAACACCCCACCCAGGCCGACGACATCGATGCCGACAAACGCTGCTCCGGCCGCGTCGTGTCCCTCCAGGACCAGGGCAGCGCCAAGTCCAAGCACGGTTGCTGAGATGACAAACCCGAGCGCGAGCCCCCACCAAGAGCGCCGATCCCCTCCTTCAACGGCGACCTTCTCGATGTGTTGGCGGTGAGTCGCTTGGCTCTCCGCCATCTTGAGAATGCGGTCCGCCGAACCCGGGAGAACATTCTCATAACCACGGAATTGCTCGGGTGGAGGAAGCGGACCAGCGTAAGCGGACGCTGAAAAGGCAGCCGCGAAAATCGACATGATCTGCGGGTTATTGCCTGACTGCTGCTCAACGGCCTCCCTGACCTGAGGGGGAAGACTCCCGAGAATGTCAGCGAGAGCGGGCAGGACAACAGGCTCCTGGCCCGGAGGGATAGGCTGTGACCCTTCGTCAGCGAGCGACATCTGCAGAGACGCTGGCCATCGCCTCTCGCAGCCTGTCCCCTACCGCGAGCCAGTCCTGAGCTGTCGCCCTGGTATCTGGATCTTCCGGCGGTGCAGTCCTGTTGTACTCAGTCAGGGCGTTCCCGAAGTCAAGCAATCGTCCCACCCCCTCCAGCCAGGAGGGGGTGGCGAACAAGAACGTTGAACGAAAGTCCTCACGCATCGTCGCTGCCCCTTTCATCTGAAAGCATCAGACTGTGATGCAACATGCAAGTTCCACACGGCGATTCTACGGCCAGCACCGGCCAGAACGTAGCACTCTGACCAGGTCAATCCAGCAGACCAGCGATCTCCCACACGGACCATACGTCGTCGGCCCTCCCGGCTGCCATCGCGGGGGTGGTCGGGCGCCCGTGCCGTTCGTGGGCGTCTGGTGGGGTCTGGCGAACCCGTCAGCACCGAAAAGGGGATCGATCACGGTCAGGCAGGGCTTGTGACCGTCCGTGGTGAGCTGGAACCGGTTGCGGAGCAGTCACCTCGCGTTGCCTTGTGTGGATCTCCCTGGCGGCGTTCAGCGCGCATTGCATTATGGTATGCTCATTGTATGGCACAATTCGTGACGCGGCTCGATGATCGGCTCGTCCGAGAGGTGGACGCCCTGGTTTCCGTCGGGGTCGTCGCCAACCGCTCCGAGGCCGTACGGCTCGGTCTCGAGAGGCTGGTCGATCAGCATCGCCGCCGCCAGATCGGGACAGAGATCGCGGAGGGCTACCGCCGCCGGCCCCAGACCGACGAAGAGCTCGCCGGGCTGGATCAAGCTACGCGCGCCTTGGTCGAGGAAGAGCCCTGGTGAGCATTCCGCGCCAAGGCGAGATCTGGTGGGCAGAGACCGAGGACATGCGGCGACCGGTGCTCGTCGTGACTCGCTCGGAGGCGGTCGGCGTTCTGGCTGCGATCGTCGTGGCGCCAGTGACGCGAACGGTCCGGAGCATTCCGACCGAGATCCGCCTCGGCTCGGAGGAGGGCCTGGCGGTCGAGTGCGTGGCATCCTTCGACAACCTGCAACGGGTACGGCGTGCCGCACTCAGGGAAAGGGCCGGAGATCTCGGAGAGCGCCGTGACGAGATGTGCCTCGCCCTCCAAGCCCTCGCAGATTGCTGAGACCGACCCCTCGGACGACGACGGTCACCGTGGTAATGGCGCAGTGGGCCGCCCCGGACCACATTCCCCCTGACGGCGGTCTCAGGCCTCGACAGACGTCCCCTCCGGCTGCAGGCCGAAGTCGAAGTCGTACTCGAACGGCACGATCGTGCGGTAGGGCAGGAACGCCAGCGGCTCGTACACCCCCCCGTGGGCCGGGTACCGGCCGGTGGCCCGCAGCGTGCGCCGGGACCCCTCTATCCGGGGCATGACGTCGGCCGGATCGTCGCCGCAGAGGAGCACGTGCATCGTGAGATCGCCCGCCGCCCCGGCCACGGGGTCGAAGCGGATCGCCGCCAGCACCCCGGGCACGGCCAGCAGGTCGACCACCTGGGTCTCGCGCCACCAGGCGACGGCCTCCTCGCGGCGCTCGGGGGAAGGCGCCCGCCCGATGGCCACGATCATCCCCCGGTGCGCCAGGTACGGCACCGCCGCGGGCGAGACCAGGACACCCGGCCCGGTGAAGGTCTCGGCCAGGCGCCACCGGCCCGAGTAGGTCCCCCGGCCCTGTTGCCAGTACCGCCCGGCCTTCACGATCCCGCGGTCCTTGGTCGTCCAGAACCCGAGGGCCTCGGGCCCGTCAAAGGCCTCCAGCCCGAAGAAGTAGATCGTGGCGTAGGGAGGGTGGCCGCCGGTCAGCTCCCCGGCCACGGCACCGGGGGCGGCCTGCAGGTCCCTCGGCGCCACGTACCGGCGCGCCGTGACCACGTCTCCTTTGGAGATGTGCTCGGGGAGGTGGTCGAGGTCGTACCAGCGGTTGTACTCCGCGGTGTACTCGGCGGGGATGTCGAGCGTCGCGAAGAGGATCCCCTTCACCTCCATGTGCCGCTCCCCCCCGTCGTGGCGAGCTCCACCCAGCCGGCGCCCTCCGAGGAGGCGATGGCCCCGTCGATCACCTCCTGCACGGCGCAGCCGTCGCGGATCGTGGGGGTCGGGGTGGGCTCGCCCCCGAAGGCGGGCAGCCAGTCCTCCAACATGAGCCCCATCGCCTGCACGGCGAACGAGGACCGGCGGGCCGGGAGCTCCACCCCGCTGGCCAGGCGGCGCGTAGAGGGCACAAGGGGGACCGGCTCCGCACCGACGCGGGCCACCAGGGACCCCGAGGACCCCGGCGAGCGGTTGACGGCGATGGTGCCCTCGCTGCCGTGCGCCTCAAAGAGGTTGGTCCCCGCCCCCAGCCCCGCCGAGGAGTTCGAGAGGACGGCCAGGGCCCCCGACTCGAGCCGCAGCAGCACGCCGGAGGTGTCGTCGGCGGTCACCTCCACCTCCCCCTGCGGCGTGGTCACCCGGTCGATGGAGTGGCGGACGTCGGCGCACACGGCGACGGCCCGGCCGAAGAGGGACTGCACGAAGTCGATCTCGTGGGACATCTGGCCGAAGAGGTAGCCGCCCCCCTGGTCGCGCCGGTACATCCAGGCGGCCTGGGGCTTGTGGGTGGGGTGCCAGTAGCCGGTGGTGATGGTGACCTGCACGAACGAGGGGCGGCCGATGGCCCCGCCCTCCACCAGCTCGCGGATCGCCAGGTGCTCGGGCGACCACCGGTTCTCGAAGCACGCGAGCGTGGCCCGGTCGGACGCCTCGGCGGCGTCGGCCATCACCCGCCCCTGGGCCCCGTTGAGCGAGAGCGGCTTTTCGCACAGCACGTGCCGGCCCGCCGCGAGGGCGGCGAGGAACATGTCGTGGTGCCGCTCCACCGGTGCCGACACCGACACGAGGTCGAGGTCGTCGCGGCGCACGAACGACTCCCAGTCGGTGGTGGTGTCGCCGATGCCCAACCGCTCGCCGCCGGCGGCGACCGACTCGGGCCGGCTGCTGCACAGCGCCACCAGGTCGTAGCCGTCCACGGCGGCGAAGGCCGGCGCGTGCACCAGGGCCCCCCAGCCGACACCGATGAGCCCCACCCGCAAGTTGTCTGCCATGGGCCCAATCGTGCCGGACGGGCGGGGCCGCCGTCGAACGCGGCCGGCGACGCGGGCGGGAAGCGGGCTGCGGGACGAAGGAGTACCGTGAGCCCATGCCCCTCCCCGACGACGTGCAGGTCGTTTCGGTGGACGACCACGTGATCGAACACCGGACCGTATGGCAGGACCGCCTCCCGGCCAGGTTCCGCGAGGCGGGCCCCCGGAACGTCAAGGACGACCAGGGCCGGGACGTCTGGATGTTCGAGGGCCGACCGCACTACAACGGCGGCCTGGGCGCCGTGGCCGGCAAGGACAAGAAGGACTACGGGCTCGACCCCACCTCCTACGACGAGATGCTCCCGGGCTGCTACGACCCGGCGGCCCGGGTGAAGGACATGGACGCGGACGGCATCTGGGCCCAGCTCCCGTTCCCGACGTTCCCCGGCTTCGCCGGGAGCACCCTGTTCGCCGCCGACGACAAGGAGCTCGCCACCGCCTGCGTCGCCGCGTACAACGACTTCATGATCGACGAGTGGTGCGCGTTCTCGCCCGAGCGCCAGATCCCGCTGGTCCTGGTGCCGTTCTGGGACGTGCAGGCCGCCACCCGCGAGGTGGAGCGGGTCGCGGCCAAGGGCGCCAAGGCGATCACCTTCACCGAGGCGCCGCACGCCCTCGGGCTGCCGTCGTTCCACAGCGACCACTGGGACCCTTTCCTCGCCGCCGCCCAGGACGCCGACCTGCCGCTGTGCCTGCACTTCGGCAGCGGCGGCGTCCCGGCGGTCGCCCCGGACTCGCCCTTCATCGTCTCCATCGCCCTGTTCGGGCTGAACTCCCAGCAGACCACGGTGGACCTGCTGCTGTCCCCGGTGTTCCGCAAGTTCCCCCGCCTGAAGGTGGCGCTGTCCGAGGGCGGTATCGGGTGGATGCCCTACATCCTCGAGCGCACCGACTACAGCTGGGACCGGCACCGTTGGTACCAGGACGTCGACCGTGAGACCCGGCCCTCGGACATCTTCCGGGACCACATCTTCGGCTGCTTCATCGCCGACGAGGCCGGCCTGCGCAACCTCGACCTGATCGGCGAGGACAACGTGATGTTCGAGGGGGACTACCCGCACTCGGACAGCAACTGGCCCAACAGCCGCAAGATGCTGGCCGAGTCCCTGATCGACGTTCCCGACGACACGGCCCGCAAGATCGCCGAGCTCAACGCCCGGCGGGTGTTCAACTTCCCGCGCAAGGGCTGAACCACCGGGCCGACGGCCCTCACGGGAGGTAGGGATTCGTGAAGGCAGCACTCGAGGGCCTCCGGGTGGTCGACCTGACCACCACCCCGACCGGTGCCGAGGTCACCCAGCTCTTCGCCGACTTCGGTGCCGAGGTGGTCCTCGTGGAGCCGCCCGGTGGCAGCCCGCTGCGCGGTCAGCCCGCCTACCCGGTGTGGCTCCGGGGGAAGAAGAGCATCGAGCTCGACCTCCACCGCCCCGACGAGCGACAGGTGGCCCGCGACCTGTGCCTGGCGGCCGACGTCGTGGTGGAGACGTGGCGCCCGGGCGTGGCCGAGCGGCTGGGGCTCGGCTACGACGAGCTGCGGGCCGGCAACCCCCGCCTGGTGTACGGCTCGGTCACCGGCTTCGGGCGCGAGGGGCCGCTGGCGAGCGTGAAGGGCTACGAGGGGATCGTGATGGCGAAGATCGGCGGCTACGGCCCGCTGCGTCTGGCCGAGCGTCCCGGTCCCTCGTTCTGCGCCACCTCCGCCACGTCGTTCAATGCCTCCCAGACGCTGCTGCAGGGTCTGCTCAGTGCCCTGTACGAGCGGGAGCGCAGCGGGCTGGGCCAGCGCGTGGACACCTCGATGCTCGGGGCCCAGACGGCGCACGACTGCTGGAACTGGCTCGTGCAGGTGCAGGCCGAGCGGTACCCCGAGGCCTTCGCCGCCGTCCCCCGCGTGAACGAGGCCCGGCGGGTGCCCAACGGCTGGCTGTCGTTCCGCCTGCTCGTGGGACTGTCGAAGGACGGCCGCTGGATGCAGTTCTCCCAGACCTCGCAGCGCCTGTGGGAGGCCTTCATGCGGGTGCTCGGGCTCGAGTGGATGCTGACCGACCCGGAATGGAAGGACGCGCACTCCTCCGAGGACATCGACAAGCGCGAGGCGTACTGGGAGAAGCTGCTCGGCGTGATCCGGTCGAAGACGGTGGCCGAGTGGTACGAGGTCTTCGACGCCGAGCCCGACGTCTTCGCCGAGATCTTCCGCACCGGGAGCGAGCTGCTCCACCACCCCCAGCTCGTCCACGACGGCCTGGTGCTCGAGATCGACGACCCCAAGCTCGGTCGCATCCGCCAGCCCGGACCACTCGTGAAGATGGCGACGACGCCTGCGGTGATCGAGCGCTCGGCTCCCGCCCTCGACGAGCACGCGGCCGAGGTCCGGGCCCCGCTCGCCCCGACGATGCGCCCGGGGGCCGCCCCGGATGTCGCCCCGGATGTCGCCACGGATGTCGCCCCGGAGTCCCTCGCCGGCGAGGGGGGCGCCTCCGGCGCGCCGCCGCTGGCGGGGGTGACCGTGCTGGAGCTCGGGACCTTTTACGCGGGACCCTTCGGGTCGACCCTCCTCGCCGATCTCGGCGCCCGGGTGATCAAGCTCGAGCAGCTCGACGGGGACCCGATGCGCTCGATCATGCCGTTCCCCGAGGTCGGCGGGGTGAAGGTGCTGTCGGGCAAGGAGAGCGTCGCCGTCGACATCGGCACGCCCGAGGGCCGCGAGATCGTCCACCGGCTCGTGCGCCGGGCCGACGTCGTCCTGCGCTCGTTCCGGGCCGGGGTGGCCGAGCGCCTCGGGTACGACGACGAGACCCTGCTGGCCATCAACCCCGACCTGGTCTACCTGAACGCCCCCGGCTTCGGGGTGGACGGCCCCTACGGCCACCGCCCCGCCTATGCCCCGACCATCGGGGCCGGGGCCGGCCAGGCCGGGCGCAACCTGGGCGCCTCCATGGTGCAGCGGGCCGATCTCACGACGGACGAGGTGAAGGGGACCTCGCTGCTGATGGGCGGCGCGGTGATGAGCGGCAACAACCCCGACGCGAGCTCCTCGCTCGGCGCGGCCACCGCGATGCTCCTCGGGCTGGTGGCGAGGCAGCGGGGCGCGCCGGGCCAGTCGATGTTGACCACCATGCTCAACACCATGTCCCACGCGCTGTCGGAGGACATGGTGGAGTACCACGGACGGGCGCCCGCGCCCACCGTCGACGCCCAGATCCTCGGCTTCGGTCCCCTCTACCGCCTGTACGAGACGGCCGAGGGCTGGGTGTTCCTCGCCGCGCCGAGCCGGCGTGAATGGGACGCGCTCGCCGCGGCGCTCCCCGCCGGCCTGGCCGACGACCCCCGGTTCGCGACCGCCGAGGCCCGGTCCGGGCACGAGGCCGAGCTGGCCGAGACCCTGGGGGCCGTGTTCGCTGGGCGACCGGCCGCCGAGTGGGAACGCGACCTCACCGCCGCGGACGTGGCCTGCGTGGTGGTGGAGGACGGGCCTCCCGAGACCTGCATCATGCAGGGCGAGCGCGGGCTCGCCCGCGCCCTCGACCTCCTCGTCGACCTCGAGCACCCGGTGTGCGGCGCCTACCCGCGGATGAAGCCGCTGGTGAGCTTCTCGCGGTCGGGTGGCCTGGCCAGGGGCGCGCCGCTGCTCGGTGCCGACACCGACCGGGTGCTCGCCGAGCTGGGCTACACCGGCGAGCAGATCGCCGATCTCCGCGCTCGCGGCGTGGCCGCCGGCTGAGCGCCCGCGTCACGGCAGCAGGGTGAACGAAGGGACGTGCTGTGGACGGACCACCGAGAAGTGGCGGCGGTCGAGGGTGGCGATCGCCGGGACATGGTACCGCTCGGCGAGTGCCACCACCGATGCGTCCACCACGCCGAGGGGCAGGTCGATGTACTGCTCGGTGAGATCGGCGACGCGATCCCAGTCCGAGTCGATGACCGGCTCGACGATCAGCTCGCCCCGGGCCACCGAGCGCACGAACGCCAGCTCGGCGTGCGCCCCGATGCGGTCGGACAGGAGATAGCAGACCTCGGTCGCCACGAGCGCGGGAACCAGGATCGGCCGCTCGGCACCCGAGAGCAGGTCGACGCTCGCCCGATGATTGCGGTCCCGCCTCGCCGCCGCCGCGTAGAGCGGACCGGCGTCGACGATCAGCACCTACGCGGCGGGCCCGGCGCGACGGCGCGCCACCGCCCGGCCGACCAGCTCGTCCACCCGCTCGGAGGCGTCCTCGGGCTCACCGTCTCCGACCCCGAAGAACCCCAGCCGTCCGCCGGCCGACGTGCTCGCGAGGTGGTGCTCGATCGCCTCGCGGACGACGTCGGCCATGGAGACCCCCCGGCGCCTCGCCTCCAACCGGAGGCGCGTGTCGAGCTCCTCGGGCAGCATGATGGTGGTGCGCTTCACGCATCAAGCATACCGCGTCACCTCAGCCTCGCAGGCTGAGCACCAGGCCGTCGAGGATGTCGGCCTCCGACACCAGGCACCGGTCGAACCCGAAGCGCTCCATCACCTCGCGCAGGACCATCGCCCCCCCGACGATGACGTCCTCGCGGCCGGGGTCCATCCCCGGTCGTCGGGCCCGTGCGGCCGCGGGTTCACCGGCGAGCACCCCGCACCAGTGCGTCACCGCCGCCAGGTCGAGCACGGCGTGGTGGACCCGGTCGCGCTCGTAACGGTCGAGCCGGCGGTCGAGCATGGTCAGGGTGGAGACGGTGCCGGCCAGGCCGAGCAGCCGGCTCCCGCTTCGGAGGGCACCGAGCGCGGGCACCGCGGCGACGGCGCGGTCGAGCTCGGACCCGATCGCCGCCACCGCGGCGGCCAGCTCGGCGGCGGTGGGCGGGTCGTGGCGCAGGTGCCGCTCGGTCAGGCGGACGCAGCCGAGGCGCAGCGAGACGGCCCGCAGGACGCCGTCGCGCTCCACCACCAGCTCGGTCGATCCCCCCCCGATGTCGAGCACGACGTCGTCCCCGGCCGCCGGCGGGAGGTCGTGGGTCGCCCCCGCGTAGGCCAGCCGGCCCTCCTCCTCGCCGCTCAGGAGCTCGGCGTCCACCCCCGTGACCTCGCCGGCCGCCGCCAGGAAGTCCGCACCGTTGGTGGCGTCGCGCACGGCCGACGTGGCGACGAGCCGGGCCGCCGCCACCCCGAGCGAGTGGATGGTCTTGCGGTAGTCGGCGAGCACGGCCAGGGTGCGGTCGACGGCGCCGCGAGCCAGCGTGCCGGTGGCGTCCACCCCCTCCCCGAGCCGGGTGACCCGCATCTGGCGGTCGAGGACGGCGCCGTCGGCGCCCACGACCAGGAGCCGGGTGGAATTCGTCCCGCAGTCGAGGGCGGCGAACGGACCCGCCTTCTCACCGAGCATCTCTTTGACTTAGCACACCACCGGCCACGGCGATCCCGAGCCGGTCCGCCACCAGGCGCCCCACGGGATCCTCACCACCCGCCAACCACCAGGCCAGATGGGCGTGGAGGCACTTGACTCCCCGCCTGGTCCCGCCGACCCCGCCGGCGGGCCGTGGGCCCTCGCGGCCCTCGGGGACCAGCGCGTCGCGCTCGGTCGCGTACCGCTCGTGCGCCCTCGCCAGCTCCCCGGGGTCCACCTCGGCTTCGGCCCAGCGGACGCCGCCGGTCGACTCGAGCCGGCTCACCGCCTCGCGCAACGCCCGGTCGACCAGCCAGTAGCGGGTGGGCATGGGGGTGCCGTCGTGGAGGAACGGGGCGTTCGCGATCACCGCGGGCCCCCCGGAGCGCTCGCGCACGACCACCGTGAAGCTCCCGGCGGGCGGGCGCCCGAGCAGCTCGGCCACCGCGGCGAGGTCCGCGTCCGACGGACCGGCGGGCGGCGCGGGCCGCCGGGGGCTCAACGCCAGAACTCGAGGGTCTGGCCGATCCGGCCCAGGAAACCCGGTGATCCGCTCGGGCCGCGGTTGGAGGCGGTGGCGGTCGAGCCGGTGCTCCCGGTGCTCCCGGTGCCGTTGGCGCCGTTGCCGCCGGTGGCGCCGTTCGCCGGAGAGCCCGCCGTCGGCGCGGCCGAGGACGGGTTGGTGGAGGTGGAACCCCCGCCCGTGGTCGCCGCACCCGAACCGGGGGGGAGCTCGGACGCGGACGACGGCGAGACCACCGGCTGGTTCCCCGGATCGCCCGAGTACGAGGCCAGCCCGCTCTTGCCGGCGGGCGGGAGCACCTCAAAGGCCTGCTCCCCCGGGTTCACCAGCTGGTACCGCTCCCGGGCGAGCCGGGCGATCTCGGCGGGGCTCCCGAGCGCCTGCTGCTCCTGGGTCAGCGCCGCGTCCTCGCGCTGCAGGCGGGTGAGCTCCGCCGCCGACGCGCTGATCGCCGCCCGCTGGTGCAGGAGCGAGGCGGCGGGGAACCACCCCACCAGGATCAGGGCCGACAGCAGCGCGGTCCCCGCGAGCGCCGCCCGGGTCCGACGGACCTTGGCCGCCTGCCGGCGCGCCACCCGGCTCCGGGGCGGCGCGGCAGCACCCCGGCGGATCCTGCTCCGGCGGGTCCCGCCCCGGCGGGTCCCGGGTCCCCGGCCCTCGGCCCGGCGGACCTCGTGGCGGCCCGGGCGGGTCGGGGTGTCGACCCGCTTCTTCGTCCCCGGGCGCGAACCGGGCAGCGGCAGGGCCCGCGCGGCGTGGCCGAGCCGGTGGCTCAGCCGGGCGAGCAGCTGCGTCTCAGCCATGTCCGCCGTCGTCGGGACCGGTGGGGTGATCGGGGCCGGCCCGCCCGACCGCGCCGGCCAGGGCCGCCGCACCGAGGAAGGTGGCCGAGCTCCCGAGGTCCTCTTCGATCCGGAGGAGCTGGTTGTACTTGGCCACCCGGTCGGACCTGGCGGGCGCACCGGCCTTGATCTGCCCGCTGTTGACGGCGACCGCCAGGTCGGCGATGGAGGTGTCCTCGCTCTCGCCCGAGCGGTGCGAGATCACCGAGCGGTACGCGGACGCCGTGGCCGTCGCCACCGCGTCGAGGGTCTCGGTGAGCGTCCCGATCTGGTTGGGCTTCACGAGCAGCGCGTTGGCCACGTTGGCCCGGATCCCGCGCTCCAACAGCGCCACGTTGGTCACGAAGAGGTCGTCGCCGACCAGCTGGATCCGCTCCCCGAGCGCCTCGGTCAGCCGGGTCCACCCGTCCCAGTCGTCCTCGGCCATGCCGTCCTCTATCGAGACGATCGGGTACCGGTCGACCAGCTCCACCCAGTACTCGGCGAGCTCGCCCGGGCCGAGCGTCCGGCCCTCTCCCGCCAGCACGTACCGGCCGTCCTTCCACAGCTCGGTGGTCGCCGGGTCGAGCGCGATGGCGATCTCCTCGCCGGGAACCCGGCCGGCGGCCTCGATGGCCTCGAGCAGCACCCGCACCGCGTCCTCGTTGGACGGGAGGTCCGGAGCGAACCCGCCCTCGTCGCCCACCGCCGTCGACAGCCCCCGCCCGGCCAGCACGCCGCGCAGGGCGTGGTAGGCCTCGGTGCCCCACCGGAGCGCCTCGCCGAACGAGGCGGCCCCGACCGGCATGAACATGAACTCCTGAAAGTCGACGGAGTTCCGGGCGTGAACCCCGCCGTTGAGGACGTTCAGCATCGGCACCGGGAGCACGTGGGCGTTGGCCCCGCCGATGGCCCGGTAGAGCGGGACCTCCAGCTCGGCGGCGACCGCCTTCACCACCGCCAGCGACGTGGCGACGGTGGCGTTGGCGCCGAGGCGGCTCTTGTCCGGGGTGCCGTCGAGGTCGATCAGCGCGTGGTCGACGCCCCGCTGGTCCAGCGCGTCGAGGCCGGACAGGGCCCCGGCGATCTCGCCGTTGACGTTGCGGACCGCCCGCAGGACGCCCTTGCCCCCGAACCGCTCGCCGCCGTCGCGCAGCTCGGCGGCCTCCTGCGACCCGGTGGACGCCCCCGACGGCGCGATGGCCCGTCCGCGGGCCCCCGAATCGAGGACGACCTCAACCTCCACCGTGGGATTGCCGCGGGAGTCGAGGACCTCCCGCCCGACGATTTGTTCGATCGCGCTCACGCCCAGCTCCCTCGGCACCTTCCCTGGTACGGCGCCGGGCCCCCACGCTACCTGCTGGGACGTCGCGAATCAGTGAGGGGAGACGTTGCCGAGGGCCCTTGGCTCAACCGAGACGCTCGGCCGCCACGATCCGGTCCCGAAGGGCCAGCGCCGTGGCACGCAGCGCCTCCTCGGGATCGACGCCGGCCCGCCGGGCCAGGTCGGCCAGGGCGAGAAGGGCGACACCGAAACGCTCGGCCCACGGTCCGGCCTCTGCACCCGCCACCGGCACGCGCAGCGCGTCGGCGAGCGTCCGCTCCAACTCGCCGAGCTCGGGCTCGGGCAGGCCGACGGCCGTCGCCTTCTTCTGCAACTTGGTCGCCAGGCTCAGTGCCGGCAGCGCGGTCGGGATCCCCTCGGTCACGCTCGTGCGGCCCTTCTCGGTCTTCTTCAGCACCTCCCAGTTGGCGACCACCGCGTCGGGGGTGTCGGCCACCACGTCGCCGAAGACGTGGGGGTGCCGGCCCACGAGCTTCCGGTGGACACCACGGGCCACGTCACCGATCGTGAACAGCCCCTCCTCGCTCGCCAGCACGGAGTGGAACACCACCTGAAACAGCACGTCCCCGAGCTCCTCGCACAGGTCCGCCACCGCCACGGGATCGGGGCCCGCGCCGGCACCGCCTTCGGCGACGCTGGAGGCGCCCAGGGAGCGGTCGAGCGCGGTGATGGCGTCGACGGCCTCGTAGCACTCCTCGAGCAGGTGCCGGGCCAGCGAGGCGTGGGTCTGCTCGCGGTCCCAGGGGCACCTCGCGCGGAGCGTCCGGACCAGCTCCTCCAACCGGGCGACCTCGCCGGCGATCGGCACGGCCAGGCGGGGAACCCACAGCGAGGTCAGGTGGTCGGGCTCCATCGCCCTGTCCATCTCCCACCACCCGACCGTCACCACCCGCTCGTCGGGCAGGCCCAGATGGTGGAGCAGGGTGACCTGCGGCTCGTGCCCGTCGCCGCCGGCGTCGACCGACAGCTTCACCTCCGAGAGCACGTCGCGCGACCAGCACTGGGCGACCAGCAGCGGCCCGCGCTCGCCTGCGGCCTGGCTCGCGAAGCCGGTGCCGTCGACCAGGCGGACCCCCGACGCCACCGGGTCCACCCCGAGCCGGTCCCAGGCCAGGTCGAGGAAGGAGAGCGCCGGCACGGCGGTGACGTCCACCCGCGGATCGGCGCGCAGGAGCTCCACCGTGCGCTCGGCGATCAGCGGTGAGCCCGGCACGGCGTACACGACGGTCCCGCCTCCCCCCGCCGCGTCCCTCGCCGCGTCGACCAGCTCGTCGACGATCCGCCGGTAGACCTCCTCAAAGGTGGGGCAGGCCTCGTACAGGCGGTCGAAGGACGGCACGCCGGTGAGCGCCTCGGCCGCCGGGTGCCGGCTCGTCCGGAGGAAGGCGGCCGCCGCCCCGGCCATCGCCTCGCGGGCGGCCGGGGCCAGGTGCTCGGGCCCGGCCGGTCCGAGGCCGACCACGCTCACCCGCGGGCGCTCGGCCGGGGCCGGGTGCTCGGGCCCGGCCGGTCCTGACCCCCGCGGGCGCTCGGCCGGGGCCATCGGGTCAGCCCGAGCCGGCGCTCGTGCCGGTGCCGGCGTAGCGGGGGGCCGAGGGGTCGTTGGCCACCGGCGACAGGAGCGAGGACGGAGGGGGGCTGGCCGGCGCGCGCACACCGACTGCGGCCGCGCTGACCGTCCAGGTGCCGTAGCGGGGGTCCACCGTGATGGCCGAGCGCCGCTCGGCGGCGATCAGCAGCTGGTCGGCCCGCTTGAGGCCGGCGTTGACGATGGCCCCGCGCAGCACCGGCCGCGAGGTTGCCAAGGTGGCCGGCGTCCGCTGGGTCAGCTGAAAGAGGTAGTACGCCCCCGAACTGCTTGCCAGCGGCTGGGAGACCCCGCCGACGGCCAGGCTCCCGACTGCACTGCTGATCGCCTGGTAGCTCGAGCTCGTCGGGGAGAAACAGGCGCTCTGCACCGTCGAGCCGGCCGGGACGGCCTTGGCGAAGGGCGTGCCGGCCGCGATGGTCGCCCGGATCTGGGCCGCGGCGGCCTGGGTGGCGACCGAGAACCCGCCGACGCAGAAGGTGTCGAAGTCGGCGCGGTGCGCGGCGAAGTACCGGTCCATCGACCCCGCCGACAGGTCCGACCCGACCACGTGAGCAGCCATGAGATCGCTGGTCGCCTGGGCGCGGGCCAGGGAGTCGACGAACTCGGCGGGCAACGAGGCCAAGACCTGGGGGCCCGACGGCACCGGCGAGCATCTCGGCTGGATCCCGTTCTGCTCGAGCGTGGCGAAGGTGCCGGTGATGATCTGCTCGCTCTCGGCCTTGGCCGCCGCCTCGTCCGCCGGCGTCACGGCGAGGTCACGGGCGCTCGCCTGCTGGGCGACCAATTCGGTGCTCACCATGCGGCTGAGCCAGTACCGCACGAAGGCGGCGTTGTAGGTGCCCCCGGAACCGGGACCGCCCGACCGGCTCACGCCACCGATGACGGGCAGCTGGGCCTGGCCCTGCGAGTCGAGCAGCACCGACGCCTGCAGGTAGCACTGGTATTCGGGGCTGGCGTCGATCGCCGCCAGGTCGTTGTCGAGCGAGGACACGCCGATCCCGTGGCCGTTGACGGTGGCCGCGTCGGAGGGCACGGTGAACGCCGCCGCGGCGAGGCCACCGGCGATGACCAGCAGGAGAACGAAGAGTCGCTTCACGCGCCGCGCATGCTATCGGGACCTCCGGCCCGCCTTCGAACCGGGTAGTGGGACAGATCGACTCCGACCGCAAGTGGAGGCGCCCGCCAGGCCTCACGCCCAACCGGACCCCGTCGCTCCCGTGAGGGCACTGCGAGTGGGCTCGGTCTAGCTGGAGCCGGGGAGGCTTGCGGCCAGTTCTCGGGCTCGTCGCCGGGCGGCTTCGCTCATAACAGCTCGGCGGGGCAGGTAGGCGGTCGAGAGGGGAATGTCCTCACCCTCATCAACCATGATCCAGCCCAACTCCTGGTGAGACATCTCCGACACCTGGCCGGCCGTCTTGCCCCAAAGCGCCTTGACGACTTGGTCGACGGTATCCAGTTCCTGCTTGCTGAGGGCGTCCACTCGCGGTGCCCGCAGAGGAACCAGCCTATGCAGCGGCTTGCCGAAGTACTGGTCGATCTGAAGCCGAGCGGCCCCATCCGAAATCAGTCGCTCTCGAACAGGGATGAGCTGTCGAGGAGCTGGCCCCTGCGGGAGCTTCTGGTAAGCCGCACCCGTGATTGGCACGCCGTGAGAACGGATATGAGAGAACTCCGAATAGTAGAGAACCTTGTTGACCTTCGTTGCTCCACCGGTCGGATCATCGAGTAGCTGACCGGCCGCGTACAGGATCAACTCACCGAGTTTGGCTTCGTCCGGAGCGTCCCACAGGTCCATCGCGGCCCATCTTCCCACGCCTGGTTGGGTGCTGTCGGGACCGAACATATGTTCGATTTTAGTCGATTCAGCCACAGTCGAGCAACCCCGCGATCTCCCACACCGACCAGACGTGTTCAGCCTTCCCCACTGCCATCGCTGGGGTCGTCGGGCGGCCGTACCGCTTCGTGAGGGTCTGGTGGGGCCGGGCGAAGTTGTAGAACATGTAGTGGAGGCTCACCGTGTGGGCCAGGTTCTCCACCTTCTTCGAGAACCCGAGGGTCAGCCGGGTGAGCCGGCGCATTCCCATCCTCATCGTCAGGTTCTGGCGCTCGACGTAACTGGTGGAGATCAGGGCCGGGTCCGGCGCGCCCACGATCACCCGCTTGTCGATCCCGGTGCACTCGGCCGGGCTGTAGGTGTGCTCGAGGCTGTCGTTGCTTCCCGCCCCGTAAATCCTATCCGGCTGCGAACGCGGGGGGATCGACCTAAACTCGATCCATCACCGCTACAGACTGCGGCATCAACATGCTGAAAGGCGGGATCAGCACCGGGACGCGTCGGGATCGGGTTGCAGCACGGGTTGAAGCACGGGTTGAAGCACGGAACAAGAACCACTACCGAAAAGGACATCGAGATGCTCGAGCTTGACGAAACTGCCGTCTTCAGTCCAATCCCCGACCATGTACCCCAAGCATTGGTGTACCCGTTCGAGCAGGTCTTCGCGAAGGGTTTCGACGTGGACCCGTGGCAGGTCTATCGCCAGATCAAGGAAGAGGCCCCCCCGATCTTCTACAGCCCGATCGCGTTCATGGGAACGGGAACGGGCATGTGGTATGTGACGACGAGCGAGGATGTCCGGACGGTGTTTCAGGACTACAGCCGCTTCACCACGTCTTTCGACTACGCAGCCGGCGGGGACATGGCGCGGCGGATGTTGCCTTTGGAGCTGGACCCCCCGGATCACAACAAGTACCGGTCGCTCTTGACGCCTTTGTTCTCGCCGAAGGCCATCGACCGTTTGGAGCGGTCGATCCGCGAGACCTGTGACGGCATCTTGGACGACATCATCGACCGCGGGGAGTGCGACTTCCCGGGGGACTTCGCCCGGACGCTGCCGGGGACGGTGTTCATGCAGCTGATGGGCCTGCCCATGGATCGCCGTGAGCAGTTCTTCGAGTGGGAGGAGACCTTCTTCCACGGGGCCACGGCCGAGGAGCGGCGGGTCACGGGCAAGGCCATCGAGGGCGCGTTGGCGGAGCTGGTAGAGCAGCGTAAGGCCGAGCCGCAGGAAGACCTGATGTCGATGCTGGTGCATGGCAAGTTCGGTGACGGAGCGCCGATCCCCTACGACGACGTGATGGACATGTGCTGGCTGCTCTATATCGCCGGCCTCGACACCGTGCACGCCGGCCTCGGCCACGCGTTCCGCTACCTGGGCGAGCACACCGACAAGCGCGACGAGCTCGTCGCCGACCCGTCGCTCATCCCGGCCGCCGTCGAGGAGCTCCTGCGCTGGCACTCTTGGGTCAATCCTGCCCGCACCGTCCGCGAGGACTGCGAGCTCAACGGGATCCAACTGAAGCGAGGCGAGAAGATCGCAACCCTGGCCGTGATCGCGGACCGCGACCTGGCCCAGTACGACAACCCCGATGACGTCAACTTCCATCGCGAGCGGAACATCCACTGGGCTTTCGGCGGCGGACCGCACCGCTGCGTCGGGTCGCATCTGGCCCGGCGGGAGATCGGCATCGCCATCGAGGCGTGGGTCAACCGCATCCCCGACTTCCACGTGACAGCGGAGGAATCGAAGAAGCTGCGCTATGCCACGCTCGGCATGTTCTCCCTCCCGCATCTCCCGCTCGAGTGGGGCGTCCCCAACAGCTGACGGACCGCTCGCAGGGGGGCGGCCCTGCCGACCGACCGCCCCGTCGGGACCCGTCCGGGCGGCCCGGCGACTTGTGGCCGGGGGAGGCTCGGGCGAGGATTGCCCCATGAGCCCCGACGGCACTTCGTTGCCCCTCCTCACCCATTGGGTCGACGGCCGGCCCGCCCCCGCGGTGCCCGACCGGGTCGGCGACGTCTTCGACCCGAGCACCGGCCAGGTGGTGAGGCAGGTGGCCTTCGCGTCGGCCGCCGAGGTCGACGACGCCGTGGCCGCGGCAGGGCGCGCCTTCGGGCCGTGGAGCGGGACGTCGCTGGCGGGCCGGGTGAAGGTGCTGTTCCGGTTCCGGGAGCTGTTCAACGAGCGGGCCGGGGAGCTCGCATCCCTGATCACGGCCGAGCACGGCAAGGTGGCGGCCGATGCGCTCGGCGAGGTGATGCGGGGGCTCGAGGCGATCGAGTTCGCCTGCGGGGTGCCCCAGCTCGTGAAGGGCGGCTTCTCCGAGAGCGTGTCGTCCGGGGTGGACGTCCACTCGGTCCGCCAGCCGCTCGGCGTCGTGGCCGTGGTCAGCCCGTTCAACTTTCCCGCCATGGTGCCCTGCTGGTTCTTTCCCCTGGCCATCGCCACCGGGAACACGGTGATCCTGAAGCCGAGCGAGAAGGACCCCTCGGCGGCCAACTGGATCGCCGAGCGGTGGGCGGAGGCGGGCCTCCCCGCCGGCGTCTTCAACGTCGTGCACGGCGACCGGGTCGCCGTCGACCGCCTCCTCGCCCACCCCGACGTGAAGGCGGTCTCCTTCGTGGGCTCCACGCCCGTCGCCCGCCACGTGTACGAGACGGCCACGTCGTTCGGCAAGCGGGTGCAGTCCCTGGGCGGCGCGAAGAACCACATGGTGGTCCTGGCCGATGCCGACCTCGACCTGGCGGCCCGTTCCGCCGTCAACGCCGGGTTCGGCTCCGCGGGCGAGCGGTGCATGGCGATATCGGTCCTGGTGGCCGTCGACTCGGTCGCCGACGACCTGGTGGCCAGGATCGCGGACCGCATCGCGGACCTCACGGTCGGCGACGGCCGGGACGGCGTCGACATGGGCCCCCTCGTCACCCGGGTCCACCGCGACAAGGTCGCCTCCTACCTCGACTCGGGCGTCGCCGCCGGAGCGGCCCTGGTGGTCGACGGCCGGGACCACCCGTTCCGCGGCGACGAGGGGGGTTTCTGGCTGGGGCCGACGCTCTTCGACCGGGTCACCCCGGAGATGGCGCTCTACACCGACGAGATCTTCGGACCCGTCCTCTCGGTCGTGCGCGTCCCCACCCTCAACGACGCCCTGTCGCTGGTGAACGCCAACCCCTACGGCAACGGCGCGGCGATCTTCACCGGCGACGGCGGCGCGGCGCGGCGTTTTCAGAAGGAGGTGGAGGTCGGGATGGTCGGGATCAACGTCGCCATCCCGGTGCCCGTCGCGTACTACTCCTTCGGGGGGTGGAAGAGCTCGCTCTTCGGCGACGCCCACGCCCACGGCACCGAGGGCGTGCACTTCTTCACCCGGGGAAAGGTGGTCACCAGCCGGTGGCCCGACACGGGCACCGAGCGGCTCGACCTCGGGTTCCCCCAGAACGACTGACCGCGGGCGACCCGCGCGACCCGCGTGACCCGCGTGACCCGCGTGACCCGCGTGACCGCCGGCTACCCGCGTGACCGCCGGCCGACCGGCGAGGGGGCGGGCCCAGGCTCGGTGGAGGCGCCCGCCGCAGGTCCTGGCCCCGGATCGGGCACCGGATCGGGCACCGGATCGGGCTCGGGGGGCGGGACCAGCCCGAGCAGCAGCTCCCCCAGCACGACGGCCGGCGAGCCCGGTCCGGTGAGGGGGACCACCAGCTGGCGGAGCTCCTCGCGGTACTCGGCACCGGGTGCCAGGCGCCGGAGCCGGATCTGGGCGCTCGCGGCCAGGGTGAGCGGCGAGATCCGGGCCACCGAGCGGTTGGGGCCACCCACCCGGGGGACGGTCACCGCCACGTCGGTCACCCCGACCCGGAGGCACTCCACCCGCAGCCTGGCGAGGGCCAGCAGGCCCTCGGCCGCCTTCGGAAGCGGCCCGAAGCGGTCCGTCCACTCGGCCGCCACGTCCTGTACGGCGCCGGGCGAGGTCGCCCCGGCGAGGCGGCGGTAGGCCTCGAGCCGGGCATCCTCCGCGCTCACGTAGGCGGTAGGGAGGTGGGCGTCGCCGGGGACGTCGAGCGAGACGGTGGGGGGCGTCGGCCGCGGCTCGCCCCGGGCCTCGGCCACCGCCTCGGCCACCAGCTGCACGTACAGGTCGTAGCCGACGGCGGCGATGTGGCCCGACTGGTCCGAGCCCAGCAGGTTGCCGGCGCCGCGGATCTCGAGGTCGCGCATCGCGATCTTGAACCCCGACCCCAGCTCGGTGTGCTCGCCGATGGTGCGGAGCCGCTCGTAGGCCTGCTCGGAGAGGACCCGGTCGGCGGGGTGGAACAGGTACGCGTAGGCGCGCTGGCCGGACCGGCCCACCCGGCCCCGGATCTGGTGGAGCTGGCCGAGGCCCAGCAGGTCCGCCCGCTCGACCACCAGGGTGTTCACCGAGGGCATGTCGATCCCCGACTCGATGATGGTGGTGCAGACGAGCACGTCGGCCTGGCGGTCCCAGAAGTCGAGGACCACCTTCTCCAACGTTCCCTCGTCCATCTGGCCGTGGGCGATCGCCACCCGGGCCTCGGGCACCAGCCGGCGGAGGTCCCGGGCCTTCGCCTCAATGTCGGCCACCCGGTTGTGCACGTAAAAGACCTGGCCCTCGCGCAGCAGCTCCCGCCGGAGGGCCTCGGAGACCGCGGCCTCGTCGGACTCGCCCACGTAGGTGAGGATGGGCCGGCGATCGGCGGGCGGGGTGTTCACCATCGAGAGGTCGCGGATGCCGGTCAGGGCCATCTCGAGCGTCCGCGGGATGGGGCTGGCGGTGAGGGTCAGGACGTCGACGCCCTCGGTCAACCGCTTGACCGCCTCCTTGTGGGTCACGCCGAACCGCTGCTCCTCGTCCACCACCAGCAGGCCCAGGTTCTTGAAGACGACGTCGCCCCCGAGCAGCCGGTGGGTGCCGACGACCACGTCCACCGAGCCGTCGGCCAGTCCGGCCACCACGGCCCGGGCCTGGGCGGGCGAGAGGAACCGGCTGAGCATCTCCACCCGCACGGGGAAGCCGGCGAAACGCTCCGTGAACGTCTGGTGGTGCTGGCTGGCGAGGAGGGTCGTCGGGACCAGCACGGCCGCCTGCCGGCCGTCCTGCACCGCCTTGAAGGCGGCCCGCACCGCCACCTCGGTCTTGCCGAAGCCGACGTCCCCGCAGACCAGGCGGTCCATCGGGCGGGGCTCCTCCATGTCGGCCTTCACGTCCTCGATGGCCCGCAGCTGGTCCACCGTCTCGGTGAAGGGGAATGCCGACTCCATCTCGTGCTGCCACGGGGTGTCGGGCCCGAAGGCGTGGCCCGGGGCCTCGAGCCGGCGGCGGTAGAGGGCGACCAGCTCCTCGGCGACCTCGCCGGCCGCGGCCCGGGCCCGGGCCCGGGTGCGCTGCCATTCGGCGCCGCCCATCCGGCTCAGCGTGGGCGACTCGCCCCCCGAGTACGGCGTCACCGCCTCGATCTGGTCGACCGGCAGGTAGAGCCGGTCGCTGCCCCGGTACTCCAGCACCAGGTAGTCGCGGGTGGTCCCGCCGATGGCCCGCGAGGTGACGCCCGAGAACCGGGCCACCCCGTGCTGGCGGTGGACCACGTAGCTCCCCGGGGCCAGGTCGTCGAAGAAGCCGTCGGCCGGCCGGGCCCGCGGCCGCGCCCGGCGGTGGGGCACCCGGCGGCCCGTCACGTCGGACTCCGACAGCACCGCCACCTTCGCCTCGGGGAGGACGAACCCGAGCTGTAGCGACGACTCGACCACCCGCGCCCCCGGGGTGGCCGCGGCCGCCTCGCGCACGGGGGCGCTGATCCCCTCCTGGCCGAGCACGGCGGACAGGCGCTCGGTGCCCGCCGGCACGGCGGAGCAGAGCGTGACCGAGTACCCCTGGGCGACCAGCTCGCCCACCTGCGAGGCGAGGTGGGCCGGGTCCCCCGCGGCCGGGGCGATCCCCCGCACCGTGATCGCCGGCACCCGCGGGCTATCGGGCGCCGGGGGGAGCGAGAGCACGGCGGCGGCGCTGCGGGCCAGCAGCCGCTCGAAGGGCAGGTGGAGCCTCGGCAGGTCGGGGTTGGACACGCCCCAGGTGGCCGCGAGGGTCTGCGCCAGCGCTCCCTCCTCCTCGTGCACCTCCATCGCCCGGTCCCGCACCCGGCGCGGGTCGACCAGCACCACCTGGGCCGTCGGCGGCAGGAGGTCGGTCAGCAGCTGCTCCTCGGGGTGCAGCCAGGGCAGCCAGGACTCCATGCCGTCGAAGCTCTCGCCCGCCGCCAGCCGCTCCCATTGCGAGCGGCCCCAGGGCTCGGTGTCGACCAGGGCGGCCGCCCTGGCCCGCACCGCCTCCGTGCTCGACAGCTCGCGGCAGCCCAGCAGCACCGCGGCCCGCAGGGGCACGACGGAGCGCTGGTCGGCGATGTCGAACGCGGTCAGGCGGTCGACCTCGTCGCCGAACAGGTCGATACGGACGGGCCCCTCGGCCGTCGACGGGAAGACGTCGACGATGCCGCCGCGCACGGCGAGCTCGCCCCGATGCTCCACCTGGTGCTCGCGCCGGTAGCCCATGGCCACCAGCCGGGCCACCGCCTCCTCCTGCTCGAGGCGGTCCCCCGGGACCACCACCAGCGGCCGTGAGCCCTCGCCCCACGGGGCGACCCGCTGGAGGAGGGCCCGGGCCGAGGCCACGACGATCCGGGGCCGTGAGGGCGCGTCGCCGAGGAGGTGCCAGAGCACACCGAGGCGCCGCCCCATCGTGCCCACGTCGGGACTGACCCGTTCGAACGGCAGGGTCTCCCACGCCGGGAACACCACCACCGGGTCGCGCAGGTCCCCGACGACCCCGTCCGTCCCGACCGGTCCCCCGCCGTCTCCGTTCCCGCCGTCTCCGTTCCCGCCGTCTCCGTTCCCGCCGTCTCCGTTCCCGCCGCCGGTGCCCACCGGGTCGACGAAGCACGCCAGGTCGCCGGCGATCCGGTCGGCGTCGGCAGTGGTGGCGGTGACCACGAGCATCGGTGCCCGATCGGACAGGCGGGCGAGGCCGGCCAGCACGAAGGCCTGCGCCGGGTTCGGCACCGCCAGCGTGGCGTCGGTCGACCCGATCACCTCCGCCACCGCCGGCTCCCCCCGGAGGGATGGCGTCAGGGCCCGGAGCGAGCCGAGGGTCACGGGTCGGCGTTGAAGCGGTTCATCGCCGCTTCCACCCCGTCGCTCACCATGACCTCCACCGCGTCGGCCGCCTGGGCCACGGTGACGGCCAACAGGTCGCGCTCGGCCCGGGACGGCCGGCGCAGGACGTGATCGGCACCCTTGGAGGGGTCCGGCGGCTTGCCCACCCCGATGCGGACCCGCACGAAGCCGGCGTCATGGAGGTGCGACCGCAGCGACCGCAGCCCGTTGTGCCCCGCCGTGCCCCCGCCCACCTTCACCTTCAGGCGGCCCGGCGGCAGGTCGAGCTCGTCGTGAACGACGACCATCTGGCTCAGGTCCTCCAACCCGAAGCGGCGGACCAGGGGACGGACCGCCGCTCCCGAGTCGTTCATGTAGGTGGTGGGAACGGCGAGCGCCACCCGCGATCCCCCCATGACCACCTCGGCGACCAAGGCCTGCTGGCCCCGCATGGGCTCGAGGGTGCCGCCGTGGCGTCGGGCCAGCAGCGCCACCGCTTCGGCTCCCACGTTGTGACGGGTGCCGGCGAATTCACTGCCGGGGTTGCCCAGACCGACGACGAGGACGTCGGACGGCGTCCCGCGACGGCCTTCGCCCGGCGCGCCGCGTCCGTCGCCCCCGAAGAGGCGGCGCAGGGCCTAGCCCTCGCCGCCGGTGCTCTCGGACGCTCCGGCCTCGCCCGCTCCGGCCTCGCCCGCTCCACCCTCTCCCTCGCCGGCGCCCTGCACCCGAGGCGGCTGGCCGACGACGAGCGCGGCCTCCGGGTCGATGTCGGTGCTGACCCCCGACGGCAGTTGCAGGTCGGCCACCCGGATGGAGCCGCCGATGACGAGCTCGGAGATGTCGATCTCGAGCACGGTCGGGATGTCGGCCGGACGGGCGTGCACGGTCAGGGCGAAGAGCTGCTGGTCGACCAGGCCGTCACCGTGGTGCACCTCCAGAGCCTCTCCGACGAGCGAGATCGGCACCTCGGCGGCGATGACCTCGTCGCGCCGCACGATCAGAAAGTCCACGTGGGTGACGGTTCCCTTCACCGGGTGGCGCTGGAGCTCCCGAGCAAGGGTCAGAAAGGTCTGCTCGCCTGCCATGAGCGAGAGCAGCGAGTTGGCACCGGACTCACCCGACAGAGCCGTCCGCAGGTCGCGGGCTGCCACGCTCACGGGGACGGGGTCGGTCCCGTGGCCGTACACGACGCCGGGGATCCTCCCCTCGCGCCGCAACCGGCGGGTGGCGGACGAGCCGAGGGGGCGACCCACCTCGGCAGCAAGCGTGATCTCGGGCATGACGGGTCTCCTCGCGCATCTGGCTGCTGTGCCCCGGAACCAGAGCCTCGGCTCCCCGGCGAACGACCCACCAGCGTAGCTTGCCCCGGCGGCCCCCGGAACGGGGGTAGTGAGGTCAGTTCGGGGTGGTCAGGTGCTCCGGAACAGGGGTCCTCAGCTGAGGTTGTCGCCCCCGAAGATGTCCGACACCGACGTGCCCTCGAAGACCGCGGCGATGGCGTCGGCGATGATCTTGGCCACCGACAGGACCTCCAGCTTGTCGAAGGCGCGGTCGCTGCCGACCGGCAGCGTGTCGGTCACCACCACGCGGGAGATGGGCGCCACCTTCAGCCGGTCGACGGCGGGGTCCGACAGCAGTCCGTGGGTGGCCATGGCCCACACGTCGGCGGCCCCGGCCTCTCTCAGCAGCTCGGCCGCCGCGCAGATGGTGCCCGCGGTGTCGATCATGTCGTCGATGAGCACGCAGTGGCGCCCGGCGACGTTGCCCACCACGTGGCGGGCCTCCACCTGGTTGGCGGAGCCCCGGGGACGGGTCTTGTGCACCAACGCCAGGTCGCACCCGAGGTGCTGGCTGTAGCGCTCGGCGACCTTCACCCGCCCGGCGTCGGGGGCGACCACGACCACGTCGCCGTCCACCCGCTCGCGCAGGTAGCCCTCGAGCACGGGGGCCGCCGTCAGATGATCGAAGGGGACGTCAAAGAAGCCCTGTATCTGCCCGGAATGCAGATCGACGCTGACCACCCGGTCGGCCCCGGCCTTCGACAGCATGTCGGCGACCAGCTTCGCGGTGATGGGCTCGCGCCCCGACGACTTGCGGTCCTGGCGCGAGTACCCGTAGTACGGGCACAC
>Ga0307373_10003789_pt1 | contig 25965 bp, 21 predicted proteins | sample OX2MG_FD_202534 | JGI IMG/M metagenome (GOLD analysis project Ga0307373, IMG submission 202534) | Soil microbial communities from Risofladan, Vaasa, Finland - OX-2 | ecosystem: Environmental > Terrestrial > Soil > Coastal area > Acid sulfate soil | place: Finland: Risofladan, Vaasa | collected...
CGGCAGGTCGCATACCAACGAGAGTAGCGGCTCGCGATAGATGTCGCAAAGCGCGTCCGTGATGGGCCTGGCGGTGGCGCTAAATGGGTCGGGAAATCCGCGTGCGCGAGGCGCCGCCGGGCGGCCGCGCCCGGTAGCAATTACACGGTCGTAAGTTGCTCCGTCGCCATCGCGATCGGCTAAACGCTTTGATTTACAGCATTTTTCGGAATTCGCGGATGGCATCGACGTTGCTATAACTAGTCTTCGATGCGTCGATCAACAGAATACTGGCGCGCCAGCTTCGCCGTTTCGCCGCTTAAATGGCTGACAGCGAGCGGCGCGACGGCCGTCAAATCCTCCGACGGGCGGCCCGGCATCGCCAAAGCGATTGCGCGGTCCCTGTCAATAGCGCTGTCCGCGTCGATGATGCTGGTTATGACTTCGTGCGGCACCATGAGCAACTCCATTCCGCCCCCGCCGATGCCCCCGCCGCCGGTCGCGATGCGGCCGCGGCCGGCCCCGAGCCACATGGTCAAGGCCTCATGGTACGGAAATGAGTTCAGCCATCATCGCACCGCGACTGGCGAGAAGTTCGACCCGAATCACCTGACCGCCGCGTCGAGGACCCTGCCGCTCGGCAGCGTCGTGCGGGTGACCAATCCTGACACCGGCCGTTCGGTCAAAGTCCGCATCAACGATCGCGGGCCGTTCAAGCACGGCGTGGGGCTCGACCTCTCGAGGCGCGCCGCAAAGACCATCGGCATCACGAAGAAGGGCGTCGCGCGCGTCAAGGTCACACCGGTTTCCGGAGCGAGCGAAGCGCCGGCGGCTCCGCCCGACTGACGCGAAGCGCCGCCCATTGCGCGCCACGGTCAGGGAGTCGGCCGGCGCTTGATGCGCGCCGCGAAGAATCCGTCCATCGCCGCTTGATCCGGCCGCGTACGCATCATGCCGTCGGCGCCGATCAGGCCGGCGAAGCGCTCGGCGTCCGCAAACTCGCGATCGATCGCGAACTCCCCATTGCGCGCGAGGAAGTCGTCGATCACCCCGGCGCCTTCCTGCGGCGCCACACTGCACACCGAGTAGATTAATACGCCTCCCGGACGGACCGACGCGGCGGCCGTCGCGAGCATCGCGGCCTGCATCGCCGCCATCCGCGCGAAATCGCCCGGCGCGAGCCGCCAGCGGATCTCCGGATGCTCGCGCAGGGTGCCGATTCCGGTACACGGCGCGTCGAGCAGGACGTAGTCGAAGCTCTGCACACCGAGCGGCATCGCAGTCGCCGCGTTGGCGCGGATCGGATAGACGTTGCGCAGGCCTAAGCGGCGCGCCAGCACGCGGATCTTCTTGAGCCCGGCGAAATTGAGATCGACCGCGATCACGCGGCCCGCCGCTCCCACCAGTTCCGCCAGATGGGTCGCTTTGCCGCCCGGCGCCGCCGCGCATTCGAGGATCGTCGCGCCCGGCGCCGGTGCGAGCATCCGCGCGACCAGTTGCGACGCGGCCGCTTGCGGATAGCAAAGCCCCTCGCGAATCGCGCTCGAATCGGGCGGCGGCGCACTCTCGAGCATGATCGTTTCAGGAAAGCGGCCGCGCGCGGCGATCGCGAAACCCTCGCGCTGAAGGCGCGCCGCGACTTCCTCCGCGCCGCCCCGGGCGAGATTAAGGCGCATTACGTTGGGCGCGGCCTCGTTGTTCGCGCGCATCAATGCTTCGGCGCCATCGATACCGAACCATTCGACGAATTTTTCCGCGAGCCATCGCGGATGCGAATGCGCAATCGCCAGGTAGCCGTTCTCGTCGGCGGCGCGCGGCGGCAGTTCGACCGGACGGCGCAGCGCATTGCGCAAAATCGCGTTGACGAAACCGGAACCGCCCGCACCGCCCGCCGTCTCGCGTGCCAGCGTGACCGCCGTGTCGACCGCGGCATGCGCCGGCACGCGGTCCAGCATGCGCAGTTGAAACAGCGCCATCCGCAGGATCGCCAGCAGCTCTGGCGCAATCGAATCGAGCGGGCGCGACGCGATGCGCGCCAGTTCATAGTCGAGCCGCCCCTGCCAGGCGATCGTGCCGAGCACCATCCGCGTGATCAGCCCGCGATCGATTGGCGCGAACTCGTCCAGGCGATGGCCCAGCAGGACGTCGGCGAAGGCCCGCTCGCGCGCGACGCGGACCAGGATGCCGAGTGCGGCGCGGCGCGCCGCGAGACCGGCGGCGTCGGCGTCGGCGCGGGAGCGGGCGACCTTGCGCGGTGCGTGATCCGGTTGCAGCGATGCCGCGGGGCGTCGCCGGATCACGGAGCCGGGCGGATTGGCGTCCGCGGATGGCGGCGGCCGCTTCATCCGCCGAGCCGCACACCGGCGGCGGTGCGCCGCCCGCGCATGAAATCGATCGCGCTCATGCGGCGCCGTCCCGGCGCCTGCACCTCGGCCAGCGCGAGCCGCCCGACGCCGCATTGCACGACCGGCGCGGGCTTCAGGCTGACGAGCGTGCCCGGTGGCGCCTCGTTGGCGTTGGGATCGCTCGGTTGATCGGCCCCGTCGGCGATCGACGCGCGCCAGATCAGCAGTTCGGCGCCGTCGAACGTGGTTCGCGCCACCGGCCACGGATCGTAGGCGCGGATCGCCCGCTCGATGCGGATGGCATCGCCGCGCCAATCGATGATCGCCTGTTCCTTTGCGATCGGCGAGGTGTAGGTCGCGGCGGCCTCGTCCTGCGGCGTCTCGGCGAGCGCGCCGCGGCGCATCAGCGCGAGCGTTTCGATCAGCGTGCCGGCGCCCAGCTCGGCCAACCGCCGCTTGAGCGAGCCCTGCGTTTCGTCGGGCGCGATCGCGATCGATCGTTGGAGCAGGATCGGTCCGGCGTCCATCTTTTCGATCACCCGCATGATGGTCACACCGCCGACCGCGTCGCCGGCCAGCAGTGCGCCCTCGATCGGCGCCGCGCCGCGATAGCGCGGGAGCAACGAGGCGTGGACGTTGATCGGTATCCGCCGCGGCGCGTCGAGAACCGAATTCGGCAGAATGCGCCCGTAGGCGGCGATCGCGAGCACGTCGGGCGCGAACGCTTTGAGTTCGGCCAGAAATTCCGCCGTCCGGATTTTCGTTGGCTTCAGCGTCGCGAGTCCGTGACGAGCCGCCGCCGCACCCACTTCCGACGGCTCGAGCTTAAGCCCGCGCTTGCGCGGCTGGTCGGGCCGTGTGATCACGGCCACGATCGCATAGTCGGCGCCGGCGGCTGCGGCGAGCCGGTCGAGGATGTGCGCCGCCAGCGCCGGCGTGCCCATGAAGATGACGCGCAGCGGCGCGGCGCTAGATGCGGACGGCGGAGGGAGGCTTCCCATCGGCCTTGCCCTCCTTGATCAGCTTGGCGAGCTTGCGCCGGTAGAGTTCGCGCTTGATGCGGCTGATGCGATCGATGAACAGCTTGCCGTCGAGATGATCAATCTCGTGCTGGAGCGCGACCGCGAGCAGGTCGTCGGCCTCGATCTCGATCTCTTTTTCCTCGGGCGTCCAGGCGCGCACCAGGATTTTTTCGGCGCGCTGCACGTCGGCGGTGAAATCGATCACCGAGAGGCAGCCCTCCTCCCAGGTAATCGCGCCGTGCGACTCGACGATCCGCGGGTTGACCAGCTTGAGCAGGCTCTTGCCGGGATTCTCGTGGTCGGTGTCGAGCACCACGATACGCCGCGCATCGCCGACCTGCGGCGCGGCGAGGCCGACGCCCGGCGCGGCGTACATGGTCTGCACCATGCTATCGATGAAGCCGTTGAGCCGCCCGTCGATATTCGCGACCGGGAGCGCCGGCTCTTTCAGGGCCGGGTCGGGGAATTTGCGTATTCTGAGCAATGCCATCGGGATGCTGCCGCAACACGCTAATTTAACAAACGGCGCATCGGGCATAAAGCAGGCGTTGGCGGGGTGGTGGTCTAGTTTGAGGACCACATCTACGATGCCGTGCGTTCTGGCGGCTAGCCGCCAAGCACACTACTCTTGTCCATCGGGAAAGAGGTGCCTGAGGGAAAAGCGATGCCGAATGTCAATGGCAAGCCACTTTCACCCGACGAAGCAATGCTTCTCGGGTTGTGCCCAGAGTGCGGCGCTGCGGTCATTCCGCGCGTCGCCCGCGCGCATGCAGAAAGCCATTGGAGCGCAGACCCCGACGCTACCAGGCTTTCGGCTGAGGGCCGTAGAAGATTCAAGCTTCTTCTGGATTTCGCATACAACAGATTTATTGGGCCGGTCTCTGGTACCTCCCCGCCTGCCACGGCTCCGCCAATCAGAAAACCCTCTGAGACGCCATATCAGGACGACGAAAGGGAGCATCATTGGTGGCAGCTCCAAAATCGCTCGATGCTTTGGGGCGCTATACCGGTAGCAACCTTCGTATTCGGGCTGGAGCTTTTTAGAGACAAGGATTGGATATGGGGAGCAATTTTCACCGGCGCCAGTATTCTCGCGTTGCTGTGGGTGGACCGATTAATGCGGATCACCAGCGAACAGATGGTTCGAACGCCTTCATCTGGTACATCGAAAAGTCAGATGATTATTATCGCCTTGCTCGCGCTCCTCACTTGGGGTGGTGTAATCTACGACATCTACTATCGTGATTTTGCACATCATCAAGCAGTAGAGACGCATATCCCTGGGCGCTTGACCGACACAGAGAAATGGCTACTTGGGAATAAGATGCGAGACTTCAACGAGTACCTTCTGACCGTCATTTACTACCCTGACCGTGCAAAGGTAGCGGAAGAAATCGTTGACGTGATTAAAGCTGGCGCGATACACGTTTCGTCGGAATTAGCCACGACTGAATTGCCCGATGGAATCACGGTTTGCGGACGTGTAAGCAATCCTCATGTGCAACAACTCGCAGACGTGCTCTCTGATGCCTATGACCAAAAGGTTGGCATCGGTGACTGCGGAAAAGCGTCGATAGATAACCGTTTAGATGACTCTTTAACGATTCGACTGGGGGCGCCGTGAAAGGCCAACCCTCTAACCCGAAATCAAGCAGCGCGGCGAATATTGTCAAGACTTTGAGGCAGACGCCCAAGCCGATGAGCGCAAGCGATACAGCGGGGTGAGGTTTCATTACTTCTAGCCTTTCTGGCTCGCTTCGCATTCGTCCGCGATCCGGACCATATCGTCAAGTTACCATAGACGGTTGGTCACTTTAGATGATCGCGGTCGGCGCGGCGCGTACCGCCAGCGCGTAGCGCCCGCGCTTGCGGCTCAGCCGTAGCGCCGCCGTAAACGCCGTCGAGAGCACGCGCGACGTCAGCACCTCGCGCGTGGGTCCGGCAGCCAGCACGGTGCCACCCTTGAGTACCAGCACGTGGGTGAAGACCGGCATGATCTCCTCGACATGATGCGTCACCAGGACCAGCGTCGGCGATCCGCGCCGGCGCGCCAGCCGCTCGATGAACTGGACGAAGTGCTCGCGCGCGACCGGGTCGAGTCCGGCGCACGGCTCGTCGAGGATCAGCAGTTGCGGCCGGGCCATCAGCGCGCGCCCGATCATCACGCGCTGGCGCTCGCCTTGCGAGAGAAACCGCCACGGGCGGTCGCGCAGCTTGCTCGCCTCGATCTGCTTCAGGATGAGCGTCGCGGCGGCGCGATCGCTTTCGCTGACCTCGCCCCACATCCCGACCATCGCGTGGCGTCCGCCGATCACCGCCGCCAGCGCGGTCTCGTGGCCTTCCATCAGATGGTTAATCGCCGAGCTGCAAATCCCGATACGCTTGCGCAGTTCGCGCCAATCGCTGCGGCCGTAAGTCTCGCCGAGCACCGCGATTTCGCCGCCGCTCAGCGCCATGTAGCCGGTCAGCGTGCTCAGCAGCGAGGTCTTGCCGGAGCCGTTGGCGCCCAGGATCACCCAATGCTCGCCGCGCGCGACGGTCCAATCGATGGCGTCGAGGATCAATGCGTCGCGCTCGACGCGAAGCCCGGCGACGCGGATCACCGGCGTCAGTGAGTTTTTGCGGCGCGGACGCGGCGACGGTGGCGCAGGGTTTTTTTTCACAGATAAATTGCGAACCGGTCAGGCGGCGGCGCCGTGCTCGGCGAGGAACGCTTCCATCGCGCGGATACATTCGGCGGGCCGTTCAATCTGCAGGAAATGCGAGGTGTCGGCAATCGCTTCGTATGGCACTCCGGCCTCCGCCGCGATCGCTTTGCCGATCCGCGCCGGCGCGCCCGAATCGCCGTCGGGGTCCGCGCCGATCAGCTTGACCGGCACCGGCATCCGGCCCAGCCCGTGCCAGGTGCTGGTGTCGCGATTGCTGCGGAAGACGTGCGCTTCGTAATCGCGCGGGCACGCCAGCACCCATTGGCCGGTGGCCGCATCGTGGCGCAGCGTCGCACGCGCCATCAGTTCGTACGCTTCGGGCTGCCAGCGGGGAAAATACTTTTTGAATTGCCGCGCCAGCTCGCCCGGATCGTTATAGGCGGGCGTGCGCCGCTCCGCGCGCGTGGCGATCAGATTCTCGCCGGTGACTTGCGGCTCGCGCAGCGGATGGCCGTCGCGCGGATAGAACGGCGGATCGAACAGCACCAGCGGATTCCAGCGCGCGCCGAGCTTCAGCGTATGCATCGTGGCGCTCACCGCCGACAGCGAATGGAACGCGCCGGCCATGCGCTTCGCGCCGAAATGCTCCTGGATCAACCCGTGGATGCGCTCGAGATCGCCGACGAAGGCCGGCCAGTTGTGATGGTCGAGGCGATGCGTCGGGTTGCGGCCGTGATTGCGGAAGTCGAAGACCACAACGTCGTAGCGATCGAGCAATGGCGCCCAGAAGGGCAGGTAGCCGTCGATCGCCAGCCCGTTGCCGTGGCTGAGCGCGAGGCGCGGCCCGGCCGGATTGCCGTGGCGGCGGATATGGACGATCGCGCCGTCGTCCATCACGGCGTCAATCGTGCTATGCGCTGCGGGCACCTCGATCGTCACATCGCTCTCCTTGCCGCCGACCGCCGTACCAATCAGGCCTGCCGGCCGCGAGAATGCGCCGATGGTAGCGTCAAATCGCCGCGCGCGCAAAATTACCGCGCAGTGCCGCTCGTCCAGCCGGCCGCCGCCTGCCGTGGATTGCCGCAAGTCGGACCGCTGGCTATCGTCGCCTGATGGACATGGAGCATACGCTCGATAATTTCATCGTCACCACGATGAACGATCTGCCCGGCTACGAAGTCACGCAGGTGATCGGCGAAGTCTTTGGCCTGGTGGTGCGGGCGCGCAACGCGTTTTCGAATTTCGGCGCAAGTCTCCGTACGGTCTTCGGCGGCGAGGCCCGCGGCTACACGCAACTGCTCACCGACAGCCGCAACCAGGCGATCGAGCGGCTGAAGCTGGCGGCGATGGAACGCGGCGGCAACGCGGTTATCGCGATGCGTTTCGACTGCAACGAAATCGCCGGCCTGATGAGCGAAATCGCCGCCTACGGCACGGCCGTGATCATCAAAAAGAGATAAATTCGTACAGAGTGTTCGACCGTCACAGCATGTTGATCGGATCGATGTCGATAATCACGCGCACGTATGCCGCTTCGGCCGCCGTGGCCACCTCCGCGCGCATCGCCGTGAGCGCCGCGCGCAGGTCGTTGAGTTCGCGCGCTTTCACCGCGACCTGCCATCGATAGCGCTGCTTGATCCGCTCGATCGGCGCGGGCGCCGGCCCCAGGATACGCATCGTGTCGGGCCGCGCGAACCGGCCGAGCACGCCCGCGGCGCGCGCGGCAAGCTGGCTCGTGCGGGCATTGTCGGCGCCCTCGACCCGGACCAGCGCCATCCGCGCAAACGGCGGGTACATCAGCTCGCGGCGCAAATCGAGTTCGCGCCGGATAAAGCGCGCGTAATCCTGATCGCGCGCCGCGCGAATACTGTAGTGATGCGGCGCGTAGGTCTGGATCAGCACGCGGCCCGGCTGCGTGCCGCGGCCCGCGCGGCCCGCCACCTGGGTCAATAATTGAAACGTGCGCTCGGCCGATCGGAAGTCCGGCAAGTTGAGCGCGAGATCCGCCAGCACCACGCCGACGAGCGTGACGCCGGGAAAATCGAATCCTTTCGTGATCATCTGTGTGCCGGCCAGAACGTCAATTTCGCCGCGCGCCAGCGCATCGAGGATCGCCGCCCGCGCGCCGCGCCGTCCGCTGGTGTCGCTGTCCATCCGCTCGATCCGCGCGTCGGGCATCAGCTCGGCCAGCGCCTGCACCAGCCGCTCGGTGCCGAAACCCTGCCCCTGCAGGCCGAGCCCGTCGCATTCCGGACACCGATCGGGCGCCGGCGCGCTCTCGCCGCAGAAATGGCATCGCAGCGATCGGTCGCGCAGATGGAACGTGAGGCTGACGCTGCAATTGGGGCACGCGATGACGTTGCCGCACAGATGGCATTGCAAAAAATTGTGAAAGCCGCGCCGGTTGAGAAACACGACGCTCTGACCGCGCGCCGCGAGGTTGGCGCGCAGCGCGGCGACCATCGGCGGTGAGATCGGCACCGGCTCGGCCGCCGCGGCGTTGCCGGTCGCGTCGGCGGATGACTCGGCGGTGCGCGCCATGGCGGTGCGGCTCGCGTGCGCTCCGTTCGCCGCGCCGGTTTCGTTCGCCGCCGCGATACTGCGCGCGCCGCGAGACGTCCCCGATGGGTCCGCGCGGGCGCCGCCGGGCCGATATTCGCGCAGGTCGATAATCTCGACCTCGGCCAAGGCGCGATCGCCCGCCCGGCGCGGCAGCCGCAGCATCCGATAGCGCCCGCGCCGCGTGTTGACGTACGACTCGGCCGACGGCGTCGCCGATCCCAGCATCACCGGACAGTTGGCGAAGCGCCCCAGCGTGACCGCGAGATCGCGCGCGTTGTAGCGCACGCCGTCTTCGTTCTTGTAGGCCGCGTCGTGCTCTTCGTCGACCACGATCAGGCCCGGCTCATGCAGCGGCGCGAAGATAATCGAGCGCGGACCGATCATGATGCGCGCCGCGCCGTTCAGCGCCGCCATCCACGAGGCCCAGCGCTCGGCGACGTTTTGCGCGCTGTGCGCGACGCCGACCAGCGCACCGAAGCGGCTGCGAAACGAGCGCACAATCTGATCGGCCAGCGCGATTTCGGGCACCATGATCAGCACTTGCCGGCCGGCCGCGAGCGCCTCGGCGGCGAGCCGCAGGTAGACCTCGGTCTTGCCGCTGGCGGTCACGCCCCATAGCAAAAATGTCTCGAAGCGATGTTCGCGCACGGCCGGCGCGGCGGCGGCAATCGCGACGATTTGTTCGGGCGAGAGCTCGAACGGTGCCGCGTCGATCGCGGCCTGTATATACGCATCGCCGGCTGGCGCGTCGCTGGACGTAGTATCGGCCGCGGCGGCGTCGTCGGACGGCGTATCGCCGAAAGTGTCGGCCGCGATCGGCGCGCGCGCGTTGGTCGATACGTCGGGCGCGCCGGCCGTCATCTCAACCACGCCGCGAGTGACCATCGTGCGGATAGCGGCGCGCGCGCCGGGGAGCGCCGCTTCGAGCGCGTCGAGGCGGAGGCCGGCGGCGCCGCTGGCTCCCAGCCGCTCGATAATTTGGCGCTGCTTCGGTCCGCGCAATTTTATCGCCGTCGCGCCGGCGCACAGCCGCACGATCGGCGGTGCGGTCTCGCGATGGCGTCCGCGGGTCGCGTCATGCGCATCGATCAGCCCGTCGGCACCCAGCCGCACGATCGCGGTCGCGACCTCGCTCCGCTCGCCCAGCCGCTCCAGTTGGCGCGGGGTCCGCGGATGCGCGTCGAGGGCGTCGAGGATCGCCCGCTCGGTCGCCGTCAGCGCCGCCGTCGCGAGCGGCCCAGGCGGCGCGCCGAGCTTGAACATGCGCCGCGACTCGACCCGCGCGATCCCCGGCACGACGTTGCGGTAGACCTCGGCAAGCGGTGCCATGTAGTAGGTGCCGAGAAACTCGAGCAGTTGCAGATGCGCGCGATCGAACAGCGGCCGCGCCTCGAGCACTTCCAGGATCGCGCGCGGCTCGGCGCCGCCGCTGTCGAGCTCCGCGCCGACCTCGATCACCAGCCCGGTCAGCCGCCGCGATCGCATCGGCACCAGCACGCGATGGCCGCATTGCACGCGCCCCGTTAGTGCGGGCGGCACCGCGTAGGTCAATTGCGTGACCGCGCCCGCCGCGCCGACGATTACCACTCGCGCCCTCATTGTGTGGGCTTAATCTATATCGCCGGCCCCGCGCGCAACCACCGCGCCGCCGCGCGCCCAATCAAGTTGTGCATTTCAAGCGCGGCGCGCTAAAAGCGGATCAGCGCTCGCGGGCGCGCGCTTTAAGCGGGAGGTCGGGGCGATGAAACTCGAAAACAAGGTTGCGATCGTGACGGGTGGGGGCCGCGGGATGGGCCGTGCGATGGCGCTGCGCTTCGCCAGCGAAGGCGCGCAGGTCGTAATCGCCGAAGTCGACCGCGCCAGCGGCGATTTGACCTTCGCCGATATCGGCGGGCGCGGCCTGCTGATGCGTACCGACGTCGCCAAGGTCGCCGAAATCGACGCGCTGGTCAAGGCGACCGTCGCCGCCTTCGGCCGCGTCGATATCCTGGTCAACAACGCCGGCGTGACCCGCAGCCTGGGCCTGTTCGACGTGACCGAGGCCGACTGGGACTGGATGTACTCGGTCAACGCGCGCGGGCTGTTCTTTTGCCTGCAAAGCGTGGCGCGCGAGATGGTCAAGGCCAAATCCGGCAAGATCATCAATATCGCGTCGATCGCCGGCAAGGGCTTCCGCGGCACCTCGAATATCGCCTACGCCGGCACCAAGGGCGCGGTGATCGCGATGACCCGGATCGCCGCCTCACAGCTTGCCCGCCACAATATCAACGTCAACGCGATCTGCCCCGGCGTCACCCGCACCCATATGTTCGAGACGCTGATGCAGGAGATGGTCACGCGGCGCGGCGTAACGCAGGAGGAGGCGGTCAAGCGCCTCGACGCGACGATTCCGCTCGGCCGCTCGAACGAGCCCGACGAAATCGCCAACATGGCGGCCTTTCTGGCCTCGTCCGAATCCGACAATATCACCGGGCAATCGTTCAACGTCGATGGCGGTCTCGTCTGGGATTGAGGGCTTGCAGGGCGGCAACTGGCGCCGCGGTTCGATCGCGCGAGATTATTCCGCGATCGTCGCCGGCGCGTAACTCAGCGAAAGGAATTATTGACAAAATGGAAGCGCGGCATTTTGACGACTGGAAGGTCGGCGACACGATCGAGACGATGGGGCGGACGGTCGGCGACGCCGAGATTTCGCAATTCGTCGCGCTCGGCGGCTTTTACGAAGAGCTCTTCATGAGCGCCGAATACGTCGCGCACAAGTCGCTCCACCCCAAGCGCTTCGCGCCCGGCGCGCTAATCTTCGCCTTTACCGAGGGGCTGATCATCCTTAGCGGATGTATCCACGGCGTCGGCCTGGCGCTGGTCGGCGTCGACAAGATGACCTTCAAACGGCCGCTGTTCGCCGGCGACACGATGCGCGTGACGGTCGAGGTGACGGCCACCCGGCCGACCAGCAAGGGCGATCGTGGCATCGTGACGTTCAGGCATCGCGTGCTCAATCAGCACGGCGAAGACGTGATGGAATGCACCGTCGCGCGCATGCTGAAGGGGCGCAATTTCCGGCAGACGTGAGGCGCGCGCGGGTTAATCCGGCGAGCTGAAATAATCCGGGCGCGCGGTCTCCCTTTCCCGCCCGTGCCCCCGATGCGCGAGCGGCCCGCTTCACGCTAAGATAGACCGCTATGCTGCGTTTTCTTACCGCCGGCGAGTCCCATGGGCCCGAACTGGTTGCGATGGTCGAGGGTGCGCCCGCCGGCTTCGCGATCGATCTCGCGGGAATCAATCACGACCTCGCGCGCCGTCAAAAAGGCTACGGCCGCGGGGGCCGGATGCTGATCGAAAAGGACGAGGTCCGCGTCGTCTCGGGGATCCGCTTTGGCCGCACGATCGGCAGCCCGGTCACCTTTATCGTCGAGAACCGCGACTACAAGAACTGGCAGAAGCGGATGTCCGCCGACCCCGCCGATCGCGCCGAGGCCAAGGTCGTCACGCGGCCGCGCCCCGGCCATGCCGATCTGGCAGGAGTATTGAAATATAACCTCGAGGATATCCGCGACGTGCTCGAACGGGCCTCGGCGCGTGAGACCACCGCGCGCGTCGCGATCGGATCGTTCGCCCGCCAGTTGCTCGCGCCGTTTGGCGTGCGCGTGCTCGGCTACGTCGCCAGTATCGGGGCGATCGCCGCCACGACTCCGCCCGAACTTGGGCTCGACGATCTTGCGCGCATTACTGAAGATTCGCAGGTCCGGATGGCCGACGCCGCCGCCGAGCGCCGCGTCATCGCGGAGATCGATCAGTGCAAACAGGTCGGCGACACCCTAGGCGGCGTCGTCGAAGTGATCGCCGAGGGCCTGCCGGTCGGCCTCGGCAGCCACGTCCAATGGGACCGCAAGCTCGACGGGCGCCTGGCCCACGCGCTGGCCAGCCTGCAGGCGGTCAAAGGCGTCGAGGTCGGCATCGGCTTCGAGGCGGCGCGTGTGCGCGGGTCGCAACTGCATGACGAGATCGGCTACGACCGCGAGCTGCGCCGCTTCACCCGCCATTCCAACAACTCGGGCGGCACCGAGGGCGGCATGTCGACCGGCGAGCCGCTGCGCGTGCGGGTCGCCTTCAAGCCGCTGTCCACCCTGATGCGTCCGCTCAAGTCGGCCGATATCAGGAGCAAGGACGAGGCGGTCGGCGCGATCGAACGCTCCGACGTCTGCGCGATTCCGGCCGCCGCCGTGATCGCCGAGACGGTCGTCGCCTTCGAGCTGGCCGCCATGTTCCTGGATAAATTTGGCGGCGACTCGCTGGCGGAGATTACCCGCAACTACCACGGCTACCTCGAGCAGGTGCGCAACTTCTGAGCGTGCGCGACCGACCATGGCGCCGAAGCTGATTCTCACGGGCTTCATGGCCACCGGCAAAAGCGCGGTGGCCCGCGTGGTCGCGCAGCGCCTGGGCTGGCGGCTGCTCGATTGCGACGAGATGATCGTCGCGCGCCACGGCCAGCCGATCGCGCAGATCTTTCGCGATCACGGGGAGGCCCACTTCCGTATGCTCGAGCGCAATCTTATCGCCGAGATTGCCGGCGAGCGGCGCCATTGCGCGCTATGCGGTAATCCGCGGCCGGCGGTGGTTGCGACCGGCGGCGGCGCGATCGTCGATCCGCAAAATTTCGCCGCGCTCAGCCGCGCGGGCGTGGTGATCTGCCTGGTCGCGCGGCCCGAAGTGATCGCGCGGCGCATCGGCCCGGCCGCCGCGTCGCGTCCGATGCTCACCGAGGGCGGCAAGCCGCTCGCCGTCCGTATCGGCGAACTGATCGCGGCGCGCCGCGCCGCCTATGCGCGCGCCCCGGTCACGATCGACACCTCTGATCTCAATGTGCGCGCGGTCGCCGAGGCGACGATCGCCGCCTACGCACTCCACGGCAGGGCAAAATGGGCAGCTTCCGCGTAGACCTGGGCGCCAACGCCCATCCCGTCGAGACCGGCGCGGGTCTCCTCGATCGGCTGGGCGCGCTCGCGCTCGCGGCGGGCCTGACCGCCGGCCGCGCCGTGATTGTCACCGACGACAACGTCGCGCGGCTCTACGGCGCGCGCGCAGCTACGGCGCTCGCGGCGGCCGGCTTCAGCGCAATCGTGATCGAGGTGGCCGCCGGCGAGGCGAGCAAATCGATCGCGACGCTTGGCGCGCTTTACGATCGGATGGTCGCCGCGCAACTCGATCGATCGAGCGTGGTCTTCGCACTGGGCGGCGGCGTGGTCGGCGACCTCGCGGGCTTCGCCGCCGCGACCTATCTGCGCGGTATCGCGGTCGTGCAGGTGCCCACCACCATGACCGCGCAGGTCGATTCGGCGCTCGGCGGCAAGACTGGCGTGAACCATCCGGCGGCGAAAAACCTGATTGGCGCGTTCCATCAGCCACGACTGATTGTAGCGGATATCGTCACTCTGGCGACGCTGCCCGAGCGTGAGTTCCGCGAGGGCTTGGCCGAAGTGATCAAGTACGGCGCGATTATGGACGCGCCGATGATCGCCGGACTCGAAGCCGCGATGCCCGCGATCCTGCGCCGCGATCCGGCGCGGCTTGCCGAAATCGTCGACCAATCATTGCGCCACAAGGCCGCCGTGGTGCAGCGCGACGAGCGCGAGGGCGGCCTGCGCAAGATTCTCAACTTCGGCCATACGATCGGCCACGCGCTCGAGGCTTCGGCCGGTTACGGCAGCTATTTCCATGGCGAGGCGGTGGCGATCGGGATGGCGGCGGCGGCGGCGCTCTCGCGCGCCCATAGCGGTCTCGGCGCCGCCGACGCCGCGCGCCTGGTGCGGCTGATCGAGGCGGCTGGTCTGCCCACGCGGATGCCCGCCGGATGGCGCGGGGAGGACTTCGAGCGGGCGCTCAGGCTCGACAAGAAACGCGCTCGCGACGGTGTCGAGTTCGTCCTGCTCGATCGCCTCGGCCACGCGCTCACGCGCTCGCTCGGTTTCGCGGAGATTCTCGCGCCGTTCGCTTGAATCGCCGCGAACGTTCACGCGCGCCCGGAACTCTGCGCACGTCAGGTTGTCATTCTGAACGGAGTCCGCGACGTGAAGAATCCCGGGTTCGGGACCCGTTCGCTGCGCTCAGGGTGACAGAATGTGCCCTGTGCAGAGGTCTCCAGTCTGCGCGACGATTCAACGCCCGCGGCCGGATGCGCCGCTCGCGTGCGGCGATCAGCTCTCGAAATAGCGGCGCGGATTCTCGACCATCATCGCGTTGACCTTCTGATCGCTGACCCCCGCCTTCTTCAGTGCCGGCAGAATATTTTTGAAGATGTGCGTCGGGTTCCAGTTCTCGATCAGCTTGGCCGTCTTCGCGTCCATCGCGGGCAGCCCCTTGCCCTTCCAGCAGGCGACCGAGTCGTGGGACAGCACGAGTTGCTTCTCGAAGCCGACGCCGACCAGTCCGATCAGCGCCGCCAGCCGCAGCCGGTCCGGATGCAGGAAGTCCAGGCCGAAGCGGTCGAAGCCCAGGTAGCATCCGCGGTCGAGCATGTCGGTGTGATATTTCAGGTCCGACGCGCCGCAGCTATGCCCGATGATCACGCGCGACAGGTCCAGCCCCTCCGACGCGAACAGGTCGAGTTGCTCGCGGCCCATCGTGCCCTCGTCGGTATGGGTCGTGATCGGCGCGCCGGTAACCTTGGCCGCCCGCGCCGCCGCGCGCAGGCATTTGTCCTCGTACTCGCTGATCCGATCCTTGCCGGTGGCGCACTTGATCACCCCGGCCTTGACGCCGGTCTCGCCGATCCCTTCGGTCAGTTCGGTGACGAAGACCTCGGTGATTTCGTCGATCGAGCGCTGCTTGAAGTAGGGCGTGTTGCCGAGATCTTCTTTGTACAGGCCGGTCGCGCAGACGATATTGACGCCCGCCGCGTCGGCCACCTCGGCCATGAAGACCGGGTCGCGCCCGATATCGTTGGGGCACGGATCGACGAACGTGCCGAGGCCCAGGTCCTTGAGCTCCTTGAGCCGCTCGACCGAATATTTCAGCGCGCTCTTGCGCTCGAAGCGCGGCGCCTTGCAGTCGAGCTCCCAGCCCGACCAGCCGATCAGCAGATGCTCATGCATCAGGGTGGTGCCGAGCTGGTCGGTACTGACGCTACCGGTGACCGTGTTGATCTTTTTCATGGGCGTGTTCGGCTCCTTGCGCAAAATCCCGCGCGACGGTATGCACTCGGTCTGCGCGCTGGTTCGCGATGACACCGCGGCGGCGCTAATGCGCTTGCGGCCAACCTAACGCCGCCCCGTCCGCCCCGTCAAACCCGCGCCGAAGTGGCTGGATCAGGATTTTCGGCGTGGGTTTGGTGCGCATCGGCTGCCGCCTTGCGGCCGTCGCGCCACGAATCCAGCAGGATGATCGCGACGCCGACCGTGATCGCGCTGTCGGCGATATTGAAGACCGGGTAGCGGAACGCCTCGTGATGAAAGTAGATGAAGTCGATGACCAGGCCGCGCGCCAGCCGATCGATCAGATTGCCGATCGTTCCGCCGAGCACCAGCGCGAACGCGATGGCCGAGAGCCGCGTGGTGCTGCGCCGCACGATCAGCGCGGTGAGCACCGCGATCGCGATCGCCGAGAGCACGACGAAGAAGCTCGCGCGAAACCCGGCCGGCATCGTCGCGAACATGCTGAACGCCGCGCCCGGATTGAGCGTGTAGGTCAGGTCGAGCCAGCCGGGCACGATCGGGCGCATCTGGTAGAGCCGGAAATGCCCGCTCACGTATTGCTTGCTTAATTGATCGAGGATCGTCACCGGCGCGCTGACCAGCGCGATCGGCGCGAGCGTGCGCGTCCATGAGCGCGGACGCTCGGGGCTATCCGCCGGAGCCGTCGCCAGACCGCCGATCACCGGGTCAGGCCTGCACGATCGCGCGGCAGCGCGCGTCGAGATCGCCGTCGCCGTCGAAATACTTCCAGCAGCGTTGGCATTTGCGGCCCGCCGCCTTGCGCCCGGCGATGACGATCGGCGGATGCGCGGCGATCCGCGCGAAGCGGCCGTCGGCGCGAAAATCCTCGTTGCCGTCGGCCGCGCTCTTGAGACTCGCGGCCTCGCCGTCGGCCAGCATCGCGACCTCGGAGACGATGAACAGATCCTGCATCTGCGCGCGGCTTTCGCGCAGCATCGTGGCCAGTCCGTCGCTCTCGGCCGAGGCCGCGGCGAGCTCGATGCGCGCTTCGAGCGGTGCGCCGATTTCGCCCGCCTGGCGCATCGCTTCGAGCACCTTCATCGCCTCGCCGCGAATCTGCAGCAGGCGTTGCCAGCGCGCCTCGAGCTCGGCGTCGGCCAGACGCGGGTCGGCCGGATGCATCGTCAGCAGATGCACGCTTTCCGCCGTCTTGCCCGGCAGGTAGGCATAGACCTCGTCGGCGGTGAAGGGAATCAGCGGCGCGAGCATCCGCAGCAGCGTATCGAGCATCGCATGCAGCGCGGTCTGCGCCGAGCGGCGCTCGCGCGAATTTACCGCGTCGCAGTAGAGCCGGTCGCGCGCCACGTCGATATAGAGCGAACTCAGATCGACCACGGTGAAATTCAAAATCGCCTGGTAGGCGGCCTGGAACTCATAGGCCTCGTAGGCGCGCAGCACCTCGGCCTTGAGCCGCTCGGTGCGCGCCAGGATGTAGCGATCGAACTCGAGCAGTTCCGCCGGGGCGACCGCGTCGCGCGCCGGATCGAAATCATAGAGATTGCCGAGCATGAAGCGGCAGGTGTTGCGAATCTTGCGGTAGGCTTCTCCTACCGCAGTGTAGATCGTGTTGCCGAGCGCGATTTCGGTGGTGTAGTCGAGCGAGGCGTAGACCAGCCGCAGCACGTCGGCCCCGATGCGGTTGACGGTGTCGGCCGCGTCCTCGGAATTGCCGAGCGACTTCGACATCTTGCGCCCCTGCTCGTCGACCGTGAGACCGTGGCTGATGACGCTGCGAAACGGCGGCTGGCCGCGCTCTGCCACCGCGCAGGCGAGCGACGACCCGAACCATCCGCGCGCCTGCTCGACCGCCTCGAGATAGGCGTCGGCCGGCCAGGCGAGTTCGGGGCGGCGGCCGAGCACGGCGGCCTGCGAGGAACCCGAATCGAACCACACGTCGAGCACGTCCTCTTCCTTGCTGAACGATCCGCCGGCGCATTGCGCGCATTTGAGACCGGCGGGCGTGAAGTCGGCGGCCGGCCGTTCGAACCATGCGTCGGAGCCCGCGGCGGCAAAGATATTCTCCGCCAGGCGCATTACTTCGTCGTACAGGCCGACGTGTCCGCACGCCGTGCATTTGAGCGCCGGTATCGGCACGCCCCAGGCGCGCTGGCGCGACAGGCACCAGTCGGGCCGGGTCTCGGTCATGTTGCGGATACGCTCGCGCGACCATCCCGGAATCCAGGTCACGCCGTCGATTCCCGCGATCACCCGCGCGCGCAGATTCTCATGGTCGATGCGCATGAACCATTGCTCGGCGGCCAGGAAAATCAGCGGATTCTTGCATCGCCAGCAATGCGGATAGCTGTGCGAGAACTTATGCGTATGGAGCAGCGCGCCGAGTTCGCGGAGCTTCTCGACGATCGCGTCGTTGGCCTTGAAGACGTTGCGCCCGGCCCATTCGCCCGCCTCGGCGGTGAACATCCCGGCGGTGTCGACGGGCGTATAGGGCTTGAGGCCGTATTGCGCGCCGACCACGAAATCCTCATAGCCGTGGCCCGGCGCGGTATGCACCAGGCCGGTGCCGGCGTCGGCCGTGACGTGATCGGCGAACATCAGCTTGCCGTCGCGCGCGATAAACGGATGGCGAAAGATGTCGCGGCCGTCGAGCGCGGCGAGTGCGTCGCGATCGAGCGCGACGATCTTGTCGACCGCTAGCGCGCATTCTTTGGCGACCGCGTCGGCCAGCCGCGCGGCGACGATGTAATAGCGATCGGCGGACTTGAGCGCGACGTAATCGAAGGCCGCGTTGAGGCTGATCCCGAGATTGGCCGGCAGCGTCCACGGCGTGGTCGTCCAGATCACCGCGAACAGTTGGCCCGCGCGATGCGCGGCGGCGAGTTCGGGGCCCTCGGAATTATCGGCGGCGAGCGCCGCGGGGTTGGTCACATCGGCGTTGAGCGCGAAGGCGACGTAGATCGACGGCGAGACGTGGTCGCGATATTCGACTTCAGCCTCGGCCAGCGCCGTGCGATCGGCGAAGCACCAATGCACCGGGCGCAGGCCGCGATAGACGTAGCCGCCGGCGACCAGGTTGCGCAGCACGCCGATCTCCGCCGCGTCATACGCCGGGTCCATCGTGATGTACGGGTTGAACCAGTCGCCGACGCATCCCAGGCGCATGAAGTCGGCGCGCTGGAGGTCGATCCATTTGTCGGCCTCGGCGCGGCAGAGCTTGCGCAGTTCGAGCTTGGAGAGGTCGCGCGCCTTGGCGCCCAGATCGCGCGAGACCTTGAACTCGATCGGCATCCCGTGGCAGTCCCAGCCGGGCACGAATGGCGTGCGCAGGCCGATCATCGAGCGCGATCGCACGACGAAGTCCTTGAGGATCTTGTTGAGCGCGGTGCCCAGATGGACGCGGCCGTTGGCGTAGGGCGGCCCGTCGTGAAGAATCCAGGTCGGGGCGCCGGCGCGCGCGGCGAGGATTTGCTCGTAGAGCCGGGCGTCATTCCAGCGCTTGAGCATTTCGGGCTCCCGCTTGGGCAGATTCGCCTTCATCGGGAAGTCCGTTTTGGGCAGCTTGAGCGTCGCTTTGTAGTCGGTCTCTGGCACGGGTACGAGCGCCGCCGGCGCGAGGCCGGCAGGCGCGTCAACTCCTTTTGATTAACGCGATCTTCAACCGAAATAATCTAGCACAGGATAGCGGATGAACTCGTCCCCGCGCGAGCACCGCACGCCGCGCCAATGTCACATGCGGCGTGAGCAGGGTTTGGCCGCGCCCGATTTGTCAGGGCGATCGCCCTCTCGTATATTCGCGGCTGATTGGTTATCGCGGGAGAGGAATGTGAACGAAGGGGCAGCGCTGGCCGGCTTGAGAGTTCTTGACCTGAGCGACTATCGCGGCCAGTTGTGTGCGCGGATGCTCGCCGACATGGGCGCCGACGTGATCAAGGTCGAGCCGCCCGATGGTGACGGCGCGCGGCGGATCGGGCCGTTTGTCGACGATCTGCCGCATCGCGACCGCAGCCTGTTTTTCTGGTTCTACAATCTCAACAAGCGATCGCTCACGCTCGATCTGGAAAATCCGCGCGGACGAGAGATCCTGGCGAGTCTCGCGCGCGGCGCCGACCTGGTGGTCGAGAGCTTTGCGCCGGGGACGCTGGCCAAGGCGGGCCTTGGATGGGCCGCGCTGCACGCGGTCAATCCCGCGCTGATCCTGCTCTCGATAGCGCCCTTCGGACAGAGCGGGCCGTATCGCGATTGGGCGGCCGACGACACCGTGCTCGCGGCGCTCGGCGGGATGCTTTACGTCAACGGATCGCCGGGGCGCGCGCCGGTGCGGCCACTGGGTCTGCAGGCCTATCACGCGTCGGCCTATTACGCCGCGATCGCGGTGCTGTGCGCGCTGTTCGCGCGCGACCGCGACGGCGCCGGGCAATGGATCGATCTGAGCATGCAGGAGGCGACGGCCGCGGCCGTCGAGCATGTGGCCGGCAGTTACTTCGGCGACGGGCGCATTGAGCCGCGCCGCGGCACGCTGCATTGGAGCCGCTACTTCCGGGTCGGCAAATGCCGCGACGGCTACATCATGCATTGCACGCTGGGCGACTGGACTTCGCTGGTCGAATGGGTGGCCGGCGACGGCAAAGCGCAAGATCTGACGGCGCCCGAATGGAACGACGTGGTCTATCGCGCGACCCACGCCGAGCATCTGTTCGACGTGCTCGACGAATGGGTCAAGGACTATTCGCGTGACGAACTGCTCGAGCGCGCCCAGACCTTGCGCCTGCCCTATGCGACGGTGCGCCAGCCCGAGGCCCTGCTCGAGGACGAGCAACTCGCCGCGCGCGGCTACTTCGTCGAAGTTGAGCATCTGGAACTGGGCCGCACGATCCGCTACCCGGGCGCGCCGTATCTGTTCAACGGGTCGCCGTGGCGGGTCTATCGGCGGCCGCCGCTGACCGGAGAGCACACGGCGGAAATTCTGCGCGAGGCTCTAGGCTTCGACGCGGGCGAACTCGCCGCGCTGGCCGCCGAAGGGATCATTTGACGATGGGTGCTCCGCCCCCGGTGACGATGGGAGCGCTGCCGCTCGACGGAATCAGAGTGCTCGATTTCACCTGGGTGGTCGCCGGGCCGGTCGCGACGCGGATTCTGGCCGACCATGGCGCCGAAGTGATCAAGCTCGAGCGCCGGCCCGGCCCGATCGGTCCGCGGCAGACCGGCCTGCAGGGCGATTTGCATCGCAACAAGCGCTCGATCGCGGTCAACATGGGCCATCCGCGCGGCGTCGCGATCGCGCGGCGGCTCGCCGCGCTCAGCGATCTGGTGATCGATAACTTCTCGGCGCGCGTGATGCGCTCGTGGGGCATGGACTTCGCCAGCCTGAGCAAGCTCAAGCCCGAGATCGTCTGCGTGAGCATGTCGGGCCTCGGCCATACCGGGCCGCGCGCGAGTTACGTCAGCTATGGGCCGACGCTGCAGGCGCTGGCCGGCTTTACGCGCCTGATGACCGAGGCGGATGGCGAGCCGGCCGGCTATGGCTATTCTTACGCCGACATGTCGGGCGGCTTCACCGGCGCGCTGGCGGCGCTGATCGCGCTGCGACATCGGCGGCGCACCGGCCAGGGGCAGTTCGTCGACCTCTCGCAGTTCGAGGCGGTGGTCAGCGTGGTCGGTCCGGCGATCCTCGATATTGCGGTGAACGGTCGCGTGCAGACGCCGCCCGGCTATGCGTCGCAGGAGGCGCCGGCCGCGCCGCATGGGGTCTACCGATGCCGGCCGCGCGACGGCGACGACGATCGCTGGCTCGCCCTCGCGGTTCGCTCGCAGGCCGAATGGGAGCGTTTTGCCGCCGCGCTCGGCGCGCCCGGATGGACCGCCGAGGCAAAATTCCGCACGCTCTATCTGCGAATCCGCAACCGCGCCGAACTCGACGCTCACGTGGCGGCCTGGGCGGCGGGTCAGACGGCCGAAGCCGCGATGGCCGACTTGCAGCGCGCGGGCGTCGCCGCCGGTCTGGTTGCCAACGGCGCCGACCTGTGCGCGCGCGATCCGCAGCTTCAGTCGCGTAATTTTTGGGGCACCGTCACGCTGCCGGACGGCCGCACGACGCAGGTCACCGGCATGCCGATGAAGCTTTCGGCCACACCCGGCTCGATTCGCACGCCGTCGCCGGAAATCGGTTCGAGCAACGACTACGTGCTGGGCGAACTGCTCGGCCTCGGCCGCGCCGAACGGGAGGCGCTAATTGCCGAAAAGGCGATATGGCTCTGACGAATCTGGTCGCGTCCGCTTGCGCTAAAGGCCGCATAATTGTTCTACTTCGGGTAGACTCGCGCTGAACGGGACCGCGTGGCGGTCCGGATGGACGGAAATTGCTCGCCAGCGTACTTTCCAGCGCCCTCGCCGGGGTCGACGCCTTTGCGGTCGAGGTCGAAGTCGATATCAGCGCCGGCACGCCCGGCTTTCGCATGGTCGGCCTGGCCGAGGGTGCGGTGCGCGAAGCCTACGAGCGGATGAAGTCGGCGATCCGCAACTCCGCGTTCGAGTTTCCCAACCGCAAAATCACTATCAATCTGGCCCCGGCCGATATCCGCAAGGAGGGCTCGGCGTTCGACCTGCCGATGGCGCTGGGGCTGCTGGCGGCCAACGGCGTGATGCAGAAGCGCGCGCGGATGCGCGATTACCTGGTGCTCGGCGAACTCGCGCTCGACGGCCGCATCAAGGGTATCAAGGGCGCTCTGGCGACGGCGATCCTGGCCCGTGCGCAGGGTCTGGCCGGCGTGGTCCTGCCGCGCGAGAACGCCGCCGAAGCCTCGGTTATAGGCGAGGGGGTGATGGTGCTCGGCGTCGATACGCTGCGCGAGGCCTTCGAGTTTTTCGAGGAGTTGCGCGAAATCACGCCGACCCGCGTCGATCTCAACCAACTATTCGACGCGGCCAGCCATTACGGAGTCGACTTCAGTGAGGTCAAGGGCCAGGAACAATCCAAGCGCGCGCTCGAGGTCGCCGCCGCCGGCGGCCATAACGTGCTGATGATCGGGCCGCCGGGGTCGGGCAAGACGATGCTCGCCAAGCGGCTGCCGACGATCCTGCCGGCGATGACCTTCGAGGAGGCGATCGAAAGCACCAAGGTCCATAGCGTGGTTGGCCTGCTCGAGGGCCGTGCGCTGATCGCGACGCGCCCGTTCCGCTCGCCCCATCATACGATCTCCGATGCCGGCCTGATCGGCGGCGGACCGGTGCCACGGCCCGGCGAGGTCAGCCTGGCGCATCACGGGGTGCTGTTCCTCGACGAGCTGCCGGAGTTCCGCAAAAACGTGCTCGAAGTGCTGCGCCAGCCGCTCGAAGATAATCGCATCACGATTGCGCGGGTGATGGGCACGATGACCTTTCCGGCCAGCGTGATGTTGATCGCCGCGATGAATCCGTGTCCGTGCGGCTTTTACACCGACACGCAGCACGAATGCACCTGCTCGCCGATGATCATCCAGCGCTACCGCTCGCGGATCTCGGGGCCGCTGCTCGATCGGATCGATATCCATATCGAGGTGCCGGCGGTGCGCTACAAGGAGTTGATCGATCGCAACGAGGGCGAGACCTCGACGGCGATTCGCGCGCGGGTCAATGGCGCGCGCGGCCTGCAGGTCGATCGCTTCCGCGAGACGCCGTTTTTCTGCAACGCGCAGATGGGCGCGCGCGAACTGCGCGAGCATTGCCAGGTCGAGCCGGCGGGAGAGCGCCTGCTCGAACTCGCGATCAACCGCCTGGCGCTGAGCGCGCGCGCCTATACGCGAATCCTGAAGGTCGCACGAACGATCGCCGACCTCGATGGCGGCGGGCCGATCGCGGCGCATCATCTGAGCGAAGCGATCCAGTATCGCTCGCTCGATCGCATGGCGTTGTGAGGTCGTCGATCCGGTTGAACGCGCAGCGCAACCTACGGCGAGCCGCATAGCGTGCCGTTGATATCGCATTGCGGCACGATGCTGCGGGCGCGTTGATCCTGGTTCAAGCCATAGATCGCCACGTCGGTTTTAGGCGTCGCGGTGCAGCCGCATAGCTGGCTCGCACAGCAACTGCATGAGGCCGCCGTTTCGGCCTTGATGATTTCCGAGACGTCGCATTTGCTCAGGCCCGAACAGGCGGTTCCAAGCAGGTCGCGGTCGTTGCATTGGTCGGTGCATAGCGTCGCGTCGCAGGTATAGCCGGTTTGTACGCCGCTGGATTGCTGGCAGGTGTTGTACTCGTCGCAGACTTTTGCGCAGTCGACGCCGCTGCCGACCGGCAAAGTCGTGGTTCCGGGGACATAGAGCGGGCAGCCCACGCCGCCGGGCGCGTCGGGCAGGCAGGTTCCCGGGCTGGGCACGGCCGCCGGCACGGTATTGGCGGCCGGCGCCGCAATCGACGACGATAGGCTGAGCGTATCGCCCGACATCGATGGCGAGGCCGTGACCGGGGGTGGCGGCGGTGGCGGTGCATAGGCGGCCGACCACACCAGGTCGCCGCCCAGCGAGCAGACCTGCGCGTTCTGGCCGACCTGATAGGGACCGTCGAAGGCTGGGCATGAGCAACTGCTGATGCCGGGCTTATCGGTCTTGAAGCAGGGCGCGGTCATACATCCGACGTACGGCGCTTGCCCGCAATTGGTCTGGCCGATGCCGTTGGTCGGCACGCAATCGAAGCTAAAGGCCGAGTACAGACCGGTGCCGGGAATCAGGGTTCCCTGGTTGACCGAATTGCATACCGGCGCCGAGTTGATCGTCCCGCACAGGCTGCCGTCGCTCCCGCATTGCGCGACCGTCGCTTCATACACCGAGTGGTTCAGGATGGCATTGATATCCACGAAGTAGACGCCGTAAGGGATCGTGAAGCAGTTGCAGTTCGCGTATTGCCCGTTCGGGGTCAGCTTGCACGAGAGGTCTTCGGTGCCGGTGCTCGGGCCGGAGTAATAGCAGAGCGCGTAGGGTCCGCCGCGGCACGGCAGGAAATTGCTCCCGGTCAGCAGGATATTGGCGTAGGCGGGCCCGTAAGTGGTGGTCCAGTTGGCGGGATCGCTCCAGAACTGATGCGAGTTCGGGACGAAGTGAACGATCCCTGGTGATTGCGAGGTCGATCCGCCGGTGTCGCCGCCGCAGCCCGTCGTCAACGTCACGGCGAGCAGCAGGAGACACCAGAGCGGCGTCAGCCGGAGTGCGCCAGGTCGTGAAATGCCAGCCGCGTGGGCAGTCCTCCGCCGCATCGATGCCATGTGAGATCCTCCCACCGGCGTGGATGGTTATCCTACGGTTTGTTGGAGTCAATCGAAGGCGCTGGGGCGGTCGGAGGCGCGTCGCGGCGGATGCGAATTGAGGGAAATCGGAGCCGACTATATGATGAGAAGGCCAAGCTCCGCGAAATTGATGAGCTGTGAATTATTTTTCGTGCGAGCGCTTATTTCGATCGACGAGCGGTGCGGGATGCCTCGCGACCGGATCCCCGCGACCGCCGGTTGGTCGCACGTTGCTGCGCCCCGGCTCTCCGACCAACCTGAATGCGCGCGCCGGTTACATACCTGTGCCTTTGAGCACCACCTGATGCGGGCCGTTGCTCGAGCTGTCGGTAACCACGAGCGTAGTGGACTGCGCCCCGCTCGAGGTGGGCGCGAACTGGAGGCCGACGTGGCAGCTCTTGCCGCGCGCGAGGCTCAGGCCATTGACGCAAGTGGTCCGGGCGGCGTCGATCGCGAATTGTCCGGCGGTCATTGACAGGCCGTCGATTAGCAGCGGCGCCTTGTTCACCCGCGGGTTGACGATCGTGACCATCCGGATTGCGCTGGTGGTGCCGAGCTTGTGCCGGCCGAATGAAATGGCTTGCGGCGATGCGCGCGCCGGTTCGGCCGGGGGGTCACCGGCCGGTGTATAGAGTTCGGCGCTGGCCAGTGGATTGCCCGACGCGTCTTCGCCGCCAGCCACCAGGACCGAGCCGTTGTTGAGCAACTCCGCGGTCTGATTCTCGCGCCCGGTAATCAGGCTGCCGGTGAGGCTGAAGGCGCTGCCGACCGGGTCGTACAATTCGGCCGATGCGATGGGGCCTCCGCTCTGAGTCACGTCGCTTACGTCGGTGCCGCCCGCGACTAGAATCTGTCCATTGGGCAACGTGGTAGCGGTATGAAAAAAGCGCGCATTGTTGAGGTTGCCGCTGCCGCTGAAGATTCCGGTGACAGGGTCGAACAGTTCGCTCGAGCCTTGCACACTTCGTTGATCAAAAGGCAGCC
>Ga0307373_10003790_pt1 | contig 25963 bp, 25 predicted proteins | sample OX2MG_FD_202534 | JGI IMG/M metagenome (GOLD analysis project Ga0307373, IMG submission 202534) | Soil microbial communities from Risofladan, Vaasa, Finland - OX-2 | ecosystem: Environmental > Terrestrial > Soil > Coastal area > Acid sulfate soil | place: Finland: Risofladan, Vaasa | collected...
ATATTCGGACCCCGGCCCGGTCGCATGATCTCGTCCTTCGTCGATCACGCGCGAGACTGGACCACGCGCCGCCACCCGCATTGATCTGGGTCAATACCCGGCGTGGAAGCCGATGTAGGCTACCTCAGTCATCATCCCCGTCGCCATGTGGTACAGGTTATGACAGTGGAACAGCCAACGCCCGGGATTGTCCGCATCGAAGGCGATCCGTACCGTCTGCCGCGGCGGGACCAGAACGGTGTCGCGCAGTGCGCCCCGCAGCGGGCGGCCTTCCAGCGCCTGCACCTGGAAATGATGCCCGTGCAGATGCATCGGATGCGCCATCGCGGTATGGTTGACGAGGTCGAGCGCCACCCGCTCGCCCTGCGCGACCGCGAGCGGCACATGATCGGGCCACCGCTTCCCGTCGATCCCCCAGGCATAGGGCATCATGCTGCCGGTCAGCCGCACGTGCAGGACCCGATCGGGCCGGCGCGGCGGCAGTGGGACCAGAGCCGCGAGCCGCCGCTCGAGCGACAGATCGACCGCGCCGACGGGGCGGGTGGCCGTTCCCGCCACTTTGCCGATCGCCGCCCCGGACGTGGCGAGGACGATGCCGGTCCGCTGGCGGTCGCCCTCGCGCTGCGCGAGCACGGGGAAGGCGCCGCCGCCGGACGGCACCCGCAGCAGCACATCGGCCCGCTGCGCCTGGGCCATCGGAAAATCCCTGACCGACACCGGCCGCACCGGATCGCCATCGACCGCGACCACCTGGCCCTGGAGCGCACCGAGGCTGATCCAGAAAGCGGTGGAGGTAGCGGCGTTGATCAGGCGCAGCCGGATCCGCCCGCCGCGTTCCACCCGCACCACCTGTGGATCGGCCAGGGTGCGGTCGTTGGCGAGATAGGCATCGTAATCGACATCGTTCAGGTCCGGCGCTGCGGCATTCCCGGACGAGGTCCCCGTCGGCATGGCCATGTCGGACATCCCCGGCATGGACTGCCCGCCCGTGGCCCCCGCGCCGCGGGTAAGACCCGTGAGGATCTCGCGCGGGTCGCGGAAGGTGAAGTCATGCAGCAGCACGATCACCTCCTGCGTGTCGGCGCGCGCGTCCTCGGCGGTGCGTACGACGAGCGGGGCTGCCATCAACATCTGCTCCTGCAGACCGTGATGCGAATGCATCCAATGCGTTCCGGTCCGCGGGACGAAGCTGTAGCCCTGCTCTCCCCCGGTCGGGATCAACGTCTCGAGCTTGGTCTGGGTCACGCCGTCCTGGCGCACCGGCGGAGTCTGGCCGTGCCAGTGGATGATGGTCGGTTCGCCGCAGCGGTTGCGCAGCGCCACGGCGAAGCGCTGGCCGGGGTCCAGCACCATCCCGGGGGCGCCGCTGTCCTGGAGGATGCCGAACACGGATGCGGCCTTGCCGTTCACCTCCAGGTTGCGACGGGAAACGGTCAGCGGCACCGCAGCGGCGGCGGCCGCAGGGGAAACGGGCAGCGCGCCGAGCGCGGCCGTTGCGGTGGCGGAGGCCAGCAGCCGGCGGCGGGGCAGAATTGGGATCATTTGTTCTCTCCGTTGCTGTGTCTAGCGGGTCATGCGCCCGATGGAGTCGACCAATTCATCCACCTTGTGACGCTGGTCGACGACGTCACCGGAGGCGAAGGCGGCGGCGACGCAGTGGCCGACATGATCGCGCAGCACCTGCTCCTCGACCTTGTGCAGCGCGGCGCGCACGGCCGCGATCTGGGTCAGGACGTCCACGCAGTACCGGTCCTGCTCGACCATGCGCAGCAAACCGCCGACCTGCCCCTCGATCCGCCGCAGCCGGGCAGCAACGGCCCGTTTGGCTTCTTTCTGCATATCTGGGGTGCCCCCTTGATACATTACCCTAGTGGGGTATATAGACCTGGTGTCTGCCCACTGCAAGCGTGGCGCGGCCCCGACGAGGCCTCGATAACGGGAGAGCATCATGGATGAGCACGAGCACGGACATCTCGCCGGCGGCGTCAGCGCGGCGGAGCCGGCCGCGCGCGATCCGGTCTGCGGCATGACGGTCGATCCTGCCACCGCGAAGCATCGTTTCGCGCACGCGGGGACCAGCTACGTCTTCTGCAGCGCCGGATGCCGAAACAAATTCGCCGCCGACCCGGCCCGCTACCTGACGCCGAAGGCCGAGACCCCACCCGTTGCGCCAATCGCGCCTGGAACCATCTACACCTGCCCAATGCACCCCGAGGTGCGCCAGGACCATCCCGGCGCCTGTCCGATCTGCGGCATGGCGCTGGAACCGCTCACCCCCACTGCGGAGGCCGGGGAGAACGCCGAACTCGCCGACATGCGCCGGCGCTTCTGGGGCAGCCTCGCGCTGACCGTGCCGGTGCTGGCGCTGGCCATGCCGGCCTATGTGACGGCGTGGCATTTCGAACGTCTGGTCCCGTCGGTCTGGTCGAACTGGATTCAGCTGGTTCTGACCACGCCCAACGTGCTGTGGGCCGGATCATTCTTCTTCACCCGCGGCTGGCGCTCGGTGGTCAACCGCAGCCTCAACATGTTCACCTTGATCTCCCTCGGGGTAGGCGTGGCCTACGTCTTTAGCATCATCGCCACCCTGCTCCCCGGGATGTTCCCGGCCGGGTTCCGCGCCGCTGACGGCTCGGTCGCCACCTATTTCGAGCCTGCCGTGGTCATCACCACGCTCATCATCCTTGGCCAGGTGCTCGAACTGCGGGCCCGCGATCAGACCGGTGGAGCCATTCGCGCCCTGTTGAACCTCGCGCCGAAGATCACGCGGCGACTGCGGGCGGACGGGACGGAGGAGGAAATCCCGATCGATCGGGTGCAGGTCGGCGATCGGCTGCGGATCCGTCCCGGCGACGCAGTGCCGGTCGATGGCACGGTGGTGGACGGCCGCAGCGCAGTCGATGAATCGATGGTTACCGGAGAATCAATGCCGGTGGCGAAGGAGTCTGGTGAGAAACTGATCGGCGGCACAGTGAACGGCACCGGCGCGCTGATCATGCACGCGGAGAAGATCGGCGCCGACACGGTGCTGGCCCGCATCGTCACCATGGTGGCCGAGGCGCAGCGCTCGCGCGCGCCGATCCAGCGCCTGGCCGACATCGCCTCGGGCTATTTCGTGCCGGCGGTGGTGGCGATCGCGGTGGTGTCCTTCCTCGTCTGGGCGGTCTGGGGGCCGGCGCCGGCGCTGGCGTTCGGGCTGCTCGCCGGCGTCTCGGTGCTGATCATCGCCTGCCCCTGCGCGCTTGGTCTGGCCACGCCGATGTCGATCCAGGTGGGCGTGGGCAAGGGCGCAAGCGTGGGCGTGCTGATCAAGTCCGCCGAGGCGCTGGAACGGATGGAGAAGGTCGATACCTTGGTCGCCGACAAGACCGGCACGCTCACCGAAGGCAAGCCGCGGGTAACCAAGATCGTGCCCGCCGCAGGCTTCACCGAGGACACGCTGCTGCGGCTGGCGGCGAGCCTGGAGCGCGCCAGCGAGCATCCGCTCGCCGCCGCAATCGTGCGCGCGGCGAAGGAGCGTGGCGCGAGCCTGGCAGACCCGGCGGATTTCGAATCGATCACCGGCCAGGGCGTGCGCGGGCGGATCGACGGGCGTCTGGTCGCGCTCGGCAACGCGCGGCTGATGGAGGATGCGGGCGTGACGCTCGGCGCGCTGGCCGGGCAGGCCGATGCGCTGCGGGAGGCCGCGGCGACCGCGTTGTTCGTCGCGGTCGACGGCAGTCCGGCCGGGGTGATCGCGATCGCCGACCCGATCAAGGAAAGCGCGCGCGCCGCCCTCGAAACATTGCGGACCGAGGGGATCCGGATCGTGATGCTGACCGGCGACAACCGCCGCACCGCCGAGGCCGTGGCACGCCAGCTCGGCATCACCGACGTGGAGGCCGACGTGCTGCCCGATCAGAAGCACCAGGTGGTCCGCCGGTTGCGCGCCGAGGGGCGTGTGGTGGCGATGGCCGGCGATGGCGTGAACGACGCGCCGGCGCTGGCGGAGGCGGATATCGGCATCGCCATGGGCACCGGCACGGAGGTCGCGATGCAGAGCGCCGGCGTGACCCTGGTGAAGGGCGACCTGATCGGCATTGCGCGGGCACGAACTCTCAGCCAGGCGACCATGCGTAATATCCGCCAGAACCTGTTCTTCGCGTTCGTCTACAACGCGGTGGGCGTGCCGGTCGCGGCGGGGGTGCTCTATCCGTGGTTCGGCATCCTCCTCAGCCCGGCGATCGCGGCGCTGGCGATGGCGCTGAGCTCGTTCTCGGTGGTGATGAACGCGCTGCGGCTACGAAGGCTGCGTCTGTAATCTGCGTGGACCAAGATCGAGGCGGACATTGATGCAGATCAACCGGCGGCAACGCATGGCATGCCAGAAGGCGCGGCGAGGTGGACACGATGCCGGCGGATCCGATCGACGACCCGGACGACACGGCTCCGGCCGACCCAAGCCCCGCGTCGCCACGGGCGGACCTTGCGGTGCGGCGCGCGCTGGTCGCCGATCAACCCCGCTTTCTCGGCTTCCTGACCCGCCGCCTGCGCGATCGCGACACGGCCGGCGAGGTGTTCCAGCGCTTCGTCCTGCATGCGCTGGAACGCAGCGGCGACATCCGCGACCCAGGTGCGGTGCACGGCTGGCTGGGTCGGGTGCTCGCCTCCACCCTGGCCGACCACTACCGGCGCGCGCACCGGATGCAGCGCAATGAGCGCGCGGTGCGGGAGGCGGATCTCGCCCGCCTGATCACCGACCTCGAGCACGACGACGCAGCGGCAGCTTGCGTCTGTTTGCACCTGCTGCTTCCCGGGCTGCGGCCTGCCTACGCCGAGCTGCTCCGGCGCGTCGATCTGGAGGGGGAGCCGCGCGCGCAGGCGGCGGCGCAGCTTCGTATTGATATCAACAACCTGAACGTTCGCCTGCATCGGGCGCGTCAGGACCTGCGCCGGCGGCTGATGGCGTTCTGCCTGACCTGCCCCGAGGACGGCTTCCTCGCGTGCCGATGCGAGGGGGCGAGCCGCCTGTAAAATCGCCGGCGCTGCGTGCTGAGTGCGTGTAAGAATCCGGGGGGATCGACGTCCTTATTGCGCGTGGGCCAGACCGGCCCGCGACCGACGAGGACAGGAGATCCGATCATGGCCGCAACCAGAACCGCCACCACGACGCCCATCACCGGCGCGCCGGGTCTGCCCGGACCAGGGCTTGCCTGGATGGAGCACCAGCCGCGCGCTGTTCTTGGCGTCGGCGCCGCATGGATGCAGGCCGGACAGGAATGTTTCCGCGCCGCGTTCGACTGTCAGCAGCGCATGATCGCGCTGCTGACGGAGCACGGCACGACGGGGCGGCCACCCGACCTCGCCGCCCTACAGGCGGAGATGACCGATCTCGTCCTGCGCACGGCGAGCGAGCAGGCCGACGCCTGCTGCCGCTTCCGGCAGGAGCTGCTCACAGCCTTCGCCCCCGCCATGGGCGCCCCGGCGGCGGATGACCCGTCCAACCAGACGGACGCTGCGCCGCTGCCGCCGCGCAAACCCGCCGCGGCAGCGCCCGCAGCATGAAAACGGCCCGCTGGCTCCGTCGGCCCGTGGGCGCCTTCCGTTCCATCTGGAGGACGCGATGGACCAGGCCTTGGATCTTCCGAAGAGAGACCCCCGGCGCGCCGGAACCCGGCCCGGACCAGTCAGGCAGGAAACCGGAGGTGCCGCCGCATCCCGAAATGCTGCGCCGGCGTCGTGACCCGGGCATGCGCATGCTCTGCGCGCTGCTCCGCCGGGGCATTCACAAGGGCCAGCTTCGCGTCCTCGATCCGCACGGCAACCGGCATGAGTTCGGCGTCGGCCCGCCGTCGGTCACGATCCGCATCGCAACCGGCGCTGCGGCGTGGTGGCTCTGCCTGAACCCCGATCTTGCCCTCGGCGAGGCGTATATGGATGGCAGCCTGACCGTCGAAGCGGGCGGCATCCACGGACTGCTCGACCTCCTGCTCCGCAATATCGGCCCGGGGCGCCTGCACTGGCTGCCGCGCCTGCGCGCCGCGGCGCAGCGCCTGCGGCATCGCTTCGGGCGCGGCAACACGCTGCGGCGGGCGCGGGCGAATGTCGCGTATCATTACGATCTGTCGGACCAACTCTATCAGTTGTTTCTCGATGCCGACCGCTAGTACTCCTGCGCCTATTTTTCATCGCCCGAGGACTCGCTCGAGCAGGCGCAGGACCGGAAGCTGCGCCACATCGCGGCCAAATTGCTGCTGTCGCCCGGCCAGCGTGTGCTGGATATCGGATCTGGCTGGGGCGGCCTGGCACTGCATCTGGCCAGGACGGACGATGTCGATGTGACGGGGATCACCCTGTCGGTCGAACAGGCCGCATATGCGCGCCGGCAGGCCGAGGCCGCCGGTCTCGCCGATCGCGTACGATTCGCCCTCCAGGACTACCGGGATGAAACCGGGCGGTACGACCGGATCGTGTCGGTCGGCATGTTCGAGCATGTCGGGGTCCGGCATTATCACGAATACTTCACCCGCATCCGCGATCTGCTCGCCGAGGACGGTGTTGCCCTGGTGCACACCATCGGCAGCGTGGACGGGCCCGGTGCCTTCAGCCCCTGGATCGACAAATACATCTTCCCCGGTGGCTACATCCCGGCGCTGTCGGAAATCGCCCCGGCGATCGAGCAGTCCGGCCTCTGCATCACCGACATCGAAGTGTTGCGCCTGCACTACGCGGAGACGCTGAAGGAGTGGCGGCATCGCTTCATGGCGAACCGCGCGCCGGCAGCCATGCTCTATGACGAACGCTTCTGCCGCATGTGGGAGTTCTACCTGGCCACCTGCGAGGCGGCGTTCCGCCACAACGGCCTGGTGGTGTTCCAGATTCAGCTGAGCAGGCGGATCGACGCGGTGCCGCTCACCCGCACCTACGTCGCCGCGCGGGAGAGCATCGGCGTCGATCGGCATCACCCTTGATCTGGATCAACGCAGGATGCGCCCGTCGTCCCTATATACCCCGGGTGGGTAACAGGAGGTCGAGATGAACTGGCTCACGCAGAACTGGATCTGGATCGCAGTCGCAGTCGGAGGGTTCTTCCTGCTGACCCGCATGCGCGGCATGGGTGGCATGGGCGGGTGCGGCGGCGGTCATGGGGCAGGCGGTCACGGGAACAGCACCACGATGCCCCCGGACGCAAGCGGCCCCGACCCGGGCGCCACGATCGACGCGGTCAGCGGACATGCACTGGCACCGGGCGGCACAGCGGCTTCGACCGTATTCCACGGCCAGGCCTATTATTTCGAAAGCCGCGAGAACCGTGATGCGTTCGAGAGCGACCCCGACAAATATCTCACGGCGACGCCGCAGGCCGGACGGACGCTCGCGACCGCCGGCGATCGGCCGCGTCGCCATCACGGTTGTTGATCGCACCGGCGCGAGGATCTCCCCATGCTCTCCTCCCTTCTCTGGTTCGGCCTGATCGCCGCCTTCTTCTTCCTGATGATGCGCGGCGGCTGCGGGTCCCATGTCATGGGTCACGGACATCACGACCATGCCGGCGGTACCGGCGGGTCGGGACCCAGCGGCGGGGCCGCCGCCGCGACTGCGATCGACCCGGTCTGCGGCATGCAGGTCGAGACCGCAACCGCGAAGACGTCGGTCTATCGCGGCACGGCCTACTACTTCTGTTCCGCGCAGCATCGCGATGCGTTCGAGAACAATCCCGATTCCTATCTGAACCGCTCCGTCCCCGTGGCGGGGCAGCAGGAGACCCAAACCCATGGCTAACGGTCTTCGCGGCGCCGTCATGACGGCCGAACTGATCACGCGGGTCCGACGGGCCCCGCGGATCCCGTTGGTTGCTTTCGGACTGGCACTCAGCCTGTTTCTCGCCATCACCTATGTCCTGTGCATCGGCCACTATCTGGTCTTCCTGGGGCAGAAGCTCGGCTACCAGGTGTTGCTGCCGCTGTTTCTGCCCGGCTTCACCTGGCTGAGTTGGGGCGGGTTCTTCATCGGCCTGATCGACAGCCTCGCGTACGGCTGGTACGTAGCCCTGATCTTCGTGCCGCTCTTCAACTATTTCGCCGTGAAGTTCGAGCGATGACCGAGGCGCGCGAAGCTGGTACCGGGGCGCCGCCCTGGAGCCTCGATCAACCCTTCCACGCGGGGCTCGCGCGGCTGACCGGCGGCTTGTCGCCGCTTGCCCTGCGGTTGGCGTTCGCCGACTGGGCGGAGCACCTCGCGCTTTCGCCGGACAAGCAGGTGGCGCTGGCCCTGGCGGCAGGACGTCTCGGCCAGGAGCTGGCGACGGCCGGCTGGGAGTCGCTGCGGCGCCTTGCCGGAGCGCCCGCGCCGGCGGCCGCGGCAGATCGGCGCTTCGCCGGCCCGGCGTGGCAGGCTTGGCCTTTCGACCTGATGGCACAGAGCTTTTTGGCCACCGAGGCGTGGTGGCGCAGCGCGACGGCGGGCGTGCCCGGCGTCGGCCGGCACCACACCGACATCGTGAGCTTCGCCGTGCGTCAGGCGCTGGACATGCTGGCGCCCACCAACCTCCCCTGGACCAACCCCGAGGTGATCGCCGCGACCGCGCGGGAGGGCGGGATGAATTTCGCGCGCGGCGCGCTGCACGCGCTGGAGGACGCGCAGCGCCAGTTGGCCGGCCGGCCGCCCGCCGGGGCCGAGGCATTTGCCGTCGGACGCAACCTCGCGATGACACCGGGCAAGGTGGTGCTGCGCAACCGGCTGATCGAGCTGATCCAGTATGCGCCGACCACCGACCGGGTGCGGCCGGAGCCGATCCTGATCGTGCCGGCCTGGATCATGAAATACTACATCCTCGATCTGTCGGCGGAGAATTCGCTGGTGCGCTGGCTGGTCGCGCGCGGTCATACCGTGTTCGTCATCTCCTGGAAGAACCCCGGGGAGGCCGAGCGGGATCTCGGGATGGACGACTACCGCCGACTCGGCGTCATGGAAGCGCTCGACGCCGTACGCGCCATCGTGCCGGAGGCACCGGTGCATGCCGTGGGTTATTGCCTCGGCGGCACCCTGCTCGCGATCGCGGCGGCGGCGATGGGCCGCACCGATGACCGCCGGCTCGCCAGCCTGACCCTGTTCGCCGCGCAGACCGATTTCACCGAGGCGGGCGAACTCACCTTGTTCATCGACGAGGATCAGGTCCGCTTCCTGGAATCGATGATGGAGGAGCACGGCTATCTCGACGCGCGGCAGATGGCCGGCGCGTTCCAGCTGCTGCGGTCGAACGATCTCATCTGGTCGGCCATGGTGCGTGGCTACCTGCTCGGCGAGCAGGAGCCACTGATCGACCTGATGGCCTGGAACGCGGATACCACGCGGATGCCCGAGCGGATGCACTCGGAATACCTGCGCCGGTTGTTTCTACGGAACGACCTCACGGAGGGACGGTTCGCGGTGGACGGCCATCCGGTGTCGCTGCGCGATATCCGCGTGCCGGTGTTTGCGGTGAGCACGACCACCGACCACGTCGCGCCCTGGCGTTCAGTGTACAAGATCCAGATGCTGACCGACGCCGACGTGACCTTCGTGCTGTCGAACGGCGGCCACAATGCCGGCATCGTCAACCCGCCCGGCAACCCGCACCGGCATCATCAGATCGCCACCCATCGCGAGAGCGAGCCGTATATCGACCCCGACGCCTGGCAGCGGAGCGCGGTCGAGATGGCCGGATCCTGGTGGCCCTGCTGGGGCGACTGGCTGGCACGGTACTCCGGTGCCGCAGCCGCTGTGCCGCCGTCCATGGGTGCCCCGGAACACGGCTTTGCCCCGGTTGCGGACGCGCCCGGCACCTACGTGTTCGAGCGATGATCCCGGCCCGGCCCGCCGAACCGATCACCGTCGTGGGCGCCGGCCCGTCGGGCCTTGCCGCCGCCATCACCCTTGCGCGCGCCGGCCGCGCGGTTGTCGTGCGCGAGTGGCACGACACCGTCGGTCACCGCTTTCACGACGATTTCCAGGGCCTCGAGAACTGGAGCGACCCGCGGGACGTTCTCGACGAGCTGCGCGAGACCGGCCTCGGAACCGAATTCGATGCCTATCCGCTACAGGAAGGCACGGTGTTCGATCCCGCCGGGGCGGCCCATCGCGTGCGTGGGGCGCGTCCGCTTTGCTACGTGATCCGGCGCGGCTCCGCCGACGGCACGCTCGACACCGCCCTGCTGCGCGTGGCCCGCCGCGCGGGCGCCGAAATACGTTTCGCTGACCACGTGGGCGAACTGGAGGGGCCAGGCATCCTGGCCGGCGGACCGCGCACCGCCGACGGGATCGCCGTCGGCTACCTGTTCGAGACGGATATGGAGGACGGCGCCTGGCTCGCTCTCGGCAACCGGCTGGCCCCGCTCGGCTACGCCTATCTTCTCGTGGATCGCGGACGCGGCACCCTTGCGACCTGTCTGTTCACCGGCTTCAAGCGGCAATCGGACTACCTCCACCGCACGGTCGATTTTTTCCGCGAGCGGACCGGGCTGGCGATGCAGGCGCCGCGGCCGTTCGGCGGCTTCATGAACGTGCGCCTGCCGCGCCACGCCGTTCAGGGCGGTCATCCGGTGGTCGGCGAGCAGGCAGGGTTTCAGGACGCGCTGGCCGGCTTCGGTCTGCGCTACGCACTGCGATCCGGCATCCTGGCCGCGCGCAGCCTGCTGGAAGGCGGTGATTACGAGACGCTGTGGCGACGAGAGCTGCGCCCGGCGCTGACCACGGGTGTGGTGAACCGGCTGATCCTGAACGCGCTCGGCGAGCGCGGGGAACGCATGGCGGCAAAGCGGCTGGCTGGCGCCGATACCGGCGCCGTCCTGCGAAGGTTTTACCGACCCTCGCTCTTGACCCGCATCCTGTTTCCGCTGGCATCCCGGCTCTATCGCCGTCCGCTCGCAGACCCTAGCTGCGATCATCACGACTGTGACTGCGTCTGGTGCGCCTGTCGCGCAGAAAATAAGCAGCACGCATAGGAGAGAACGAATGGAAGTCCTCGATCTGACCGGCCGCAAGGGACTGGTCGTCGGCATCGCCAACGAACACAGCCTGGCCTGGGCGGCCGCGCAGCATTTCCGCAACGCCGGCGCCGAGCTTGCCGTCACCTATCTGAACGACAAGGCAAGGCCCTTTGTCGAGCCCCTGGCACGCGCGGTGGAGGCGCCGATCTTCCTGCCCTGCAACGTCGCCAACGCCGGCGAGCTCGACGCGGTATTCGACGCCATCCGCAGTTCCTGGGGGCGGCTCGATTTCCTGTTCCATGCGATCGCCTGGGCCCGCAAGGAAGACCTGCACGGCCGGCTTGCCGACTGCTCGGCCGAAGGATTTGCGGAATCGATGCTGGTCTCCTGTCATTCCTTCATCCGCATGGCCCATCTCGCCGAGCCACTGATGGACAAGGGCGGCAGCCTGATCACCCTGACCTATTACGGTGCCGACAAGGTCGTCGATCACTACAACGTCATGGGACCGGTGAAGGCGGCACTGGAAGCCTCGGTCCGCTACCTGGCGCACGAGCTGGGGCGCAAGAACATCCGGGTGAACGCCATCTCCGCCGGGGCGGTGCAGACCCGCGCCGCCTCGGGGATCGATCATTTCGACGAACTCATCAATGAAAGCACGCGCGCCGCCCCGCTGCACCGGCAGGTGGAGTCCTGCGAGGTGGGTCGCACCGCGCTCGTGCTGGTGAGCGACTACACCTCCGCCGTGACCGGCGGGGTGCTGTACGTCGATGCGGGCTTCCACATCGAAGGCATGGTCTTCCACTGATCTCGAAGGAGACGACGATGATTGCCACCGATCCGGTTTGCGGCATGACAATCTACAGCCCCAAGGCCGCGGCTTCCGCGACCTGGGAGGGGCAGACCTTCTTCTTCTGCTCGGCCCAGTGCCATCAGACCTTTCTTTCCGATCCAGCTCGCTATGCCGAGCGGACGAAAGCGGACGCGCCCGCCGCGGGGAACGCAATCCCCCGCGGAGATAAATCGTGACCGCCCGCCCGCCGTTCGATCACCGCCCGCGTCACGAGCACAGCTCGCCCTTCTTCTGGCCGCTCGCTGCCGGCGTTGAGCTGGAGCAGGAGGGGCTGCAACTCTTTCGTGACAATCTGAAGTTCCTGCACGAAGCAAAGATCGATGAAGCGCCGGAACCGCCGGCCTGGGCAACCCCCAACCGGGTGCGGCTCGACCTCGATACCATGAAGCTACGCGAATTTTCCTCCGATGCCGGCCGGCAGGCCGACGGCATTCCCGTCATCATCGATGCGCCCTACGCCGGGCACAGCGCCACCATCGCCGATTACGCCAAGGGGCAAAGCCTGGTCGAGACCTTAGCAAACGCGGGGATCGGACGTCTCCTGGTGACGGACTGGAAGCCGGCGACCGAGCAGATGAAGGAGTTCGACATCGACAAATACCTGGCGGAGATCAACGTCGCGATTGACGATCTCGGCGGCGCGGTGATCCTCGTCGGCCTGTGTCAGGGCGGCTGGATGTCGGCCATGTACGCGGCGCGCTTTCCGGCCAAGGTGCGGGCGCTGGTGCTGGCCGGATCGCCGATCGACACCCACGCCGGCAACGGGCCGCTGAAGCGCATGGTGCATGATCTGCCGCCCTCGTTCTACGATGAAATGGTCGCGGCGGGCGGCGGCCTGATGCGCGGGCAGACCATGCTCGCGGGTTGGAAGAACATGCATCCCGGCGAGCAGTACCTCGGCAAGTTCATCGATCTCTACGAACATGTCGAGGACCCGAAATACCTGAAGCGGACCGGGACGTTCGAGCGATGGTACGAAAACCCGATCGACCTGCCTGGCCGCTACTACCTGCAGGCGATCAACCTCCTGTTCCGGGAAAACCGGTTGGCGCACGGAACCTTCATCGCACTTGGGCGCCGGATCACGCTGCGCGACGTCACCTGCCCGCTCTATCTCCTGGCCGGGGCGGCCGACGACATCACCACCAAGGAACAGGTGTTCGCCGCGGCGAAGCTGGTCGGCACTTCCCCCGCGCAGATCGCTCAGGCCCTGGCACCGGGCGGTCATATCGGTCTGTTCATGGGCAGCCGCACCCTGACCGAAAGCTGGCCTCCGATTGCCGCCTGGCTGCTGACCAACGGCGCCGCCCGGTCGCGGCCGGTCTGAACCCGGAAACAAACAATGGAAATCAAGCGCGAGCATCAGATCAACTTCTGGTACATCATCGCCGCCGTGCTGGGCGTGATGCTACTCCAGGGCCTGCTTATCCAGCCCACCCACATCAAGACGATCCCCTACAGCGAGTTCCTCGACCTGCTGCACAAGGGCCAGGTCACCAAGCTGCAGGTCGGCAAGGACGAGATCACCGGCGCGTTCATCAACCCCGCCGACAAGAAGGTGCCCCATTTCGCCACCGTGCAGGTCAACCCCGCGCTGGCACGGGAGCTGGCGAACGCGAAGGTGACTTTCGCCGGCGCACCCGGTCCCGGCCCGCTCGAGACGCTGCTGAGCTGGCTGGTGCCCGGCCTCGGGTTTGTCCTGCTGTGGATGTTCCTGATCCGGCCGATGGCGGGCGGCCAGGGCATGGGCGGCATGATGTCGGTCGGCAAGAGCCGCGCCAAGGTCTATGTCGAAAAGGGCGTCAGGGTCACCTTCGCCGACGTCGCCGGGGAAGACGAGGCGAAGGAGGAACTGCAGGAGGTCGTGGAGTTCCTCCGCAACCCTGAAGAGTACGGCCGGCTTGGCGCGCATGTGCCGAAGGGTATTCTGCTCGTCGGACCGCCCGGCACCGGTAAGACCCTCCTCGCACGCGCCGTCGCCGGGGAGGCCGGCGTGACCTTCTTCTCGATCTCCGGTTCCGAGTTCGTCGAGATGTTCGTGGGCGTCGGCGCCGCAAGGGTGCGCGACCTGTTCGAACAGGCGCGCAAGCAGGCGCCGGCCATCGTGTTCATCGACGAGCTCGACGCGCTCGGCCGCGCCCGCGGCGGGGTCTTCCCGGGCGGCGGCCACGACGAGAAGGAGCAGACGCTGAACCAGTTGCTCACGGAACTCGACGGATTCGACAGCAGCGTGGGCGTGGTCCTGCTGGCGGCCACCAACCGGCCGGAAGTCCTCGACCCAGCGCTACTGCGTGCGGGGCGGTTTGATCGGCAGGTGCTGGTGGACCGGCCCGACAAGACCGGCCGGCTCGAGATCCTGCGCATTCACGCCCGCAAGGTCCGCCTGGCGGCAGATGCCACGCTCGACCAGATCGCCGCAATGACGCCGGGCTTCACCGGTGCCGATCTGGCCAACCTGGTCAACGAGGCGGCATTGCTGGCAACGCGGCGCAAGGCGGCCGCCGTCACGCTGGAGGATTTCAAGCAGGCGCTCGAGCGCGTCGTCGCCGGGCTGGAGAAGCGGAACCGCCTGCTCAACCCGCACGAGCGCGACATCGTCGCCCATCACGAGATGGGCCATGCTCTCGTCGCGATGGCCTTGCCCGGCACCGATCCGGTCGAGAAAATCTCCATTATTCCGCGCGGGGTCGCGGCACTCGGCTACACGATGCAGCGCCCGCTGGAGGACCGCTACCTGATGGATCGCGACGAGCTGCGCGATCGCATGGCCGTGCTGCTCGGCGGGCGCGCAGCCGAGAGCCTGGTGTTTCCCGCGGTGTCCACCGGCGCGGCCGACGATCTCGCCAAGGCGACCGAGATCGCCCGCGGCATGGTGCTGCGTTTCGGGATGGATACGGAGCTCGGACTGGTGGTCTATGAGGCGGAAGGGGCATCCCCGTTCCTGGGCGGCGCGGCGGGCGCCGATTTCCGTCCTCGCCGCTACGGCGAGGAGACCGCCTCCGGGATCGACGCCGCCGTGCGCAAGCTTCTTGCGGAGGCGTTCGCCCGTGCGCGGGAAACTCTCGAGCGCAACCTCCCGCTGCTTGACCGTAGCGCCAAGGAGCTTCTGGCCAAGGAGACGTTCGGCGTCGCGGAGCTCAAGGCAATCCAGGACCAGGTTCAGGCGCTTCCGGTCGACAAGGGCCTCCGAGTGGCGGCGATCACCACCAGCCAACCGGGCGGGGGCGCCTGAGCAGGACACTTATTCACCCGCCGGCCGTTGGGTACTGTCCGGAGCGCGACCAGCCTCATGCTGGATCAGCAGGATACCGATCGCTGTCATTGCCAGTCCACTCAGCGCCGGGATGCTCGCCGGCTCGTTGAAATAGGCGGCGCCGAGCGCGAAGCCGATGAACGGCACCAGAAAGCTGAAGGCATTGGCCCGGCTGAACGGAACCCGTTCCAGCAGCATGAACCAGAGCCAATAGGCAGCCGCGGTCCCGAACAGCGCCAGGGCCAGGAGGCTCGCCACAAAGGTCGGGGACCAGATGATCGCCGCAGGACGCTCGCGAAGCATGGCCATGACGCCGAGCGGCACGGCCCCGAACAATGTCTGCGCCGCCATCGCCACCAACATGTCCACCTGACCGGAGAGCCGCGTGATCAGAACGTTGCCCGCCGCCACACCGAGCGCGGCGAGAGCGATATAGGCCACGCCCCAGGCGAAGCCTGCTCGACCCGCGCCGTCGAGATGCGGGACGCTGATGACGACGATCCCGAGAAACCCGAGCCCCAGCCCCAGCCGTTGCCATCGGCCCAGACGCTCGCCCAGGACGAAATAGGCCAGGACGGCGGCGATCAGCGGCTGCATGCCGGCGATCACCGTTGCCAGGCCCGGCGGAACTGACGGCTCGGCGTTGAACATGCCAAGAAAGCCGAAAGTGGTGATCGCGACGCCGATCCCCGCCAGCGCGCCCCAGATCCGGAGATCCCGCGGCAGCTTGCGGCGTAGCAAGACGGCCAGAAGCGCGAGCACTGCCCCTGCCACCAGGGCCCGCAGGGCAGCGAACAGAAGCGGCGGCGCGAACGGCCGACCGAGGGTGATCAGTGGATAGCAGCCGGCCCAAAGGATCATGACGCCGAGCAGCGCGACTACATGCCAGGGACGCATCGCCGCCCGAGCGACTGGCGCCGCCGCGGCCGGTTGCTGCAGGCGCGGCTGGGTCACGCCCCGGCCGCAGTCAGGCGCAGCTTCGTGTTCATGTGTTTGCCATCATGCAGATACGCGATCTCGGCAGTCGTTCCAGGACGCAGGAGATGCAGAAGCGCCCGCAACTGGTCCGCCCCGATCACCATCCGGCCGTTGACCGCGAGCAGGATATCACCCGGCTTGAGCCCGGCTTTGCCGGCCGCGGAACCGGGCGCGACAGCGGTGATCATGGCCCCCGCCGGCAGCTCCGCCTGCAGTCCGGCCGGCATCGCCGCGGGGTGATCGGCCACAGCGACGCCCAGATGGCCGCCTGTCACCTTGCCATAGCGCAGCAACTGATCGGCGACATTGCGTGCCATGGCAATGGGAATCGCAAAACCGATGCCGACATTGCCGCCGCCCGGAGCGATGATCGCGGAATTGATCCCGATCAGGCGGCCTTGGCTATCGATCAGTGCTCCGCCCGAATTGCCGGGATTGATCGCGGCATCAGTCTGGATGAAATCCTCGAAGCCCTCGATGCCGAGGCCGCTGCGCCCCAACGCACTGACGATACCGAAGGTCGCGGTCTCGCCGAGACCGAACGGATTGCCGATCGCCACCACATAATCGCCGATTTCGATGGTGTCGGAGTTGCCGGGCGATAGCGCGACGAGGCCCGGGGCGTTGATCGCGAGCAGCGCGATGTCGGTGGCCGGATCGGAGCCGATCAGCTTGGCGTCGAAGCGCCGACCGTCGGCCAGGGCAACGCCGATCCGCTCCGCACCGCGGACGAGATGATTGTTGGTGAGAATCAGGCCCCGCGCCGCATCGATGATGACACCGGAGCCGGCCCCGATGACCTGCCGCTTGGCCGATCCCCCCCGCCCCGGGTATTGCCGGAACCGGGGCTCGGACGAGAACGGGTTGCCTTCCGCCGATGCGGGCGCCAGGACCGTCACGCTGACTACCGCGGGCATCGCCGCGCGCAACATCGGTGCCAGGGTCGGCAGCCCGCGCGCCTCCGCGGAGGTGGTGGGCGGCATCGATGCGATCGGGGTCGAGAGCGGCGGCCCGGGAAGCGGCAACGGTGGGGTCCGCAGCCACCAGCCGGCGGCTACGCCGACCGCGAGCAGGGCCGCAAATACTGCGATCTTCCGCGTCATCAATCCTCCTGGCGCATCCGGCGGCGTGATCGGGTGGATAGAGCAGCGTGCGGCGCCAGGGATTGATCCACGTCAACACACCCGCCGCGCTATGGCCCCCATGACGCGAGTTGCCAGTTGGCCACCTCGTGCTCGCCCGGCACCCAGGGCGGCAACGCCAGCAGGAACACCGTCCCGAGCGCTTCGGCATCGGGCTCGTACAAGGCCCGAAGTGCGGTCAGTTTCGCCTCGACGATATGATCTCGCGACAGGTACGGCCCCGCGGCGGCAAGTGCCGCGATCAGCCCCGCGAATGCGACCGCCGGCAGCCGCTCCTGCCGCGACGGTGACCGTTGCGCACCGAAAACCGCGGCGGTGTGCGCCAGCGCGTGCCGACCCGCGGCGAAGGTGAAGCCGGCCTGGTCGCGCAGCGTCCCCTCGGCGCCCAGCATCAGCAGCGCGCTCGCATCCACCATGGCGGTCAGCGCGGCGAGCCAGGACTGGTTGGCATGCTGGGACCGAAAATAGGCCAGCATGGGATAGGACAGGTGGCTTTGCAGCAGATCGAGAGCCCATTCCTCCCAGCCCGCGAGCCGCGCTTCCAGCCGGTCGGGATTGCCGCCGGCGCGGCGGAGAAAGCCAACTGCAGAGGGCGGCGAACCGGCCCGCGCGTCAAGCAGCAGGATACGAAGCTCGCGGCTGGCATAGGATTGGTAGAGCGTCGGCAGATAGCCGATCACCAGGCCGAGGAAGCTGAGGCCCGCGCCCGCTTCAACCACCATGAGATAACCCGCGAGCGGTATCTGCGGCGGGCTCGTACCCAGGGTGAAAAAACTGGCGGCGCTGAAATAGAGCTCGGTCGCGAAGCCCGGCGGCGCCGCCCCGCCGGCCGGGACGATGGAAAATTGCAGGAGAGCGAAGGCGACGATCATGCCCGACGCCCAGGCGCCCAACAGCATGAGCAACACGAGGGGGCCGTAGATGCCGAGCCACCCCTCCAGCCTGCGAGCGGGGCAGGCGATTCGCGCGGCGCCGGCGAAGAGGCGCCAGCCGCCACCGAGCAAGCTGCGGGTCAGCAACGGGATGGCGCGCGCATGGCGGGCGACCACCATGGTCCGGACCGCATCTGCCAGCACCAGGGTCAGCAGGCCGATGCCGAGAAGCGCTTCACCGATGCGCACCATCCCGCACCCCTCTGTCGCCGATCACGTCCGAGCCGACCCGCGGCAGGCGCAGCTCCACCCGCAGCCCCCCGCCCGGCCGATCGGCAAGAAGAATGTCCCCGCCGTGGGCGCGCGCCGCGGCCCGGGCGATCGCCAGCCCCAGCCCCACACCGCCCGTGTCGCGGCTGCGCGAGGGATCGAGCCGGTGGAACGGTTCGAACACCCCCTGTCGCTCGGCTTGAGGGATGCCCGGACCGCGGTCCTCCACGACGATCGTCACCGCGTCGGGCGATGCCTGCACACTCACCTCCGCCGCGCCGGCGTAGCGGATTGCGTTGTCGATCAGATTGCCGACCGCCCGGCGCAATGCCATCGGCCGGCAGTCGAGCACCACGGATTCGACGGCGAGCAGGCGCACGGGCCGGCCGGTGTCGGCCATGTCATCGACCATGGCGCCGACCAGCGCGGCGAGATCGGTTCGCTTGCGCGGCTCGCTCGCTGCCTCGTCGCGGGCGAGTTGCAAGGTCGCCGCGATCATCGCTTCCAACTCGGCGATGGAGCCCAGCATGCGTTCCCGCTCCTCACCCTCGGCGAGGGATTCGGTACGAAGTCGCAGCAGCGTGAGCGGCGTGCGCAGATCATGCGACAACGCCGCCAGCAGGCGCGTGCGTGCCGCGATCACGCCTTGCACGCGCGTTTGCATCTCGTTGAAGCCACGGGCGGCCTCGCGCATTTCGACGCTGCCGGCCTCGGCGATCGGCGGCGCGTTGACGTCGCGGCCGAGCCGGTCGGCGGCGTCCGCCAGCAGCGCCAGCGGTGCCGTCACCCGACGCATCGCCCACACCGAGCTCAGCAGCACGATCGCCGCCATGCTGGCGAGCGCGGTGAGAAAACGCCAGGAGGCCGGCGCGCCTGCCTCCGGAAGGGTCGCGGCGAAGCTGAGCCACTGTCCGTCGTCGAGACGCATCACCGCGGTGAGCGTGCGCCAGCGCACGAAATCGCCCATCATCGATGCCGCCATCGGCATCGCGTGCATCATCCCGCCGCCCACCGACGGCATTCCGGTGGCACCGCGTACCGCGACCCGCAGGCTGCGGGCCAACGTCGGCGGGAGCTGTGCAGCAAGCGCCGCCGCGATCGTCCGCGCGGCGTCGCTCGGCCGCACCGCCGGAGCCGTCGTATCGAGACTGACGCGCAACGTGGCATCGGATGCGGCGGCAACGATGCGGGCACGCCATACCGGCGGCGCCTCGTCGATCAGGCGGGCCAAGTTGGCAATGCGCTGGGTCGCGGCGAACCCGCCAAGCGCGCGTACTGCCGCCTGACGGTCGGCGGCAAAAATCCAGGTCCCCGCGACATACGACACCGCAAGGCCAGCGAGCAGGATCGCCAGCATCTGCGCGAACAGGGTGCGCGGCATCAGCCGGATCACGTCTTCGCCACCTTCGCGGCGAACAGGTAGCCGCCACCCCATACGGTCTTGATAAGTGCGGGCTGGGCGGGATCGCGCTCGAGCTTGCGCCGCAGCCGGCTCACCTGGGTGTCGATGCTGCGATCGAAGGCGGTGGCGGCACGGCCACGCGCGAGGTCCAGAAGCTGCTCGCGGCTCAACACCCGTTGCGGGCGCTTCACGAGCGCGATCAGCAGGTCGTATTCGCCGGTGCTGAGCGGGACTGTTACGCCATCCTCGCGCAAGAGGTCCCGGGATTCGGTGTTCAAGGTCCAGCGGTCGAAGCGATAGCATTGGGGCTGCGGCGCCGAACGTGCCTCTGCCGCCGTCGCGCGGCTGCGCCGCAGCACCGCGCGGATGCGGGCGATCAGCTCGCGGCTGCCGAACGGCTTCGGCAGGTAGTCGTCAGCCCCGAGTTCCAGGCCGATCACCCGGTCCACCTCTTCTCCTTTGGCGGTCAGCATGATGATCGGGATATCGCTCTCCGCCCGCACCGCGCGGCAAAGCGAAAGTCCGTCCTCTCCGGGCAGCATGAGGTCGAGCAGAATGAGATCGATCCGGCCATCCGCCAGCGCTTTGCGCATGGCCCGACCATCGGCCACCGCGGTGGTGCGGAACCCTTCCCGGGTCAGCGCCCGTCCCACCAGGTCGCGGATTTCCCGGTGGTCATCGACGATCAGGATATGCAGTGTGGCGTCCATGAACGGAAAGATAGGCGGCCGGACCGGATGCGTGGAAGGAAACGTGTGACGGGATGTGTCCGCGGGCCGATCCGGCAAAGCCTGACACAACTCTCCCCGCGCCGGAAAAACTCTTGCCACACGAGGAGCCCAGATAGCCTCGTGTGGCGGATGAGAGACCGCCCGAGGCACAGGAGAGCACTATGAAGACGATCACCAAAACCATTGCGGTCGGCGGGATGCTGGTGGCGCTGGGCGCCGGTGGATGGCAGGCGCTGGCCGCGGGACCCGGTATGCCGGGCACAGGGCCTGGGGCGATGGGCGGCGGCATGATAGGCGAGAAGATGATGGGGGGCGGCACGATGGGGGTGGGCTTCACCGATCCCGCCGCCCGGCTCGCGGCGTGGAAGAGCGACATCGGCATCCGTCCCGACCAGGAGACGGCCTGGACCGCTTACGCCACGGCCGTGACGGGGATCGCCGCGAAGCTGCAGGCCGGCCACCGCGCGATGGCCGGAGCGACGGTGCGTGACATGGCGGCGATGCAGCCGCTGTGTCTGCAGCAGGCGCAGTCCTTCGCCGGACTGCGGCACGCGGCGACCACCCTGCTCGGCGGTCTCGACGCGACCCAGGTGGCGCGGGCCCAGGCGATCCTGCCTGGCCTCGCCTCCCACCGCGGGATGATGGGCGCCGGGATGATGTGACTGCCGCCACCGGAACGACGCCAGACGGACCGACCGGGGGACAGCGCGCCCCTGGTCGGCCGTGCAGGAGCGGTCCGGGCGCAGGCTCGGAATGAGCCGGCAACGACGGGCGCGGCCAAGCGAACCGCGCCGGCCGTTGGCCCGGCGGGCACGGATCAGCGTGCCCCTCCGCCAGAGCGATCCCGGTGTGCAGGAGTGTGACGAACCGGCACCGGGACCGGCGCCGGCCCGCTCCCCCACGCGGAAAGGTCGGGCAGATACAGCCGCAGTCGGCGCAACGCCGCGCGCACGGCACGGTCCAGTCCTCGCCGTGCGGCCCGCAACCGGTCCACAGGACCAGCCGGACGCTTTGTCCTCAGGGTCGTAAAGGATCGTGTCATGAGATCCCTCCTTCGGTGATGAAGATGGCAGGAAACCTGTCGGCACGGGAGGCGGGCTGCGGCTGGTCATGTCGAGTACGATACAAAACGCGCCGAGATCTGGGCCGCCACGCGATTCGACCCACCGACGCCAGCCCCCGATGAGCCACCGCCGGGACACATCCTTGCCCTCTGGCTATCGAAAGCCCCAGTAGCCGAGAGCAATCAGAACAACGATGGCAACCATCGGGATGCAGCACGCGGCCATCCATAGCCATGCCCACCGACCGCTTCGCTTTCCATCGTTTGGTCCGTCTTCCATGCTGGCTTCTCCTCGGTCAGCCTTAGGTTGTGCGTTCGCTCGTGGTCCAGCCGAGTAGATTGTACAGAGGGCAATAGCCGCGGATGCCGGTGACAACGAAATCCGCACCTAGCGCGACAAGAGCGATATGCGCCAGGATCCAGATCAGACCGCCACCAGCAAACAGAAGTACCAGGGCCCAGATGGCCAACGCGCCACCCAATCCGATACGCATCACGCGTTCGATCGTTCCGAGATTTTTCTTCTTCATGGCATCCGTTCCATATCGACGGCTTCTACCCGGTCGGGGCCTGCAACGCCCCCGCATGGAAGCAGCATGGCAGTCGCAGCAACTGGCCGCACGAGCGAATGCAACTGTGCGGAGTGCGTCATCATCGGCATTGATCCAGATCAGGAGAATGGAAGGGCGCAGGCGGCCGGGTCAGCGCGTCCGGCGTTTCGTCGGTGCCAGCTCGTGCGTGGCCTCCGGGCAAGCCACGCCGTGCCCCGCACCCCCCCGGCCCCGCCTGCGTGCCCGATCCGCGGTCGGACCGCGGTGTCCTCAAAGCCGGCCCGAACGCGAAATCCCGCGGGCAAGGCGCCACGTGAACCATAGCGCTAGGCCATAGGCCAGGACGGCGAGCAGCGGCAGGCCGCCCCAGATGCGTGGCCCGAGACTGTGCTGCATCAGAAGCGAGCCGGCGACATAGAGACCGAGCGAGACCATCGCAAGCGACAGCCGATTGCCGGTGCGGTCCAGATGAGTCTCAAGCTCCGCGATGCCTCGGGCCGTGTCGGTCAGCGGCAGCGACACCTCGCCGCGCCGAAGCCGCCGGAGCGCGGTCCCCAGCGCGTCGGGCGCCTGACGGAACAGCGCCAGCGCCTCGTAGGCAAGCCGAGCGCGCGCCTGGTCAGCTCCCGGGCCCTCCAGCAGCCCTCGGATCGCCTCGCGGCCATGGGCGATGATCGTGTCCAGGACCTCCAGCTCGGGATCGAGCTGCCGCAGCACCGATTCGAGGATGAACGCCGTCCGCATCAGCAACAGAAGGTTCCGCGGTACCCGAAAATCGCCGCCCTGGCCGAGCCGGGCCACTTGCGTTAGCGCCTCGGCGATCGACCATTCACGCAGCGGCAGGGTGCTGAAGTCTAGCAGGATCTCGTCGATCCCGCGAACAAAGATGTCCCGCTCGACCCGAGCGCTGAGCAGGCCGAGTTCGATCGCCGCATCGAGCATCCAGCGCGCGTCCTGGCCAGCGAACGCTTGCAGATAGGCACCAAGCGCCTGGCGGGTCTCGCGATCCAGGGCGCCCACCGCGCCGAAATCATGCAGGCAGATCTTGCCGTCCGCCATGATGAACAGGTTGCCCGGATGCGGATCGGCGTGGAATGCGCCCAGAACAAAGAACTGGTGCAGATATGCGTCCACCAGGGCTTGGGCCAGGCGCGGACCATCCGCGCCGATCGCCGGATCGCCCACGGTCCGGCCGCCGCTCATCGCCTGAACCAGCACGCCCTCGCCACACAGGGCGGGGTAGGCCACGGGGATGTGGATCGTGGGCGAGTCCTTGAAGGCCGCGGCGAAGCGCGCGACGTTGCGGGCCTCGCGGCGGAAATCGGCCTCGTGGCGCAGGTTGGTCCAAATCTCAGCCACCATCCCGGTCGGCTGGTAGCGGCGCAGCCGGGGCAGCAGGCGCTCGGCCAAGCGTACCACGCGGGTGAGCGCCCGCATGTCGCGGTCGATCTCCGCCAGGATACGAGGGCGGCGGATTTTGACGATGACCGTTTCGCCTCCCGCCAGCGTGGCGCGGTGCACCTGGGCCATCGAAGCGGCAGCCAGCGGGGCGTCGGAGAACGTTGCAAAGACAGTGTTGATGGGCCGCCCGAGGCTGCGCTCGACTTCCGCCCGGGCCTGATCGGCGGGGAATGGAGCGGCATGATCCTGCAGCCGGCGCAGCTCGACGATGACCGGCGGTGCGAACAGGTCCTCCCGCAGGCTGAGCGCCTGGCCGAGCTTGATGAAAGCAGGCCCGAGACCTTCGAGCGTCCGCCGTAACAATGCGGGCAGGCGGGAGGTGGCGGGCCGGGCCAGCGCTTCGTAGGCCACGCATCCAGTGATGACCGCTCCGGCCCAGCCGATGCGCGCCAGTCGGGCAATCATGCCGGGACCGATTGATTGGCGGTCGGGGCGCAAGCCGGCGTGGCCCAGGGGATAGGCGTTGGCATGGCCAGTAATCCTTTCGGCCCGACGCCTCTGTCTGCCAGTCGGTAACGCCAGTGAAAGTGACCGGGGCGTTGGAGGGGATCGGTGCGCTGATCGTCTGTCCTTCGGCGACCCTACCGCGTCAAGGTCGTCCTGCGGCGCGGCGCTGACCGCTGGCGCATCCCGACAGATTTTGCGCGGCGCGCCGCCCGGCACGATGTGGGGCGATCTCAAACCGCCGGCCTGCACATCCTCGCCACTCCGGACCCGAAAGCCCGGATCGCCAATGACGGCGCCACTTGGCTCGACCAGCAACCGGTCGCCCGCGACCGGATATCGCTCGCACAAAGCGCCTTCGGGATGGCGGTCGAAGGGGCGTTGGAGCGAGCCCGCCGGCACTACCTCGCCCACAGCGATGCGCGCGTCGATGCGGACGGGCGCGAGTGCCTCCTCCGGGATCCGCTAAGGCGGCGGCGTGGGGCGTGGCTTTTCGTATCGCGGCATTTACCGCGAGACTGTATAGCTCCTCCGGCCGCTGCGCCCTGGTCGAGAACGCCAAGGAGTTCATCCTCGTCCCCTGGTGGCCGGTGATCGAGCGCAGCCTTGGCCGGGAGGTGATCTGGCTCATCACCGCGGCGGGATTTCCTGGCAGATCGGTCGAGACCGAGGGGTCAGTCTTTGAGGGCTTGGGGTGCAGCACACAACACGCCTTGCGGCCCAACATACATAAGGATATGTTTATATAGCGTTGGTCCCGCGCGAGCGGGTGCAAAAGGGAACGCCGTGCGGGGCTGCTCAAACGCCCCAAGCCGGTGGCTGCCCCAGCAACTGTCGGCGGTAAGCCGCAACAAGCCCGTCTACCCTCGCCGGGGTGGGCCACTGCGCCATCAGGCGCGGGAAGGCAGGGTCTGCGGCGATGGGCCACCACGCCCGATATCCGCAAGCCAGGAGACCTGCCAGCGCCGTGCACCCCGCCCTACGGGGGCGCGCCATCTTCACGGCCGGGCTGGGTGCACCGGGCGCAGTAGACCACGCGTCATGACGATCGCCGCCAATCTCGGGTACCCGCGGATCGGCCCCCGCCGCGAGCTGAAGACCGCCCTTGAGGCCTTCTGGGCCGGCCACAGCAGCGAGGCCGAGCTGCTAACTGCCGCCGCCGCACTCCGGGCGGGCAGCCGCACGCTTCAGCAGGGGTTGGGCGTCAACCACGTCCCGTCAGGGGATTTCGCCCTCTACGACCACGTGCTGGAGACCGCCTGCGCGGTCGGCGCCATTCCGCGCGGCTATGGCTGGTCCGGCGAGGGGCCAGCCTCGCTCGCCACCATGTTCGCATTGGCACGCGGCGCACGCGGCACCGAGACGGAGCGCGCGGCCGGCATCCCGAGCAATGCCGTCGCGCTGGAGATGACCAAGTGGTTCGATACGAACTACCACTACATCGTGCCGCGCCTCGCCGCTGACACCCGCTTTCAGCTGCTGGACAATCGCTGGTTCGCTGCGTTCGAAGAGGGGCTCGGGCGCGGTGTGCGCACCCGTCCGGTCCTGCTTGGTCCGGTGTCCTTCCTGCTGCTTGCGAAGGCGGAAGACGGCACACACCCGCTCGACCTGCTGCCCGCGCTGCTGCCCGTCTATGCGCAGGCGCTGCGGGAACTGGCGGAGGCCGGCGCCGCGTGGGTGCAACTCGACGAGCCCTGCCTGGTTATCGACCTGCCGGCCGGCGTCCCGGATGCGTACCGCGCCGCCTATCGGGCGCTCGCCGAGGCCGCCCCGGGCCTCCGCCTGTTGCTGGCGACCTATTTCGGCGGACTACGCGAAAACCTGCCGCTCGCGGCCTCGCTGCCGGTTGGGGGACTGCATCTCGACCTCGTCAGCGCGCCGGAGCAACTGGAACCTGTGCTGGCGGCGCTGCCGGCCGATCGCTGGCTCTCGCTCGGCGTGGTGAACGGGCGCAACGTCTGGCGCACGGACCTGCGCGCGACTCTCACCCTGCTGCG
>Ga0307373_10003792_pt1 | contig 25943 bp, 22 predicted proteins | sample OX2MG_FD_202534 | JGI IMG/M metagenome (GOLD analysis project Ga0307373, IMG submission 202534) | Soil microbial communities from Risofladan, Vaasa, Finland - OX-2 | ecosystem: Environmental > Terrestrial > Soil > Coastal area > Acid sulfate soil | place: Finland: Risofladan, Vaasa | collected...
TCCGTTCCGGCGATGAGCATCGCGCCCACGAGGTTCGGCTCAAGGGCAGCCTCGAACGGCATCGTGACCATGATTCTTGTCGGTCGCTTCCGCCGTGCCGGGCCGAGTAGGGCGTCAGCCCGCTTGGCCAGCAGTTCCCGACTGCCGGAAAAGCCGATCGGTGCGGTGCTCGGCACCGGCTGAGGTGGATGCTCGGTGAGCGTCCGCAGGGCGGCCAGCACAGCCTCAACGCTCGCCTGGACGTGACCCTCGCTGCCTCCGATCGAGGAAAGTCCCAGCTCAGTCAGCCTGTCCTGGGCATCACGGAGGTCGTGGCGGCGCAGCGTCAGGTACTGCAGCAGGTTGCGAGCACTCGCGTCCCGGTCCGCGTCGCGATCAGCGACCCACGGCCGCCAATGCTCTGCTACGTCCAGCAGCTCTGAGCGGAGTCCCGCGAGCTGCTCGACCAACCCCAGTGGTTCGTCTTCAACGACCACCGACTCTCCGATCATTCGCGGGCGAAGCTTGCGGGCATGCGCCTAGTCTCGCGCCCGCGGCACAGTCTGGCTCTGATAGACCGCCAGCGCGTCGAGCGCAACCAACTCAGCGGCTTGGGTGCTGTGTGCGAGGCTTGTGCTGCGGAGTAATGAGGATCCCGTCGGCCGGGTACACGATCGACTCGTGCTGCTCGTCCCAGTGCACGCGGTAGTGCTCGCGCTGATCGTGGCCGAGCAGCTCGACGATCTGTCCGCGTCGCGATGGCTGGCCGTGCACACCATGCGCCTCGATCCAGTCGCCCACCTGTGCGCTGCTTGTTGTCTTTGGTGTCATGCGTCCATCCAACCATTCGGCTGCGATGCCGGCATCGGGGTTGGCCGCTGGATCGGCTGCGGCGATCTACTGAGCGCCCTTGTGCGACGGTCAGGCACCAGGTTCTGGCTCCAGGCAAGGACGATCAGATCGGAGAGGCCAACGCTCCGGTCGAACGCGTAGTTCTTACATGCGCGTATGCGGAGGCGCACTGATACCGGCTCGCATCGTGTCGTCTAGATTCACCCAGCAATCTTGGCTGTAGATGAGGTGAACAAGCGGATGCGAACTCTGGTTTTGCTGCGGCACGGCGAGAGTGAATGGAACCGCGAGGGCCGCTTCACCGGATGGGTGGATGTCGGCCTTTCGGAGAAGGGCACGCGCGAGGCCGCGTACGGTGGACGCCTGCTCGCGCAGGCGGGCATTCGCGCCGACGTGGTCCACACCTCGGTGCTCAAGCGGGCCATCCAGACCGCGAACATCGCGCTCGAGGCGGCCGACTTGCAATGGCTGCCCGTACGCAGGTCGTGGCGGTTGAACGAGCGCCACTACGGCGCACTTCAGGGCAAGAACAAGGCCGAGACCAGGGACGAGTTCGGTGAGGAACAGTTCATGCTCTGGCGACGTTCGTACAACGTCCGACCCCCAGCGATCACCGACGGTGACGGCTGCTCCGAGGCCAGGGATCCGCGGTACGCGTCGCTACCACCCGAGCTCGTACCGAGCTCGGAGTGCCTGGAAGACGTGGTCGTAAGACTGCTCCCATACTGGTACGACGCGATCGTGCCTGATCTTGCCGCGGGCATGACCGTGATCGTCGTGGCACACGGCAACTCGCTTCGGGCTCTGGTGAAACATCTGGACCACATCAGCGATCAGGACATCGCGGCCCTGAACCTGCCGACCGGCATCCCACTGATCTATGAGCTCGACGAGCAGTTCCGCCCCGTCATGCCGGGTGGTCGATACCTCGACCCCCAGGCGGCTGCCGAGTCGGCCCAGACGGTGGCACAGCAAGGGCGATGAGGCTGGCGCAGCCCCGCAGGTCGCCTGCAGGTCGCCTGAACGGGGACGTTGCTCCAAAGAGGAACTCCAGACGAGCGTGACCGATCCGGCAGCCGTGGCGGATGGCCATTTGTGCGGCCGATCGGCTACGGGGAAGTACTGAACAGAAGTGCGGCGGCTACGCGATGGTCAGGCAGCGATGTGGGCTTAGGCTCTGCTGTAGCCAACGAATCCGCTGAACGGAGCTTGCGATGACGATCCACGACCCCACGCTCTCACATGTCCGTGTGTCCGACGTGATGCACACCGGCATTCTCACGACCGACCCGACGACTCCGCTGCGCGTGGTGGCGCGATTGATGGCGGCACAGCGTGTTCACGCGGTTGCTGTTGCGGACCCTGACCAGGTGCGCCGCCCGTTCGGATTCATCACCGTCGCTGAGATCGCTGCGGCAGCCGCTGACGCGACCGACGAGACCGCCGGCGAGGCGGCCTCTACAGAGGTCGTCACGGTGCCCTCGACGACCTCCGTGGACGAGGCCGCACGGATCATGGTTGAGCACTCAGTCAATCATCTGATCGTGGTTGAAGCTTCCAGCGGCCATCCGTGTGGCGTGCTGTCGGGACTCGACATCGCCGCAGCCTACGCTGACTCGTAGCCTTCAGCTTCCCGTCAGACCGTCAGCCGTCTCCGCCAGCGTCAACGCAGTGGTCCGCTGCCGGGTTACACGTCGTTAGTGCTCTGCGTCCGGTAGTGGTCGCGCCAGATCAGCTTGTAGATCGGGATCCGGCGGGGGATGTCGCGAAGCCCGGGAATGAACGGGATCAAGACCAGCGCGGTGCTGAGCACGATCATGATCGCCATCGCGAGCGCGTCGACGTTTGACGAGGTCGAGAACGGCTTTATCTGGTACCAGAACGTGTACAGCCACAGCCATACCTGCCCGGGGAAGCTGCCGGTCTCGTTCATCATTCCCCACTGGCTGCCGGTGAGGTTCTGCGTCGTCGCGCGGTTCGCCAACACGCCCCCGTCGGCCATGAACAGCAGCGGTTTGGTGTAGTCGGTCTGGTAGAACTGCTTGCTGGCCAGCAGGGCCCCGTCGAGGCCGCCGGACTGCGCAAAGGTCAGCAGCGCCCCCATCATCTCCGGGACGGGGCCGTAGTTGCCCGGCTTTACGGAGACGCCTCCAGGCGTGGTCACCGTCGCTTTGGTGAGCGCCTTCTCGTACGCGCTCGTCCAGCCTGACCGTGTGCTTGTGGACGCGGCCTCGTAGGTGGAGACGGCCTGCTGGACGGCGGGCTGCTGGGTCAGCGAGCGTAGAGGTGTGAGCACGAAGTCCTGGGCGGAGTTGATTGGGGTGCTGATCCCGAGCCATTGCTGCAGGTGGATGAACCAGACGTGCTGGACGGCGCCGGTGCCGGTGTTGTACGGCTGGCCGTAGCTCCCGGAGAAGCTCGAGTGGTCAAGCTCTGTGGCGGAGGTTGCGACGAAGTCGAGCGGGTCGCTGCGCGACCAGCTCTTCACCGTGCTCGGCGCAAGGTCCGGAGTCGAGAACAGGATCGTCAGCACGAGTACGAGCGCGGTGACCACGCCGAGCGCGATCGTCGCCTCCTTGAGGATGTCGTAGCGACGGTAGCCGCCGTCCCAGGTGCGGTAGGACTCGTCCTCGATCCGGCGGGTCTCGCGGCGGCTCACGTGGGCTCCGGTTGATCGCCGGCGCCCGGCTGATCGCCGGACGGCTTGACTGGTCCAACCGCATCCAACCGGAACGGTGGCACGATCCCGTGCCTGCGGACCAGCAGCACGTGCGCGGTGACGAGCCCCACGACCGCGAGTGGGAGCAGGAACACGTGGTAGCTGTACATCTGCCCGAAGTTCATGAGGTTGAAGAACGACCCGATGCCCATCGAGTTCATCGCGTCCTTCGCCTGGGTTGAGATCCACTGCGCATCGAAGTTCTGCTGCGAGACGTAGCCGGTCAGCGCGCATGGGATCGCGACCAGAAAAGTCACCACACCGGTCATCCATACTCGCGCGCGGCCGCCTCGCCAGGCCGCCATCCAGTACTTCCCCCACAGATGAATCACCATGAAGAAGAAGAACAGCTCGACCGCCCAGAGATGGACGCTGTTGAAGAAGTGCCCGATCCCGGTGACGTGCCACCAGCCCGGGCCCTTCAACGCCAGGATCGTGCCCGAGCCGATGATCAAGACCAGCGAGCCCAGCGTCAGCACCCCGAAGACGTAGATCCACGACGCCATGTACGACGGCTGCCTGTCAGGCAGCAGCTTCTCCGGCGGCAGCGCAGCTACCAGTCGCTCACGCAGCTTCCCTGTCCACGTGGGCGGATCAACCGTGCTCACCGCTCCCCCTCCCCGTGCCTTGGGAACGGCGCCAGGATCGCGACCGCGAACACGACCAGCATCAACACGATCACGATCACGTTCGAAACAGACAGGTCAATGAAGTGCCAATGCACCATGTGCGCCGGATGATTGAGATTGAAGATCGCGCCGACCATTCGTGCCCGCTTCGCAGCCGCGTACGCCCGAAAGTCTTGCAGGCCATGCAAGCGGCCTGCAACCAGGATCTGAACGGCCGGTTCCTAGACCTAGATTGGCCGATCTTCACCGCGCCACGCGATTCCAGGAGTCAGAGCACAGACTGCGGCAGCGCCTGCGGCCGCTAGCGCGGAGATAGGCTGCGACGGTGGAGAACTACTGACGAGCAGGCGGTCTTACCCTGCTGTCTGGCCAGGGACGGCGGCGTAGCGTGAGCGTATGGATTCTTCAGCCCACCAGACCAGGGTCTTGATTGTCGGCGGTGGCGTCGCCGCACTCGAGGCTGCCCTCGCGCTCAAACACTCCGCGGGCGACCTCGTTCAGACGAAACTGCTGGCGCCAGAAGATGAGTTCGTCTATCGGCCGATGAGTGTCGGTGAGCCGTTTGGTCACGAAGCAGCGCATTCGTATCCGCTCGACCGGATCGTCGACGACCTTGAGATCGAGCGCTACCGGGACACGCTCCAGTGGGTCGATACCACAGCGCGGGTCGTGCATACCGAGCAGGAAGAGCAACTGGAGTACGACGCTCTGCTGCTGGCAGTCGGTGCACGGTCCTATACGTCCCTGCGCCACGCGCTGACGATCGACCCGACCCGTCTTGACGAACAACTGCACGGCCTGGTCCAGGATCTTGAAGGCGGATGGGTTCACAACATCGCGTTTGTCATCCCTGACCTCAGTGCCTGGCCGCTGCCGATCTACGAACTCGCCTTGATGACGGCCACGCGCGCCTACGAGATGAATATCGACGCTCGGATCACCGTGGTTACCCCGGAGGAGGCGCCACTACAGATCTTCGGCTCCAGCGCAAGCTCCGCCGTATCGCGTCGGCTCGCCGCGTATGGGATCACGACTCTCACCTCCACGCATTGCGTAATGCACGCCCCGCGGAGCCTAACGGTGTCCACCGCACCGGAGCCACTCGAAGTCGAGCACGTCGTCACCTTGCCTGCGCTACACGGCCCAGCCGTCCCTGGCATCCCGCGAAGCGCTGAGCACGGCTTCATCTCGGTCGACCGTCACAGCCGAGTCACGGGGCTCGACAATGTGTTCGCCGCCGGCGACATGACCGACTTCCCGATCAAGCTCGGTGGTATCGCTGCTCAGCAAGCTGACGCCGCAGCAGAATCGATTGCCGCGCTTGCTGGCGCCGCGATCGAACCGCAGCCGCTGGTCGCGACAATCCACGGCATGCTGCTGAGTGGCGGCGGACCACTGTACATGCGAGCGCAGGTCTCAGGTAGCCAGGGCACCCATTCCAGGGTCAGCTCCGACCCGATCTGGACACCAGCAACCAAGATCCACGCGCGATACCTCACGCCACGCCTGCAGTCAATTGACGCGGTTGCGCATCATGCCGACGCGCGCGAAGCATTCTAGATTCTTGCCATAGCGACGCTGCGGACACCAAGGATCCCGAAACGCGTGCCGCCGTGCGGATGGTGATCGCCGACGACCATGCGGCCATCCGTGTGGCGTGCTGTCGGGGCTCGAGATGGGCGAGCCCGATGGGCGAGCCCGACGTTCAACAGTGCGCTCAGAGCGCGAGCAGGCCGGGCTGGCCACCTGCGGGGAAACCACATCGCGGTGCGGCGTTCTACGTAGCCGATACACGGGGATTCGGCAGGCGGAGCACGCGTTTCAGACGGACGTAACACGCGAGCTCAGGGCTGAAACTGAAGCTGTAAAGGGCTAACGGAGGAGACCATGCAAACCGACTCTCACAACTTCGATCTTCACGAACGCAGCGACCCCGCCCGGCCCACCATGAGCAGGGGCATCGGCGTTGCCGTGTTGTCGGCGTTGGCCGTCGTGCTCGCGCTGATCGGTGTCGACGTGGTCGCGATCGGCGGCGCGCAGGCCGCGCCGCCACGGCCGGTCGTCAACGTGGTCAAGGTCTCCGGCGCGACACCGATCCAGCACACGATCTATCTGAGCGTCGCGCCGGGGGTCAAGCCGGCGGTCGATGGCAAGCTGCATGACGCTTTCAGCGTCACCAACTTCACGGTGCGCGCCGGGCAGCCGCTGAAGCTCGTGATCGACAACACCGACACCGTCCCCCACAGCATCAACTCAGCGGGCGCCGGCGTGAACATCGTCGCGCGACCGGGGCTCCACACATACACCATGATCGTTCACAAGCAGGGCAAGTTCCTGTGGACGTGCATGTACCCCTGTGATCCCTACTCAATGGCCCACATCGGCTATATGCGCGGCTGGATCACCTCCGTCTGAGAACCGACCGCCACCCGCTAACGACCAAGGGTCCCGGAAACGGGACCCTTCGAGCGTGACAGTTTCGTGGCTCTCAACAATCAACCGTAGAGGGTCATCGGATTGTCACCGGCGGGTCATTTCGTTGTCGGCGGCTGTGCCAGGCCCGCTGCTCAGAGTTCAGCTGAATCGCAAGCCAGCACCGCGGGCTTGGGTGATGACGGCGCGTGTGGCTCGGGAGATCGCGTGGCCTGGTCTGGGGCTTCGGTGTCGATGGGTGCGGGGCGGCCGATTGCGAAACCCTGGGCGTAGTCGACACCGTATTTCTCGAGCAGGTCGAGCGTGGCGTGCGTTTCGGCGCCTTCGGCGATTGTCTTGCGTTCGAATCCTTGGGCGAGGTTCACGATCGCTTTGACGATGTGCTGGTTCTGGGGGTTCTCGGTCAAGTCGTGGATGAATTGGATGTCGATCTTTATGTGCGTCACTGGCAATTGCTTTAGGTAGGTGAATCCGCCGTACCCGGTGCCGAAGTCATCAAGCGCGATTTCGCAGCCGAGTTTTGATAGTTCCTCGACGTATGCTTCAGCGCCGGCTGCGTCCTCGGCTAGCGCGGTCTCGGTGATCTCGCAGACGAGCAGCGCAGGATCGGCGCCGGTTTCGTCTAGTCCGCGGAGGAGAACGTTGATAAGACGGCGAGATCCCAGAGTCTTGCCGGAAATGTTGAAGTGAACCTTCATGCCGTGCGCGGCGTGCTTGATCGCTTGGGCGAGCACCCAGCAGTCGACGTCCTCGATCAGGTCGTATTGCTCGGCGGCAGGTAGGAATAGCCCGGGGCGGATGACCGAGCCGTCGCGGTCGATCATTCGCAGGAGCAGCTCATGCATTGTGACCGCGCGAGTGTGAAGGTTGATGATCGGCTGGGCGTACAGGACGAGACGGTCTTCGTCGAGGGCGTCCCTGACGCGTCCCACCCAGTTGATCGTCTCGCGCTCGCGGGCGCGGTGCCGCTCCGCCGCCCGGCGGGCGCTGACGTCACTGAACACGACCACGAGTCCTGCGACCTCGCCGTCGGCGGTGATCGGCGCTGCGCTGTAGGAGATGGGAAGCAGCCGCCCGTCGTGGCAGGTGAATGTATCGTCCTCGGCGGTGAGCGTCTGTCCGGCGTTCAGCACGTCTAGTAGCGGGCACTCAGCGGCGGGGTACGGCGAGCCGTCCTCGTGCTGGTGATGGATCGTTTCATGTGCCTGCCGTCCGATGAGGTCCTCGCTCGCCCACCCGAGGAGCTTCTCGGCAGCCTCGTTCAGGTAGGTGAACTGGCCGTCGCGGTTCATCGCGCACACTCCCTCAGCCATGCTGTCGGTGACCAAAGCGAGGAAATGCACGGTCTCGACCAATTCCGTAGCTTGCGCTCTCGCCGCGGTGATGTCTGAGAGGATCGCAAGTCCACCGGCGTGCGTCCCGCGCGAGTCGGTCAACGCTGTCTGCGATACACGCACCCAGCACGATGTGCCGTCCTTGCGCTCTAGGGCATGCTCGACGACGCCGATCCTGTCCTGGTGACGATTGCTCGTCATGGTCGTCTCTGCGATCTCAAGGTCGGCGGGGGACATGAAATCGGCGATCTGGTGGCCAATCATCTCTTCGGGCGAGTAGCCGAGCATGCTCGCCATCCTCGGGTTGACGTAGTCGGTGCGACCATCCGCGTCAATCCGCCAGACTCCATCGGGCGTTGCGTCGAGAATCTCGCGGTAGCGCTCGTCGCTTTCGGCCAGCGCGCGTGTGGCCCGGACCCGCTCGGTGATATCTCGCGTGATCGTGGTCAGGCCCGCGGGGAGCCCTGATGCGTTCGTCTGTGCGAATGCGGTGATGGCAACATCGATCAGCGTGCCATCGGCGTGGCGCCGTTGCGTTTCGTAGCGCTGAACGCTGCCGCCGCCGGCCGCCTGCGCGCGTAGTCCCCGGCTCTCCTCTGTCGCATCGGCTGGAATAAGAACGTCGCTTGATTGGCCCAGAATCTCCGGCGAGCTGTAGCCGTAGACGTCCTCAGCGCCGCGGTTCCAGGAAGTGATCCGCATAGCAGCGTCGAGCGACATGATCGCGTCATCTGATGAGCGCACGATCGCGTCCAGGACAGTGTGCTCGGCATGGTGGCGGTCCCTTTCGGTCACGTCTTGCCACTTCAGGAGCAGAAGCTCGCCTGCCTTGAGCGCCCGCACATCAAACCGGTGCTGCTCAGGATCTCCGCGAACTCGACTGGTTGGAGCGAAATCGTCAAGCTCCAACGGCTTGCCTGTCTCCATCACCCTCACGTAGGCATCAAACAGCGCGACCGACGGGTGCCGGGCGGGCATCCCGACGAGTTCCTCGGGTGGGTTTGCGCTCGCGCCTGTGGCAGCGTCGTCGGCGCATTCGTAGAGGAAATTCACGATCTCGCCTTCCTCGCGCACCGGTCTGAGCATCGCGAACGACTCGGCCAGCGAGCCGTCGAGCGTCATGTCAAAACGCGTTTCGTACCTTGCCAGCCCAGCCGTGAGCCGTACGACCGTGGGGTCGGTCGATACAGAGTCCCTGGCCCGGAGCCGTTTCGAAGCTACCGGGATCAAACTGCGGGCTGAACCGCTGCGCGACATCAATCCCTTTCCAGGATCAGAGGTACCTACGAAGCGCACTCCGCTCATCAATCGGAGCACCGGCAACCGAGCCGCGTCACAAACATCTCGGCGACGCTGAGCCGGACTGCTTCCTTCAGTATCGGCAACCGGGCCAACTTCAGTGAATCGGCCGCTACCCCGCGCGATGAGGGCGCCACGCCAATCTTCCGGTGGCCCGGCTTTATGCGCCGGCCAGAGACATACTCTGCCTCGAATTCGCGCCCGACCCGCAAACCTCCGAATCGACAGGTGAAGATAGGCGAACATTCGTCGGTCGGCCGATTCGCCGTCGCTTTGATCAAGCACTGCGCTCCGGCTGCCGATACGGATAGTTGACTGAGTAGATCTGCTTAGCAAAGCACCCCCGTCGTGAGGCGGGTCCGCAAAGCCGCGGGACTCCGCCGGAGTCAGCCGAGCTACCAACGGGAGCCGGCGCGTTGTGAGCGCCGGTGAGAACCGTTGACAGCGGTCTCCTCGCAGAGGGGCAAGTCATGACCAAGTTCTCGATTCCGCGGAGTTCGCGGATCCTTGCCGGCCTATTCGTAGCGTCGGCGTTCGCGGCGGCACCGATGGCGGCGCAGGCTGCCACGACCAATGCGACCGGAACCCTGAGCGCCGGTGGTCTATCGCTCGTCGCGCCGGCGATCACGCCGTTCACGGCGACCCTGACAGGCGTCAACCAGACCGTCAGCACCGCGGTCGGCGCATGGAATCTCACCGACGCGATCGGCGACGGCGCCGCCTACAACGTCAGCGTCTCGGCCGGCGCGCCATCGATCGGCGGGACGTCGATCGCGGGCAGCCTCGGCAGTACCTGGTTGGCGTTGACGCCGACCACCTCAAGCAACGATCCCAGCAACCCGGCCGCTCCCAGCACTCATCCTGTGGCGATCGTCGGCCCGCTGGCCATCGGCGCAACGGCGGTCACGATTGAGAACGCAGCAGTCAACACCGGTGCCGGAAAGTGGGACTTCGCCGCCGACACAGGCGGCGTTCAGAACCTCTCGGTCACGATCCCTGGCGACGCCGCTCCTGGGGCCTACAGCGACACGCTGACGTACACGATCGCTGCCGGTGTCGGCGCATAACCACATGGCCCGACGCCCCAGCAGGATGATGACCAGCTCGCGTCTTCACGCTGGCGCGAAGACCATGTTGGCGGGGCTGGCGCTGGCCGCACTCGCGGCTGCGCCAGCATCCGCCGCAGCCCTCTCTTCGTCGCCGGTGGCGTTTGCGCTGTCACCGGTCGGATCGACCGGTGCCCTCACGTTGCACGGCACCCCAGGTGGCGTGCTCCGCGGCGCGGTACGCGTGCACAACCTTTCGAGACGGCGCATCACCGTGATCCTGCAACGCGCCGATATCGACAACGCCAGCAACGGCAACGCGGATTATCTCACCGCCCGGCTATATCACGCCGGCCGATGGTTGCGCCTGCGCAGCGCGAGCGTCCAGCTGGCGCCGCACGCGACCCGCCAAATCGCCTTCACCGTGCGCATCCCGGTACGGGCGGGCGGCGGCTCGCACTACGCCGGGATTGTCGCGATCAACGCCGCCGATCTCGTCACCCGAGTCGCGCACGACAAATCGAAGCGGCCAGCCTTCACTTTCTACCGCGTCAGCCGCCAAGCTGTGCCGCTCACCATCCACCTTCCCGGGCGGCTCTCGCGGAGCCTGTCGCTGCGATCGGTAAAGCTGATCGTCGACCCAATCGGCGCGGGCCTGGTGCTCGCACTGCGTCCCGGCGGGACCGTGCTCACCCAAACCGCGCCGCTCAAGCTCCGTGTCATGCGCGGCGGCCGCAAGGTCTTCACGTATGCCGCGACGCTCGGACAGCTGTTCCCCGGGAGCGGCCTGAACTACCGGATTCCCTGGCCGGGGCGTCCCACACCGGGCACATATCGCCTGATCGGCCAAATCCGCCCACGGGGCTCGGCAGTGATCAACATCGATCAGACAATCGGGTTCAGCACCGCCACAGCCAGCCAACTCAAACACGAAACCCCGCCCGTCGGTGGGGCTCCCGGTTCCAGTCTGCCCCGCTGGATATGGATCGTGCTCGCCGGTGCTACCGCCCTCCTCATCGGACTCTCGCTCGCCGTATACAAACTCGCTCGGCGTCTCCGCCGCGCCCTTGCCTAGCTGCCGACGGAGAGTCGGACATGCGCTCGCGCGTCATCGCCGCCGCAGTCACCGTCGGTTGTCTGGTGGCGTTCGGGCCGCTCGTGCCTGCAGCAACGGCATCCCCGGGGCCGGTAGCGCTTGGTGCGGCCGCGGGGTTCGCCGTCCTGGGCGGCACGACGGTCACCAGCGCGGGCGTGTCCACGCTCACCGGTGATCTCGGGGTCAGCCCCGGGACCGCCGTGACCGGGTTCCCACCCGGACAGCTCAATGGCACCCTGCACGCCGGGGACGCTGCGGCGACCCAGGCGCACGCCGACCTCGCGACCGCGTACGCGGACGCCTCGGGACGAAGCCCGGCAGCTCCGATCGACGGGGACCTGGGCGGTCTCACGCTAACCCCGGGCGTGTACGGCGCCGGAGCGGCGCTCACTTTGACGGGCACGCTCACGCTAGACGGCCAGGGCAACCCCAACGCCGTGTTCATCCTCCAAGCCGGATCCACGCTCGGCACCGCGGCCGGAAGCCAGGTGAACCTCACCGGGGGCGCGCAAGCGTGCAATGTCTTCTGGCAGGTCGGAAGCTCCGCAACGCTAGGAGCGTCTTCCAACCTAGCCGGCACGATCCTGGCCTCGACATCGATCTCGATCGGCGACAGCGTCACCATCAACGGACGAGCACTCGCCCGAGACGGTGCCGTGACACTGGTCAACGACACTATTACCGCCACTCAGTGCGCCGGCTCGCTCGCCAACACCGCACCAGCCGTGACCCCATTCAGCGTGAAACTAACGGGGCTAAGCCAAACCGTGGACACCGCACTGGGAGCGTGGAGCGTGACCGACGCTACCGCCACCAACGCCGGCTACAGCGTCACCGTGTCGGCCACCGAGCCGACCGTCAACGGCAGCATCACCGCCGCCGGAACCGGCGCGAGCGTCACGCTAGCCCCAACCACAGCCAGTGCGGCGCCCGGCAACCCGGCCAGCACCGGACCGATACCCAGCTCACCACAAACGCTAGGCGTCGCGCCCACGACCATCGAGAACGCCCCAGCTGGCAGCGGTCAGGGCGAGTGGGACTTCCCCGCCGATACAGGAGCGACCGGGACCGGGAGCCTCGCGATCGTGATCCCCGGTGACGCCAGAACCGGGGCATACAGCAGCACGCTCACGTTTACCACAGCACCCCCGGTCCAATAGCCAGCGGGGGCCTCTCGTCAAGCTCGGCGTTACCCGGCAGGGCGAGTCGGCCAAAACTCACGGACCAGTTAGCGCCGATTGGCCTCGCGGTTCTCCGGCAGGCAGACCACGATGTTGTCGGTGATGAACCTGCGGGTCGTTGCCCGGTTGGTCGCAAAACGCCGGACACAACTCGACCACCGCGGCTGATATGGCCGCTGGCAGATCAGCCGCGTCCGAGGAGGTCTCGGTCCCGCTCATGCGTTCTGACCTGTGTCGGCTCCTGGAAGGAGTTTCGGGCCCGCGGAAGCCGCACGCTGCTTCCGTCGACTTGGCTCCCGATGAGGGGGCCAAGAAGCTTCGCGAGCATAGGTCTGGCGAAATAGAAGCCCTGGCACAGCTCAGACCCGAGCTGGGTCAGTTCGTTGTGTTGCTGGGCGGTCTCGACGCCTTCGGCGACGACGGTCATCCTGAGGCCGTGGGCTAGTCCGATGATCGCGCTCACGATCTCACGGCTACTTGGTTGATCGGTGAGCTTGGCGACGAAGCTGCGATCAACCTTGATCACGTCGATCGGCAGTGCGTTGAGATAGCCCAGCGACGAGTACCCGGTCCCGAAATCATCGAGGGCGAGCCTCACTCCGATTCGCTTGAGCTCATCGAACACGACCAGAGCGCGCCTCTCGTCGCGGACGAACACGCTTTCGGTCACCTCGAGCGTGAGCAACGACGGGTCAGTCGACGTGTCGGCCAAGACCCTCGCGACCGTTTGCGCCAAGCCGGCCGACATGAACTGGTGCACGGACACATTGACCCACATCGTGATGTCCGCTGACGAATGTCGCTGCCAGTTCTGGCGGTCGGCGCACGCCTGCTCAAGCACCCAGCGGCCCAGGTCGATGATGAACCCTGACTGCTCAGCGAACGGGATGAATACTGTTGGTGAGATCGGTCCGCGGGACGGATGGATCCAGCGCAACAGTGCTTCGACTCCGATGATGCGACCGTCTGAGCTATCGACGATCGGCTGATAGTCGAGGTGTAGTTCTTCCCCGGCGATGGCGCCGGACAGGCCACGAGCCAGACCGGCTTGGCGTCCGGCGAGATGCAACTGGCGTAGGTCAAGGACGTCCCCACCGTCGATGCGGTCTCGCTTGGATTGATACATCGCAAGATCAGCGTCAAGCAGAAGTTCCTCGGGTGAGTCCACTTCTTGCCCGGTGAACGCGATTCCGATGCTGGCACTCGCTGTCACCTCAACGCCTGAGAGGTCAAACGGTCGGGAAAGCTCGGCATCTATACGGATGGCGAGCGAATCGATCGAGGCCGTGTCGGCGATGTCTTCGCAGAGGATCACGAACTCATCACCGGAGAGGCGGGCGACGCTGTCTCCCGGTCGCAGCAGCCGGGTCAGTCGTTCGGCAACCGCCACCAGCAGTTCGTCGCCGACTTGATGACCATGTGTGTCGTTGACCTCTTTGAACCGGTCCAGATCGACGAACATGACCGCGGACATCTTGTTTGAACGACGATTGCCGCGAAACGCGTGCTCAATCAGCTGCAATATCAACACCCGGTTGGGCAGGCCGGTAAGGGAATCGTGCAGCGCCGCAGCGCGTGACTGTTCAGAGGAGTCCACAAGGTCGGCCCGCGCCTGTGCATTGATCAAATACGCTGCGGCGACGTCGGCGAGCGTCTGCGCTGCGACCATCGACTCGGGTGTCAGAGGACCTGCGGTGTCACGATATAGGTCAAGCGCGCCAAGCTGAAGATCGCCGTGACGCAGCGGAAACGTAAACACAGCCGTCAGCCCAGCCTCCAACGCTCGCGGCGTGAATTTCGGGAAGTGATCCTCAATACCAAGATCCGGCACCGAGATCGCTTCACCTGTGCGATACGCCACCAGACACGGTCCCTCACCGAGCTCGGTCTGCAACTTCTCATACTGTAAGGCGGCTGAATTTGACGCGGCGACGTATCGCGGCTCCAGGCCTGGAGTGATCAGCGTCACCCCGGCGCCTGTGATCGGCATGATCTCAACGATCCGCCTGACGAGGTGATCCAAGATTCTCTGAATCGGAAAGTCGGTCACCATCGTCCGAGCGAACTCGCTCAGCACATCCGCCAGCTCCTCTTTAGCCACGGCCCCTCCCGGCGATCCCCGCCCGTGGGACTACAGGTTGCGTTGTGCGGAGGGTGGCTTCTGCGTAACCGACGCTGAAGCTCTTACAGGCATCGTTAAGGCCCTGCTGTTTCGCTACGTGTTCCATGCCACTCTGCTTCTTGGACGTCCGCATTGGACCGTTCAGGTCAGCGCGTAGGTCGGTCAGAAACTAAGGCCGAAACAACGACGACCCAGACGGTCAGCACGAACCAAAAATTATACAACGCGTTCCCGGCAACCGACACACGAGCCCCGCCAGTGGACTGACGGGGCTCGTGGACATTCTTGTGACCAAGCGTGGACATCAAGTGACCATCGCTAGGGCATTTCAATGACTCTCCACAATCAACCGCAGCCGGTGTTGAACCCGCAGCTCGAGCACGTGTAGCAGGCGCCGGTGCGCTGCATCATGCCGCCGCACTGCTGGCAGGCAGGGCCGAGGTCCAGGCCGAAGCGGCTCTGGCTCGACTTGGCCGGGACGACCGGCGGCGTATCGGTCAGGGCCGACGCCGCCGGCTTGGCGCCCGACGAACCCGACGCGCCCGACGCGCCCGACGCGCCCGACGCGCCCGACGCGCCCGACGAACCCGACGAACCCGACGAACCCGACGAACCCGACGAACCCGACGAACCCGACCCGCCGGGATCCCCGTTGGACGCCGGCTGCTTGATGTCGAGTGCCGGCACCGACGTGTCGCTCGAGTGCGAGCTCAGCGCGTCCGCAGCGGCCTTGCGCGCGCGCACGGCCGGGGTGAGGATGCCGAGGTCCTCCTGGGTTTCGGCATCGAGGAAGCGCGACGCCAGCCAACGCATGATGTAGTCGGGCATCGACTTCGCGAACGGGATCTCCGGGTTGGTCGTCATACCCTCCGGCTCGAAGCGCATGTAACTGAACTTGCGCACGAGCGTCTCGAGTGGCACTCCGTACTGCAGGGCGATCGAGATCGAGGTCGCGAAGGCGTTCATCATGCCGCGCATCGTCGAGCCTTCCTTGCCGATGTCGGTCAGGAAGATCTCGCCGACGGTGCCGTCGTCGTACTTGCCCGCGGTGATGTAGCCCTCGTGGCCGCCGACTGAGAACTTGTGCGTGAGCGACTCGCGCTCACGCGGCATGCGGTGGCGGCGCGGCGCCGCCGAGGCGATCGCCTCGGCCACCGCCTTCTGAATTGCGGCGTCGACGTCGACCGGCACCGGCGCGCCCTGTTGCGCGTCGGTGCGCAACGCCTGGGCGGTCTTTGAACCGTCGCGGTAGATCGCGAGCGCCTTGATCCCGAGCCTCCACGCCTGTGTGTAGGCGTCGGCGATGTCGGTGGGGGACACCTCGGCCGGCATGTTCACCGTCTTTGAGATCGCGCCGCTGATGAACGGCTGGATCGCGCCCATCATCTTGATGTGGCCCATGTGCGAGATCGCGCGCTCGCCGACGGCCACATCGAACACCGGCAGGTGCTCATCCGCGAGGTCCGGCGCACCGACGATCGTGCCGTGCTCGTTGACGTAGGCGACGATCTGCTCGATCTGCTGGTCGTCGTAGCCGAGCGTCTCCAGCGCCAGCGGCACTGTCTTGTTGACGATCGTCATCTGGCCGCCGCCGACCAGCTCCTTGAACTTGACCAGCGAGAAGTCCGGCTCGACGCCGGTCGTGTCGCAGTCCATCAGGAAGCTGATCGTGTTGTGACTGACGAAGCCGTTGGCAACATAGGTGACGTTGTCGGGCACCGACAGGTCGAACGTCGGGTGATCCTCGAGCAATTCGACACCGTCGATCGCGTCGTAGAAGTAGCCGAGCACGTGCTCGAGCTCCACGCTCTCGCCGCGATCCAGCAGCTGTGTGGCGAGTCGCCGCGAGACCGTTCCATCCCGCGACAACCCGAGCAACGCTGCCTTTCGCAGACGGTCGTTGTCGGGGGCCAGCTCGTCGACGATCGCGCGAGTTACGGAGACGTGGTCGTAGCGCGCCGCCTGCTGGTGCTCGGCACCGGCAAGCGCCTCGTTCTTGCGTTCAGAGATGAAGCCGATCTCCTCGACGAACCGTGCTGCCGAACTAGCGTTCAGAAGTCGCAAGCGATGGCACGGGCCCCCCAGCTTGTCACGCGAGTCATCGAGGCTGCGGGTCGTGACAAAGCCGAGCGTGAGCAGCAGCGTCTGCACGTCGCGGGAAAACTGCTCGGTCGTGGTGCTCCAGTACGCGTAGCCGTTGTGCGCGTTGCCGTCGGCCTCGAACAGCCCTCGAACGAAGGCGGCGTAGACATCGCGATCGTTGCTGTGCAGGATCGCATCGGGAATCTGCGGGCACCAGCCCTTGCCCGAATGACCGACGAACGGTGGCAGCTTCGCGAACCCGCACGCCTCCCACCAGATCGTCAGCGGCACCGAATGGAACGAGACCTCGGTGTACCCCTGGCAGGGCAGCAGGTGCCCCTCCAACCCGAACAGCTCGCGTCCCAGATCAAGGAGGCGGTCCGCCACATCGTCGTCGCCGTCGGTGACACACAGACGCAGGCCTTTGGCGTGTAGCGATCCGTCGCCCATGAAGTAGCCGACAAACTCCGCCAGCTCCGGACTCATCCGCCTCGGCACGCGGGTACGGTGGTCGCTGTTCCAGTGCAGATCCCCGAGCGGTGGTAGCACCACCTCCTCGGGCGCTCCAACCATGTTGCCGAGCATCATTGGCACTCGATCGCCTGGACGAAGCTCCGCCATCCTCCGCCAGCTCCAGTCGCCTGCGGCGTCGATCACCTTGATGCGATGGGTCGGCGTCCCCTGGACCCGGTACCCACGCGCGGTCTCGACCGACACGACCTGCTCGTTTCCGTTGACGTAGAACTTCGTTGCTCTGCGTGGGCCGTCGTCGGTCGCGACCTCGATGTCGAGATCCTGCCACTGCGGACCGTCGACATCCCCGAGGCTGCGTAGCCTGACCAGTCCGCGACTGGTGGACACGAGCGAGTCAGGAACGAGGCAGCCGGTCGGCGCGAGCACCGTGGCCTGCGCGTTGCGGTAGCCGTGCTCCTCGCCGAGCGCGACAGCCTCATCCCAGGTCGTCCGCGCGGCCTCGAGCAGCGCCGTGTCGGAGCAGTTCTCCTCCGCGAGCGCGTAGGCGGCGTCACGGTGCATGCGCATCACGGCGTTGTGCGGCTCGCGGTTCTCCGCGTAGCGCTCGTATGGGCCGATCGCGCCGGCGACCTCAGCAGAGCGAAGGTAGCCGCGGCCCGTCATCAGCGCCGAGATCGCGCCGGCGATCCCGCGCCCCTCATCGGAGTCGTAGGGCAGCCCGTTGGCCATCAGGTAGGCGCCGAGGTTCGCGTAGCCCATACCCAGCTGGCGGAACGCGCGCGCGTTGGTCGTGATCTCCTCGGTCGGATAGCTCGACGGCGAGACCACTATCTCCTGTGCAAGGAACACGACATCGATCGCCTTCTCGAACGAGTGCACGTCGAAGCTGCCGTCCTGGCGGCGGAAGTTCATCAGGTTCAGCGACGCGAGGTTGCAGGCCGAGTTGTCGATACTCATGTATTCGGAACACGGATTAGATGCGTTGATCCGCCCCGACACAGGGTTGGTGTGCCAGTTGTTGATCGTCGTGTCGTACTGCACGCCCGGATCGGCGCAGCGCCAAGCGGCCTCGGAGATCTCCTCGAGCAGCTTGCGGGCCTTGACCGGCTCGCCAACGGGCTCACCGGTGGAGCGCGCGATCAGATGCCAGTCATCGTCGTTCTCGGCGGCGCGCATGAACTCGTCGGTGACGCGCACCGAGTTGTTGGCGTTCTGGTACTGGATCGAATGGAAGCCGTCGCCGTCGATCGACATGTCGAAGCCCGCGTCACGCAGCGCGGCGGCCTTGTCCTCCTCCTTGGCCTTGCACCAGATGAACTCGCGGATGTCCGGGTGGTCGACGTCGAGGATCACCATCTTGGCGGCGCGACGGGTGCCGCCGCCGGACTTGATCGAGCCGGCCCACGCGTCGGCGCCGCGCATGAACGAGACCGGGCCCGAGGCGGTGCCACCGCGGCTCAGGTGCTCCATCGAGCCGCGGATGCGTGAGAGGTTGATGCCCGAGCCCGAGCCGCCGCGGAAGATGATGCCCTCCTTGGTGTTCCACTCGAGGATCGACTCCATCGTGTCCTCGACCGAGAGGATGAAGCAGGCGCTCGCCTGCATCTTGGGGCTGCCCTCGGGATGCCAGCCGACGTTGAACCAGACGGGCGAGTTGAACGCCGCCATCTGGTGAAGCAGGATGTAGGTCAGCTCGTCCTCGAACGCCTGCGCGTCCGCGTCGGTGGCGAAGTAGCCGCGCGCTGCGCCCCAGCCGGCGATCGTGCCGGCGACACGCTTGAGCATCTGCCTGACCGAGCGCTCGCGCTCGGGCGCGCCGGGCCGCCCACGGAAGTACTTCTGCGCGACGATGTTGGTCGCGTTCTGCGACCAGGACTTGGGGAACTCGACCCCGGTCTGCTCGAAGGAGACCTTGCCGCCGTGGCCGATGCGGGCATCGCGCAGCTCCCATTCGACCGTCGAGAACGGATCCTTGCCGGGCTCGGTGAAATACCGCTCGATCGAGAGGCCCTGCCCGGTCGCGCTATCCGTACCTGAGGTCTGTGGGGTCTTCGCCATGCTTTGAAATCTCCTTCTCGTCTTCCGCTGCTGCTTGATCGATGCCTCGGCTCCGGCGAGGGCTGAGGGGGTCGAGAAGCATCCCGCCAGGGTCGGACAGAACGGGTGCGGTGACTGCGTGCGAGAGCTGCATCGGACGCCGAAAAACTACGGCCGTGCAGCACATTCAATTGTAGCGGCGGGCTGACGCCCGTCAGCCGATTTCAGGCCTGCCGACGGCCCGCCTCGAGCGCCAGCGACTCGGTCGTGAGCGCGTGCTGCGCGCTGGCTGCGACCAGCGCCTCCTCGGTGCGGATGCGCTTCTCAGTCTCCGTGCGCAGGACCTCGACGAGCTCATGATTCTTGGTCTCCGCAGCCTCGGCCCGCTGGTGCTCGCGCTCTCGCTGCGCCTCGGTCTGCTCGGCGACGGCGACGAGCTCCTCGCGACTGCGCTGCACGTCCATGACCCGCTCGCGCACCTTCTCGCCAAGCTGGTCGAGCTCGCTCGTGCGGGTCGCGAGCGCAGCCTCCGCGGTATCGGCCCGCGCCAGCGCGGTATCACGCGAGGTCCGGGCGGCCTCGAGCCGGTTGCCGTACTCGGCCACCTGGGCGCGCAGCAGCTCGACCTCGGCCAGCAGCGGGCCGGAGGCGTCGGCGCGGGCCTGCGCAAGGCGGGCGTCGAGGTCGACGTCGTCGCTGTGATCAGCCGGCGAGTCGTCGGCCTGCGAGGTGCCGGTCGGCGGCTGCTCGCTCGCCGCGATAGCCGCTCCTCGCAACAGTTCGATCTCCGCCGCCCGCGCCGCCAGCGCCGCGTCGAACTCGGCCAGCGTCGACTCGAGCTCGGCGTTGTGATGGTGCAACGTCTCGATCTCCGTCCGCACCAGCTCGAGCTCCGCGTGTGCGACGTCGAGTCGCGCCTGCGCGGTCTCGAGCTCATAACTGTGCTGGGAGTCTGCGCGCGCGATCGCGTCGCGCTGCGATTCGAGCTCGTCCTCGAGCGTCGTCACGCGCTCGTACGCGCCGCCGGTCTCCGCCCGCGCCGCTGCGACGGCATCGTCCATCGCCGCGGCAGCCAACTCGCGCTCGGCCTCACGCTCGTCGAGCGTCTGCTCCAGCACCGTGATCTGCCCCTGCGCGTGCGCGAGCTGCTCATCGAGTGCGGTGACTTCCCGACGGCTGGCGTGTGCGCGTGCCTGTGCGACCTCGGCCGCGGCGCGCATCCGTTCGAGCTCAGCGGTGCGATCGGCCAGCTGCGCCTCGAGTGCCGCCTGCGCGTGGCTCGCCTCGTCGGCGGCGGCCCGGACCTGTCCCTCGAGCGTGCCGGCGGCGGCGGCCGCAGCCCGCGCGCGGCCCTCGGCCTGGTCGCGATCGGCAAGCGCTTCGTCGCGGTCGGCGAGCGCCGCATCGCGCTCGGCCCGCGCCTCGTCGCGCTCGGCCCGCAGATGGCCGATGTCCGACTCGGCTGCCGCGCGCCGCTCGCGCTCGCTCTGCAGCCGACGCTCAAGCTCGGAGAGCGCCAGGCGCCGCGACTCGGCGCGACGCTCGGCCTCGACCAAGCGGGACGGGCCGGGTTCCTCTGCCGCCGGCCCGCTGGCCGGCGGCGTCGCCCCAGCGCCCGACACCAGGGACGGCACCCCGAGCGCGGCGCGCCGTCGCGCCGGGGCGGGCAGGCGCACCACCTCGCCGCCCGGCAGCTCGAGCGCGAAGGTCGCGCCGTTGGCGACGTGCTCGAGCGGCGCCGAGAATGCCGCGCGGATCAGATCGGCCGGGCCGGGCAGCGCGGGGAGCTGCTCATGGCGGTAGAGGTGCTCGCCGTTGGTGATCACGAGCGTGAGCGGCCCGGCGCCGGTCGTCGACGCCGGCCGCGCGGCGATGCGCAGCAGCGCGGTTCCGGGCGCGGCCTCGATCTGTTCGAACTCGATCAGCTGGAAGTGCGGGTCTGGCTCGGTCACGGCGCGAGTGATTCTAAGTGTGTGCGAACCTCTCGCGCACAATGAAGCTTCTTGTCACCGGCGGCGCCGGCTACATCGGCTCGATCGTCGCGCGTGTGCTGATCGCGGATGGACACGAGGTCGTCGTGCTGGACAACCTCGAACGCGGCCATCGCGAGGCGGTTCCGCCGCAGGCGCAGCTGATCGTCGGCGACGTGCGCGATCTCGATGAGGTCGAGCGGGCGCTGGCGCTCGGTTTCGACGGCGTTCTGCACTTTGCCGCGCTTGCGCTGGTCGGCGAGTCGGTCGAGCATCCCGGGCGCTACTACGGCACCAACGTCGCGGGCACCCTGAACCTGCTCGAGGCGATGGTCGACCACGACGTGTCGCGGCTTGTCTTCAGCTCAACCTGCGCGGTCTACGGTCAGCCCGACGAGGTCCCGATTCCCGAGACCGCGTCGCCGCGGCCGCAGAACGCCTACGGCGCCTCGAAGCTCGCCGCCGACCACATGATCGGCGACTTCTGCGTGGCCTACGGGATCGGCGGGGTGAGCCTGCGCTACTTCAACGTCGCCGGCGCGCACGGTGGTGTAGGCGAGGACCACGAGCCCGAGACCCACCTGATTCCGAACATCCTCAAGGTGCCGCTCGGCCAGCGCGACTCGGTCGAGATCTTCGGGACCGACTATCCGACACCCGACGGCAGCGCCGTGCGCGACTACATCCACATCGACGACCTCGCGGAGGCACACGTACTCGCGCTCGCGCACGCTCGTGACGGAGAGCACCGGATCTTCAACCTCGGCAACGGCAACGGCTTCTCCGTGCGGGAGGTGATCGCGGCGGCCGAGCGGGTGACGGGCCAATCGATTCCGGCGGTCGAAGCGCCGCGCCGTCCCGGCGACCCGCCGAAGCTGATCGCCGCCGGCCAGAAGGCCCGCGACGAGCTCGGCTGGGAGCCGAAGAAGCCCGAGCTCGAGACGATGATCGCCGACGCCTGGGCCTTCGCCCAGGCGCACCCGCACGGCTACAGCGCCAGCTGAACCCGTAGGGCGGCGTCCAGGTCGCGCATCAGCTCGTGGGGGATCGAGCCGAGAACAGGGCCGACACGAGATACGTCGACCGCACGTATCTGCTCTGTCTGAGCCTTCGAATCCGCGCTGAGTCCTGACTCCGAGGCCGGAACGAGTAACTGAAACCGCTCGACGTGGCCGACGTTCGAGGTCAGAGGCACAACGGTGAGAACGCCTCGATTGAGATGCGCGACCGCGCGGTTGGCGCCCTCGTTGCTGACGATCACGGCAGGTCGACGCTTGTCGACCTCAGAACCTCGGGCAGGCTCGAAGTCGACGCGCCGGATCTCACCACGTCTCACCGGGCTCGATTCCGTCGCCTGTCGTCATGTCCCACAACCTCTGGTCTTCGCTGCCCTCCCATTCCAGGAACGCTCGCTCGTACGCCTCCTCCAGATCGAGGTCGCGAAGTGCTCTTAGAGCAGCCTGTACGGCGGCTGACCGTGACTCGAGTTCGTGTGCGGTGACGTAATAGTCGAGGAATTCCACGTCCTGCTCCGCAAGGCTCACACTGAGTTTCATACCGTGGATGCTACCAGTCGTACTACCCGGGTAGCAAGTCCGCCAGCGCCACGAGTGCCTGCCCTACGACCTCCTCGGCCGGCAGCGAGGCGTCCAGCACCCGGATGCGCTCGGGCTCCGCGGCGGCGAGCTGTCTGTAGGCGTCGGCGATCCGCCCGAAGAAGTCGACGCCTTCCTGCTCGAGCCGGTCCGGTGCCTCGCCGCGGGAGCTCGCGCGGGCGCGCGCCGACTCGCCGTCCAATGTCAGCAGCAGGGTGCGATCCGGGGTCAGCCCGCCGGTGGCGAACAGGTTGAGCTCGCGCACGGCTTCGAGCCCGAGTTCGCGGCCGCCGCCCTGGTAGGCCAGCGAGGAGTCCACGAAGCGGTCAAGCAGCACCCATTCGCCGCGCTCCAGCGCCGGCGCGAGCGCCTCCTCGACGAGCTGCGCGCGGGCGGCGGCGTAGAGCAGCGCCTCGGCACGGGCGCCGACGCTCAGCGCCGGGTCCTTGACGAGCGCGCGCACGGCCTCCGAGGTCTGCACGCCGCCGGGCTCGCGCAGCAGCCGCGCCTCGATGCCCGCCAGCGCGAGCGCTCTGTGCAGGCCGGCCGCGAGCGTGCTCTTGCCGACGCCGTCGACGCCCTCGATCGTGATCAGCCGCCCGCGCTCGCGCATCGGCGCGGACTGTAACGGCTGCAGGTCCCGCATTAAGATCGTCGAGGATGCTGGAGGCGCTCGAACGACACCCCAACGCGCTCGCGGTGCTCGGCCCCGCGCTGAAGCCCGAGGGCAGGCCCTCGCACGCGTATCTGTTCCACGGTCCCGGTGGCGCCGGTAAGCGGACGCTCGCGCGTGAGGTCGCCGCCACGCTGCTGGCGCACGGCGCGCCCGATCCGGCCAGCGCGCAAGCGCGCGCGCTGGCCGGGGCACACCCGGATCTGACCTGGGTCGTGCCGAGCGGTGCGCACGAGATCCTGGTCTCAGACATCGACCAGCCGGTCGTCGCGGCAGCGTCGAGGACGCCGTTTGAGTCGGCGCGGCGGGTGTTCGTGATCGAGGGCGCCGAACAGCTCGGCGACGAGGCCGCCAACCGGCTTTTGAAGACGCTTGAGGAGCCGGCGGCGTTTGTGCATCTGATCCTGATCACCGACCAGCTGGCTGACGTGCTGCCGACGATCCGCTCCCGCTGTCAGGTGGTGCGCTTCGACGCACCGGCCGTGGAGGAGCTCGCGGCTGAGCTGTCGGCGGCGGGTGTGGGGGCGGAGGTCGCGCAGGCGTACGCGCGGCTCAGCCTTGGCGACGCGGGGCGCGCGCGGGCGCTGGCCGAGCCCGAGGGGGTGCAGTTGCGTGAGCGTGCGCTGGAGCTCGTGCGCAAGGCGCTCGCCGGCGAGGCGGGCGCGGCGGCGCCATGGGGTGGTCTGCTGGCGGCGGTGCACGTGTCGGGAGAGCGGGTGCGGGTGGAGCTTGAGGAACTGCAGGCAGCCGAGCTCGAGCTGCTTCCCAGTCGCGAGCGCAGGCGGGCGGAGACGGAGTGGGGGGAGCGGACCAAGCGCGCGCGCCGGCGGGTCGAGACCGGGGCGCTTGAGTTGGCGCTCGATCTGGTCGAGACGTGGTTGCTTGATCTTGCGGCGCTCGCGTTCGGGGTGGTCGACCTGGTGCGAAACTCCGACCGGCTGGACGAGCTGCGGGAGGACGCGAACGTTGGCCGGGGTGCCGATGCGAGCGCCTTGCGCCGCGCGGTCGAGCTGGTCGAGGACACGCGCCAGGGCTTCACACTCAACGTCAGCGAGGAGCTTGCGCTTGAGGCGTTGACCTACCGGCTCCGACAGGTCCTGGCGAGGTAGGTGGCTGGTCTGTGGCATCGGGTGTCCGGGGCCGACGTCGAGCGCGGCGGCGGGCGCCCGCCAACGCGGGTGTACATCCGTGCGCCACGACGGGCGGATGAGGCGGAATTCGTCGAGCTGATGCGCGAGAGTCGCGCGTTTCACCGGCCGTGGGCGAGCGCGCCGACCGATCCAGCACGGTTCGCCGCCTATCTGGAGGACTCGCGGCGTTCGGACTTTGAGGCGTTCCTCGTGTGCCGGACCGGGGACGATCACATCATCGGGTTCTTCAACGTCTCACAGATCGCGCGCGGGGGGTTGCAGAGCGCCTATCTGGGCTATGCCGCCGCCGAGCGCTACGCCGGCCAGGGTTACATGCGTGAAGGGCTCGAGCTCGCGTTGCGCGCCGCGTTCCTGGAGCTGCGACTGCACCGCCTCGAGGCGAACATCCAACCCGAAAACGAGGCCTCGATCGCGCTCGCCCGCGGCGCCGGCTTCCAGCGTGAGGGCTTCTCACCGCGGTATCTGAAGATCGGCGGGCGTTGGCGCGACCACGAGCGGTGGGCGCTGCTGGCGGAGGACTGGCGCCGCGATCGCCGTGTGTCCTAGAGAGCGGGCCGCCGCTAGAGTTGCCCCGATGCTCAGACGTGTGCAGCTGTCGATCGCGCTGGTTGGCTGCGTGGGCGTGCTCGGGCTCGCCGGCGCGGGCGCGGCCTCCGCTTCGATCGCACACAGCCGGCCCGCGGCGATCGAGCACGTCGATGTCGTGGCTCACCCGGCCACCGTTGCCGCCACGGCGAAGTTCCTGCTGCACGCGGGCATCGCCTACTACGTCTTCGACCACTACATCTGGAAGCCGTTCAAGGCCGGTCACCTGCATGGCTTCACGCACGCGTTCACGATCGCCAAGGCCGCCCTCGCCGCGGTCTTCGTCTACCACGAGGTGAAGCTGATGATCACCGACGTGAAGGGCAGCAAGCTGCTGTCCTTCCTCGCGACCCCGATAACGGCCGTCGTCGCGAAGCTCTCCTCGCTGAAGTCGGAGGTCACCGGCGGCCATCTGAACGCTCTCAACGGCGTGCAGAGCCAGCTCGGCGGGATCAAGCAGCAGTCCAACAGCAAGGGCGCCGTGATCAAGGAGATCACGCACTCGCTGTAGCGGCCGGACTCCGCGCTCTCGAGAGAGGAGCCAGCATGATTGAGGAGCCCGACCGCGAGTCCTCTCTTGAGAGTGTGGGAACAAGCCCCGTTGCCGGGGCAGTGGACCAGGTGCCTATAGCGACGGTGGCGATGGACGCCGCGTTTGCGCCTACGGCGCCGGCCCCGACGTCAAA
>Ga0307373_10003794_pt1 | contig 25927 bp, 19 predicted proteins | sample OX2MG_FD_202534 | JGI IMG/M metagenome (GOLD analysis project Ga0307373, IMG submission 202534) | Soil microbial communities from Risofladan, Vaasa, Finland - OX-2 | ecosystem: Environmental > Terrestrial > Soil > Coastal area > Acid sulfate soil | place: Finland: Risofladan, Vaasa | collected...
ACTTCCTGTGCGGTCATCGGTGCTCGACTCTTTGCCGGCACAATACAAGGTGGCGTGTTTCTCTCGACCGACAACGGAACAAGCTGGAGCGCCGATACTACCGGGATGGGCGCGCTGCCAATCTCTTCGATGGCAGTCGGCGGAGCGAATTCAAGCTCTCCGATGCTTCTCGCCGCGACAGACAGCAACGGGATCTTCTTTTCGACCGATAATGGCGCACGCTGGAACGCGGCAAGTAAGGGATTGATGAATGCGGAGGTCACTGCTCTCGCCGTCAGTGGAGCAAATGGTTCTCCGTTAACTTTTATAGCGGGAACGCAAGGTGGCGGCATTTTCCGATCGACCGATAGCTGTACCTCCTGGGTGTCTGCGAGTAACGGCGTGACGACCACCGAAGTAGAGGCTCTCGCCGTCAGCCGCACAAGTGCAGGCTCCCCGATGCTCTTCGCCGGGAATTACAATGGCGTTTTTCTTTCGACGGACAGCGGTACGACTTGGCAGCCGGAGGGATTGGCGAACGTTCGCGTCACCTCCATCGCCGTGCTGGATACCAACACGTCCTCGCCCCTTCTCTTTGCTGGCTCCGGCGGAAGCGGGGTTTTTCGCTCGACAGACGATGGCGCAAGCTGGGCGCTCGATACGGCCGGAATGGGAGCGAAGTTTGTTACTTCCTTCACAGTCATCGGCGCGGACTCCTCCTCGCCGACGATATTTGCCGGAGTGTTCCCGGGAGGCGTTTTTCGTTCGACCGACCGTGGAGCGCGCTGGGTGGCTGCAAGCGACGGCCTGACGAATACGGCGGTAATCGCTCTGGCCGTGATCGGCAACACTTTATTCGCGGGAATCCACGGCGCCGGAGTGTATCGTTCGACCGACAACGGCTCAAGCTGGGCACCCGACACGAATGGACTTTCCAATCCCAATATCTTTTCTTTGCTGGCGATTGGCACGAAGGCTTCACCCACAGTGCTCATTGCCGGGACGGACGGTAGAGGCAGCATTTATCTCTCGACCGACACTGGCGCAAGCTGGACGGGAGGGCAGAACGGTTTGCCGTTCCTCGTTTCCATTGAAGCCCTCGCAATGAGCGGCATAAACTCACCCTCGCCGATGCTCTTTGCCGGGACGTTTGGAGCGGGAGTTTATCTTTCCACCGACATGGGTAAGAGTTGGACTGCCGCAGGATTGTCTTACGGCCCTAACGGGATACTTTCGCTTGCTGTGAGCGGCTCGAATCTCTTCGCCGGGACAGATGGCCGTGGCGTTTGGAGAAGAGCACTCTCCGACTTCGGCATTAGTTCCGTCGCCCAAACGGCACCATCAACCCCGCTGGAAATCCAAGCCTACCCCAATCCCTTCTCCCAATCGACGACGATCGCCTTCACGTCCGAATCGCAAGGCTACGCCGATGTGCGCATCGTGAACCTGCTTGGCGTGGAAGTGGCGCGTTTATACTTCGGCGAGCTATCGGCGGGCGAGCATTCGTTCCAATGGGATGCGAATGGTTTCGTGCCGGGGATGTACGAGTGTGTGGTGCAAATGAATGGCCGCGTGGCGCGCACGGCAATCGTCCTCGCTCGCTAAGAGTGCTGTAACATTTGGGGCATCCCACGTGTCGTTCGATAAAAGGATCATTCTGAAAGAGTCATTCTGACGGCTTCTGCGAAATAATGCGTATATTTGCCCTCATGATTAACGGTCAATAGTAGTATGGGCTTGCACTCTCGAAAGTTATGGATCGCGCTGGTATTCCTTTGCATGGCGCAGGCGTCCCCGCCTGCGACCCTATCCGCTTGGGCGCAATGGAATATCGTGGCGCCGAATGCGGTTCCGGCCGTTTTGAAATATGGAGCGATGCAATATAAGGACGGCATACTTTGGGCGGGATCGACCGCATTGGTCTTTAGCCTGGATTCCGGAAAAACCTGGGAACCCACGAGCTTTCCCGGTTCCGTGATTTACGACATCTTCTTTGCAAACCGGCGCTTTGGCGTTATCGCTACGCAGGGATATTCCTACCGGACGCGCGATGGCGGAAAGACATGGTTCCAGATCGCTGATCTCCCCACATCGATATCGAGCATTATCTGCACCGGCGACGAACGGGAAATTTTTGCCGTACATTGGCCGGATGACAAAATCTATATTTCTTCCGATAGCGGCAATAGCTGGCACACCACCCTCACCCATCCCAGCATTATGACGATGACGCGAGCGAGCGACGGAGTGCTCTACGTGGTATCGAATTATTCGAAACCCGGCATTGTGAGCGCGAGCACCGATTCCGGAGCAACATGGAAGATACGGGCAGGGTTTGTCGGGCCCGACTGTTGGTCCATTGTGGCGAATAACTGTAATCCCGCACAGCTCTATGTTACCACAGAAAACCTCTACGATGTTCCCGGGTGGTCTTCGAGCCTCTTTGCAAGTTCGGATCGAGGCGCAACGTGGGTGGCCGGATATTCCGATCCCACGGAAGTGGCGGGATCTGTCGCAACTTTCGGAAGCGCCGCGTTCGCGGGAACGCTCACCAAAGGAATTCTTCGTTCGACCGATTACGGTACTTCCTGGCAAAACACCGGCGGGTCGATCGTGGGCGATCAGCCAAATGGCGCGGGGGACAACCGGGGAATCTGCATGGTCAACGAAGACCTGGCGTTCGCGCTCGATCAGTTCGGCAATATCTGGGAAACGGTAAATGGTGGCGGCGATTCGATTCCCATTACGCATGCCGGTACTCTTACAACGGTATCGCCGGTCCTCTTCGATAGGGACACTGTTTCGTGCGACAGCCTTAGCCAATCCGTCTTTTTTGTACGAAGCGGATGTGCTCCGCCTTCCATTTCCGGATGGTCCATCACGGGCACTGATTCTGCGAGCTTTCAGTCCGGCAATTTGACGTATGATTCCCTTGTGGTTACCCTGCACGGCGGCATCCCGGGTACCCGGAATGCGCAGCTTGTTCTCACGCTCGATAATGGATCGAGTGATACGGTGGAACTTAATGGCATGGTCATGGCGCCCCCGCCTAATACACTACGTGTTTCCCCAGCCACGCCCTTCCAATTCGATACTATTTCTTGTAGCAGCATCACTCGTTCGCTGATCTTTCGCAGGAGCGGCTGCACACCGCCATCCGTAGTGGCGTGGTCAATTACCGGAGCGGATTCGGCCAGCTATACTGCGAGTAACCTTTCCTACGATTCGGTCTTGGTTACGCTGCACGGAAAGGAGAACGGCCCCCAACACGCGCAGCTTATTTTGCTGCTCGATGATAGTTCCAGTGATACCGTCGCGCTTGCGGGCTTCATTGATATTCCACCGAACATCTTAAGCGTTTCTCCATCCACGCTCTTTTCGGACGATACTATTTCTTGCGACAGCCTTACACGCACGCTCGTTTTTAGCAGAAGCGGCTGCCTGCCGCCCACCATTTTCGCGTGGTCTATCGTTGGCGCGGATTCGGCCAGTTTTCGGGCGAGCAATCTTTCCAACGATTCGATATTGGTGACGCTATACGGAATCAAGCAGGGAAGTCAAAGCGCGCAGCTTATTCTCGCATTGGATAATGGATCGAGCGATACCGTTGCGCTTGCCGGATACGTTAACATTTTGCCGCGCGCGCTTACACTTTTGACGGCGGATGTGAATACCGACACCGTAGGCGGGACGGTCGCGGTTCCCATCACAATCGAGGGCCTGAAACGGCCGGAAAATGTGGAGCTTGTGCTGCATTACGATGGCTCGGTAGATTATCTTGGCTCGTTTTCGCCATCGGGCGTGCCGCTGGATGTTCCAGAGCCAGGGACCAGCCGGTCGATTCTTTACATTACGGGAGCCATGCCGGATGCCATTGCGGGATATTCGATGTTCAATGTCTTTAACGATTCCAGCACGGTGGCTCATGCCAGCTTCAATTCACTGCAGGTGCTCACCGCGAGTTCGCCCTGCGAATATAGCGCGCCAACCGAAGCAGCGACAAGCACGATCACGGCGCCTTCCGGATGCGGCGCCCAAACGCTTTCGCGGTTGGTGCATCTGGGAGAGATGCCGGAACTTAGTGTGAGTCCCAATCCAACCACTGGGGTTATATGGATCTCTTCGAATGCGGAAATTGAGGACGCAACCATCGAAGTGTTCGATATGCTGGGGATGAAACAGGGCGAAATCGCCAGGTCAAAAATAAGTGACCATCCGCTGGAAGTGCGACTTCCTTCGGCTTCCGGTGTTTACACCATTCGGATACAATCGGCGTTGGGAACGCGGATGATCCGAGTAATCGAAGCGCAGTAACAGCTATGAAAATGAGAAACGTTGGAGTTCGAAGAGTCGTGGGAGGCGTGCTGCTCCTGATGCTTGTTGCGGTGGGTTCCACTCAGGCGCAGTGGCAGCAGGCCGCGCCCTATCTGCTTCCCCCGCCTTTGCAGCACGTTGGCGCACTCCGCGCTCGTGGCGCGGTAGCATGGGCGGGAACGACGGCACTCTATTATTCCAACGATACCGGCGTGACCTGGCAGGAATCGATGACGTTTCCCTCCTCTTCCGGCGTTATGGACATTGCCATTTACGATTCCCTCGAGGTGCTTGTGGGAACCCAGAGCGACGGCCTCTATTTAACCACCGACGCCGGTCAAACCTGGATCAACATGTCCCCCAACTTTTCTTCCGCTCAACCGATGTACACGCAGGTTGCCTTCGATGGTTCGGACTCGGTCCTGCTGGCATTGAGCTACAATTCCAGCACGCTTTACACGAGCACCAATCGGGGAATCAATTGGGCTGCAAACCAAACAACGAACACCTCCTCCGGATCGCTCTGTTTCGCGATTGCGGCCGACAAGACCATTTATGTTGAATCGTACATCGGAGGCAGGGGCTGGGTCACTAAATCAACCGACCTGGGAAAAACCTGGTCCTACGGCAACGGTAACGTCGATGGAGACAGCAATACGCTTTCCGCCGATTCGTGCGATCCCAATCGGCTTTATCTCGTGAATGAAAATGTCGTGGCCCAGTCCACGAATTTAGAATCCGACCTCAACGCGCGAATCGAACTGACGACTGGCGGTTCCTGGCGCGCGGTGAGCGTGGAGCCGCTCAATTATTACAGCGGCGCAATGGCAAGCACCTGGAATGTCCTCTATCTTGGAACGGTTCCCAATGGTGGCGATGGCGTGGATCGATCGACGGATTCCGGCCTGACCTGGCAAACGATCGGCGGGCCCACGGAAGAATTCGATACGCGGACGATCGCCGCCGTAAACAATAACACCGTGCTCGTGCTCGATGCGAACGGAAGCGTATGGCGAACGACGAACAGCGGTGGCGAACCCTTAAGCCTTCCGGAACGTGGCTCCTCGCCCGCGCTTGTCCTTGCGTCTCAGCCGGTGCAGTTGGAGCAAACGGTGTGTGGAAGCAATGCGGTGCAATCTATCCCAGTCGATATTGTTGGCTGCGGAACCTCCTCGGGCATGCTGGATTCACTGTGGATTACCAGCATCGTGGGCGATGCCGGTTCCTCCGCGTTTCAAATTGCCACCGGGCAGGCTGGAAGCACTCTCCCACGCAAACTTGCTGCTATCGACAGTATTGAGGTCGAATATCTTTCTACGAATTCGAAGGACTCCGCGGAACTCCATCTTCGGTACGATCTCGGTTTGGGTTCCAGGGATACCACGATTCAACTTACCGGGGAATCCGCTTCGCCGGCGCAACTTCACCGCGAAGCTGCATCCGCCTATGCCGGTGAGCATGCGTCTTTAGCTTTGGGCATCGATCTTAGTTCTACGATCAATCTCGATTCACTCTGGCCCTTTATCACCGGCATTCAGGGCAAGTATAGCTGGGATTCGTCGGTGGCGCACAATGTTTCCTTCATTCCACCGGCGGGATGGGTACTTCAATCCTCTGTAGCCGGCGGGGATACGGCGTCGTTCGACATTCAAAAACTTAGCTCCGCAGTGGTCACCAGCCCACTCGATTTGGGCACGGCCATTTTTCAGCCCACCAGCACTCAACTTGCGACTACCTGGGTCATGTTACCGAACCTTATCATCACTGTTGGCGGCCAGAAGATTGGCGTATGCGCAACCTATAATGAGGACAATCATTGGGCGGTTACAACGCTGGGCGCTCCGAGCGGAGTGACGGGGCAGGCTGGAAGCACTGTCCCACCCGAGATTTCGATCTATCCGAATCCTTCGGATGGGAATATTTGGATTACTTCCTCGGAAGATCTCGGCGAAACAACGATCGCAGTTTATGACATGCTCGGCGTGGAGCGAAGCCGGTCTATAGAAACCCTTGAAGGAAATACACCAGTGCTGCTGCCGCTGCCGGAAGCAAATGGAGTCTATATGTTAGTGCTAAATTCCGCTGGCGGGACGTACAATCTGCGCGTTATTCGGCACCGCTAATTTCGTTCGACGATTTCCGCCGCCGGTGAAGCAGGTTGCGAACGATCAGGGCGATCGAAGCTACGAGCAGAATATCCACCCAATAGGCCCGCGATCCAAAGGTGATGTACCCGATGGCCCAGAGGATGAAGAGAAGCGTGATGAGAAACCACATTTCAGTTAAGCGAGTTTTGAGTTTTGTAGCGCAAACTTCAGTTTGCGACCGAGCGACGAAGTCGCAAACTGAAGTTTGCGCTACTATGCCATCGCTTCTTCTTTCATTCCCGCATCCTGCGCGACGCCATATTCTTTTAGCTTTCGCCAGAGCGTGGTGTTCGAAATTCCGAGGCGCTCGCAGGTCAGCACTTTGTTGCCTTTCGTGGCGCGGAGGGTTTCGAGGATATAGCGTTTTTCGAGATCGTCCAGCGTCGGCTGGTCCTCCAGGATGTCGCGAATGTTTACGTGCGGCTCGTTGAAATCTTTCGGGAAATGCTCGGTGCCGATGACCGGCCCATCGGCCAGGATCACGGAGCGTTCGAGGACGTTCTGCAACTCGCGAATATTGCCCGGCCACTCGTAGTTCATTAGTTCCTCGATGGCCTGCTCAGAAAGATTACACTCTCCACGTCCGAACCGCTCGGCAAAGAGATCGCTGAAAAATCTCGCGAGCGCCGGGATGTCTTCTTTTCGCTCCCGGAGGGGCGGCAGCATCAGCGATATGACGTTCACGCGATAATATAAATCTTCGCGGAATCGCTTCTCGTTGATCAGCTTCTTTAAGTCTTTGTTGGTCGCGCAAATAACGCGAACATCGACGGTGATCGGCTTCGCATCGCCGATGCGGAAGACTTTGTGGTCTTGCAGGAACCGCAGGAGCTTGACTTGCAGCGGCAATTCCATCTCGCCGAGTTCATCTAAGAAGATCGTTCCGCCGTTGGCTTCTTCGAAGAGTCCTTTCTTGTTCGTCTGCGCACCGGTGAACGCGCCTTTGACGTAGCCGAAAAGTTCGGATTCCTGTAGATCTTTTGGCAGCGCGCCGCAATTGATGGGAACGAACGGTTTGGATTTTCGCGGAGAATTAATGTGAAGCGCCTCGGCGATAAGCTCCTTGCCCGTGCCGGACTCACCATTGATGAGCACAGTGGAATCCGTCGGCGCTACTTTTTTTACTACGCGAAGGATTTCGAGAAGCACCGGATCTTCTCCGATGATATTTTCGAATCCTTCCCGAAGTCCGGCGATGCGCGTGTGGAGATCGATCGCGGTTTGCAGGCTGCTTTTTTCCGCCGCCTTCTCGACCAAGAGTACGAGCTCATCGGGAACGATGTCGGCCTTGCGCAAATAATCATACGCTCCGGCCTGCATCGCTTGAATGCCCGTCCGCTCGGAGCCGGCGCCGGTCATAACGATGATTTCCGTGCCGGGCGATCGCTGCCGGATTTTCTTGACCAACTCGATGCCGGAGATTCCCGGCATGTTCATATCCGTCACGATCACGTCCGCGCCTTCATTTTCGAAAAGGCGAAGCGCGTCCTCCGCCGTCGAAGCGGTTTCAACGCGATGCCCGCCGCGTTCGAGTACCGCGCGGTAGGTCAGCAGAATATTCTGCTCGTCATCAACTAAAAGTACGTTTGCCATTCTTCTTCTTTAAGTACCGAGTACCGTGTACTGAGCCATCGCTAATTCACATTAATAATTATCCATTACCCGTTGCCCGTAACTCGGTACTGGAAACAAAAGCCACTAAGATTCATGCCGGGTTAATTATCGCCCGGTAGGAGAATTCGAATTTCTGTTTTGTCTGCCTTTTGCTCGGGAATATCGAGTTTGCCCTGATGCAATTGCACGATCCGCGCGGCCAGCGGAAGCTTTAGTCCCAGTCCGACTCCATGTTGCTCGGCGGCCCAAAGCGGGGAAAAAGCATTTTCCAGGTCTTCCATCGAATTCGGCGCCGTGCGATTATCGCGCAGGATAAGCTTGCACGGATTGCCGTCAATGACCGACCATGTAATTTGCGTAGCGCCGGCTCCGGCTGCAAAATCGGTGAGTGTCCGCATGACAAATCCGAGCGATCCCGCATCGGCCTCGGCAAACACCGCGCCTTCCGGCACATCCGCGCTGACGGGCAGTCCATCGCGGATCATGTCGTTCGTTCGCGCGCGTACCAATTCCACTAAGTCGATCCTGTTTTTCAGGACCGATTCCGTCGTAGCAAATTTCGCAAACTCATCCACGACCGTTTTCAGTTTCTCGCATTCTTCCGAAATGCCATCGATAAACGGCTGAATATCGGCCACCGCGATGTGTCCATCGGACATGCTGATAATATCCTGAATGAGAAACGCGGAGCTGGTGATCGCGCTAATCGGATTATTCAGCTCATGCGCCAAATGCCGGCCGAGCCGGGAGAGCAAATTCGAGGAGCCGTCATTCCGTGAGTCCGATAGCATTGTTTCCAAGGGAAGCGATATTAAAAAATCGCGCCAACCTTAAAGTAACTCGTTAAATTCAGCGATGCTGAGGTCTGCCTGACGAATAATCGAGCGAAGCGTGCCTCGGTCCAGTTCTTTATGGTCCGGGACGGTGATCTGTGAGAATGGGTTCGTTCGCCGTAGAATGACATGGCTGCCGGTCTGACGAATAAAGTGATAGTCTTTTTGCGTTAAAGCTTTGACACAATCGCGTCCAGAAATTCTCGGCAAGCCGCTCATACGGCAATGAGCATCGTGTCAAAAGAATCTTCCGGAACGGGGTATCCATCGGCCGTCAATGCGTCGATATACGCGCCCATTGCTTCGCGGATATTTACGATCGCTTCCTCTTTGGTCGTGCCCTGCGAAATGCATCCTGGAAGGGAAGGACATTCCGCAACGTAATAGCCATCTTCACCGGGGAATACCACGATTTGCCGCAATGATTCTAACATGTTATGAAAGACAACGGAACTTTGAAACAATTGGTTTTCCGCTCTTGAATTATCGTGTGAGTGCCATGGGCATAATGCGCGTTTGCCCATTCATTCGAACCACGCACTCGTATATCCCAGCGGGCAAGCCGGCAAGAGAGCTCCACACGAAAGAATGCTTGCCCGCCGAAAGCTCGCCAGAATAAAGCCTCGCTACTTCCACTCCGAGCAGGTTCACGATGCGAATATCGGCGTAGCCGGGCGATTCGGTCGTGAACGAAATTGTTGCGCGCTGGGTGAAGGGATTGGGGTAGCTTTCAATCTCCATCGGCGCTGCCGGTGCCGTTTGCGCGACGGAACTAATGCCGAAATCGGAGAGGGGACGGCGCCAGATGCCGGCATCGTATGTGGCTGCAAATATGTATGGAGGAACGATTAATAATTGCTCGATCACCAAAGAAGTTAATCCATCGTTGACAGAATCCCACGAGTCACCATAATTCGTGGAGTGGAATACCCCAAAGTCCGACCCGAAAAAAACATTCTCATTCTCGGAGACAATTGAACTAATACTTGCCTCAGTCGTATCAGCAAATCCATTGTCAATTGCATTCCAACTATTCTCGTTTGTGGCTCTCCGAAAGATTCCGGCAGGTGTCGTTGCAATCGCGCCATGGGTTCCAGCAAACACAAAGGCGCTATCAACATTGATGGCGGAAGTAAGTGTACATCCAGCGCCGAGATCAATGTTCTTCCAAGATAAAGCGCTATCTGTTGAAACGTAAACGGAACCGCAATCGCCATTTGCTGTGCCAACATAAATGGAGCCTCTATTAGCATATATTGAACCGCTATTGAGTCCACCACCTCGTTTCGTCCAGCTGATTCCTTCATCGGTAGAAAGATAGAAAGTATCGGCTATCGCGGCAACCAAATTTGAACCTATAGAAATGATCGGCAAAGACATCTGATTGGTTACGGAATCCCAGGACGTGCCGAAATTAGGAGTCTTATACAATTCTCTTCCGATCATAGTAAATAGCGTTGTGTCAATAGTGGCAAATCCGCCTACGTCACCTATAGATAGACCTTTGCTCGCGGTAACCCATGTGGTTCCGCTGTCATCGGAACGATACACGCCATAGCCGCTGATATCTGCAAAAATACGATTGCCAATGGAAGCAAGGGTTGTGACCCTGGTATTAATAAAACCCGAACTAATAAAAGACCAAGTAGAACCGTTATCAGACGAAAGATATATTCCTCCACCCGATCCTGCCAGCAAATTTGCTCCAGATCTAATGAGCACCGAGGCATAGATTGTGGAAAGCAACCTCCAATTAGCTCCGCTGTCGCTCGATATGAAAATTCCGTCTGTCGTGCCCGCTAAGAGATCAGAGCCATCTTCATAAAGCGACATAATGGTTGTGAAATTTCCTTCAATCCGGTTAGGTATTCCATTATTGGGCAATCCCGTATTTGAAGTATCCCAGGTAACTCCATCATCCGTTGAGCGGTAGAACCCTTCGTCATAAAATCCTCCGGCAAAAATATCATTGCCGGCCGAGGCGAGAGATTGTATGCTTGCGCCATCAAGAATGCTGCCCTGAACGAATGGTGTCCAGGTTTGGCCGGTGTCGGTTGATTGATACATACCGAACGAGTATGCGCCAGCGTATAAAATGCCATCCTTTGCAAGCAAACTTACCACTGCAAACATGTATCCAGTCTGCGACCACGTCTTTCCAGCGTCCGTCGAGCAATAAATTCCATTGAATGATGCAAGGACAATGACGTTGCCGATAACTGCAAGTGGGCCGGCCTCATTCGGCAGCAACGAGACGCCGTGCCAACTGAACCCACTATCGGTCGAGAGATAAAGGCTGTCGCCCGCAGCAAACATCCTTGGGCCACTTACAACCATACTCGCTATGCCGGTATGACTTGATCCAACCAATGCCGGTTTCCAACTTTCACCGTTATTCGTTGAGCGAAAAATACCCCCGCCACTTGTACCGGCAGAGGTATAAGATCCCAAAACCCCAAGAGCCGATATTGAGCCACCGAAGGGCCCGGAACCGTAGCACCTCTCCCACTGCGCGCGCAATACCCCGGCCTGCGCTAAAATCGCCGCCGCGACGAGACCGATTGCGAGGAGCCGTTTCGGGAACATGACCGTGCCCTCCAATATTAGTGAAGTAATGATGAAATTCTCACGCTTCAAACGGCGCAGTGCTGGAAACGTGCCCCGGAGTTTGTAGCCGTGACCTTCAGGTCACGGTCGCGGAGCGTGGAATTCGCCGTGACCTGAAGGTCACGGCTACACGGTATGCGGGACGGAAGCCGCCGCCTGTGTGTTACCAGAATATGGCAACGAAGATTCCATCTCGAACCGGCCCGGCGATGCCGCGCAAAACCGCGAAGCGACCGCAAGCGGTGAAGGAGCGGAAAGCGGCTCCGCATGGCTCGCTACAAGAGCTTTTCGAATCTATTGCGGAAATGGGACGACAGATACCACCTCAAATACGGGCTAAAATTCCACGGGATGCTGCAAAGAATCTCGATCACTATCTTTACGGTCATCCCAAAGTCGATTGATAGAGATATTCGCCGATACCGGGCATTGGGTTGCCCTCCTGATCCCGGAAGACCAGCTACACGAGGCTGCACTCTCCTTTGGTCCGAAAATTTCAGAAGATAAGCGCGTTGTGACCTCCGAATTAGTTTTGATCGAGTTGCTTAATTATGTTAGCGCGATCGATCCCAGTTATCGCCTCGATGCTGCTAAGATTTGGACGTGGCTCGATTCTGCGCCTTCTGTTATAATCGTTCCAACGTCGGGCGATCTCCTAAAACAGGCACGAACACTATACGAAAAATTTTCCGACAAAAAGTGGAGCCTCACGGATTGTGCTTCTTTTACAATTATGCGGGATCGAAAAATACACGATGCACTAACTCACGATCACCATTTCGAGCAAGCCGGTTTTCGCGCACTACTGAGGTAGCCGTGACCTACGGGGCACGGCTACGAATTTTTCGAATTTCTTGCACCTGGCGCGAAATGTATTATATTGTATTTGCAAGTATGGGCACCTATCGGGAAATTATGAAGTATGAATTATGAAGTGTGAAATAAAAATTGGGAAATGGCGATTTTGAAAGGGAAAAGAACCTGTTCATTAAATGACAATTCAAAAAAAAGAAAGCACCTTTTTTATTAGAAAGAATAATTAATGTTTTCCCGCTGCTACACAGCTACCACGCAAGGAATCGAAGCCTACACCGTCGAGATCGAGACGCATGTCGAGGCGCACGTGCCGGCGTTCGCCATCGTCGGCCTGCCGGATTCGGCGGTGCGCGAGAGCAAGGAGCGCGTGCTTTCGGCGATGAAGAACAGCGCGATTCCGTTCGATACGAACCGCAAGATCACGATCAATCTCGCGCCGGCGGATATTCGGAAGGAGGGGAGCTCGTTCGATCTTCCAATCGCGATGGGAATGCTGGCGACGGGCGGCGTGGTCGATAGCGATAAATTAAAAGAATATGTGATGCTCGGAGAACTGGCGCTCGATGGAACGCTGCGTCCCGTGCGTGGCGCGCTGAACGTGGCGCTGCACGCGCGGAAAATGCGCGAGAAATTTCCCGATTTGAAAAGCATGATCGTTCCCATGGCGAACGCGGGCGAAGCAGGATTGGTCAAAGGGATAGACGTCTATGCCGTGACGACGCTGCGCGAGGCCGTCGATCTGATGAACGGTCTATTTTCGCCGGAACCCGTTCGAGTCGATATTGAAAAAATATTTCGGGAAGATAGCCAGCACACACATTTCGATTTTGCGGAAGTGAAGGGCCAGGAAGCGGTGAAACGCGCGCTGGAAGTTGCGGCGGCGGGTGGACACAATCTCATTATGGTTGGCTCGCCCGGTTCGGGCAAGAGCATGTTGGCAAAGCGGTTCCCATCCATTCTTCCACCGCTCACCTTCGACGAAGCATTAGAGACAACGAAGATTCACTCCGTCGCCGGGACGCTCCCGCCGCATACTCCACTGCTAACGACGCGGCCATTTCGTTCCCCACATCATACCATCTCGGATGCCGCATTAGTAGGCGGGGGAATGGCGAATATTCGTCCGGGCGAAATTTCGCTCGCACACCACGGCGTATTGTTCTTGGATGAGCTTCCCGAATTCCAGCGCAATGTGCTCGAAGTGCTGCGCCAACCGCTCGAAGATGGCGCGATCACGATTTCGCGGACGCGAATGACGGTCGAGTATCCGGCAAACTTCATGCTCATCTGCGCGATGAACCCGTGTCCCTGCGGGAATTTTGGTTCCACTGTGCATTCGTGCTCCTGCGCCGAGGGCGCGATTCAGCGATACATGAGTAAAGTATCGGGACCACTATTAGATAGAATTGACATTCATATTGAAGTTCCTAGCGTGAAGATCGAAGAGCTTGGGAAGAAAACTTCGGGCGAGCCATCGGCAAAAATCCGCGACCGCGTGCTGGCCGCGCGTGAACGCCAGCAGGATCGCTACAAAGGCCTGATGCAGCCCGGCGGCAAGCGCAGAATTTTTAAGAATGCTGATCTTCCGCCGAAACTGCTTCACGAATATTGCGAGATCGGCGAGGAAGGCCGCTCGATCCTGAAGATGGCGATGTCGAGGATGGGATATTCGGCGCGGGCTTACGACCGCATCCTGAAAGTCTCGCGCACCATCGCCGATTTGGCCGGCGCGGAGGCGATCACGCCCGCGCATTTGAGCGAGGCAATACAATATCGAAGTTTAGATCGGCAGTTTTGGAATGCATGAGATACCATTGGCATAGGAAGTATATTTGGAATAGCGATGACTTTGTTGTATTTTTGTAGGAATGGTTCTCAACCCCTAAATCTAAAGGAGATACACAATGCATCCAACCATGGTGATTGATACCGGAAATACCGGTTTTATGCTGCTCTGTTCGAGCCTCGTCATGCTGATGACGCCGGGGCTGGCGTTCTTTTATGGCGGCCTCGTCGGGCGAAAAAATGTGCTCGCAATTATGATCCAGTCCTTCGTTTCGATGGGCTGGACGACAGTGCTCTGGTTCGCGTTCGGCTACTCATTATGTTTTTCGGGCGATGTGGGCGGCGTGATTGGGAACCTCGATATGGCGTTCCTGCATGGCGTGAACCTCATGAGTCCCTCGCCGATCAATTCGTCGATTCCGATCATCGTCTTCATCGCGTATCAGATGATGTTCGCGATCATCACGCCGGCTCTTATCACCGGGGCGTTCGCGAACCGGGTGACGTTCAAAGCGTACATGCTATTCCTGACGGCGTGGCTCATCTTCGTTTACTTCCCATTCGTCCACATGATTTGGGGCGGAGGATTTCTCGCGCAATGGGGCGTGCTCGATTTCGCGGGCGGCATTGTGGTGCATAATATCGCGGGAATGGCGGCGCTGGCGTCGGTGCTGTTTGTGGGGCGGCGTCGCTCGGTCGATTCGGGTCCGCATTCGATTCCGCTCGTCGCGCTGGGAACCGGCTTGCTCTGGTTCGGGTGGTATGGCTTCAATGCCGGCAGCGAATTCCGTGTCGATGCCGTGACGGCGAGCGCCTTCCTCAATACCGATCTTGCAGCGAGCTTTGCGGCGATGACCTGGATGTTCGTGGAATGGTTCTCATCACGGAAGCCAAAATTTTTGGGATTGCTCACGGGCGCGGTCGCGGGCCTTGCGACGATTACGCCGGCAGCGGGCTACGTTTCGCCGACTGCGGCCGTGGCGATTGGCATTATCGCCGGGCTTGTCTGCTATTGGGCTGTGATGCTGAAGAACAAGCTGAAATGGGATGACGCGCTGGATGTCTGGGGCGTGCATGGCGTTGGCGGCGCGCTGGGAATCATACTGCTCGGTGTATTTGCGAACGAGAATTTCAATCCCGCCGTCCATACGAATGGGCTGCTGATGGGGAATGCGAGTTTCTTTGGCAAGCAGGTCGCGGCGGTGGCGATTTCATCGGTGTGGGCCTTTACCTTCACCTATGTCATGCTGTGGCTGATCGATAAGGTCACGCGCGTCCGCGTGCCGGAAGAGCATCAGATCGTGGGACTCGATGAGATTTTACACGGAGAGATCGCGTATCTGGAGCAAGTATAGCGCAAGCTATTGTAGCGCAAACTATTGTAGCGCAAACTTTAGTTTGCGATTCGCGGGTCAGGATCACAAACTGAAGTTTGCGCTACATTACTTCAGCAATTCCGGAAAATCCTTCCGGAATTTCTCGACCTCCGGTTTTGTGACCGAGGCGATGTAAGGCTGATCGGGATGATGCCGGTAATACCGAAGATGGTAATCCTCTGCGCGCCAGAATTTCGAGAATGGCGCAAGCTCGGTTACGATCGGCGAAGAATAGTTACCGGCAATCTGATGAATATAGGATTCGGCTTCCTGCTTTTGCTCGGCATTGTGGTAGAAAATTACCGAACGGTATTGCGGGCCTTCGTCGGGGCCTTGACGGTCTTTTGTCGTTGGATCATGCTCTTTGAAAAAGACTTCGAGCAGCTTTTGATAGCTGATTTGCGAGGGATCGAATGTAACATCGACCGACTCCGCATAGCGCGTCGTGCCCGTGCTGACGAGGCTGTAGGATGGATTGGGCTCCGTCCCGCCGCAGTATCCGGGCAGTGCATTTTTCACGCCTTTGATTTCGAGAAATATTTCCTCGGAATGCCAGAAGCATCCCATGGCGAACGTGGCGTGCTGCGTGGTTGAATCGGAGTCCATCTTCAGCAATTTGGCTCCATCGCTTTTGGAGGAGCAGGCGATTGCAAAAAGAAGAAATGGAAGAAAAATAAAATAGCCAAATCGGGAATAAGCCATGAAAAGCTCTACGCATTCAGCCGCCGCTTCGTTTCATTTTCTGAAAGGTGTTTGAACGCATTGCAAATCTGCTTGTTTTCAAGGAAAATAACAAATTTTAGCGCGTGCGTTCTCTACCCCCAATGAATTGCGTCGGTATTATTCTGGCCGGAGGCTCTGGCTCACGGCTCTATCCCTGCACGACCGTAACCAATAAGCACTTGCTGCCGATTGGTGAAATGCCGATGATTTTTTATCCGATTCGCAAGCTGGTGGCCGCAGGAATTACAGACATATTGATCGTAACCGGCACGGAGCACATGGGTGATTTTATTTCCCTGCTCGGCTCAGGGAAAGATTTTGACTGTGCGCTGACGTATCGTGTGCAGGATGAAGCAGGCGGCATTGCGCAGGCGCTGGCGCTCGCCGAGCGGTTCACCGGCGGCGAGCCGATGTGTGTGATGCTTGGCGATAATATTTTCGAGCAGCCAGTCACGCCGCTTATTTCGGAATTCCTGGCCAATCCAAACATTGCGCGAATTCTCATCAAGGAAGTGCCGGATGCCGAACGCTTCGGCGTGGCGGAGATGGATGGAACGAAAGTTCTACGAATTATCGAGAAACCGGAATCACCGCCCTCGAATTTTGCCGTGACGGGCGTTTATTGCTATCCGCCGGACGTATTCGATATTATTCGGACGCTCGAGCCTTCCGAGCGTGGCGAGCTGGAAATTACCGATGTCAATAACGCGTATCTCGCACAAGGCCGGCTGCACGCCGCGATGCTCGATGGCTATTGGTCCGACGCGGGAACATTCCCGTCGCTCGCCCGCGCGAATGAACTCGTGCGGCAATCGCCGCCAATCGTCTGAACCTGGATTACGCGGATTGGATGGATTTACAGGATTACCATCGATAACTCAAATGTTGTATTATGCCTGCTGAATTCGGTGTGTTAGGAGCAATGACTTACGAGACATGATTATAATGAAAACATTCTTCAAGTTGGCAAAACTAATCCAGAAAATCTATCCAATCCGCGTAATCCAGGTTCTATGAATCTTCTCATCACCGGCGGCGCAGGATTTATCGGCGCTAATTTCGCCCACTATTCTTTGCGGCAGGGGCACTGCGTCCTCATCTATGACCTTTTGACCTATGCTGGGAACCCTAAGAACATCGAAGGGCAAAAGCATTTTGTGCGTGGCGATATTCGCGATGCCGATGTGCTCGATGACTTATTCGCGCGGGGCATAGATGGGACGCCTTTCGATGCCGTAATAAATTTTGCGGCGGAAAGCCATGTCGATCGCTCGATTTCGATGGCGATTCCATTTGTCGAGACGAACGTGCTGGGTGCGGTGACCATCCTTGAAGCAGCGCGCCGGAATGGGGTCACACGGTTTGTGCAAATTTCGACGGACGAAGTATATGGCTCGATTGATGGAACGGGAAAGTTCACGCGGTCATCACCACTAAAGCCATCGAGCGCCTATTCTGCTTCGAAGGCCGCAGCGGATCACCTCCTTCTTTCCTATCATCATACCCATGATTTCGACGTGCGCATTACGCGATGCACGAATAACTACGGCCGCTTCCAGCATCCGGAAAAATTTATTCCGATGATCATTTCAAGCGCGCTCGCCGGCCGGCCTATTCCGATTTTCGGCCATGGCCACCACGTCCGCGATTGGATTTTCGTGGAAGACCATTGCGACGGAATCCTTGCCGTGCTCGAACGTGGCAAGCCGGGCGGCATCTATCATTTCGCGGGACCTGGCATCGAAGCGAATGAAGTCGGAATTTCCAATATCGAATTAGTACATCTTGTCCTTCGAATTCTTGCGGAGGAATCTGGCCGCGAACTTTCCGAATTTACCTCGCTCATTCGTAACGTTGCCGACCGCCCCGGACACGACCGCCGCTATGCGCTCGATTGGTCCGAGTCGGAAATCGAACTCAACTGGAGACCAAAGGTTAAACTCGAAGACGGACTTCGTGCAACCATCGAATGGTGGCTCGCTCATCCGGACTGGTGGCAATGAATGGGAACCTATTTCTCTAATCCGGAGAAGTTCCTTGAACATTCATCCGTAAATCAGCAGCGTGACACGAATCTGCCCCGAGCTTGTCGAAGGGTTCAGATCATTCCTCGTTTACTATTCGCCGATTGCTCGCGCGTATTAATCACCCGCTGATTTGCGAAGCGCGCGCACGGGCAGCCGTGCGATACCGGATTCGATTGCATCGGCTCACCTTTGCCATCGTACATCGCGCCGCCGAGCATGTATTCGGTTTGGTCGCCCAGCGCATCGAGTTCGTCCCAGAAGTTGGAAGTCTTTCCATAGTAGGCTACGTCGCGCAGCATGTGCGTGATCTTGCCATCTTCGACCGCGAAAGCGACCTGTCCGGTAAACTGAAAATTATATCGCTGCTGATCGATCGAATAGCTGGAATTCCCTTTGATGAGAATTCCCTTCCCCGTATCCTTGACGATGTCATCGAGCGAATATTTCTTCGGATTCGGCTGGAGGCTCACGTTCGGCATTCGTTGGAACGGAATGTTCCACCATCCTTCCGCATAGCTCTCGCCGCGGGAAGAGGTCTCGCCAGCCATCTTCGCTTGTTCGCGCGTGGTTTGAGTTGCGACGAGTTCGCCTTTCGTGATCAGCGGATAGGACTGTGCGGGCACACCATCGTCATCGAATCCGACCGTCGCGAGGCCGCCTTCCTGCGTCTTATCCGCAACGATATTCATATAATCGGAGCCATACCCATATCCCTTCCATTTATCGGGCTTGAGAAAACTCGTGCCGGCAAAATCCGCTTCATAACCCATGATGCGATCGAGTTCCGTCGGATGACCGATCGTCTCGTGAATGGTGAGCCAGAGATGGGTCGGATGAAGGATGAGATCGTATTTGCCCGGTTTGACGGAAATCGCGGAAATTTTTTCGTGCGCATCCGCGGCGGCTTGCTTGATTTCATCTTTGTAAGGATACTGCTCGACATATTCGAAGCCGCGACCCTGAGGAAGCACGAACAATGCCCGCGAGGCGAACTCGCCTTTTACCGGATCGGCGACGGTCGCCCAGGTCGAGGGATCGATACGGGTGATTTCCTGCCATATTTTCGAGCCTTCGGTCGATGCAAAATATTTTTCCTCGCGGACGGCGTTCAAATCCGAATAGAGCGTTAACTTATTTCCACCAATGGGAACGCTGGCGCCGAGCGCGTGCATATCGAGCAGAAATTGCGCACGGTCCTTGAAGGAAATATCGAATGGATTTTTTTGGATGGGCGTATTCCACTCCGCTTGCACTGAGGCGACGGGTACGAGATCAAGCGGAATCGTCTGCAGCTTCGAATTGCTCTCGGCCATCGCGACGGCATTCTGTGCGGCGAGTTTTCCATTTTCGAGATCGACATCGCGCGTCGCGGCAAAACCCCACGTGCCGTTCTTGATTACGCGGAGCCCGAGTCCATAAGATTCCGAATCCGAAAGGCCCGTCACCACCTGATCGCGGGCGCTCACCGATTGCGTTCGCATCCGAACGAGGCGGATATCGCAATAGGTGGCACCCAGCGATTTCGCATGGGTCAGGAGCGCATCTACCATGTCCTGATCGGTTTGCGAGGGCTTTGCCAGCGGCCCACCGCGCGGCGCTGCAGCGTGCGCTTCCCGCGCGGCGAGAAGATCGAGATGCCCAAGCGAGAGCGCGCCTGTTGCGAGGGCTCCTTTTAAAAATAAACGCCGGTCCATATCCTGGTTGTTGTAATGGCGAGATTGTTTTTCAAAAATGAAGAATAAGCGAGATCGAAATCGTTCATAGAACATCTCGCTCATCCGCGAAGGGTAACCCCAGAACAAATTTTCGGAGCGCTTTCGCGCGGGCGCGGGCATCCTGCTTCGCCTCCATGGCTTCTCGCTTCCGTTCGAACGCCTTCTTTATTACTTTTGGCTGATGCTCCGTGGCCTTTTTCCCCAGGTAGGGGAAGAGTTCGTGTTCCAGTTCGGCCAGCGAATCGTAAAAAATACTTTGAAATTGTTGATAGGATAAGTGAAGTTTCTCCGCGGCGGCCTTTCTGGTAAGGTCGGCAAAGAACACCAGTTCAATGCTCTTGCGCTGCTCCGGCTTCAATTTTTCGATGGCGTGTTTAATTTCAGCGCGAGCTTCGTTCGTGGTCAGTTCTTCCTCTGGGGTATGCTCGTCTGGAATCAGATTCTCATGCCGCTCGGGCTCATAGGAGTCGGTAATGCTCTTTCTCTTATAGTGCTTGGTGCGAAACTGATTGAACGCAAGATTCCGCGCAAGATAGAGCACCCATACCGCGAGGTTCGTGTGAATATTATAGAGATCGGGCGCCTTCGCCCATAATTCGGAAAATGCATCCTGCAGAACATCGAGCGCATCATCTTCCACCCGCAATATTCGAAAGACAAAGCTATACACTTTTGGGGCAAGGTGTTCGTAGAATTCACTAAAGGCAATATCCGATCGCTCGATGGCAATTTGCTCGAAGGTTTCGTTGCTTATGAGGCGGCCGTGCGAGCGAACACGCAAGCTGCGGGCAAAGCTGTTTGAGCGGTTTCCACCGGAAAGGAGCGGGGCGATTTGAGCGATGCCGTACTCGAACGAATCGCTTCGCCCCGCGTCATGGGGAAGGGAAGCAAAGTCGAGTTCACTATCCGTGTTTCGAATAGAAGCATCCGACATCGCCATCCTATCGGCATCTTTATCCGGTATTAGTCCTTGTTCCATTTAAGCGGGCAATCTTTCCACTATGGGCTTTCAAAATAAACAAGATACAAAATTTTCTCTCAAAAGTCAAGAGGCGGGGCTATTTCAATTAGCAAACACTCCATTGTTTTTTCACGTTTTCATTTAATGAATAATGTCGTTTTTATTATAACCTTAAAATGCTGTTCCTATGGAAACATAATGAAGAAGGAAAATCATTCGTTGCTCGTCACTTCGGTAAATACTTTCATTTGCTCGAACCGGCCGCGGAGCGGATCGAATCTCCATGAACGCCCCGGCCGTACTATCCTGAGCATGCCGATATTGTAGGGTTCATCGCTCGCGCTCAGGATAAGCTCGCGCGCTTCGTCGATTCGGAATGAAATGGACTGTCCATATAATGCCCGGAACGGAAACCGTTCCCGGGCGCGAAGCCACGGAAAAGATGGCGTCAGATCGCGAATATAAAGCCCTTTCGGCTCATTGTAAAACGAAAATACGCTCGCAAGTCCGAACTCACCCTCCGTGGATGAGCGATCATCCACCGTGGACGATCGATCATCCGAACCGCCGTCCTGAAACAATATCACATTTCTCCAGCCGCATTTCGACGTCCAAAAATGAAGTTCGGGATAGCTTGCCTGCCACGGCCGCGACCGCCAAACCTGATTTGGTCCCGTGGATTCCATGCGGTAAATTGCAAGTTCATTCACCGCTACGGTTCCCCCACCGGCATCATTCCATTCCGCGCGGTAACCCACGAGCACAAACCGGAACCCTTGCTGGGAGATGACCGAGTACGTCACTCGCCGGTAAACAGGAAGATAAGAAGCAGACTGGCCCGAAGCCTCCCGCGCGCACCGCCGCATTTGCCAGACCGGAAACATCGCTCCAAGGAAATGCTCGACGCGCCACTCCTCGCGCGGTGAAAGGCGGATAACACTGTCCGCGACATCCGAAATATCCGGCGAAAATTGGATGGCCCGCACGGCGAGCGGATGTGACCGGGCGCGAGCACTCGCGCCCGGTATCGCAGCCACGCTGAGAAAAAGCAGAAGGATAAGACTGGATCGTATCATTCGTTTCACACCTACAATTTACACAATTTTTCGCACGAAAGCAAGCGCGATACGGAATAGTATTCGATAAGGAAGCATCTGACTTGTTTGGTTGTTCTTTTAATGTTCATGGAAAGCTATCCAAACGCTCCAATTTCGCCATTATGAATTTTTTATTCATAATTCTCGCCTAAATTCAGTTGCCAAAGAACAATGGTGCCTATTAAACACCCTGTAATATACGAGGTAAAAATTAGAAAGTCAAGAGATTCCGAAAATATCTCGTAAATAATTTTACGGAAGCTGCCGGTACGCATCCGGCTCCAATAGCAGCCCTGGCTTCACGCCAAGAGCTTTCGCGATTTTTGCAAGACGAGAAAGAGCAAGACCGGTTTCTCCGCGTTCGAAGCAAGCAAGGAAATTGGGACTTAATCCCGCTTTTATTGCCAGAGCTTCCTGAGTGAGATTCTTTTGCTTTCGGAGATTTCGGACATTGGTAGCTACGATAACTTCAAGACGCACACAACAAACATAACCTTAATCTTCCTCTTCGGATTATCGAAATTTTGATATTATGAAAAAAATGTCGTATCTTTGTATTCCGTCTCAGGGGACAATCTTGAGACAACGTGTAACTTTCTAACATTTTCGAGGTTCTTAATGATGAGAATCTCTTAACTAAGGAGTAAAAAATGATGATGTGTTCTTTTCGTACCCTCACGCGAGCGCTCATCGCTTGCGTTTGCATCGTAAGTTTCACAAGCGAAGCATTCTCTCAAACGCAGGTTCAGCTTCCGGGCCCGTGGCCCACGGGCTGGGGCGGCTGCTTGTGTCCGACGGGCGAGGATGCCTTCCAAATTCTATACAATAATGCAGCGATACATGCGTGCCTGATAAACGATGCCGCAATGCGAATTACGCTCGGCGCATACTGCACCGAGCCGATTTTTGGCCAGCTCGGCGTCGTCGATTCTTTGCACGCCCACAATTCCTATTCATCGGAATGGTTCTCGGCGTTCGCGCCAGTGGATGCAACGGTGCTCCGCTCGTCGGAGGGCGATCTGGTGCTGTCGGCGACTACGTTTGCCGCAACTCCAACGCATGGCCCGCTGCCACCGACCACCGCTTCGATTCGCTTCGGAACCACCCCATCAGATACGCTTTCCAAAACGGCGGATTATCCCGCCGAAATCGAGCGGATGGTAATCATGGGCAACGGCAACGTCGGCATCGATCTACCGCCAAACCTGGATGGGCTGGATTCGGCAGTGGACCAAATTCAAATTGGCGGTGGCATGATACCGCCACCACCCCCGTGGTACACAGGGTACACCGCCCCGCTTCCCGGCCTTACGATTTATGGCGGGAACCGGTTCGAAGGGATGATGAGACCCGATACAGCGGCACCCTATCCCGTCGATTATCGCGGCATTGCCTTCAATCATTACGAAAATCACATGACGGGCGTTGCTACGCGGTTCGCGCCGATGTCCGGTTCCGGAATTGGGTTTGCCGATGTCGCGGGAGGATTGGTAACTATGGGCACTTGGCCGTTCGATTCGTCACGAGGAATGCACGATTTCTCCGGTGGAACGACGCTTTCGCTGACGGGAACCAATGGCCTCGAATTCTGGAGCGACGAAAGCCATAAAGGCGGAATACAATACTATCACATGTTCAATTGCTGGCGGCCCGGCTTTCTGGGCTATGGCGTCACGCGCAACACGTATGGCCTCTTCTATCACTACACGCCCGTCTATATTGGTTTGGATACGGCCAACGGCACTCCCAATTGCGATTTCACCAATCTCGCCAACGTCCGTCCCAATATCGGCGACGATTCAACGTGGATGCTTGCCGTTAATGGCCCGGCGCTTTTCAAGGAAGCGTGGGTCAATGCCACCGACTGGCCGGATAATGTATTCCTGCCAAACTTCCAGCTTCCGCCACTCGGCTATGTGGAAGCCTATATCCGGGAACACCATCATTTGCCGGACATACCTTCCGAGAAGGAAATGGTCGAACATGGTGTTCCACTTGGAAGGACCGAAGCCGCGATGACGAAGCAAATGGAAGAAATGATGCTCTATGTCGAGCAGCTAAATCATAAAATCGAATCGCTCGAAGCGCAGGTCCAGGAATTAAAAAGTCAGAAAACGAGGTAGCCCATGAAACGAACACTCATTTCCATTATCCTCATCGCGTTTGCTGCCGCGCCCTGCATAGCGCAGTGGAAATTCTATAGTAACATTGAAGTTTTTGCCTATGGCGCCCATGACACGAGCTTTTTTTTCAGCGAGCAGGGGCATGTTGACCGCCTAAATCCAAACGGCGAAGCCGATGCCGGCATCGACTTCGGGCATGGCAACATCACTACGTTCGCCTCGGTTGGAACGAATTTTTTTTGCGGCAGTGGGCCACCAGATATGGGGGACGGTTACCTTTCGACGAATGATGGCGCAAGTTGGTCGGATCCCATTGGAGGGCCCGTCGGCACGAATGGAACTTATGTTTTTGCGCAATATGCTTCGCGCATAGCTCGCTCCCGCGATACCGGCCGAACATGGGAGCATCTTTCATATCCCGCCGGCAATAGTTATGCCGGTACTGGCGCTTGCATCTATACCAACACACCAAATAACGGAATTTGGCGTTCCTTAGATAGCGGGTTTACATGGGCTCAGATTGCTACTCCTTTCAATGGATCGATCATGACCATGGGCACCCTGCTCTTTGTCGAAAATTTACTCAATCTGTCTAATCCTAATTTAAACAACAGAACAATTATCTTTTCATGGGATAGCGGAATGCATTGGGACACCCTTAGGGTCGATAGCGCTGGAATGCCGGAGTTTGTAAGCAGCCTTGCGACGGACGGAAAAAATTTGTTTGCGGGTGGCGTGAATGCCAACGACGATAGATTCGGCAACGGAGTCTATCTTTCTACCGATACCGGCAAGACCTGGCGAGCGGAGAACGAGGGGCTGCAACTCGGGTTCGTTACCGCAATGGGCGTATGGGATTCGGCCCTTTGGATCAACATCGATCACGGTGCTGGGAATATACCCGCCGGATATGTCCGGACGATTCGGGAAATGACCGACTCCACAAAAAGCGCGGTGAAGCAAACACCGGAAACAGCTACAACGCTTTCGGTTTATCCCAATCCCATGAATAGTTTCGCGACGATTACCTATTCGCTTGCGAGTGAGAGCCGGGTAAGCATTACGGTCATCGATGCGCTTGGAAGAACGGTTGCAATGCCCATACCTGGCGCGTCGCAAGGCGCGGGAACGTATTCGATCGGCTTCGACGGCAGCATGGTCCCCTCGGGGATGTATTGGTGCCGGCTTTCGACCGGTTCGGAAGAAAAATTCTCAAAATTTATCATCGAGAGGTAGCCATGAAACACCTAATTCTGTTTTGCATTATCTTTGGCATTCCGGTCGCCGCTTTCGGCCAATCCTTTGTCAATCCCGATACGATTTATCAGAAGGGCGACATCATCCTTCAAAACACGGACGTCTATTATTGCCCGTTCGCGCCTCCGGGCGATTCCGACACGCGCGAGAACCTGAGCAATGAAAGCGATTTGTTCCGCAATCCGGACGGCGCATCCGCGAATCACGGCAATTATGTGCCCGTGATCTATGACACCGCGACGCACACCTTCGATACGCTCATGAATTGGAGTCCATGCGGCACGGCACTTGGCCAGTACGTAACGTGGCAGCGGCTCTTTCAGGCTTTGGACAAGCCCGATGGAACTCACTCCGATATTATTGTTGGGAGCAACGTTGTAAGACCGGATACCACCTACGACACTCTATGGCTCGATGGTTCCTATTTTATAAATAGAACGATATCTAATCCTTCCGGCCCTGTCACTGTCAGCAAAAATGAAGACGTCGATTTTCGAGCAAGCGGGACGGTCGAGATGGAGAATGGGTTTCACGTGATGCCGGGAGCTTTTTT
>Ga0307373_10003795_pt1 | contig 25914 bp, 24 predicted proteins | sample OX2MG_FD_202534 | JGI IMG/M metagenome (GOLD analysis project Ga0307373, IMG submission 202534) | Soil microbial communities from Risofladan, Vaasa, Finland - OX-2 | ecosystem: Environmental > Terrestrial > Soil > Coastal area > Acid sulfate soil | place: Finland: Risofladan, Vaasa | collected...
CGATCGAGAAGAGCCGGCCCGATCTGCTGGTGATGCCGCGTACCACCGCCGAGGTCAGCGCGGTCCTGAAAGCGCTCCATAAGCGCAAGGTCGCTTTCGTGCCGCGCGGCGCCGGCACCGGACTTTCGGGCGGCGCGCTGCCGCTCCAAGCGCCGGTGATGATCTGCACCTCGCGCATGAACCGCATCCTGTCGATCGATTTGTCCAACCGCCGCGCCGAGGTCGAAAGCGGGGTGGTCAATCTGCACGTGTCCAACGCCGTCAAAGCCGACGGCTATTTCTATGCGCCCGACCCGTCCTCGCAGATGGCCTGCACGATCGGCGGCAATATCGCTGAGAATTCCGGCGGACCGCACACCCTCAAATACGGGGTGACCACCAATCACGTGCTGGGCGTCGAGCTGGTGCTGCCCGATGGTGAGATCGTCGAGCTCGGCGGTGCGACCGAGGATCGATTGGGCTACGACCTGCTGGGCGCGGTGATTGGCGCCGAGGGCACCGCCGGGATCGTGACGCGCGCGACCCTCAAGCTGATGCGCGAGCCGCAATCGCGCCAGACGCTGCTCGGGATTTTCCCCGACGTCGACAGCGCGACCCGTGCGGTCTCGGCGACGATCGCCGCCGGAACGATCCCGGGTGCGATCGAGATGATGGACCGGCTGATAATCCGCGCGGTCGAGGCCGCCTTCCATCTCGGCCTGCCCGACGACGCCGAGGCGGTGCTGATCATCGAGCTCGACGGGCTTGAGGCCGGCATGAGCGAGCGGCTCGAGCGGGTGCGCGAGCTGGTGCGCGGATGCGGGGCGAGCGAAATAAGAATCGCGCGGGACGAGGCGGAACGCGCCAATATCTGGAAGGGACGCAAGCGCGCTTTCGGCGCGGTCGGACGGCTGGCGTCGAACTACGCCACCCAGGACGGGGTCGTGCCGCGCACGCGGCTGCCCGAAATCCTGCGCCAGATCGCCGCTATCGCGCAGCGCCAGCACCTGCGGATCGGCAACGTCTTTCACGCCGGCGACGGCAATATCCACCCCATCGTGCTGTACGACGAGCGCGACCCTGACGAGGTGCGGCGCGCGATCGAGGCCGGACGCGAAATTCTGCAGGCCTGCGTACAACTGGGCGGCAGCTTGAGCGGCGAGCATGGGATCGGCGCCGAGAAGATCCACGAGATGCCGCTCTTGTTCTCGCCCGACGATCTGATCGTGATGGCCGAGTTGCGCCGCGTGTTCGACCCCGAGCAGCGCTCGAATCCCAATAAAATTATCCCGACGCCGGGCGCCTGCGTGGAAGTCACCACGCCGCATCGGCAAGCGGCGCTTTAGCGATGGGTCTGGCGCAGGAGACCGAGGCGCGCAACCCCGCCCTGCGGGTCGCCACCGAGCTCGGCACGCTGGTCGGCGCCGACCGGCTGCGCACGCCCGAGGGACCCGAGGCGCTGGCGGCGGACGTGATCGTCGAGCCGCGCAGCGCCGACGAGCTGTGCAAGATCGTCTTCAAATGCGAGGTCGACGGAATTTCGCTCGCGCCGCTCGGCGCCGCCCGCACGCTCGCCGAGTTGCGCCGCGGTCACGTGACCCTCGGCGTATCGCTCGCCCGGATGGCGCGGGTGGTCGCCTACGAGCCCGACGATATGACCGTCACGGCCGAAGCCGGGGTGACGCTCGGCACGTTGAACCAGTTGATGGCGCCGCGCCGGCAGCATCTGCCGCTCGATCCGCCCAATCCCGGGAATGTCACGCTCGGTGCGCTGATCGGCGCGGCCAAGGCCGGCCCGTTGCGGCTTTCCGAGGGCACGGTGCGCGACCTGCTAATCGGCGTGCGCTTCGTCGGCCATGGCGGGCGTATCGTGCACGGCGGCGGACGGGTGGTGAAGAACGTGGCGGGCTACGATTTGATGAAGGTGATGACCGGGTCGCACGGCACGCTCGGGATCGTGATCGAGGCGACCTTCAAAGTGCGCCCGATGCCCGAGCGCTACACGCTGGCGACGCTCTCGTTCAGCAACCCGGCCGCGGCCTTCGAAGCCGCAGCGCGGATTCACGACGCACTGCCGCTGGTCCATCTCGAGGTCCTGAGCCCGGGCGTCGCGCAGAATTTCAGTATCGCGCCGCAGCAATTCGCAGCGATCGCCGGCCTGTGCGGCAACCGCGCCGAGATCGATTATCAAACTGAAAAGATCCGTTCGTTGGCTGAGGGCGCCGCGCTCGAGGTCGTCCAGCTCGCCAGCGCGCTACGCCTCTATCAGCGGCTGCGCGATTTCACGCTGCCGGGGCCCGGCATTATCGCCCAGGTTGCGACTCCGCCGGCGGCGCTCGCGCGCTGCCTGCAGGACTGCGGCGTCGAGTTCAGCGCGCATGCGGGATGCGGCGTGGCCGAGCTTTTCATGCCCGGGGAACCGCCCGCCGAGGAGGCGGCGAGTCTGGTCGCGCGATGGCGTGAGATCGCAGCCGCCGCGCGCGGCCATCTGCGCCTGCTCTCGGCGCCGGCGTCGATTCGCGGCGGGCTCGATTTCTTCGGCGTGCCGAGCGCGGGCGTGCTGAAATTGAGCCGACGGCTGAAGGCGGCGTTCGATCCGGGCGGGGTCTTCAATCCCGGATGCTTTATCGGGGGAATCTGATTCGATGGCTGCGCCCGCCTCCATCTCCGACCCGAACCATCGGCCGACCGCGCCCGAGCAGAGCGCTGCCGGGCCGCGGCGCGACGTGGTCGATTACGAACTGCTGTTCGATTGCGTGCATTGCGGGCTGTGCCTGGAATCGTGCCCAACCTACGTGCTGACGCGACGCGAGATGGATTCGCCGCGCGGGCGAATCTACCTGATGAAAGCGCTGGCGGAGCAACGCCTCGAACTCGATGACAGCGCCGTGCGCCATCTGGATTTATGCCTGGGATGCCGCGGATGCGAGACCGCCTGCCCCTCGGGGGTCCATTACGGGCGGCTGATCGAGCGGGCCACGGACTACGTCGAGCGCAACTATCGCCGCAGCTTTCGCGAACGCCTCAAGCGCCGCCTGATAGGCGCGATCTTTCCCTATCCGCGGCGGCTGCGATGGCTGGTGGCGCCGCTGCGCTTCGCCGACCGGCTGCATCTGCGCGGCCTGCTGCGCAGCTTGATGCCGGGCGAGGCCGGCGCGTGGCTCGATTTGATACCACGGCGCGACCAGAGCGTCGCCTCGGACTCGTGGAACCAATGGAAGGCGAGCGTCGACGGACCACTCGCGCTGGTGCATCGCGGCTGCGTCGCGCAGGTGCTGGCCGATTCGGAAAACCGCAACAGCGAGCATGCGCTGCGCGCCGCCGGCTTTCGCCTGGTCGAGCTCGGCGAGACCGAATGCTGCGGAGCGCTGGATTTGCACGCCGGTAATCGCGAGCGGGCGCTGGAGTTCGCGCGGCGCAACGTGCGGGCGCTCAAGCGCAGCGGCGCCGAGGTCATCCTGTCGGCCGCCTCGGGATGTGCCGCCACGATGGCCGAGTACGGCGAGCTGTTGAAGAACGAGCCCACCTACGCCGAAGATGCGCGCGCGGTCTCCGCGCGGGTCAGGGATTTGAGCACGCTGCTGGTGGCGGCCGGTCTGCCGGTGGGGCGCGAGCTGCGCTGCGTCGTCACCTATCACGACTCGTGTCATCTGGCGCATGGGCTCGGCGTGCGCGAGACGCCGCGCCAGCTCCTGCGATCGATCCCCGGGGTGCGGCTGGTCGAGATGGCGGAGTCGGATCTCTGCTGTGGCTCGGCCGGCAGCTATAACCTGACCGAACCCGCGATGGCGCGCGAGCTGGCCAAGCGCAAGGTCGACAATATCGTCGCGACCGGCGCCGATTACGTGGTGCTCGGTAATCCGGGCTGTGAGTTTCAGATCGCCGCCGAACTCCGCCGCCGCGGCGCAAAGACGCGTGCGGTCCATCTGGCGGATTTCATCGCGCTCGCCAATCGCTGAGCGGACGACGCTAAGGACAGGTCGCCGAGCCGTTGCATACGTTGCCGCCGGCATCGACGCCGCCGCTGACGGTGGTGCCGCCGTTAATCACGTTGTTCGAAAAGCCGTCGCTCGATTGCATCGCGATTCCCACGCCGCTGTTGCCACTCGCCTCGTTGCCCATGATCGACGAGTTGGCTCCGGCGGTGATGCCGTTGCCGGCGTTGCCATCGCTGACGTTGCTGCGGATCACGCCGGCGGCGCTGATGCCGTCGCCGCTCGTGGAGCCGGTCACGGTGTTGTCCTCGATCAGGCAGGATGAGCCGCCCACGATGCCCGGTCCGCTGCTCGTGATATGCATCGAACGCACGCTACTGTCCGGACCGACCACCACGCCACCACCAACCATCCCCTGGATGTTACCATTCTGAATCGTCAGCCCGCTCTGGCCCGGCCCGTAGACGCCGACGCCGGCGGCGAGGCTCTTGCCGATTATCGAGTAGCCGTGAAAATCGATGCTGACATTGGGGCTCGTGACGTTGATGGCGTTTTTCGCACCCTTGACCAGGATATTGCGCGACAAGTAATAGCTGCCAGACTTTAGGCTGTAGACTGCGGCGGCGTTGGTGGCTTGCGTTTTCGCCGTCTCTTCGATCGGCAACGCCTGCGCCCACACGGCGGCGGCACTGATGGCGATCGTCGCAGCCATCGCGACTATCGTAAGGACCCCGGCGCGACGGGATGGGGCACGTCGGCGAGCGTCAGGATGATGCATGCGAAGCCCCCTTATGAACCGTTTAACGAATCGAACCGATGGTCGAAGCTAGGACCGGTGGATAAAAAAAGTCAATCCCAGTTGAGCGGCTGGACCGGTCTGATATTAGTCTCGGCCTGAAGTACGATGGGAAACTCGTCGGAACCGGTAAGGGTGAAAATCAAGCGGATGAGGCCGGACGGCGTGCTCCCCCGCTACCATAGCGAGCATTGCGCCGGGATGGACCTAGCAGCCGCGCTCGACGGGGCGGTGACCCTGCAAACCCTCGAGCGTGCGGCAATACCGACCGCGATCGCGATCGAGATACCCGCCGGCTTCGAGGGGCAGGTTCGCCCGCGCAGCGGGCGGGCGCTGCGTGAGGGGCTCGCGCTGGTCAACTCGCCCGGCACCATCGACGCCGATTATCGCGGCGAAATCCAGGTCCTGGTGATCAATCTCGGCGCGCAGCCGATCGTGATTCAGCCGGGCGACCGCATCGCCCAGCTGATCATCGCTCCAGTTAGCCGCGCCGAACTGATAGAAGTTGAAGTGCTGGCGGAAACTGTGCGCGGGTCGGGCGGCTTCGGCCATACCGGGCGTTGAGCGCCGCGGGTGCCGGCTTCGACTCCTTAACGGCGATGACCACCAAGGACGACGATATCGATCTGTTGCTGGGCGAGGTCAGCCCGATCGACGGCCGCTATCGCCGCCGCACCCGTAAGCTCGCCGCTTACTTCAGCGAAGCCGCGCTGATTCGCTACCGGGTGCGGATCGAGATCGAATGGTATCTGTCGCTCACCGCCCATCCCAAGTTCGACGCGCTCGCGCCGCTGGCGGCGGCCGACGCGCAGCGGTTGCGCCAGGTCTATGAAGATTTCTCGATCGCCGACGCCCGCACGGTCAAGAAGTTCGAGGCCGAGACCAACCACGACGTCAAGGCGGTCGAGTATTTTCTCAAGCAGAAGCTGGCCGCGATCGATCCGGCGCTGCCGGCCGAGATCGTGCATTTCGCCTGCACCTCGGAGGACATCAGCAATCTGGCCTGGGCGCTGATGCTCAAGGAGTTCGTCGCGCGCGAGCTCGCGCCGCAGCTCGAAGCCGTGCTGACGACGATCGCGGCGATGGCGCGGCGCTTCAAAGCCGTCGCGATGATCGCGCGCACCCACGGTCAGCCGGCCACACCCACCACGATGGGCAAGGAACTGGCGGTTTTCGCCGCCCGCCTCGCGCGCCAGCTCGGCCATCTCGCGCGCCAGGAATACCTCGGCAAGCTCAACGGCGCGGTCGGCAACTTCAACGCGCATCGGGCGGCCTGCCCCGAGATCGATTGGATCGAGCACTCGCGGCGTTTCGTCGAGGGGTTGGAGCTGACCTGGAACCCGCTGACAACGCAGATTGAAAGCCACGATTTTATCGCCGAGCTGTTCCACCTGATGGTCCAAATCGACACCGTCTTGCTGGGCTTCGCCCGCGACCTGTGGGGCTATATCGCGCTCGGCTACTTCCGCCAGCGGCCGGTGGCGGGCGAGGTCGGCTCCTCGACCATGCCGCACAAGGTCAACCCGATCGACTTCGAGAACGCCGAGGGCAATCTGGGCCTCGCGAGCGCCCTCTTCCAGCATCTCGCCACCAAGCTCCCGGTCTCGCGATGGCAGCGCGACCTGAGCGATTCGACCGCGATGCGCTCGATCGGCAGCGCCTTCGGCCATCTAACGATCGCGCTCGATTCGCTGGCGCGCGGCCTGTCGCGGGTCGAGCTCGACGAGCGCCGAATCGGCGTCGATCTTGACGATGCGCAGGCTTTCGAGGTTATCGCCGAGGCGATCCAGACCGTGATGCGCCGCCAGCGGCTCGAAAATCCCTACGAACGGCTGAAGGAGCTGACCCGCGGCCAAACCATCGATCGCGCGGTGCTCGAAAAGTTCGTCGCCTCGCTGCCGCTCGATCCCGCGGCCCGCGAGGCGCTGCGCAAACTGACGCCGCGCGGCTATGTCGGCCTGGCCGAGGAACTGGTCGAGCGCTTCTGCCCGGCGCCGCCCGACAGCGCCAAAGATGTGAATAATCGATCCGGCGGCGGCTGATCGTCGGCCCGGCACATGCCACAATATTAACACTACTTACAGCGCGAGGCCCGGATGGAAACAAACCCGTCAAAGCTCGAACAGTTTTACGAGGGCAAGGCCAAGAAGCTTTACAGCACCTCGGACCCCGATTTGGTAATCGCCTACTTCAAGGACGATGCGACCGCCTTCAACGCCAAGAAGCGCGGCACGATCGAGGACAAGGGCATCGTCAACAACCGGATGTCCGAGCTGTTCTTCAACTTGCTCGAACGCAACGGTGTGCCGACCCATTTTGTGCGGCGGCTCGACGAGCGCCAGATGCTGTGCAAGCGGCTCGAGATAATCCCGGTCGAGCTGGTGGTGCGCAATATCGTGGCGGGCTCGATGGCGAAGCGGCTGGGCCGCGAAGAGGGCGAGGTGCTCAAGCGCCCGGTGATCGAGTATTATTACAAGTCCGACCCGCTCGACGATCCGCTGATCAACGCCGAGCATGCGCTGGTCTTCGGCTGGGCGACGCCGGCGGAGCTGCGCACTATCGATACGCTGGCGCTCAAGATCAACGACGTGTTGCGCAGCTTCCTCGATGAGCGCGGGATTATCCTGGTCGATTTCAAGCTCGAGTTCGGACGCCATCACGACACCATCCTGCTCGGCGATGAAATCTGCCCCGACACCTGCCGCTTCTGGGACAAGGCGACGCGCGAGAAGCTCGACAAGGATCGCTTCCGGCGCGACCTCGGCAACGTCGAAGAGGCGTACCAGGAGATGCTGCGCCGGGTCGAGCTGCCGAGCTAGAGCACTGCCTTGCGGGTCAAAGTTTTCGTCACGCCGAGGCAAGGAATTCTCGACCCGCAGGGGCGCGCGGTCGAACATGCGCTCAAAAGCCTCGGTTTCGACGGCGTCAATGGCGTGCACGTCGGCCGCTACATCGTGCTCGACCTGCAGGCCGCTTCCGCCGATGAGGCGCGCGCGGCGGCCCGGCGGATGTGCGATGAGCTGCTGGCGAATCCACTGATCGAGGACTACCGCTTCGAGGTCGAGTCCGGATGAAGTGGGGCGTGGTTACGTTCCCCGGCTCGCTCGACGATCGCGATACGCTGCATGCGCTGCGCGAGGTGATGGGCCAGGAAGCGGTTGCGCTCTGGCACAAGGACGAGAGCCTCGGCGGCGCGAAATGCGTGGTGCTGCCGGGTGGTTTCAGCTACGGCGATTATCTGCGCTGTGGCGCGATCGCACGCTTCTCGCCGATCATGCGCAGTATCGCTCAGTTCGCCGGCGACGGCGGGCTGGTGATGGGCATCTGCAACGGCTTTCAGATCCTGTGCGAGGCCCATCTGCTGCCCGGCGCGCTGACCCGCAACCGATCGCTGTCGTTCATCTGCGAACGCGTCACGCTGCGGGTTGAAAATTCGCACACTCCGTTCACCCGCGCCGCACGCCAGGGCGAGTTGCTGCGCCTGCCGATCAAGCACGGCGAAGGACTCTACGTCGCGCCCGAGGACGAGCTGCGCCAGATGGAGGAGCGCGGCCAGGTGCTGCTGCGCTACGTCGGCGCCGACGGCGCGCTGGACGAGGCCGCGAATCCCAACGGCTCGACCCGCGCCATCGCCGGCGTCGCCAATCAGCGCTTCAACGTCTTCGGCCTGATGCCCCATCCGGAGCACGCCACAGAGCCGCTGCTCGGCGGCACCGACGGCCTCAGAATCTTCCAGTCGATCATCGAGAGCGCGGCATGAGCCGCCCGCCTGCGCTGCCCGGAGAGCCCGCGGTCGATGACGCTCTGGCGGCAGCCCACGGTCTGACGCGCGACGAGTTCGCGCGGATCCGCAGCGTGCTCGGGCGGATGCCGACCTACACCGAGTTGGGAGTCTTCTCGGTGATGTGGTCGGAGCATTGTTCGTACAAGTCCTCGCGTCTCCATCTCAAGATGATGCCGGCGGGCGGCGCGCGCGTGGCGCAGGGACCGGGCGAGAACGCCGGCGCAATCGACGTCGGCGACGGCTGGCTCGCGGTCTTCAAGATCGAGAGCCATAACCATCCGTCATTCGTCGAGCCCTACCAGGGCGCGGCGACCGGAGTCGGCGGTATCCTGCGCGATATCTTCACAATGGGCGCGCGGCCGGTCGCCAGCATGGATTCGCTCAAGTTCGGCTCGTTCGACCATCCCCGCACCCGCTATCTGTTGTCCGGCGTGGTGGCGGGAATCGGCGGCTACGGCAACTGCGTGGGCGTGCCGACGGTGGCGGGCGAGACCACGTTCGACGCGGCCTACAACTCGAACATCCTGGTCAACGCTTTTTGCCTGGGATTGGTGCGCCGCGGCGAGCTGCTGAGCGCGCGCGCCAGCGGCGTCGGCAATCCGGTGCTCTACGTCGGCTCGGCCACCGGGCGCGACGGAATTCACGGCGCGAGCCTGCTGGCTTCGGCCGAGTTCGACGCCACCAGCGAATCGAAACGGCCGACCGTCCAGGTCGGCGATCCGTTCACCGAAAAGCTCCTGATCGAGGCTTGTCTGGAGGCCGCCACCAGCGGCGCGATCGTCGCGATCCAGGATATGGGCGCAGCCGGGCTGACCTCGTCGTCGAGCGAGATGGCGGCGCGCGGCGAGCTTGGAATCGAGCTCGACCTCGATCGCGTGCCGCTGCGCGAGCCCGGGCTGACGCCCTATGAAATCCTGCTGTCGGAATCGCAGGAACGGATGCTGATCGTGGCGGCGCGCGGGCGGGTCGGCGAGCTCGCAGCGATCTTTGCGAAGTGGGATCTGCACGCGGTCGAGATCGGCCGGATTACCGACGACCGCCGATGGCGGGTGCGCGCGGGTGGAAAGGTCGTGGCCGATATACCGGTCGCCGCGCTGACCGACGATGCTCCGCTCTACGATCGTCCCGCCACGCCGCCGCCGAAGCCGGCGCTCGCGCCACGCCCGGCGATCGCCACGGCGCCGGATGCGCGCGCGGCGCTGCGGGCCTTGCTCGGCAGCCCCAACGTCGCCTCGAAGCGCTGGATCTTCCGGCAATACGATTCGATTGTGCAGGGCAACACGGTTGTCGGACCGGGCAGCGACGCGGGGCTGATCCGAATCAAGGGGACGCGGCGCGGGCTGGCGCTGAAGGTTGACTCGAATCCGCGCGCCTGTGCGATCGATCCCTACCTGGGCGCGGTCGCCACGGTCTGCGAGGCCGCGATCAACGTCGCCGCCGCCGGCGCCCGCCCGGTCGGAATCACAAACTGTCTCAACTACGGAAATCCCGAACGGCCCGAGATCATGTGGCAGTTCGTGCGCGGAGTCGAGGGCATTCGCGACGCCGCCCTGGCCTTCGACGCGCCGGTGGTGAGCGGCAACGTCAGCTTCTACAACGAGACCGAGGGGCGCGCGATTCCGCCCACGCCGACCATCGCGATGGTCGGGCTGCTCGATGATTTTCATCAGCACGTTGGGCAGTTTTTTAGCCATCCGGACGACCTGGTGGTGATCGTGCGAAGTGGCCCGCCGCGGCTGGCTGCCAGCGAATATGCAGCGCTTTTCGGATTACAGGAGCCGGCGCTGGGTCCGCTTGACCTGGCTCGCGAGCGGGCGCTGGCCGACGGGCTGGTTGATGCGGCACAGGCCGGGTTGATAAGATCAGCCCACGACGTTTCTGACGGAGGCCTTGCCGTCGCGGTGGCCGAGGCGTGCTTCAATCCTGAGGGTCCGCTCGGCGCCGAACTTGTCTTTGCGCCTGGAATCGATACGGCCTGCGAGCTTTTCGGGGAGGGACGCTCGACGGTGGTGATTTCCGCTTCGCCGGAGGGCGTCGCCAGGCTCACGGAGCGTTTCCGGAGGGCCGGACTCGAGGTGATCAGCGCCGGACGCGTTACCAGGGCGCCGCGGCTTCGGATAGGATCGACGATCGACGAAGACCTGGTTGAGTTGCGCGAGATCTACGAACGGGCGCTGCCCGGGAGGATTGACGAGCGATGACTCTGGAAGTTGAGCTTTCGGCCGCAGAGGCGAAACTCGACGGTTTTCACGAGGAGTGCGGGGTCTTCGGGGTCTACGGCCATCCGGAGGCGGCCAACCTCGCTTATCTCGGACTCTACGCCCTGCAGCATCGCGGACAGGAATCGGCCGGCATCGTTTCTTCCAACGGCAAGTCGCTCAGCTCGCATCGCGGGATGGGCCTGGTCGCCGACGTCTTTAATGCCGAAGTGATCACGCGACTGGAAGGCACCAGCGCGATCGGGCACAACCGTTATTCCACCACCGGCTCGACCTCGATTCGCAACTGCCAGCCGCTGGTGGTCGAGTACGCGCATGGCGGCCTGGCGCTGGCGCACAACGGCAACCTGGTCAATTTCGAAGAGTTGCGCCATCGCCTCGAACAGGCAGGCTCGATCTTCCAGTCCTCGTCCGACAGCGAGATTATCATCCATCTGATCGCCAATTCGCGCGCGGCGACGCTGCCCGAACGCGTCGCCGAGGCGCTGGGGCAGGTGCGCGGCGCCTACTCGCTGGTGCTGTTGACCGAAAATACGCTGATCGCGGTGCGCGATCCCCATGGCTTCCGACCGCTGGTTTACGGCCGGCTCAACGGCGCCACCATCGTGGCCTCCGAGACCTGCGCGCTCGACCTGGTGCGCGCCGAGTATGTCCGCGAGATCGAACCGGGCGAGATGGTGATAATCAGCGAGGACGGGATGCGTTCGATGCGTCCGTTTCCGCCGATGCCTGGCAAGCGCTGCATCTTCGAGTACGTCTATTTCTCGCGGCCCGACAGCCTGCTGTTCGGCCGCAACGTCTACCAGGTGCGCAAGCAGCAGGGGCGGGCGCTGGCGCGCGAATCCCCGGTCGAGGCCGATTTGGTGGTGCCGGTGCCCGACTCGGGCAACGCCGCGGCGTTGGGCTTCGCCGAGGAAGCCAAGCTGCCGTTCGAGATGGCGTTGGTGCGCAGCCATTATGTCGGGCGCACGTTTATCGAACCACGCCAGTCGATTCGCCATTTCGGCGTGAAGATCAAGTTCAACCCGGTGGCCGAGTTGCTGCGCGGCAAACGGGTGGTGCTGGTCGAGGATTCGCTGGTGCGCGGCACCACGCTGCGCAAGGTGATCCCGATGCTGCGGCAGGCGGGGGCGCGCGAAGTCCACATGCGAATCGCGGCGCCGCCGACCACGCATTCCTGCTTTTACGGCATCGACACGCCAACCCAGGAGGAGTTGCTCGCCTCCGAGCATTCGGTCGAGGAGATCCGGCGTTGGATCACCGCCGATTCGCTCGCCTACCTGAGCTGGGAGGGTCTCTATTCGTTTCAGGGCGAGAGCCGCGAAGGCTTTTGCGACGCCTGCTTCACTGGCCGCTACCCGATTGAGATACCCAAGAACCATGGACCGCACCAACTGCCGCTGTTCGACATTCCGGCGGCGCATAGTAACGGCGTGGCGCTGATACGTCCGCAAACGGATCGCGACGGGGAATTGCGTCGCGACGGCGCGCCCCGCCTGATCCAGAGCTAGTATCTCAACCCGACGTCGGTCTTGCATAACCGGTCACATCTGGGCGAATCTCATCGGCAACGCGTAATGTTTTCCCGAGGAGCGCTATCACCATGAAAACCAGCGTGATTTCGGGCGCCATCCTGGCCAGCGCCGTCGCAATTGCGTTTGCTGGAACCAGCGTCTGGGCGCAAAACTCCGGCAGTGCATCGACCACCCTGCAGGCCGCCAAGGTCAAATGTATGGGCGGAAACGATTGCTCAGGAAAGAGCGCCTGCAAGACCGCCAGCAGTCCCGGCCCCGGGCAGAACTCATGCAAGGGCCAAGGCTACGTGATCACGTCGTCCGACAAGGATTGCAAGGACAAGGGCGGCAAGCCGGAAAAGATGTAACGAACTGTCCGACGATGCCGGCGCGGGAGAGGATTTCAGCGCCGGGCCGTCCGCCCTAATCCTCCAGATGGACAGAGCCGAATTTCCGGCGCTTGGTTACGGCGTGGGTCTGCGCCGACCACACTACTCCCACGTAATCGACGATCATCCGCCGATCGATTGGTTCGAGGTCATTTCCGAAAATTTCATGGTCGAGGGGGGACGGCCGCTGGAGGTGCTCGAGGCGGTCCGCCGCGATTATCCGATCGCGATGCACGGGGTGTCGCTGTCGATTGGATCGACCGACCCGTTGAATCGCGACTACTTGCGCCGCCTGCGTGCGCTCGCGCGCCGCTTCGAGCCAGCCTGGATCTCCGACCATCTGTGCTGGACCGGGAGCGGCGGACACAATCTTCACGACCTTCTTCCGCTGCCCTACACCGAGCAGGCGATTGGTCACGTGGCGGGCCGCGTGCGCGCGGTTCAGGAGATCCTCGGGCGGCCGATTCTGCTCGAGAACATCTCGAGCTACATGACGTTTCGCGCCTCGGCGATTCCGGAATGGGAATTTCTCACCGCGGTGGCTGAGCAGGCCGATTGCGGGATTCTGCTCGACATCAACAACATTCACGTGACGGCGTTTAACCAGGGCTTCGATCCGATTCGTTACATCGACGCGATTCCCGCCCGGCGCGTCGCGCAGTTCCATCTCGCCGGCTACAGCGACCATGGCGACTACCTGCTCGATACGCACGACCATCCGGTAAGCGCAGCCGTCTGGACGCTTTATGAATACGCCGTTCGACGGCTGGGACCGGTCGCGACCCTGATCGAGTGGGATGACAGCATCCCCGATTTCCCGGTGTTGACCGAAGCCGCCGGGGAGGCCCGCCGGCGGGCCGCGCGAGTTATCGGCGCAGCGCCGGTTGTGACTCGGCTTCCGGTTTGAGATAGAAGTTAACTAACGGACGCTGGCGGCAGCCAGGCGTCCTGAGGAGGCGCCATACGATGATCCATCCCGATCGTCTCGGCCATTTGGTCATAAAGGTTCGCGACCTGGAGCGCTCGAAAAAGTTCTATACCGAAGTGCTGGGCCTCGAGCTGATGGGCGAGGTGCCGCAATTCAAGATCGCATTTCTGGCGGCCAACCGCCGCGACCATCATGAGCTTGGCCTGCTCGAAGTCGGCCCGGAGGCCGACGGCGGCAAGTTCGCCGAGGTCGGTCTGCTCCATTTCGCCTTCCGGATGAAGAGCTACGATGAGTTGGGCGACGCCTACCGGCAACTGAAGTCACACGGCGTCAAAGTGGTGGCAACCACCGATCACGGGGTCGCGCGCGGCGTCTATTTCAAGGACCCCGACGGCAACGAGATGGAACTGTACGTTGACGGCGATCCCCTCGAGTTCGGGAAATGGGAGAACTCGTACGCGGGCGTCAAGAAGCTGGACTTCGCCGAGGACTCGCCGGGGCTAATGGACTCGGTTCCGACCGTTCCCGGCGCCAAGTAGTCGATCGCCGAGTCGGGTAGCCCAACACGCGGCCGGCGGCCGCTTACTCCATCGCAAGTCCACTTCGGACGGCTCCGCATGAGCATCCGCGTCGAATCGGTCATCAGCCGCGAAGGCTACGAGGAATTCGCCCGGCTGCCTTATCAGATCTATGGCGAGCACGAGGCCTGGTGGCCGCCCGACGTGCATAACGAAATCGCGCTGCTCGCCGGGCGTAGTCCGCTCTCCAGCCATCTTGAGCTCGCGCCGCTGGCCGCCTACGACGACGACCGGCTGGTGGCGCGCGTCACGGCTGTTATCAACCATCGCTATATCGAGCATTGGGGCGAGCAACTCGGGCAGCTGATTCATTTCGAGGCGCTGGCCGGCGAGCATGCGGCGGTGGCCGCGATGCTCGAGCGCGGGATCGAATGGCTCCGCAAGCACGGCATGACGTCGGCGCGCAGCGGTTTCGCCGCATTTCTCGACTATCCTTACGCGATCGACAATTACGGGAATCTGCCCTCGTTCCTGCTGCGCGGCAATCCGGACTACTACCATAGCTACTTCAAGAACGCCGGTTTCGTGACCGAAAAAGGTCAGAGCGATTACACTGCCGGGCTCACTCCCGAGCTGGTCGCGCGCTATCAGCGGATCGTCGAGGCGGCGGGCGCCGCGAATCTCACCGTCAAGAGTTGGCGCGAATACGGCTTTCTGGCGGCGGTCGATAGCTGGACCGACGTGACCAACGCCGCGTTCGCGCGTCATTGGGGATGGAACCCGATCAGCCGTGAAGAGGTACGGCCGATGATGGCGTCGCTGTGGGATTCGCCGGTCGCCGACCTGTCGATGATGGCGATTGCCGACGGCGAGCCGGTCGGCACCGTCTTCTCGGTGCACGACCTGAGCTTCGTGCTCGCCCGCGTCCGCCAGGGCGTGAAACTCAGTCCCGAGCGCGGCGGGGGAACGCGCGGCGCGCTAATCAATATCGGCGTAATCGAACGGATGCGGGGACGCGGAGTGGCGCTCGCGATGGCCGGGCGCTCGTTCCTCACCATGGCGCAGCAGGGGATGCGTTACGCGGGATACACGCTGGTGCATGATGACAACTGGGCCTCGCGCCACACGGCGGAAGCTCTGGGCGCCCGCGTGACGGCGAATTTTGTCACCTACCGCAGGGATTTCCAGCGCTCACGGACAAGCTGAGCGGTTGCTTCGCACCGAGCGGTTGTCCTTAAACCCAGGATTTCCCCATGCTCCGCAGGATCATCGGCTTCCATCAGGATCAGCAGCTCGATTGGGTCGCGGAGCTGGAGTGCGGCCACGGCCAGCATACGCGCCATCGGCCGCCCTGGCAGAAGCGCGAATGGGTGACGAGTGCCGCGGGGCGCGCCGCTAAGATCGGCGTCGAGCTGGATTGCCGCAAGTGTGAGGACGGCGCGCCGCCCGACGATTGGGCGGCGGGGCGAAACCTGTGACCCGGTCCCGGAGCGCCGGCTAGGCGGTGCGCGCGCCCGCGTGCGTTTTTTTGCCGGTCAGGCGGGTCGCCAGCTTCACCGGCAGGAAAGTCCTGAGCAGCCGCATCCAGGTACCGAACTGGAAGCCTCCGGCCTGCAATGAGCGGCGAAAGGCGTGGCGCGCCGTAACCCGATCGCCCTCGACCAGCGCGACGCGGCCGATATGGTTCAGCCGGTTGCGGACCAGCCGCGGCGAGACCACGCCCGGGATACCTTCGAACTGCACCAGGCCGCGAAAAAACGGCGCCACATAAAATTCGTCGCGCACCGAGCTGACCAGCGGTTTCTGGTAGACGCGCAGCGCCGGCCGCACGTAGCGTCCGCTGCGGCTGTCGCGGCGCCGCTTCCATCGCTGCGCGATGCTCGCGCTGATGTACTCCTGCTTGGGGATGTAGCGATGATTCTTCTCGGCGAACGCGCAGGCCAGGAAAACCCCGTCCATCCCAAGGTCATCGAAAATCACAATCCCGCCCGGCTTGAGGAGCTGATCGATAAAGTAGAAGTCGATAAACGCCGCTTCGAAACGATGGTCGCCGTCGATGAAGGCCAGGTCGAAGCGGCGTCCTGCGCTGATCATCCTGGGCAGCACGATTTGCGAGGGCTCCGGATAAAAGTCGATCAGCTCGCCGGCGCCCGCCTCGCGCACCGCCCGCAGCGCGGCGTTATGAAAGAGCTTGGACTGGAAGGGATCGATCACCGCGTGGCATCCGGGCCGCGCGCTGCCGATCTCGGCCAGCGCCTCGAGCATGAACAGCGTCGACATCCCCCACGCCATCCCGATCTCGAGGGTGGCCGCGGGCCGATACTCGCGGCATACGCCGGCGATGAAGTCGCCGCGCTCGGCGGTCACGCTCAGCGTATCGAGTTCGCAGACTACGCCGCCGTCGCCGATAAGCTGGCGGGTGGCGTAGAGCTGCTCGATCTGCCGGCGAATCGCGGCGGCCGTCGGCGCCGATGGCACGCTCGCTGCTCCCATCTAGCGGCGGTCCCGGAACATCATCCGCTCATCGATGCCGCGAGCGATCAGTTCGACACCAGCGCGATCGCGCGCACCGGACTGCCGCTGCCGTGGGCGATCTTGAGCGGCGCCGCGATCACTATCGCGCCGATGGGCGGGAGCTGATCGAGATTACACAGGCTTGCCAGTCCGAACTTGCCCGCCCCGTGCATGGTGGAATGATTCGGAAACGGCGGGTCGAACTTCGCCGCCTGCCCGGCATCGGTGCCGACGGTCTCGACCCCGACCCCGAGCACCTCGCGCTCGCGGGCCAGGAATTCGGAGGCCGACTTGTGGAAGCCGGGACTGTGCGGACCGTCGGGCGAGTCATTGAGAAAGGCGTCGCCGGTGCGCTTGCTCCAGTCGGTGCGCAGCAGCAGCCAGGCGCCGCGCGGGATGCGGCCGTGATCCTGCTCCCACTTGAGCACGCGCTCGGGGGTCAACAGGAAGTCGGGATTGGCGGCAACCTCGCGCGAGACGTCGATCACGCAGGCCGCGCCGACGAAGCTGGCCGGCGGAATCGTATCGGTGGTGTTGTTGGGAAGATCCTTGCCGGTCGCCCAATGGATCGGCGCATCGAAGTGGGTGCCGGTATGCTCACCAAGATCGAGATTGTTCCAGTACCACGCCGGTCCGTTCGAATCGAACTTCGAGATGACATCCACCGCCAGCGGATGCGACTGCGCGAACTGCGGCGGCAGATGGATGATCGGGGTGTCGGGCTCGAGGCGCACGGTGAGATCGACCACCCGCACGCGGCCCGCGGCCAGGTCGGCCAGCAACATCTGTAGTCCCTGCGAGGCCATCGTGAAATCTCCTTCTAGCTCTTATACCGTGCGCCGGGCGGAAATTGGAAACCGGCCGATGGCGGCGGCTGGGCGGTTGCTTGATAGTGACCGGAGATTTTGACAGTTGCGCGCGTTTGGTGAATAAGTCGGGCGAACGATCGATCATTCCGCCGAGGATGGGCGCACACATGAAAGTCAAAGCCGCGGTCGCTTACAAAGCCGGTGAGCCGCTCCGCATCGAGCAGGTCGAACTCGAAGGCCCCAGGCAGGGCGAGCTGATGGTGGAAGTCAAAGCGAGCGGCGTATGCCATACCGACGCCTTTACGCTCTCGGGCGCCGACCCCGAGGGGCTCTTCCCGTCGATTCTCGGTCACGAGGGCGCCGGAGTGGTGGTCGAGGTCGGGCCCGGCGTCACTTCCGTCAAGCCGGGCGATCACGTCATCCCGCTCTATATTCCCGAGTGCCGCCAGTGCAAAGCGTGCCTGTCGGGCAAGACCAATCTGTGCACCGCGATTCGCGAGACCCAGGGACGCGGCGTGATGCCCGACGGGACCAGCCGCTTCTCTGCCGGCGGTGATCCGATCCATCACTACATGGGAACTTCGACCTTCGCGAACTACACCGTGTTACCCGAGATCTCGGTGGCCAAGGTGCGCGAGGACGCCCCGTTCGAGAAAATCTGCTACGTCGGATGCGGCGTGACCACCGGCATCGGCGCGGTGATCAATACTGCCAAGGTGCAGGTCGGCGATACGGTGGTGGTGTTCGGCCTCGGCGGTATCGGGCTCAACGTGATCCAGGGGGCGCGACTGGCGGGCGCGCGAATGATCGTCGGTATCGATCTCAATCCGGCACGCAAGGCGATCGCAGAGAAGTTCGGGATGACTCACTTCGTCAATCCCGACGACGCCGGCGGCGACCTGGTCGCCTACCTGGTCGACCTGACCGGCGGCGGCGCGGATTTCTCGTTCGAATGCGTCGGCAACGTCAAGCTGATGCGCCAGGCGCTGGAGTGCTGTCATCGTGGATGGGGCACTTCGGTGATTATCGGCGTCGCCGGCTCGGGCCAGGAAATCTCGACGCGCCCGTTTCAGCTCGTCACCGGGCGCACCTGGAAGGGCACCGCGTTCGGCGGCGCGCATAGTCGGCGCGATGTGCCGAAGATCGTCGACTGGTACATGGAAGGGCGCATCAATATTGACGACCTGATCACGCACGTGATGCCGCTCGAGAAGATCAATCAGGCCTTCGAGCTGATGCATGCGGGCAAGTCGATCCGCAGCGTGGTGACCTTCTGAGAAGCGATCGGACCGGCTTGAATGGCCCTGACCGTTCGGCGATCATCCTCACGTGATCAGGGGCTCAAGCGTGGCGCTGGTAATCGCGCTCGGAATCGCGCTCGGCGGATGCTCGCATCAGGCCAAGACTCCCCAACAACAGTTCCTCGAAGCGCTCAAGCGCGGCAACTCGGCGCAAGCGAGCCAGATCTGGCTGCAGATGGGCCCCGAGGAGCGCGTCAAGTTCGAGCGCGGCCAGGGCCTGCAGCCCGCACAATCGCCCAAGCAGATGAAGCAGGAAGTGATGCGCCGCGCGATGGAAGAGTCAGCCGACGACGGGTCCGATGCGCAGTCCTCGACCACGCCGGCCACCGGCGGCAGCCTCGGCGATCTTCCGCGCTATCTCAACAGCCCGCAGGCGGGTGGCGGGGCGAGCCCTTGAATCGACGCCGGTCTGCTTGAGCGGGCTCGTCAACGGCCGGCCGCGGGCCGGAAGGGGCGAGGTCTCGACCGATGGATTTCGAATTCTCCGCGGATCACAAGCTGCTCCAATCGACACTGCGCGACTTTGCCGCGCGCGAACTGGCCCCCGCCTATCCGTCGCGCGACCGCGACGCCGATCTCCCGCGCGAGCTCGTTCGCCAGTTGGGCGCGCTGGGCCTGCTGGCGCCGATCGTCGCACCATCGTTCGGCGGCAACGGGCTTGATTATGTTGCGCTGGGAATCGCCCACGAAGAGATTGCGCGCGGCGATTTCAACGCCGCTTACGTGTTGCTGCTGTCGGGGCTGGTCGGCGCAATCGTCGCTCAGCATGGCGACGACCCGCAGCGCAGCGCGATTTTGCCGTCGATCTGCCGCGGCGAGGTCCTTGCGGCGCTCGCAGTAACCGAGCCCGGCGCCGGCTCCGACGCGGCGCACGTCAAGCTGAATGCGCGGCGCGAGGGCGACAGTTACGTGCTCGACGGCGAGAAAAGCTCGATCTCCTTCGCCTCGGCGGCCGACCGGGCGCTGGTGATGGCGCGCACCGGCCCCATCGACGCCGGCGCGCGCGGCGTGAGCGCGTTTTACGTCGATCTGAACGGCGCAGGGGTGAGCCGCACGCGCTTTCGCGACCTCGGCTCGCGTGCCGTCGGCCGCGGTTCACTGTTCTTCGATTCGGTGCGCGTGCCGGCCACGATGCGGATCGGCGCCGAGGGCGCAGGCTTCGTGCAGGTGATGCAGGGCTTCGACTTCAGCCGCGCGCTGATCGGCCTGATGTGTCTCGGCGCCGCGCAGCAGAGCCTCGAGGAGACCTGCCAATACGTGACCGGCCGTCAGGCCTTCGGCAGCGCGCTGGCGCACTTCGAGGGGGTCTCGTTTCCGCTCGCCGAGGCGGCAGTGCGACTGCGCGCCGCCCGTCTGCTTTGCTACGAAGCGCTCTGGCTTCGCGATCGCGGAGCGCCGCACGGCTGGCTCGCGGCGGGATGCAAGTGGTGGGCGCCGGAGTTGGCGGCCCAGGTGATTCATCAGTGCCTGCTGCTGCACGGCCATTTCGGCTACAGCCTCGACCTGCCGCATCAACAGCGCCTGCGCGACGTAATCGGCCTGGAAATCGGCGACGGCACCGCCCAGATCATGAAGTTGCTGGTGGCGCGGGAATTACTCGGCCCGGCCGCGCGCCCATACTAACTACAATAGTCAGTTCATGGCAGGCGTCGGCACACCGTTGGCGAGAACCTGCGAGGTTTCCTTTTCCACCGCGGTGCCGGCAAAAAAGTCAGGACGGTTCGCGGTCCAGAAGCTTACCGCGTTGTCGAACACGAACTGGCGCAGGTTAGCTCTCGAGATCAACCCCTTTTCAACCAGCTCATAAGCCTCTTCGGCGACCTCCAACATATCCGGCACGTCCCAATGGCCGATATCCGAGCCATAGAGCGCGTTAAAGCCAATGTCGAACGGGACCCCGTTGTGCCGGAAGGCCATGGCATTGAGCGGATCGTCGCCTTCGCAGCCGAAATAAAATTGCTTGACGAAGATATCCCGAATATCCTCCGGTCCGCGGATACCACTTGGCGCGAATTCGTCGCGCAAAAATGGATATTCGTCAGTAACCGGCAAAAATGAGTAATTGCCGGTGACCATGTCGGCGTCGCCCTCGCTCTGCCGCCGCCCATAGCGCCGCGTCAGGTCGGCCAGCAACTCGCGGTCGATGCGCTCGGGATTATAGCGCTCCACCGCGTCGCGATTGCGCTTGTGCCAGTGAGAAATCAGGTCGCAGTAAAGCGACACCGCCCACGGAATCCCGCCTTCCAAAAAGGCGAAGCGCAGGGTTGGAAAGCGCCGCGGCACGCCGCCCATAATCAAACCCTTGCAGATCGCCTCGGCGCTCGAAGCGAAGCTGCCGATATGGTTGTAAACGTAATTCGAAATCGATTGGCGGCTGCCCCAGGTGTAGCCGAGCGAATGAAAGGTCGGGTTGATGCCGAGCTCGACGCATCGGGCCCAGAACGGATCGTAGTCGTAGTCGCTGTCTAGTCCGAACACATCGAGCCAGTAGGCGTAGGCGCCGGCTTCGGGATGCTGGCGCGCCAGCGCCGGAATCGGACGCTTGACGTAGCTCGCGACCATCGCGGTCTTCATGCCGAGTTCGCGAACCGCGTAGTCGAGCTCCGCGATCGCTTCGCGCGGCGTATGCATCGGAATCACGGCCGCCGCGGTCAGTCGATCGCCGAGACCGCTGACCATGTCGGCGCGCATCCGGTTGAGCGCCCGGCAGGCAACCTGGCGCAGTTCATCGTCGGCAATGCCGATAGCAAAAAACCCGAGCGTGGTGTACAGGACTGAGTAATCGAGGCCCAGCTCCCCGAGCCGCTCGTAGAGGAGCTTCGGCAGCATCGCCGTCGCCCGGTCGATGGTGTTGCGCGCCGGGATACTCCACCACGGCAGGCGCGTGATCCGGTGATCGCGAGACTCCTCAGCGGAAATCTGGGTAAAGCGCTGATCGCGACTGCGGAAGCCGTCGCGGAAGCGTTGCGCGATCTTGGCGCCGGCCAGCGACTCGATATACTCAGATAAAATGGACTGGTTCTCGACGGTGTGGCCATCGGAGTCGATTATCGGATGGTCGAGGCGCGCCCGCACCTTCGCCGACTTCGAAAGACCGGGTTCCTTCATTACTCACTCCTGACTGTCAAGCTAGCGCCGGTGGTTTCCCGTTAGCTACTTGAGACCGTTGGCGAGCAGCTTGTTGACCTCGCTTGCGACCGCGGTGCCCTCGAAAAATCCGGGATTGGTGGAGCACCAGAATTTCACTGCGTTGACGAACACGAACTCGCGCAGCTCCTCACTGGTAATAAGCCCATCTTCGACCAGCTCATAAGCCTCTTCGGCCACCTCCGACATATCCGGCACGTCCCAGTGGCCGATGTCCGAACCGTAGAGCGCGTTGAGCCGCATGTTGAGCGGGGTGCCGGCGGGTCTGAAGGCCATCGCATTCAACGGATCATCGCCCTCGCATCCGAAGTAAAACTGGTTGACGAAGACGTCGCGAATCTCCTCCGGTGAGCGAATCCCGCTCAGCGCCCACTCGTCATTCAGGTTGCGGTCTTCGCCGATTTCCATCGCGTCTATCAGCGACCCCAGCACCCGGTCCGCCCGGCCCTCGGTGAAGCGTTCACCGTAGCGTCCGGCCAGCTCGAGAAAGCGCGCCTTGTCGACCAGCGCGGGATTGTAATTCTCGACCCCTTCGCGGTTGCGCTTGTGCCAATGCGAGATCAGATCGCAAAACAGGTTGCGCGCCCACGGCACGCCGCCCTCGAGGAAGGCGAAAGTCAGCTTGGGAAATCGCTTCGGCACGCCGCCCAGGAACAGCGAGCGGCATACGGCTTCGGCGCTGGCGGCAAAGTTGCCGAGATGATTATGCACGTAGTTGGTAATCGATTGGCGCGTGCCCCAGCCGTAACCCACCGAATGAAAGGTCGGCGAAATTCCCAGCTCCTGGCATTTGGCCCAGAACGGATCGTAGTCGTGCTCGCTGTCGAGACCGAAAGTGTCCATCCAATAAGCCCAGTGGCCGACGCCGCGGAACTTTTTCTCGGCCGCCGGAATCGGACGGCGCACGTAGCTCGCGACCATCGCGCTCTTCAGGCCGAGGTCCTTGACGCAATGTTCGAGCTCCGCAATCGCCTCCTGCGGCGTATGCATCGGGATAGTCGCGGCGGTGGTCAGACGGTCGCTGTAGTCGCGAAACATGTCGGCGCGCATGTCGTTGATCGCGCGACAGGCGGCGCGCCGTACTTCCTCGTCGGCCACCTCGATAGCCAGAAACGCCAGCGTCGGATAGACCACTGAGTAGTCAAGTCCCATCTCGTCGAGCCGCGCATACAGCAGCTTCGGCATCACCGCGGTCGCGAGGTCGAAGGTGTTGCGCGCCGGCAGGCCGCGCCAGGTCGGGCGCATCGCGCGCTGCTCGCGCCGCTCGTCCATGGTGAAAGACTTCCAGCGCGGATCCTGGAAAGTGCCGTGGAAGGCAGTCTTCCAGCCCTCGACGACACGATCGCCGCCGACCGCCTTCAGATAATCGAGCATCACCGGCATCAGTTCGAAGGTATGACCGTCGGAGTCGATAATCGGATGATTGAGGCGGGCCCGGACGCGGGCCGACTTGGATTGCCGCGGCGTTACCGATGCAGCCATGTTACTATCTCCTCTGCGATTTCATGTTTACTACCAGTCGTCCACTGACTATTGCCAGTTGACTAGGTATGAAACCGCGCGCGCCAGCGATCGACGGCTTTGCGGTTGATTACCGTCTGCGGAACCTCGCCATCCAGAATCGAGCGAATCGTCGCCACTGCCATTTCGAAGCCCGGGGCTTCGACATTCTGACAATGACCGATGATATGCGGTGTCATGATGAGCTTGCGGGGGTCGACCTCGAACAGCGGGCTGTCCCGCTCGAGCGGTTCGTTGCCGAAGACGTCGAGCGCGGCCCCGGCGATGATGCCCTCGTTCAGCGCCTGCGCCAGGTCCGCTTCGTTGACCACGCCGCCGCGCGCGGTGTTGACCAACACCGCATCGCGCCTCATCAGCCGCAACTCGCGCGTCGCGATCAGGTTGCGCGTCTCCGCAGTCAACACCACGTGCAGGCTGACGACGTCGGATGCCTTGAGCAGCTCTTCGAGGCTGAGCTTCTCGACGCCGAATTTCCGCGCGGCCTCCGCGTCGACGTACGGATCGTAGCCGACCAGGCGCATCCCCCAGCCGCCGAGGCGGTGCGCGGTCTCCTGCGCGACGCGACCCATCCCGACCAGCCCGACGGTGCGGCCCTTCATCATCAGGCCGCGGTTGCCGACCTGGTACCAGCCGCCCGCGCGCACTTCGGCCTCGTTGCGCTTGAGGCCTTTCATCAGCACGACGATCAGGCCGACGGTCGCTTCAGCCAGGCCGATAAAATTTTCGGGCGCGGGGCTGTTGCAGATCAGCACGCCCTGCCGGGTCGCCGCGTCCTGGTCCATCTTGTCGACGCCGATGACCGCGCACACCAGCGTCTGTAGATTAGGGCAGCTTTCGATAACCCGCGCTTCGATCTTGTCGCGCGGACAGACCAGCGCCGCGTCGGCGTCGCCAATCAGGTTGATCAGCTCCTCGCTGGTCGGATCGCCGCCGCTGTACCAGTTGAACGGGCCGACGGTCACGTCGAAGCCGGCTTCGATCAGCGTCTCGCGCGGGCGGCCGACCGAGGGTTCGCGGGTAAGGACCACTTTCTTGTAGCGCCTGTTCATTGGTCACCGCCGGCAGAGAAGCCAAGCTCTCCAACCTCTCGGGCCCCGGGCGTTAAGAGCCTTCCCTTTAAGGTTGCTATATCGCACAGCCGGCGGCTTGCAGTCAAAAACTTCGTGCCCGCGTAGGTACGGCCCGCGTCCCGAATCCGCATCGGGCGGGGCACTATCGAGAAGGAGATGGAGCTCGTGCGGAGCCGCTAACCTTTGCCGCCGCTGCGCCGGCGTTCGGCTCGCGGCCGCGACGTCGCCCGCGCCAGCGACTTTCCATCGTGCTCTTCGGCGGGGAGGGCCTTGCCGCGTTTTTCGAGCGAGGCCTTCAGCGCCGCCATCAGATCGATCACCTGGGCGTGGCGCGGCTCGCTCGGCGCCTCGGTAACCTCCTGACCATCGAGTTTCTGACGGGCGGCCTCCTGGACACGCTCGCGATAACTGTCGTGGTACTTTTCGGGCTCAAATTTCTTTGCCGTCAGGTCGTCGATCAGCCGCTTGGCGAGGGTCAGTTCGGCCGGCTTGACGCCTTCGTGCTGGCCATGATCGATATCGCTAGCCGAACGAACTTCGTCGGCATAGTAGACGGTATGGAGCATCAGCCCCTGCTGATACGGGCGGATTATCACCAGGTGCTCCTTGCCGCGCATCGTGAAGCGGCCGATCGCGACGCGCTCGGTCGCGGTCATCGCTTCGGTCAGCAGACGGTAGGCCTTGGCGGCGCCAGGTTCGCAGCCGAGGAAGTAGCCGGTTTCGAAGAAGATCGGATCGACGGCCGCCAGCGGCACGAACTCGGCAATCTCGATCGCGTGGTCGTTGCGCGCCTCGAGATTCTTCAACTCCTCGTCGGTGAAGACCACGTAGCGGCCCTTTTCCACCTCGTAGCCGCGCACCAGTTCGCTGCGCTCGATGATCGCGTCGTCAACCGGGCAATAGATGCGCTGCTGAATCCGGCTCTTGTCCTTGGCGTGCAGCAGATTGAAGCTGACCGACTTGGAAGAGGTGGCGGGAAACACTCCGACCGGGATCGAAACCAGGCCGAACGAGATGTTGCCGTTGGCGATTGGCCGTGATGCCATGGGGACCGCGCCTCCGCATCGGAATCGTAGCCTAGCGAGCGGCGCAAAACATCCCCCGTCGGTCGATGAGGCGCAGTTATCCCGGGGGCAAAAGTAAAGCGAAGATGGCGCTCGACACCTACCACGAGAAGCGGACTCCCGATCGCACCCCCGAGCCCTTCGGCGCTCCCAAGGCGAGCCGTCAAACCGACGGCGGGATGTACGTGATCCAGAAACATGCGGCGCGCCGGCTCCATTACGACTTCCGACTCGAGATGGAGGGGGTGTTGCGCTCGTGGGCAATACCCAAGGGACCGTCGCTCGATCCGGCGCAAAAACATCTGGCCGTGATGGTCGAGGATCATCCGCTCGACTACGGCGGCTTCGAGGGCGTCATCCCGGCCGGTAACTACGGCGCCGGCGCGGTGATCGTCTGGGATCGCGGCGTCTATCGCGCGCTGAGCC
>Ga0307373_10003797_pt1 | contig 25902 bp, 25 predicted proteins | sample OX2MG_FD_202534 | JGI IMG/M metagenome (GOLD analysis project Ga0307373, IMG submission 202534) | Soil microbial communities from Risofladan, Vaasa, Finland - OX-2 | ecosystem: Environmental > Terrestrial > Soil > Coastal area > Acid sulfate soil | place: Finland: Risofladan, Vaasa | collected...
CCGCCTCCTGCTCCCGCAGGATCGCGATGATCTGCTCTTCCGTGAACCGGCTCCCCCGCATGTCCATCTCCTTCCAGGAAACGGACTCTACTCAAAACTGGCGGAGATTCAGGGGCTCAGGTCAGACGACATGAAGGGGCTGTCGGGCACTTTCCTCCCGTGGGAAGTCAGGGGCGATTTTCCGATCTATCTCGCCGCTCCTGATTTTGCGGAATCGGATCGAGTCGCTATTGCGCACGCACTCGCCGCGCTCTCGTATCACAATTTCAACGTGAGGCGCCCAGTTATTGAGCACGGCGAACTTCCCTCTGCATCAGACGAGTCGACAGTACGCGCCACGTACCATAAGGATTCTGACCTGCTGAAGGCGTGCTCTCTCGTGTTTGCGATTCCGACTGGCCGCGATCCTGGCACGCTTGTCGAGATCGGGCTAGCGATCGAGTCGTCGATACCCGTTGTCACCTATGACCCTGCTCACGAATGCCCAAACACGATGGTGATCGGAGGGAGTTCCTGCTACTCAGGGAACCTCGACACGTGTCTCAACGCTGTATTCAGCATACTCAGTCGTCGCCGCAGGGCTGCTTCGCGATGACAGTACTGCTCCTCAGCTCGGGCGGGCTCGATTCCACAACGGTCGCGTATTGGCTTGTCGAGAAAAAAATCCGCGCAGAACCGGTCTTCTTTGACTATGGTCAGCATTGCGTCGAAAAGGAGTGGGACACACTTCGATCCGTTCTGCCCAAAACAGAGTTGATGGCGCCGCCAAGGCGCGTGGATATTTCTGATGTTTACCGCGATTCATCTTCGCGTCTTATCAACGAACCAGATTTATGGAATGAAGCAGTCGATGCAGAGGAGCTGTACATACCCTACCGCACGCTGCTCTTTTTCTCGGCGAGCGCTAGCATAGCGCAGGCCAGAGGCATTGCCGACGTCTATAGCGGCTTCATAAACAGCAACCACGCAAAAGAGCTTGATTGTACCGCAGGGTTCCTGAATAGACTTGATGCTCTTGCGCGGAATGTTGGCCCCGTCAGGTTTGAAATTCCTTTTCGCGAGCTAAGCAAAGCAGAGGTTGTCCATATCGCGAAACAGCTCGGCGTCCCGATTGGGAGAACCTACTCGTGCCAGCTGTTCAGCGATGTTCCTTGCGGCGCATGTCCGAATTGCGTTGAGCGCCTGACCGCGCTTCAGGCGGCCGGCATATGATCCCGCCGCCTGCATTGGGTCAGAGGGTACTTGGCGCACTCACGTCCGCCCGACTGGTAGCTGATCACGCGGAGAGGCTGGGGATTGGTACTATCTCCACCATCGACCGAGAACCGGAAAGCCATCTTGGAGCTGCTCTGGCAGACGCAGTCCTGCAGGCCGGCTTGAATTACCGGACGGTCGTCAAGGTGCGGGTAGACCGCATCAAATCCCTATTCCCCCAAACCGCTCGGCTTGCCGGAATACTCAACGTGATTAGGAAGGGACAGGTGTCTGACCTTCTGCTTTGGCGGCATTCGACGAAAATCGATCGCTTTATCGGGTTTGCGGAGTTTCTAAATCGGCACCAACTGGAAGACGTACGACGATTGAAGGACTGGCTCCAACACCGAAATTGTCGCGATCAACTATTGACCGTGGAGGGGATTGGGCCAAAAACGGCTGATTATCTCTGTTGCCTTGTGGGCCTTGATTGCATCGCGGTAGACCGACACATTAGAACATTCGCGAGCGCGGCGGGCGTCTCGGCAACCGACTACGAAGCGCTCAAAACAATCATTTCGTTCGCCGCCGATCTGCTAGGCATATCCCGCCGCGACTTCGACGCTTGGATATGGAGACAGTCATCCCGACGACAGCAGCAAGCCCCGGTGCTTGCCTCCGTGAATAGCATAGCAAATCGTAATTCTTAGAAATACATTCTAGCGATTGCGGACCCGTCTCCGGCTGTTCGCTACATACGCTTCTTTTGGCCCAGACCGTATTGAGTCCGCATACCGTCGGTCGTCCAGTAGTTCCAGAAAGCCGATTTCTGAACCGGCAGCTGGACGTAGCTTCCGACCGGCGGGCTCAAGGCGTACCTCCGTCTCCGCCGCGGCCCGTTCTACCTTCGCCCGCTCAACGCGATTCAAATCGTCGCGTGCACTCAAGGCGGCGACCAGTCGAGCAGCACGCTTATGACCAGCAACAAAATTTGAAAGCTCCGAAAAGTCCACAAAGCTAATCCGCCGACCGAGCGCCATTGCTTTTCGTCGCGCCTGGGCCAACGCAAGGTCTTCGATGTCTGCTACACCCGCAAATCCTGTTGGATTCAAGATGTAGACGTGCCCGCGCGTGACAATGAAATCAAATTCCTTATCGAGTTTGAATACCTGATCGGCCACCACCGTTACCGTATCGTCCACGAGTGTAATCAATCTACCTCTACTCTTTACCACCCCCTTGAATTGCGCTGCTCTTCTCACGCCGACGAGCTTTCGCTGTGCCCCATCGCGGAACACCGCCGAGTAATGAGAAATGTCCGCGGGTTCGCGTAACGCGGCAGGATTTGGGACCCATCCTTCTTCTTCGTATAGCGCGCGGATCGTCGCCATTTCGTCGGATGCCAAATCGGCACGCAGTGACTGTTTCCCGGGATATTCTTCCGACAGTTCATATTGCCGAACGGCGGCGTCCACCGTTTCTAATTCGTGCACTGTCTGCGTCAGCATCTCACGCAGAGCTTCTTGGACATTCCGCTGGGAAGGTACGATGAAAGTATTTGTTCCCTCCCGGTCGCTGACACTGACACAGAATTCCACGGACGCAATATCATCAAATCCGAATTCATCTCTCATCGCTTATTCCTTTTCGACGAAGACCGTGTCGCTAAGGCGAATTCCGTTAATCTGAGTGCCGGCAGCAATCGAATTTCTCTTCGACAGGACCACAACGCCGCGCGTGGGAGCGTCTTCGCGACGAGCTGTTGCGGCCTCGACCGTGAACACGCGATAACCAAACACCGCGAAAGCGACGTTCATGTAATGCAAGTTCATGTGCCAGAAGATGAAGACGATGAATAGAAACGCGGCGAACACGGCCGCTATGTCGCGCGTGCCCCCGAGGTCTACGCCGAATAGCGGGATCAACATGGCGAAAAGATATACGAGAAGGTGTTCGCTTTGGTCCTTGGCAGATTTTGCGATGAAAACTTGATGATCATTGTTTATGTGCGCTATCCGCCATCTCAAGAACAAAATCCCGTTCGGAACCGCAGCGAATAGCAAGCACCCGGTGATCCACCACCGGTCGGACACATCTCGCGTGCCGCGGATCGCCCAAAGGATGAACAACGGGGCCAGACTTCCGATCACCATAAGGAAGCGCGCCGCCGGTAGACTTCTTCCTGCTCTGACCCCCGCCCCTCCCACCATAGTTCATCCTATCAACAAGCCAATTGCCGGGCCAAAAACTCGGCATCGATTTTCCGAACCGCAGTTCGGAAATACGATGTTGATTCCGGGCGGGCTTCGGAGCCAAATGCGTGCAGCAGATTGCCCCGGAACCTACGCGGCGCGTTGGCAGGCGCCATTGTGTGTGCGAACTCCACGTCGGCCTCCCCCGCCGCAAACAATCTCTTGATCACGGCCGGTGCCGTGCAGGCGCTTCGTCGAACTCATGCACTAAGGCAGTGAACGACATAGTCGGCCAACGAGTCCCAAAGCGCTGTCAGGTGTTCCGGAGACGGAGCAAAGTTAGGCGAGTGTACGTACCGGTTCAGGGTGTCCATAGAGACCAGAGGTTCGAGTTGTGGAATTTTCTGGAACACGCCAAGATACTTGGCGTCAATTTTGCTCTTGTTATGAAGGTCTTCAGCAACTCGCAGCATGCGTTTTGCCAATGTGTCATTAGCCTTCACAGTCGCGAGCGAAACACGATCTATGTAATTTTCAATAGACAACTCCAGTAGCACCCTAAACAGCACAGAGATCGCATTCGGATGTTCGGTCAAATGCAGACGGAATTGTAATTCGTCCCAAATTGCGTGGTGCCTCTGAAGTCGGCCAGCCCATGCAATCGCGTAAGATGTATTAGGTATGAGCGTAGTGCGGCGTTCAGGCTTCGGCGCGGGCGCCGGTTTCGGCTTTCCACTAGGACCTGGTATGGGGGAAGCAGTCTTTGGTTTTGCCAGCGCATGTACCGCAGTGGGAAGAATTTTTTCTTCTTCAAGTCTATCCAGGTAGGCGCGCTTGCCATCCACATCCCATATATCGCCAAGCACTACACGTCCTTGTGCAAGATCATCCGCGATGCGACGCAACGCCGACAAAACAATTGGCTCCTGATGCGTAAACTCCAACTTGCCTTTGTTGACGCTAAATCCCGCTCGATTGCGAAACGCCTCTGCCGACAAAAGACGGTTCAAGGTTGAGCGCGGGATTTTGTGGTGCGCCGGTAGCATGCCTGCTGCCGACAACCTTTTTTCAATCTCATCGGCGACGTTAAATCCTCCTCCCTTTCCCGTTCGATTGATGAAGTTCGCCTTCATCCGATCGTCCCAGGTGCTCTGGCCTACGCCACTCTGAGTTCCGGTATGTCTTCGGAAAAGGATGTCGTCGATTCTCTCTCTGTCGGTTTCGACCTGGCATTGTAGCTTGTCAGGAAATTTGCCCTTCCATTTCACTTTCAGGTCTGTAAAGAACTCCTGTAATTCAATAGACGGCGCCTTCCGCGGGTTTTCGATTAGCTTCAGGCATGTGACCCGTCGGTTGCCATCCATGACAATAAAACGCGTTCCATTCGACCATGCCAATGGCGGTTCATAAATCTCGCCCCTTTCGACAATATCCTTGGCGAGATTGCGCATGTGCTGTTCACGGTTGTTGAACAGCCACGCGATTGCAGCAGTTTCATTTTCCAGCTCACCATGCCGGTCATTGGCATTGTTCACAACCAGCGAATCGATCTGCACATATCGGTACGCCATTTGCCCCCCGATCGTCGCCAGTTCGTTTCGTAGTAACGAAGTCAGATTAGAAAGGCAGCAGACGAATTGCAAACCGTCGCCAAATCCGAGGCGGCGGTTCTTGCTATGGACTCTGAGCAAAATCAGGGCCGCGGCATCATGATACGATACCGCTACCAACGCCTTATTTCGAGCGAGTCCTTTTTGACGGGAGTTTTAGTAGCTCTGCCGGCTCAACCTCAAGAACCTCCGCGAGCTTGCCGATGATTTTCAAGCTTGCGTGGAACACTCCCTTTTCTAGCTGGCTTAGATAGCTCCGGCTGACCTCAGCCTCATAGGCCAGGTCATCTTGGGATAGACCCTTCGCATTGCGCAGACGGCGCAGGTTCGTCGCAAAGACTTCCCGCAAGTCCATACGGGAAGCGAACCGATTTGGTTAATATTTACACCTCGATATATTGAACAAAATGACTGTTCGAAATATCATACAGACCATTTTCTTGGCCGATCACAGCACAGAATCATGGGCCGACCTCTCGTACCTTCCAAGCACAACACAAGCGGCTATGCCGGTGTGTCGTGGCACAAGGCCGCGCGCAAGTGGACCGCGATTATCCGCGTCCGAGGTACCCGGCATTACCTCGGGCTATTCGAGACGGCGGAGGCGGCTCACCGGGCGTATGCGCAAGCCGCCGAACGGCTCGGCGCCAGACGTGATCCGCCTGACCCGAAGGAGGTTCACGAGCGCCTGATCGAGTCGGTCAAACAGCTATACGCTCGGCACGGTCTGAAGGCACTCGTAACGGAGTTTCTAGAGAAGCGCGGACTATACGCACGCCTGCTTAAAGCCGGCCTCTATAAGCCGGCGCTCTTGAAGGAACTGGGAATAGCTGACGCATTTGCCACCTGGAAGATCGAAAACCGGACACATGGCGGAAAGCCTTGGCGAATACTCTCTTGGGATGAAGCGGTGAGCCAGGCGAAAAAGCTGAAAGCGCAACATGGCGACCTGCCCACCGTGGAATGGTGCCGCTGCAATGGCCACGGTCCATTGACATACGCCGTGCATGGGTCGGGACGTGTTTGGGAGGACTTGCGAAAGGCGATCGGCTGCAAACCCGGACGTAATTTTTGCTCCTCGCGAAATGAGATGCGTTGGCGCAGTCGCCCCGAAGCGTGCTTTTCGGATTTTCTCTATGCGCGCGGCATCGAGCACAAACGCGGCGAGCGATATCCACTAGGCTATCAAAAACGAACCGGCCGCAATTGGGGCCAATATGATCTGCATTTCCGATCGAAAGATGGAACCTGGATCAACGTGGAGATTTGGGGCGATCCATTGAACGCGCTTTCCGGCGGGCGATATAGGACGACACGCGCATTGAAGGAAGCGTGGCACCGGAACAAGAAACATTTCCTTGGCGTGGACTACAAGGATTGCCTGTCGGACGAACCACTCACCGAAATCCTGAAGCCCTATATCGGGATTATCGAACCATTCAAGTTCGACAAGCCGTATGACAAGCTCATTCAGACCTCGCATTGGTCCGACGCCTACGAATTGCTCGAAGAATGTCGGAAGTTTGCGGCGCAGATGCCAAATGGTGTCTTTCCGTCTGAAGATTGGCTGCGGAAACGCGGCAAATACGTTAATCGACGGGGGCCGGTCTATAACACCCTGGCGATCCGCGTGAACAATTGGATCGGCGGCATGCGCAAAGTCCGGGAATTGTTGGGCCATGGACACGCGAGCACCACGAAATGGACTCGGGAAAAAGCCATTACGGCATGGCGAGATTTTGAAGAACGACACGGTGTTTCGCCGTCGCAATGCCTGGGCCGGAAAAACAACGGTCTGTTTCCAAACTATGTGATACGAGAGGCCGCGCGGATATACGAAGCGGCGCGATCTTACGGCGTTTTGTTCGACGCGCGCGGTGGCCGCACCAAGAGAAAGGTGTTCTGGACGCGAGAGCGCGCCATCTCTGAATGGCATAGCTTTACTCGGGAACACGGCCGAACGCCCTCTCAATGCATGAGCGCCGTCATGCGATCGAAGCTGCCGCGCGACGTAACCGATCTGGCTACGCGAATATATGAGGCAGCGCGGCGGCTCGGTGTGCTCGCAACAGTCAGAGGGGCGGCGCCGAAAGTTCGCCGTGCCCTGCCGCGCGCTGAGATGCGGCGAGCCCCTGTGCCAATTCGGACGCAAGCCAATACACCATGAGGCCAAACCCGCTTGGGGTTCGCTATCTCAAACTCACCCGGCGCAATGGCCGCCCTGTATATCATTGGCTACCGCCGCACAGGCTCCGTCTGATCGGCCTCTTTCGACAAGTCACCCTCGGGTCTGATTTCGAGGAGGCCGTCGCCAAAGCAACAGACTTGAACAACAGGGTCGATGCCTATCGACATACGATCAATCCACCGAAGCCCGTGCTAGGCCCAATAAAGCCGATGACCGTTGGCGATCTCATTCGGCAATTCGAAGCGTCTCCCAGGTTTGCGCAATACGCCCCTCGAACTCAGCAAGAATACGGCTGGTTCTATCGGAACATGGAGACGCAGAGATACGACGGTAAAAGGATGTTCGGTGATGTGAAGGCGCGCAAGATCACGCGGCAATTTGCCTATAGCATCTACGAGCAATGCGTCCGGAAGCACGGCCTCGAGTCAGCAAAGAAAATGACGAGCGCGCTACGCGCCGCCTTCAAATACGGCACGCTCAAAATGCCGGGGCTCAATACCAACCCGATTAGCGGGCTTGGAATCCGAAACCTGCCGCCCAGGCGGCAACGATGGACGGACGGCCAACTGACGGCCTTCATCAAAAAGGCCGATGAAATGGGATTTCCATCGATCGGTCGATGCGCGCTGATGTGCATGGAATTGGTGCAGCGTCCAGGCGATATGCTGAGCCTGCGTTGGGGTGCGCTTCGGGAGCACGATGGCGTCTGGTACATCTATCAAAGCAAACGTGGCGTTGAGGTATGGGTCCCGCCGACCAGGCGACTGACGCGCGCCCTGAATGCCGCGCGGCGTGACGCAAAGAGGAAAGCCCGGACCAAGAATATTGCCGCCAATCTCATCTGCCCGACCATTACCGGCAAGCGGTGGAACAGACGCAATTTCACCTATGCGGCACGCCAGATAGCGAGAGCGGCGGGCATACCCGACGATCTCCAGCTCCGGGACCTACGGCGAACAGCCGCGACCGAGGGTGCCTCTGCCGGCGCCACGCCTTCCGAGCTGATGGCGGTCGGCGGCTGGCAGAGTCTTTCGACGATCCGCCCGTACCTAGTCCACACGTCGGAACAAGCCGCCGCATTTCAGGCCAAGCGAGAAGCTTACCGAGCACATCGTCGAATTCATTCTTCAGGTTGAGAATTAAGAAAGCTTCCTGACCACGAGCGGTGGCCCAAAATGGCCAGAAAACGAGGCATCAATTTCGGAACCGGCGTTCGGAAAAACGACGTTGATTCTTGGCGGGTTTCGGGGCCGAATCCGTGCACCGGGTTGTCACTATTCGGGGATCACCGATGGCAAGGTCAATGTGGGGCGTGCGACGGCGGAAGCGCCCGATCCTGCCCGGCTTTGCCGATCGGAAGCGGGCGGCATTCTTCGCCGCCGCGGTACGGCGCTATGCCTGGAACGATTATGAGCGTGTTGGGGTGAGAGAGCTGGGTGCCTACGCGGGCGTTTCGGCTGACACCTTCTATGATCGGTTCGGCAGCCAGCGGGCCTTCTGGTATGCGGTCGCAACCGCCCAGTTCCAAGGCGCGATCCGGGCGATGAACCGGGAATTCGACCCAACGACCTGGGCGGAGGCTCCCCCGCAGACGATCATTCGCCGGATCGCCGGGCATGTCGTCAACGGCCTGGCCGGCGATACCATCGGGATCACGCGGATGGCCGTGAGGCTGGCCATGACCGCCCCGCGAGCGGCTGAAGCATTCGAAGAGTATCGCTCGGCCTTGACCGACCGTGCCGTAACGCTGCTCGCGCCCAAGCTCAAGCTCAAGCTCGCCGATCAGGAGGAGGTCGTGCGCCAGGGGATGCGCGCGGTTCTCGCCGTGGCGGCCGATACATCATGGCGCCACAGCGGCCCTCTTCTCAGGCGTGAGCGTGAATCGATGATCAACGATCTGACCGATCAGATGTGCCGTTCTCTGGGAATTAGCAATACGAAGGCCGGACGTTCGACCAATGCCGTTGAAGAACGTGAAACAGAGCCGGCGATGATCGCGATCTTCAGGGAAGCGCTTCAGGAACGCGATTTGCCGATCTACCGAAGGAACCTCAAAGCCTTCGAAAAGGCCGTCAATGATTCGCGTAAGCCGAAAGTGACGCTATCCGGCCGGTTCATTGATCCCGAGGATGCTCGTACGGTTTCGTTGATATACGAACAGCCAAAACCGCGAGAACGACGCCTTCGAAAAATCAAACGGCGATTTCGGTTATTATGATCAATTCGATATCATGATCGATGCGATTTCATGATCATTGGGATGTTACGATCTTAGGCGGCTCTTACGATGATAAAGAGGCCGCGCAGTTCGTCGCATCATCGTTCCAACGATCGCGCTTTTTTATTGAAGAAAAATAAGAGGATCAAACATGAGCGATCATTCCGTTGTTTATCGCATATGGCGCATCACATTCTTCCCGGTCACGATCTTGGCGCTATTTATCGTGGTTGGAATGAAAGGCGTGATTTCGATTGCCTGCTTCGGGCTCATCGTGTTTGCGCTTCGCTATGTGCCGCTGGGCGGGTCCCGCCAGCTGCGGGAACAACGGTAGTACGAATTTCACGTAACCTATTGGTCTGTCTGCGTACTTGACGCATCGAGTCTAAATCCGGGACACTTATTGGCATGTGTCCGGACGGTCTGGTCACGCCGCACCGCGATATCTGGGGCCTGGGAATCCCGTTGCGGGACGCCCCGTACAATTTCGCGCCCGATGGCTTGCGGGAAGCATGGGATTCGCCGCCAATATTGATGGCGGTTTCATTTGTGGGCGAATTGGCCCTGGCGTTCGCCAAGAAAACGGACCATGAGCGTGATCCGAAATACCGGGAGATGGCGCTCCAAGTCCGAGAATCCAAGCGACGCGTAGACGCCCAGGTCGCTGCCGGGGTCGAAATGGCCGACCGGTTGCTCTCGGGCATTCGGGACGGACGATATGTCGCCTATGGATATAAGAAACCCCGCGACGTAAAGGATCGCCGGGTGAAAATCCCGACCGACGTATTCGTGCGGGAATACATTAACTGGAGACATTCATCAATTAAGGGCGCAGACCTCGAATTCGTGTCGGTTTTGATATTCGAGTCCGGATTGGAACCGGAAATCGATGCCGACTTGAAGAGCTCACACGCCGCGGAGCACCATTCTAAGCGCGGCCCGTCATCCTCGCGGAGAGCAATCGAAGAAGCCATTCGATCTCTTATCGCCGATGGATTTCTGCCCAACCACGATCTTCAAAAACAGAACGTCGAATTGGTCCGCCAACGCGTGCATGATTTGCATCCGGGTGAATTCCCGAAAGATCGCGGCTTGAGTGACGAAACCATCCGTAAAACTCTGACCCAGTCGATCCCGCGTCGAATTGATTAGTGTCGTTCAACGCAACTGCCTTGGACGCCTCTGATGAAAGAATTCGGATCGGCAATCTACGCGGCTGTCCGTTCAGGCAAGCTTGCCGAACCTTTCAACGCAGCAATGGTCAAGATCGCATGTCCCGGCTGGGCAGAACGCACCTATTATCGTTTTTTATCCAAACATGCCAAAGGCAATGGGAAAACTACGGAACTATTCATTCGCGTGGGGCCCGGCTTCTATAAACTCAAAAATTCAAACTGACTGACCGCCAATCAGGAATTTTCCCAAAACCACACCTGGTTTCTTTTGTTTGCTTTGAATGGCGTCGCCAGGCTGCCGAGGACCATCCTCGGTCACATGCTCGACGAACCCGCTTGGTTCACCCCGAGGGAAGCTGCTGCCTATCTCCGGATCAGCCGGCGCAATTTCGACCGGTTGAAAATCGCGCGGCACCTGCTCGGAATGCGGACGCCGCGGTTTCTCAAAGCCGATCTCGACGCCTACATGGCGAGCCGGCGTGTTGAGCCGGTGCTGCTCGCCCCCTTGCGGGCGGTTCCCCTCGCATACATGCCGCCGCGTTCGATCCGCTCAAAATCAGGCTCCGACTGGCGCGAACGCAAGCTGGCCGAACTTCAGCGGTCCAGCACCGCGACCGCATCGTCGAGATCGGACGGCGCCAAGTGAGCATAGCGTTCGGTCATGCGCATGGATTTGTGGCCGAGTAGCCGCTGGACCCGCTGGAGCGGAACGCCGAGTTGGACGAGACGTGAGGCGTAGTGGTGGCGCAGATCGTGGATGTTGAGGTCCTCGATCTGCGCCCGCCGGCAGGCAGCTTTGAACCCGATCTGGATATTGCCGAGCGGTCGCGGCGGGCGAACCTTGCCGCCTTTTTTCGTCTTCGGGACAAAGAGGAAGACGTGATCGCTGCCATTGGGGCGGTTCTTGTATAACCGACGCAACAACCTCGTCGTGCGTTTCGGCACGGCCTTGCCGGTCGCAGTCGCGTTCTTGGTCCGGTCGGCTTCTATGCGTATCCGGGCCCTGCCCTTTTCAAATATCACGTCGCGCCAAGTCAGGTTCAGGGCTTCGTCCTTGCGGCACCCGGTATCCATCAGGAAGATCACGATCGGCTGAAGATGCGACGAGCACTCCTCCAAGAGCCGCTTCTCCTCGTCGGCCGTGAGCCAGCGGACGCGGCCCGGCGGTTCCCGGAACATCTTCACCCGGAAGGGCGCGGTCGAGATGTTCCAATCGTTAGCGGCGCGGTTGATGATCGCGCGCATATAGGAGATTTCGCGATTGGCGGTCGAGGGCGAGAGCTCGTGCTTGGTGACGAGTTCGTCGCGGTATCGGGCGATGTCGGCGCTAGTGATGCTATCGAGCGGGGTCTCCGCACCGAAGCGGGCGCGCAGCTTGTCGAGGACGTAGATGTCCTTGGCACGCACCTTGTCTTTACCCCGTGGTGACAGGATGGTCTCAAAATAGCGGTCGATGGCTTCGCCGAAAGGAACGGTCGGGAGCTTGCCAGCGGCAATCCGATCCTGTATCTCCCGGCGCAGTCGTTCTTCGAGGGCCTTGGCCTGCACCTTTGACGGCGTTCCGGAGGTCCGGCGCACCGTCTGGCCGAGGCACTGGAATTCGATGAACCAGTTGGGTGAGTCCGCACGCTTGTATACGGTCACGGACCAGAGTCCTCCCAAAAGTCCTCACAGCGAGACCTATGGTGCCCTGGTCAGTGAAAAAAATCAATGTTATTCAATAGGTAAGCTGCCGTAGCTCAGTGGTAGAGCACTCCCTTGGTAAGGGAGAGGTCCTGAGTTCAATCCTCAGCGGCAGCACCAGCCTTACCCGAGAAAATCCGGTTGCTTTATTCTCGTCAGCTAACGGCCAGGAAGCCCGGACGGACGCGCGGTCATACGGCTCGGATTTGGCACAACGGCTTTTTTAGGTCTGCTCAGCAGCACGAGACAGCACATCCGATACAGCCGGTGACAACTTATCGAAGCGAAGAGCAATTTCGCGAGTGCGCTCGTTACGTCGCAACAGTCTTGCAGAAAATCGAAACAGGCCGCTGTGACCCCGGATGCTCAGGACACCCGACACCATCGTTCCGATCGCCAGTTGGGGATGGCAATCCGCAATGAGAGCGCCGCCTTGGGACCAGTTGAGAACCGGATGATCAGCACCGAGAAACGTCAGCGTGATCTGGTCGGGTCCGTGACGTTGGTGGAGACGCCGGTCGACGTTCGGCCAGCGTGCGGATGCCGGGACAGTGGGTGACGACAGGAGGGCCGTTGGCATGGTTTGCCTCGTTCATATCGGCTGGCTTCCTACCAGCCCCAGAAATGGGGCCGTCCGGTTGCTCATCAGCTTGGTGACGACAGGTTAACGAGTCGTTGCCGATGCACCGACTGATGGTGCCGGCCGCTTCGCGCGGAGCGAACTTTCCCGCCCGACGACTTCCCTCGCCTTTTCAGCAATTCACCAGGGATTGCGCCGAACCGATCGCCACCGATCGTGTAATAATATTGGGAGCGTTGGCGCTGCGAACCGGCACGGGGGATCATGCTCGTCGACTGGATATACGGCGTGCCGACCTGGGAGATGGCCTCGGTGGTCATCGCGCTCGTGGTTGGTCTCTCGCTCGTTGGTCTTGGTGTTTCGACCCGCCTGCTTCACCTCGAGCTCCGGCGGAAGCATAACGAGTTCACCGGTTTCAACTCGGCCCTGATCGGGGTCGTCTTCGCGGTGCTGCTCGCCTTCATCGCCGTCGAGGCCTGGGAATCGTTCGGCAAGGCCGGCGACACGGCGGCGATCGAAGCCTCTTTGGCCGGCGATCTGTTCCGCGATTCTTCCGCGATGCCGGAACCGATAAAGACGGAATTGGTCGGCGACGTTCGGGATTACGTCGACATCGTGCTCACCCAGGAATGGCCGGCCATGGCAAAAGGCGCGCCGGTCGGAGACGAAGGCTGGGCACCGCTCTTCAAGTTCCACCAAAGCCTGGGCAGCGTCGCAACGTCCAATCCCGTGCAAGTGGCGATGGTCTCGGAGACGCTGCGGCGCCTGAATGCGCTCTACGACGCGCGGCAGAATCGCATCCTGGCGGCGCAAGACCATATCGACCCGGCGGTCTGGTGGGTGGTGGTGCTCGGCGCGGCCATCGTCATCGGCCTCACGTATCTTTTCGGCATGGAAAGCTTCGCGATGCACTTGCTGATGACCGGCGCGGTCGCAGCGTCGCTGGCGCTGGTGATCGTCCTCATCGTCGCCTTCGATTATCCGTTCAGGGGCGAGGTGCAGGTCACGCCCGACGGCTTCCGGAACGTCCAGCACACTATGGAACTGGCGGGCGTTAAATTCGCTCACGACGCGGAAAGCGTCAGCTCTCCGGCACGGTGAGACGCTCGCAGCCGACGCTCAGTATCGCAGTGAAAGCGCCAGCGACCCGAATTGATGCGGGCCGCCGTGCTGTCCCTTGATCTCCTCGGTTTGGATAACCTGGGTGTAGGACAGCCGCACGCGCTCGAGTATGACGGCAAAGCCGACTTCCATCTCGCCGACAAAGGGCGCCCGTTTGGCGCTGGCGCTCGACTGGAAGGTGTTACCGTCGATCGTGATGTCGTGCGCCACGGCCTGGCCGTCCGCGCCGGCGAAAAAGTACCAGACCAGATTGCGCGTGGGCACGAACACGTCGCTGCCGCTCAGCCCGGGATTGACCCGCGCCACGCCGTAATCCGAATCGAGCCCTTGACCGAGCCGGACGACCGATCCGGCCAGACCGTAGACCCGTAGATTGCCGGCACCGCCCGCGACCTCGGGCAGAGCATCCATTTGCAATCCACCGCGCAGCAGCGGCACGCGCCAGATCTTCTCCGCCAGCAGTTCCGCGACCGGCTCGTCGTGAATCTGGTAGTTCCAGCCGCGGCTGGGGTTGTAGCCGACGAGGCTGTGGAAGCCGTTTTGCACCTGCTTGGCCAAGGCGTCCGGCCCGACGAGGCCCGCCTGTAGGCCGATAATGCTGCGCGAGGAATCGGTGTCGTGCAGCAGCGATCCGGTCACGGTCAGGACGCCGGCATACGGCCGGTCGGTCGGATCGGGCGGGACGAGCTGGACGTTCGACGGCGTGTACATCGACTGGGAAAGCTCAATCGAATAGCGGCTCCGCCCCGGACCCCAGAGCCAATTCTCGAAATTCGACAGCGAGGCCGGCAGCGTGTCGGTCGGCGACGTCCAATTGAGGCGCAGCCCGTTGACGTAATATTTGTCCTTCAGCCCCGAACCGGTGGCGACCGAGGAATTCTCGTCCTGCAAGGTCCAGATGCCGTCCGGATCCGCCGGCGGCTGGGCCATTGCCGGCACGGCCACCGCGACAATGGCCATGGACAGGAACGAAAGCAGGGGAACGGAAAGGAACGACCTTATATCTCGTCGCAATTCAATCCCCCCGGCGCGATCCAAGCGGCTTTTACATTACGGCATGCGCCGCGCGCCGTATAGCGGCCTGCGGCACACGTTCCCAGGGTTTGGCGAATTGCGGACGGCGCGCGTCGGATCGGGCACGGCACCGGCGCCTGATGGCGAACTCCGGAACGTGCCGTCACGGCGACAAGACGCTTGGCATTCCCGGCGCGCTATGACCATAGGGAGGGATAATCATAACGACGTAAATGGGGGAGGAAAAACGTGAACAGTCACACGGCAGTCAGCAAAGTACCGGCTGTCACCCTGGGGTTCTGGATTGTTTATGTCGCGGCGACGACGCTGGGCGAAACCGGCGGCGACGCCGTTACCATGACGCTCAACTGGGGCTATCTGGCCGGAACTGCATTCTTTCTTGCGCTCTTCATCGTGCTGGTCGTCGCGCAAATTCTCACCAAGAACCTCCGGCCCGTCGTTTATTGGGCGACCATCGTCGCCGCCACCACCTTCGGCACCGCGATGGCCGATTTCGCCGACCGCTCCCTCGGCATCGGCTATGCCGGCGGCTCGACGCTGCTCTTCGCGTGCCTCCTGACCGTGCTCGGCCTTTGGTACCGGTCGCAGGGCACAATCGCCGTCAATGCGATGAGCACGCCCAAGGTAGAAGTCTTCTACTGGATCGCCATCACCTTCTCGCAGACGCTCGGCACCGCGCTCGGCGACTGGGTTTCCGACGGATGGGACCTTGGCTCGGCGCGCGGCGCGCTGGTATTCGCCGCCGGGCTCGCCGTGATCGCCGGACTTTATTTCTGGACGACCACCTCGCGCGTGCTGCTGTTCTGGGCGGCTTTCATCCTTGCGCGACCGCTCGGCGCAACCGTCGGCGACTTTCTCGACCAGCCCGTCGATCAGGGCGGCCTGGCGATCAGCCGACCGCTCGCTTCGGCGGCCATCGCGGCGTTTATCGTGCTCTGCGTGCTGCTGATGCCGCGGCCGGTAGGAAAGCATCCTGAACGTTCAACATCGTGACGACGACGAGAGACCGAGCGCGCGTTCGGTCGAGCGAAGGATTTCGACCTCATTTCTACGACGACCCCGCCTGTGCGCAATATCGCCGGGCCGTCGAAAGCGAAATGGCCGGCTATATTGACACTCGACGATGACACCGATAACAGCTGTGACCGGCAACACTCAGGTTGAGGCGGCTCGATGAAGCCGAGAACCGGGTCGGCATGAATCCCAATCCAGCATCCGCCGGCGATCCAGCGGCGGTCATCGGCGACGCCCGCCTCGAAAGCATTTATCGCTATTGGCGCAGCAAGTGCGCCGGACGCCCAATGCCATCCCGGGGCGATATCGACCCCGTCGAGCTTTCCGCCGCTCTATGGCCCTATACGATGATTCTCGAGGTCGTGCGCGCGAACGGGTCAATCCGCTTCCGCTATCGTCGGGTCGGCGAGGTCTTCTGGCGCGCCACAGGCCGCGAGCCGACCGGCCAGTTCCTCGACGAATCGGTGCCCGACATTGCCGGCTACCGGCAATACATTGTCGACATCTACCGCGAAATGGTCGAGCGGCGGCAACCGCTCTATACGCAGAACTTCTTTTTCCTCAATGAGCAGCGCGAGCCGATGCAGGTCAAACGCGTCAGCCTGCCGTTGTCGAGCGATGGTGGGACCACGGTCGACATGATCCTAGCGGCCCACATCTTCGATCACGAGAGCGCCGAGCGCGACTGGGCGCTGTCGCAGGTCAATCAGATGAAGGAAGGCGACCGCATCTTCCTCCCCGCCTAGCACCGGAGTGGCTTGGGCCGGGTGATGCGCGATTCGGCATTGTCGAGCGATCGCCGACGCAGCAAAGATGCCGTCGCACCGGAGGAAACACCCATGGCCGATACGCCGACCTACGAGATCCATGCCATCCGCTATGCGCGGCACGACCGCCGCGCCGGCGACAATTTTCTCGGCGGCGATCCGCACGACGCGCCCATGCCGATCGACTATTTCGTCTGGGCGGTGGCCGGTGGCGGCAGAACCTTCATCGTCGATACCGGCTTCGGCGCCGAGCAGGCGCGCAAGCGCGGGCGCGAATTGCTGCGCTCGCCGGCCGCCGGGCTTGAAGGGCTCGGCATCGATCCTGCGAAGGTCGAGGACGTGATCATCACGCACATGCATTACGACCACGCCGGCAATCTCGACCTCTTTCCCAACGCGACGTTCCACATCCAGGATCGCGAGATGGCCTATGTCACCGGCCGCTGCATGTGCCACGCGACGATGCGCCACAGCTTTGAGGCGGACGACGTGACCGGTATGGTGCGGCGGCTGTTCGCCGGACGGCTGCGGTTCCACGACGGCGCCGAGGAGATCGCGCCCGGCCTGTGGCTGCATTTCATCGGCGGCCACACCATGGGATTGCAGTCGCTGCGCGTGATGACGCGGCGCGGCTGGGTCGTACTCGCGTCGGACGCGGCGCACCTCTATGCGCATCTCGACCAGAGCCGCTGCTTTCCCATCGTGTACAACGTCGCCGACATGCTCGAGGGTCATCGCACGCTGAAGCGCTTGGCGAGCTCGCCGCAGCACATCATTCCCGGCCACGATCCGCTGGTGATGAAGCGCTATCCGGCGTCGAGCCGCGCGCTCGAGGGCGTTGTCGTCCGGCTCGACGCCGACCCGATCGCTTAGCGCTTCGCCGTCGCGCGAACCGGCAGCCGATCGAGATAGCGGCCGACCGCCGTGTGGTCGGCGCCGTCGGGCAGATCGCGTGCGGCCGCGTCCCAGAGATCGGCGACGGCATCGGCCAGCGGCGCCGCGACACTCATGGCATGCGCGAGATCGTCGGCGGTACGCACGTCCTTGGCCATCAGCCGCAGCGGAAAGCCGGCGTTGAACGCCTCCGAGATGATGAACTGCTTGAGCTTGACCTCGGTCGTGTTGTTGCGGCCGCTCGACGCGTTGAGGATGTCCGTCATCAGCGCCGGATCGAGCCCGAATTGACGGCCGATCGCGATCGCCTCGACGGCGGCGACGAGGCCCGCGGCTGAGACGTAATTGTTGAGCGCTTTCATCGCGTGACCCGAGCCCAGCGCGCCGGTGCAGAAAATCGAACGGCCCATCGCCGACAGCACCGGCTGGATGTGATCGACCGTCGCGCTCGCGCCGCCGACCATGATCGCCAGCGAGCCGTCGACCGCCCGCCGGACGCCGCCCGAGACCGGTGCATCGGCAAATTCGAATCCCGCGCCAATCAGGTCCTCGCCCAGCGCCCGCGTGCCGACTGGATCGGACGAGCTCATGTCGACGATGACGCAGCCGGGCGGCAGATGCGCGCGCATCGCCCGCACCACGTCCCGCACGATCTTGCCGTTGGGCAGGACGGTGATGACCAGCGCGGCGTCCGATACGGCCGCCGTCAATGTCGCGGCGACTTTACCGCCGGCCGACGCGAAGCGCTGACGCGCCGCATCCGCGGCGTCGAAGCCGATGACGGCATAGCCGGCGCGGATCAGGCACGCGCCCATCGGCACGCCCATGTTGCCCAGTCCGACGACAGCAATCCGCGCTGGTGGAATCATGGCCGATTTCGCATTCATCGCTTGCCTCCCTCGCTTCCGGCACCGCCGAAATTAAGACGTCGCCGCTGGATTGTCGCCGATCACGGACGAAAGTTCGAATCGCGCATGAGTACATCCAACGAGCCGCGCCGCCGCAGGATTAATCTGTGCAACTTGTCAAATGCATCACTACAATGAATTGGACGGGGCACGGGTCGATGGAAATGATGCCGCAAACCAAACAGGCCCCCTTCCCCGATGCCACCAACAGACAGTCTGCCGCTCGCCGTCGCGGCTCCCGCCGGCGAGCGACGCGAAGCTTTACGCGATCGATCCCAGCTGACCGCCGCCTTGTGGCCCGGCCTGCTGCTGACCGGAACGATTGCCGCCGTCGCCTTCGCGCTGCGGCTGCTGCCCGGGTTCGGCAATTTGAGCCCAATGATCCTGTCGATCGCGATCGGCGTTGCGGTGCAAAACGTCGTCGGTACGCCGCGCGCCGCGGCGCCCGGCGTCGCCTTCTCGCTGCGGCGGATCCTGCGCGCCGCCATCGTGCTCCTGGGCTTGCAGCTCACCGTGGCGCAGCTCGTCGAGGTCGGCGTGCCCGGCCTGGCGCTGATCGCAGTGTGTATCGCAGCGAGCTTCACGTTCACCGTCTGGCTGGGCAAGCGCCTCGGCGTCGACCGGCGGCTGGCCGCGCTGATCGGCACCGGCACGGCGATTTGCGGCGCCTCGGCCGTCGTCGCGGCCAATACCGTGGTCGGCGGCAGCGACGAGGATTCGGCCTATGCGATCGCCAGCGTGACGCTGTTCGGCACGCTGGCCATGGTGCTCTATCCGCTGCTCGCACACCCGCTCGGGCTCGATGCGCGGCACTACGGATTGTGGGCGGGCGCTTCGATTCACGAGATCGCCCAGGTGGTGGCGGCGACGTTCCAGATCAGTCCCGACGCCGGTCATGTCGCCACCATCGTCAAGCTGTCGCGCGTCATGATGCTGGCGCCGATGGTGATCGCCATGGGTTTGGCCGGCCGCTATCGCCGGAGCGGCGCGCCCGGCGGCAAGATCGCGGCGGCGCCGATTCCGTGGTTCGTGTTCGGCTTTCTGGCGCTGATCGGCATCGGCAGCGTGGTGTCGATTCCGCCGGTGCCGATGCACTGGATCGTGCAGGCCACCGCGTTTCTGCTGTCGATGGCGCTCGCCGCGATGGGCTTGCACACCGACATCCGCAAGCTCTCCGCCGAGGGCGTCCGGCCGTTCGCCTTGTGCGCGGCGTCGAGCGCGTTCCTCGCCGGCTTCAGTCTGGTGCTGGTCCGACTCTTCCTGTGAGCCGGCGATGACGCTCGAGCAGCTGCGCATCTTCGTCGCGGTTGCCGAGCGCGAGCACATGACGCGCGCGGCCGAGATGCTCGGCCTCACGCAGTCCGGCGTCAGCGCCGCCATCGCGGCGCTCGAGGCACGCTACGCCACGCCGCTCTTCCATCGTGTTGGCCGTCGCGTCGAGTTGACTGCGTCCGGCAGGCTGTTTCTCGACGAGGCGAAAGCGGTGCTTGCCCGGGCCGAAGCAGCGGAGCGTGCCCTCGCCGAGCTCGGCGGCATGAAGCGCGGCCGCCTCGCCCTTCATTCGAGCCAGACGATCGCCAGCTACTGGCTGCCGGCGAAGCTGGTCGCGTTCCGGCGGAAATATCCGGGCATCGAGGTGTCGCTGTCGATCGGCAATACCGCGCAAGTCGCCGCGGCCGTGCGCAGCGGCACGGCCGATCTCGGCTTCGTCGAAGGCGCGGTCGACGATCCGGCGCTGGCGCAGGAAATCGTCGCCGGCGACCAGCTCGTCGTCGTCGTCGGACGCCCTCATCCCTGGTTCGGACGCAAGGCGATCGAGCCCACCGACCTCACCCAGACCGATTGGGTGCTGCGCGAACCGGGCTCCGGCACGCGCTCGGAATTCGCGCTGGCGCTGCGGCGGTTCGGCATCGAGCTGCCATCGTTGACCATCACCCTCGAGCTGCCATCGAACGAGGCGGTGCGGGCGGCGGTCGAAGCCGGCGCCGGCGCGACGGCGATTTCGGAGCTCCTGATCGAGCTGAGCCTGCGCGCCGGGACGCTGCACCGCGTGCCGTTCGCGTTGCCGCGCCGCTCGTTCTCGGCGGTAAGCCACCGCGAGCGCCACCGCAGCAAGGCGGCGGATGCACTCCTCGCCATGATCGCCGCGCCCGAAGCCAAGGGGCGCCCGGCAGCGTCGAAGGAACGGCCGAGGAAGAAGGCGCGCTGAACGGTCAGCCTCGCGACAGTCGCGCTGCGATCAATCGCGGCCGAGCCATTCGTGGAACGCCCACAGACCGATCATCAGCAGCCCGCCGATCACCGGCACTGACACGGCAACGGCGAGCGGCTCGTTCACCGCATAGCCGACCGTCGCGGCGCCTTGCGCGAGGTCGCCGACCAGGCCGGCGCCGTAATAAGTGATGGCGGCAATGGAAAGGAACTCGACGGTCTGTTGCAGGCGAAGCTGGAGCCGGGCGCGGCGATTCATCGACAGTAGCAAGTCGCGGTTCTGCGCCGCCAGCGTGACGTCGATGCGCGTGCGCAGCATGTCGCTGGCGCGCGCCGCGCGCTCGGATAGCGCCTCGAGGCGGCGCTCCATCGTCTCACAGGTCCGCATCGCCGGCGACAGGCGGCGCTCCATGAACTCACCGACCGTCTGCCGCCCCTCGATGCGGCGTTCGCGCAGCTCTTCGATGCGCTTCTGCACCAGCGCGTAATACGCGCGCGCGGCGCCGAAGCGATAGGGCGTGCGCGCGCCGAGCGTCGCCAGCTCGGCGGCGAGACCCGACAGCTGCTTGAGCAGCGCCTGCTCGTCCTCGAGCGCCTCGGCGCCGGTCGTGGCCTCGGCGATGCCGGCGAGGTTGCGCTCGATCGCCGTGACCGCCGGATTGATCTCGCGCGCCAGCGGCAGGCCGAGCAACGCCATCATCGTATAGGTCTCAATCTCGAGCAGCCGCTGCACCAGGCGACCGGCCTGGCGCGGCGACGACACGGCACCGCCGTGCACGATCATGCGCACGAAGTTCTCGCGATCGGGCCGAAAATCGGTCGCCAGCTCCGCCAAGCCGCCGGCGGCGACACCGCCGACGATGTTGCGGCCCTCGAACAGGTCGGCGACGACCGCCGGTGCCGGCGGCTCGCCGGCAATCAGCGCAAGCTGCACCGCGGCGATCACCTGGCCGGGCAGGCCGGCGATCCAATCATGCGGCAGCGCGAGCGCGCTCGCCGGCTCGAACGGTGCGGTGCCGCGCCAGGGCAGCACGAAGGTATAGGTGGCGAATTCGGCGTGGCGCTCCCACGTCAGGCGCAAGCCTTCGCATTCGAGCTGGACGTGCGACGCGCCGGCCGGTGGCGCCGGAACCTCCTGGGTCGCGCAGAGTCGCGTCAGGGCCGCGCGCTCCACCGCGCTGTCGCCGCCCGTGAGCGCCAGATGAACGACGCGCGCCGGCGCCGCGACGACGCCGTAGGGCCGGGCGTGCAGCTCCCGCGCCAGGGCGTCGAATTGCGCATGCAGCATGGGACCGCCGGCAAAGGCGGTCGCCGGCGTTTTGGCGGGCTCCTGGCTCATCGGCCCGCAGCATAGCAAATTAGCCGTGGTCGAGGGCCTGACGGATGGCGCGGGCGAGCTCGTCCTGGCGATACGGCTTCTGTAGCAGGGTGAAATCGGCAGCGCCGACGCCGCGGTGGGAAGCGGCGTAGCCCGAGGTCAACAGCACCTTGATGCCGCTCCTGACGCGGCGGACGCGGCGCGCGAGTTCGTCGCCGAGCATGCCGCGCGGCATCGAGTAATCGCTGAAGAGCAGATCGACCTTCGCCTCGTGCTCGACTACGTCGAGCGCCGCCGGCGCGTCCGCCGCCGTCAGCACGCTATAGCCGAGTGAACGCAAATTCTCCGCCACCATCTCGCGCAGGTCGGGGTCGTCCTCGACCACGAGAACGGTTTCGGCCCTGCCCTCCGCCGCGCGGGCGATGGGCTCGACGTGCTCGTTCGGCGCGTCGTAGGCGCGCGGCAAGTAGATGCGCACCGTCGTGCCGACACCCGACTCGGAACCGAGATCGATATGGCCGCCCGACTGTTTGACGAAGCCGTAGACCTGCGACAGGCCGAGGCCGCTGCCTTTCCCCACCTCCTTGGTGGTGTAGAACGGCTCGAACGCCCGTTCGATCACTTCCGGCGACATACCGGAGCCGGTGTCGCTCACCGTCACGCGCACGTAGCGGCCCGCGGCGACGTCGGCGCTCGACGCGGCATCGAGCATGACGGAGCCAGTCTCGATCGACACGCGACCGCCGCCCTCCGGCATGGCGTCGCGCGCGTTGACCACGAGATTGAGCAGCGCCGCCTGGAACTGCGCCGGATCGACGCGGCAGGGATCGACCGTCGGGCTAAGCAGGAACTGAAGCTGGACATGGTCGCCCGCAGCACCGCGCAACAGCTCGCCGAATTCCTTGATCACCCGGTTGAGATTGACCGTCTCCGGATGCAGCGATTGCCGCCGCGAGAAGGACAATAGCGACTGCGTCAAGCGTGCGCCGCGCTCCGCGCCGCGCGTCGCCGCCTGGATCAGCCGCTTGGCCGGTTCCGCGGCAACCTGGCGCTGAAGCTGCTCGAGGCTGCCGATGATCACGGTCAAAAGGTTGTTGAAATCGTGCGCGACGCCGCCGGTCAACTGGCCGATCGCCTCCATCTTCTGAGCCTGCCGGATCTGCTCCTCGAGCTCGGCCCGGCGCTCCGCCTCCTCGGCGGCTTGGCGGGCGCGGCGGAGCGCTATCATGGTGGCGGCGATGAGCGACAGCGTCACCGGGATGCCGTAGATCAGGTGGCTTCCCATCGTCCGCGCCCAGGCGCCGATGATCGCCGCGCGGTCGATGCTGGCAACGACATAGACCGGCAAGCTGTCGACCCTCTCGTAGGCAAACATGCGTTCGGTGCCGTTCACCGCGGAGCCGATGTCGTAAGTGCCGAAGATGGGCTCGCCGCGGATGGCCTGCATCAGCGGGCTGTCCGCGGCATAGACGACCGCCTGGCCGGCCGGCGGATCGCGCGCCAGAAGCACGCCATCGCTGCGCACCAGGCCGATGCGGGAGTCCTGCTGATCGGTGATCGTCATGTAGAAATTCGTGAAGTAGTTCGGATTCATGACGATCTCGATCAGTCCGCCGGGTGCGCCGCGATCGGGCTTGGCGCGGGCGACGATGAATTCGAATTCACCGGATTGCCCGCGCCGGGTCGGCGAGACCATGATGTCGTCCATACCGGGCCGTCGGACGCGCAGGTAGTGGCGCGGCATTACGACTTGGTCCTGCGCCAGAAATTGGGCATCGGCGGCCGCGACGCGACCGTCGGGTGCGATCAGCCGAATGACCGAAGCCTGGGGCAGGCTCGCCTTGATCTGCTTGAGAAACCGAACCAGCTCCGACGACTGGGCGATCTGACTCCACGTCATCGTCGCCGTGTGATCGGCGATGCGATCGACGGCGAAGGAGTCGGTCTGGAAGACGGTCTGCGCGTGTTGCGCGGCGATGTCCGCCAGCCGGCTGATGCGCTCGCGCGCGTCGCCAAGCGTCGTGTGGTAATTCAGCCAAGCGGCGCCGGCGAACAGCAGGATGGGCGTCAGAATCGCCGCCGCCAGCAGTACCTGCAGCGGCCGAATGGCGTTCCGGGCCGTCGATTCAGCACGTCCTGCCAATCGCAGCCTGCGTCGCAGGCGCCCGTTCTGGAGCTCCCGCTTGTCCACGCTGCGATCTTACATGGCGAGGAGCGAGCCGTCAGCCCGCGATGGTGTAAGAAAAATGGGCCGCGCTTTGCGGCGCGGCCCAAGTTCAGGGAGGAAAAGCCCGAAGGACTTGCGGTGGGACCGGAGTCCCGAACCGCATGGTCGTTATACGGCGCAAATTCTCAACAAATTATTAAAATGCCCGGCAATCGCCGGCCGTATGGTTAATCAGGCGCCGATCGCGTCGAAATACTCGCCGATCGAGCGCGTGAGCGCGCGCGCCACCGCGGTGCGATACGGCGGCTGGCGCAAATCGCGCTCCTCCGTCCGGTTCGACAAACAGCCGATCTCGACCAGGGCCGACGGAATGTCCGGCGCCTTGAGCACCGCGAAGCCGGCGGAGCGATGGCTGTTGGTCAGCATCGTGACGTGGCGGCCGAGCTCGTTGACCACGTCCTGCGCGAAGCGGATCGACAGATTGTTGGTTTGACGGCGCGCGAGATCGAACAAGATGCCGTTGACCTCCGGATCGTGCGACATCTTGATGCCGGCGACCAGATCGGCGCGATTCTCGCTGGCCGCAAGCAGCGCCGCCTGGCGGTCGGAGGCTTTCTCCGACAGCGTGTAGACCGAAGCGCCGCGCTCCGACCGGCTCGGCAGCGCGTCGGCATGGACCGAGAGGAACAGATCGGCGTTCGCCGCGCGCGCGCGCGCGACGCGTCCCGCCAGCGGAATGAACTCATCGTCGCGGCGGGTGACCTGGACGCGGAAGCGACGCGTCGCCTGGAGCTGCCGCGCCAATTCGAGCACGGTCGGCAGCGCGATGTTTTTCTCGTAGGTGCCGACGACGCCGATCGCGCCCGGATCGATGCCGCCGTGGCCGGCGTCGAGCATGACGAGTGGCAAGCCGCGGCGCGGCGCGGTGTCGGCGAGCGCGCGATGCACCTGGCCGAGGCTGGCGCCGGCGGCCAGCGCGGCGAGAATTTGGTTGAACCGGCGGCGATCGATCATGGTGTACGACAAGGCCGAATCCCCTCGCGTCACTGCGATTCCTATAGGGACGTTCAAGCACTTGGCGGTGAAAATTAGGTTAAAGCTTAGGAAATGTCCATATCCATCTGAATAGATGGAGAATTTTTAATTCCCATGCGGGATCTCAATGACCACGCGGCCGCGGACGCCGCCTTTGAGGATAATCGCCGCCAGTTCGGGCAGATCGACGAGCCGCGCGGTTTCAGTCATGGCGTCGAGCTTGTCGAGCGGCAGATCGCGCGCCAACCGCGCCCAGGCGGTCTGGCGCTGGGGCAGCGGACACATCACGGAATCGATGCCGATCAGGCGCACGCCGCGCAGCAGAAACGGGATGACCGTCGCCGGCAGATCGCTGCCGCCAGCGAGACCGCACGACGCGACGGCGGCGCGGTACTTGAGCTGGGTCAGCACCGTCGCCAGCGTCGTGCTGCCGACGCTGTCGATGGCGCCGGCCCAACGCTCGGTGTCGAGCGGCCGCGTCGGCCCCTTGGCGAGCTCGGCGCGGTCGATCAGCGTCGTCGCACCAAGTTGTCTGAGATAGTCGTGGGTCTGTCGCCTGCCCGTTGATGCCGCCACCGGGTAACCGAGCTT
>Ga0307373_10003798_pt1 | contig 25902 bp, 21 predicted proteins | sample OX2MG_FD_202534 | JGI IMG/M metagenome (GOLD analysis project Ga0307373, IMG submission 202534) | Soil microbial communities from Risofladan, Vaasa, Finland - OX-2 | ecosystem: Environmental > Terrestrial > Soil > Coastal area > Acid sulfate soil | place: Finland: Risofladan, Vaasa | collected...
CGTCGAGAATGGGAAGTTTAAACATGGCGGAGAGGGTGGGATTCGAACCCACGAGACCGGTTTTGCCGGTCTACCCGCTTTCGAGGCGGGCTCTTTCAACCGCTCAGACACCTCTCCGCGTTGTTCGACTATTGTAAACGGAACCGCCGACTTGCTCCATGCGAGCGACTGCGTTTCGTCGATGCAAACCCGGCGCGGAAACTTACTTTTGGGCGTGGGCGCTCGAGGAACTGGGAAACGCCTTCGCCATTTCGCGCAAGTGCTCGGTCTTGGCGTTCGATGCCGGTTCGCTGGAAATCGCGGTATGGGCCGAACGGGAGACCCAACCCACGGTCGGCTGGATGCTGGCGAGCGTCTGCTGTTGCTGCTGCGCCCACTCGGCGGCGGACATGCCGGCCGGCACCGGCCGGGCCTTGTAGCGGGTGACCATTTGGCCAACTCGCACGGCATACGAAACGATCTTCGCCGTGTCGCCTTGCAGTTGGGCGTCGCGCATCAATTCAACAGCCACATTGAGATTGTTCGGGTCCCGGGCCAGGACTTTATCTCCGTACTCATACGCCTTCGTATAGCTCTTGAGCGAAGAGTAGACGCCCACATAGAGTTCATCGGCCATCAGCGCCATATCTCCGGTGGGATGCGCCGCGGCGAAATGATTGAGCAGGGCCAGCTTCTGATGCGGGTTGGTGGCGGCCTGGATGGCCGTGAGATCCTGATCCTCCGGCGTTCCTGACTGCACCACGATCTGTCTACCCAGTTGCGCGGCGGCGGGCCACGCCATCCCGAGCAGCAAGGCGGCTCCCAAAACCAGTTTACGCATCATCCCTCTCTTCCCTCCTCTTTGCTTCGACGGACTCGGAGATTCGGCAAAAATGCGGCGGGCGCAAGCGATCGGCAGCCAGTATTTCGGGACCGGCGAGCGCGAGGAGCGAAACAACTCGTCGACCGGTTTCGAACACGCACCCCTAACGGCATCGGACACTCCAACCGCTACGTGGAGAGAATCTTAGTCCAACCGGGTCGCGGAGCCAAGGACAACCGCACGGAGGGGTTGACGGAATCCGGTTTCGGTTCGAGAATCGGTAGGTTTCAAGCGGAAAACGGAGGAGGAACCGTTATGCAGGCTGTTGCGTGGGAACAGATGGAATCCGACCAGGTCAACGACAAAATCACGCGCCAGATGACCAACGGCGCCAGCTCAACCATTGCGCGCCTCGTCATGAAGCGCGACGGCTTCGTGCCACGCCATTCCCATCCGAACGAGCAGATCACGACGGTCCTCGAGGGCCTCTTCAAACTCACATTCGACGATGGAGAAGCCGTGCTTCAACCCGGCCAGGTGATCGTCATCCCGCCGAACGTCCCGCATGCCGGCCGGGCTCTCGAAGACAGCATCGTGGTCGACTTTTTCTCGCCGCGGCGCGAGGACTGGATTCGCAAGGAAGATTCCTATTTCCGGGCCGGCGGGGCCGCTCCGCAGAAATAGACGCGGGACAGGCTCGGCGAGAAGCGGCGGCGTATTTTTTCCAAACGCCGCTTCGAGCGCGAACAGGGGAAGGATTCCGGAATATCCGTCCAGGCCGGCGCCCGATCCGCTTCTACGCTTCCGCGGCGACCGGCCGGCTCAGTCGTGCAGCAGAATTCGCAAATCCCTCAGGTTATTTCCCGTGGGACCGGTTTCGACCGCGTCTCCCAGCCGGGCGAAAAACGTGTAGGAATCGCTGCGCTTGAAGAAGTCGGCGGCATCGAGTCCGGCCGCGCGGGCCCGGCCGAGCGTTGTTCCGTCGGCCACGGCGCCCGCCGCGGGACTCGAACCGTCGATGCCGTCCGTGCCGGCGCTGAGCACGGCAATCGGCCGGCCGGCGATTTTTTCCGCCAGATAGAGAACGAGGGCCGAATTGCGCCCGCCGGTTCCATTCCCGGTGACCGGACAGAGCACCTCCCCGTCGGCGATCAGGGCCACGGACCTGTCGGGATTCGCCTGTTTGTGGCGCTCGAGCAGATCGAGCAGGACGTCGGCGGCGCGATCGATCGGCCAGTCGTCGGTCGAGTTGTCGCAGAAGGTCAGCAAGCCGCGCGATTCGGCGGCGTGGTGCGCCTGATGAAAAAGATCGTGGTGATCGAGCAGGACAGCAAACCGGGAATGGAAGAAAGCCGCATCGTCCGCCTTGGGCGTTTCCTTGAGAGTTCTTCCCGCGAATGCCGCCCGCAGCGGCACGGGCAGCCGATCGAGCAGGCTGTAACGTTCGACCACCCGGTAGGCATCGGCGACCGTCGATGGATCGGGCAGCGTCGGTCCGGAAGCCAGGGCCGATTCGCGCCCCGCGGGGACATCGGTTATCGCCAGCGTCAGCTTGGTCGATTCGGGCGCCGCCGCGGCCAGCCGCCCGCCCTTGACCGCCGAGACATGCTTGCGGACAACGTTGATTTCATCGATCGAGCCACCGCAGGTCACGAGCAGCTTGTGCAGCTCGCGCATATCCGCGAGTGAAACCGCGGGATCGAGCGGCAACTCGACCAGAGCCGAGCCGCCGCCGGAAAGCAGGAAGAAAACCAGCGTATTCCGGTCCGCATGGGAGAGGAGTTCGAAAATCGCCCGGGCCGCGCGGAAACCTTCTTCGTTCGGCAAGGGGTGGCCGCCGACGAACGTCCGGAAGCCTTCAACCGCCCGGACCGGCGTCGCGGGAACGACGAGGATTCCCTCCGCCGTGAAGTCCGGCGCGAGCACATCGGCCAATCCCTCGGCCATCGCGCCCGCGGCTTTGCCGAAGGCGACGACGCGAAGCGACGCGTAGTCGCTCAGCTCGATTTCCCAATCGCCCAAACGCAACCGGCCGGCTTCGCGTTGCAGCTTGACGCCCACGCTGCGGCGGGGATCGACGGCGGCAAGGGCCTCCTGGAAAATGGCTCGCGCGAGTGATTTGCCATTTTTCATCGCCAGCCCCTTGCCCGCGCGTTCAGACCTGGGTCAGGGCCGCGACGCCGGCTTCCGCCACGCTCACGTCCTCGTCCTGGTTGCCCGCGCTGACTCCGATTGCACCCACCACTTGGCCATCGACCACCAGGGGAATGCCGCCACGAATGGGCGTTTGCTGATCGGGACCGGCCGCGGCCAGCCCCAGCGCCACCCCCAGATCGGGCACGCCGTCCTTCACCGTCAGGCCGGTCGGCGCGCGGCGCAGCGCGGCCGCGCGCGCCTTCGTGAGGGCGATTTCGATCGATGCGGGCTTGGCGTTGTCCATCCGCGCAAAGGCCAGCAAAAGTCCCCCGTCGTCCACGACGGCGATGTTCATCGGGCAATGGATTTTGACGGCGTGCCGCTCGGCCGCCACCAGCACGGCCCGAGCGCCTTCCAGAGTCAACTGCGGGGTATTCCGGTTTACGAATGCCATACTTTCCTCCTTAAGTTTATCGGCGCAGGTTTTGCAGTATTTCGGGATTCAGGGCATTGGGCGGGAGCTTGCCGGAAAACAGTGCCAAGGCGTTTTCCGCCGCTATCGATGCCATGCGCGCGCGCGTTTCCACCGAGGCGCTGGCGATATGCGGCGTCAGGACGGCATTTTTGCGCCCGAGCAGACCCGGATGAATCTTCGGCTCGTTTTCGTAGACGTCGAGCCCGGCGCCGGCGATGACCTGCCCGTCCAGAGCGCGCACCAGGGCGTCTTCATCCACCACGGGGCCTCGCGAGGTATTGATGAGGAAGGCTGTGGGCTTCATCCGCGCCAGTTGCGCGGTGGAGATCAGGTGGCGCGTCGCCGGCACGAGCGGGACGTGCAGCGTGACAAAATCCGATTCCGCCAGGAGCCGGTCCAGGCGGGCGTATTCGACCCCCCATTCCCGCTCGGTTTCCGCGCCGGCCCGCTGCGCGTCGGTATACAGGATTTTCATGCCGAACCCCGCCGCGCGCCGGGCCACAGCGCGGCCAATGCGGCCGAATCCGACGATGCCGAGCGTCTTGCCCCAGACGTCCGATCCGCAAAGCTGGCCGAGATCCCAACCATCCCACGCGTTCGACTGTGTCATTTCGACGGCTTCCAGCAGCCGGCGAGCCACCGCGAAAATCAGGACCCAGGCGAAATCGGCGGTCGTTTCGTCGAGGACGCCGGGCGTGTTGGTGGCTAGAACCCCGTGGCGCGTGCAGGCCGCCACGTCGATGTGATCGAAGCCCACCGAAACCGTAGCCGCCAGTTTCAACCGCGGCGCGTGGGCGAGCAGGTCCTCGTCCACTTTCTCGCTGAGCAGACAGATCAGCCCTTCCTTGTCGGCCAGCCGCGCCAGCAGCTCGGCGCGCGAAATTCGCGGAGGGCCCGACCAATATTCCATTTCGAAAGGATCGTTCAGCAGCTGGCGGGTGGAATCGAAGAGGGGGTGCGTCGAAAGAATCTTGGGTTTGGCCATGAGCTCACCTCGCGCCCGGGTAGTATAGCTAGCGCGCGAACAGGCGGGCAAAACCGCCGGCGCCGGGCTCGACGCCCGCGCCGGATTGACTCCGCTTTTGCCTTCCCTCTATATTCAGGTTAGGGGTAAGGCACCAAGCCATGGATACGGCGATTCTCCGCGAACTCGAAGGGATCGTCGGCCGCGATAACCTCCTGTCGTCGGAAGACGAACTGCGGATGTACGAATACGACGGGTCGGTGGAAATCGGCCGGCCGGATTGCGTCGTTTTTCCCGGCGATAAACGAGAGGTGGTCGAGATCGCCCGGCTGTCGAGCCGGCGCGGCGTGCCCATTGTCGGCCGCGGAGCGGGAACCGGCCTGTCGGGAGGCGCGCTGGCGCGCGAAGGCGGCGTGCAGGTCGTTTTTTCGCGCATGAACCGGATTCTCTCGATCGACGCCGAGAGCCAGCTGGCCGTGGTCGAGCCGGGCGTCGTCAATCTGGAGCTTTCGCGAGCGGTCGCGGGCTTGGGCCTCCATTTCGCCCCCGACCCGTCGAGCCAGAAGTCCAGCACGATCGGGGGAAACGTTTCCGAGAATGCGGGCGGCCCGCACACGCTGGCCTACGGCGTCACGACCAATCATGTCCTCGGCATGGAGATCGTTCTGCCGAGCGGCGAATCTGTGCGAATCGGCGGCGGCGCCGTCGATCCAACCGGCTACGACCTGCCGGGACTCCTGGTTGGCTCGGAGGGCACCCTCGCGCTCATTGTGGAAATTACGGTGCGGCTGACGCCGCTCCCGGAAACAATCAAGACGCTCCTGGCCGTTTTCGAGACGACCGACGACGCGACCGAGACGGTGGCGGCTCTGACCGCCGGCGGCATCACCCCGGCCGCCTGCGAGATGCTCGACGGCTGGACGATACGCGTCGTCGAATCCTGGATTCATGTGGGATTGCCGACCGATGCCGCGGCCCTGCTGCTGATCGACATCGACGGCCTGATCGAATCGGCCGAAGGCCAGGCCGCGGCAGTCGCCGAGATCGCCCGCCGGAACCATGCGCGCGAGGTTCGCGTGGCGCGAGACGCCGCCGAGCGCGAGGGGCTTTGGAAGGCGCGAAAAAACGCCTTTGGAGCGGTCGGCCGCATTGCGCCCGATTGCTACGTCCAGGACGGCGTGATCCCGCGAACCCGGCTGCCCGATACCCTGCGGCGAATCGCCGAGATCGGCCGCCGTCATGGCTTCGAAATCGGCAATATTTTCCACGCGGGCGACGGCAATCTCCATCCGCTGATCTGTTTCGACGGCCGTGATCCCGCGCAGCGCGAGCATGCCCTGGCGGCGTCGAATGAGATCATCGCCCTCTGCGTCGAGTTTGGAGGATCGATCACCGGCGAACACGGCGTCGGCATGGAGAAGGACCGCCTGATGCCTCTGCTGTTCAGCCCGGCCGATCTCGACGTGATGAAGCGCGTCCGCTCCTCTTTCAATCCCGCCGGGCTGCTCAATCCGGGGAAAATTTTCCCCGGCGGCAAGAGCTGCGGCGAAATCCGCGTTCCCGCCCTGGCTCCAAGCCCTCAGGCGGGAACCGCTCCGTCCACCGGCGGCAGGCAGGCCGGGATACCCTCCGATATATCCCCCGGTATATCCTCCGGTACAACCCCCGGTACAACCCAATGACCGGGCCCGGAAATCAATTTCATTCGCTCGCCAAAATCGTTGGCGAAACCAACACCAGCGCCGAGCCGCAAGCGCTCGCGGCATTTGCCATCGACGGTCACCTGCCGTCAGTCGTCGTCCGGCCCTCGAACGCGGAGGAAATCGCGGAAATCCTGCGATTTTGCGGGGCCGAGAAACTCGCGGCGATTCCGGCCGGGGGCGCGACGAAACTGCGGATGGGCGCGGCGCCGGTGCGCTACGACGTTGCCCTGGTCACGACGCGCCTTGAAAGAATCACCGCCTACGATCCCGGCGACCTCACGGTGAGCGTCGAAGCCGGCGCGCGTCTGGGCGAAATCACGCATCTTCTCTCCGAGCATCGGCAATTGCTCCCGCTCGCCGTGCCGTTCCTCGGGCAGGCCACGGTCGGGGGCACGGTGGCAAGCGGAATCGATTCCCCGCTCCGCCAGCTTTACGGCACGGTCCGGGATTTCCTGCTGGGTATCGAATTCGTCACCGGCGACGGGATCCACGCGAAAAGCGGCGCCCGCGTGGTGAAGAATGTCGCCGGCTACGACCTGCACAAACTCTTCATCGGCTCGCTGGGAACGCTGGTCGTAATCACCCGGTTGAATTTCAAGACGTTTCCCGTGCCCGAGGCCAGCGGCGCTTTCCTCGCGACGTTCGCAAGCGAATCGGGCGTTCTCGAACTGCTGCGGAAAATCAGGAAGTCTCCGCTCCGGGGTTCGGCTTTGGAGGTTTTTAGTCCAACCCTGTCAGCCCTTTTCGCCCGCCGGATGGCGCAGACCGCTCCGGACCGGACGCTGCCCAGTCCCTGGCTGTCCGGGTCCGCGTGGGCCCTCGCCGCTCATTTTGGCGGGAACGATCGGGTGATGCACCGCTACAAAAGCGAACTGGAAAGCATGGCCGGCGCGGCGGGGGCGAACGGATCGACCCTCCTCCCCGAGGATGCTCGCGCCGCCCTCTGGGACCACACACGCGAAATGGTTCCGCTGCTCCTTGACGAATCCCCCGCCGCTATGATCGTGCGCGTCAGCGCGCTTCCCAACCGGCTCGGCGATGTTTTCGCCGCCGCGCAGCAATCCGGGGACCGGCACGAATTGCCCGTAGCCATCCTCGCCCGGGCAGCGGGCGTTGCCTACATCGCATTCCTGCCCAACCAATCGAACGGGGAGATCGGCGGGCGTCTCGCGCAGGCCGCCCGGGAACTTGCCGACGCCGCGGCCGAGGCGCAAGGGTTCAGTTTCGTCGCATGGTGCCCGCCGGAACTCAAAGGCCGCCTGTCCCTATGGGGCAAGGAAAGGACCGATCTGCCCCTCATGCGCAACGTAAAACAGGCTTTCGATCCCGGAAATACCTTGAGCCCAGGCCGTTTCATGGGAGGTATCTGACCGTCGTGGCCACCCAAGACCCCAAACCGAGCGGATTCACCGGACCCGAAAGGGCGGATTACCGGGATTACGCTCGCTGCGTACATTGCGGCCTTTGCCTGAATCATTGCCCCACCTATCGTCTGTGGGGCCGCGAGGCGGATTCACCCCGGGGCCGTATCCGGCAGATGTTCCTTGTCGATCGCGGCGAAGCGGCACTCGATGAGACCTTCGTTACCCATATCGACCGCTGCCTGGACTGCCGGGCCTGTGAAACGGCATGCCCCTCCGGCGTCGAATATGGGAAGCTCGTCGAGCTGGCCCGCGGTCAAATTCAGGAAAACTATCGCCGGCCGGCGCGCGCGCGGCTGCTGCGCAACCTGTTCTACCGGCACGTGCTCCCCTATCGCGGCCGGCTGACCCTGCTCGCCCGCCTGATCGGTTTGTTGCAGCGAACCGGGATCGAGCAGCTGGCGGCCAAAACAGGGCTCTTGCGCGCCTTCGGCCTCGAGGCCCGCGTCCAGCTCATGCCGCCCATCGACCGCCGGTTCTTTTCCACCCTCTCCACCAGGGTATTTCCCGCCACGGGTCCGCGGCGCGCTCGCGTCGCATTTTTCGCCGGCTGCATCTCGCGGATGACCTTCACCGAATTGAATGAAGCGACGATCCGCGTCCTGCAGGCCAACGGCTGCGAAGTCGTCGTTCCCGCCGACCAGTGGTGCTGCGGCGCGCTCGCCGTGCACGCGGGATACCGCGACGTGGCGCGGGATCTGGCCCGCCGGAATCTGGACATCTTTCTGGGAAAAGATTACGACGCGATCATCACCAACACGGCCGGCTGCGGATCGACGCTCAAGGAATACGCGATGCTCTTCCCCGCCGGGGATAAGGACCACGAGCGCGCCGAGGCATTTGACCGGAGCGTCCGCGACGTCACCGAGTTCCTGGACAAACTGGGTCTGGTGGCGCCCCTTCGGCCACTCGGGCTGCGCGCCACCTACCAGGATTCCTGCCATCTGCTCCACGGGCAAAAAATCCGCGAGGCGCCCAGGCGCCTGATTGCCGCCGTGCCCGGCGTCGAACTGATCGAAATGAAGCTGCCGGATCAGTGCTGCGGGTCGGCCGGCGTGTATAACGTGACCGAGACAAAGACCGCCTTGGACCTGCTCGGCAAGAAAATGGAAGATGCCCGCGCAACAGGCGCCGACACGATCGTGACGGCCAACCCCGGCTGCATCCTCCAACTCCGCGCGGGAACAAAAATCGCATCCACCGGGCAAACGGTATTGCACGTTGTTGAGTTGCTGGATCGTTCGATCAGGCGGGAACCAGCCGGCAGCTGACGGACAAACGGGAACCTTCATGCGCCGGGAACGCTTACAGGCTTAGAAGCGACTTCACCCAGGTCGCGGTTGCCCCCAGGCCAAACAGCGTGAACGCCACGCCCGCAATTCGCAGCCCCCAGGTCAGCGCCACGATCATCTCCTGCGGAACCAGCGGATGGTCCACCCATTCGCCGAACGTGCGCGACACCCATTCGCTGCCATAAGCCAGAATGACATATCCGGCCGAGATGCCCAGCGCCGCCGGAACAATCAGCCAATACAGCTTTCCCTCAGCCGGAACGCCTTGGACCATCAGCAGGGTCTGCGCCAGGCTTGCGGTCCCTCCCATTAGCACCAGCCCGGCCGCAAGACAACCGACGCCAACGACCCGCACCTGGAACAGCGCCTGCTTGACCGACCGTGGCAACAGGCTTGGCAAGTTTCCCGCCGCCGCAAACGCTTCGCAGGCGGCGGCAAACCGCCCCGGCTTGAGCAGCATCAGCCCGCCGGTGAAGGCGAGTAGCACGGCCAGGAGAAGAAAGCCGAATATCATCAGGAACGAATCCATGTGCGGCAACCCCGTACCGGATGCAGGATCCAGTGTAGAGGGTTACAAAGGGGTAATACCTTTACTGTATACAGATGAAGCGTATGAGTAAATCCCTGTGACACGGCATTCTTCCCTTCCCCCGGCGACCCTCATTTCTCCCCAATCAAGTACCGGCATCCCTGCGGTCCCATCCGGGCCGCATGCACCTCTCCGGCAGAGACATCCACGCGCTCGCCGGTTTTGTAGGTAACGCTTTGCCCCTTCACGGTCAGGGTCATTTCCCCGTCGAGGATGACGTGGGCAGTTTCGGTCGGGTGGGTGTGGTCGGGGTAGCTGGCGTGGGGCGCATCTTCCCAAACGTAGGTTTCTTTGAAGCCTTCCCGCTGAAGTTGCGCTTCCAGCGCTGCGATGTCCACATGACCTCCAAACCGTAGTGGTGCAGGCGGACGCCGCCGCGGGGTTACTTTCGCGACGTATCCGCCGAAGGGACCTTCCCCTCGGAAGCAAGACTCGCTTGGGGACGTCTTGGGCGGGGAGATTTGACGTCCCCAAGCGAGTGCTTCCCCGTGGGAGGGGTATTCACCGCGAGGAACTTATGGAAAATCAGGACCCGGACCCGATCCGCGGCGCGCATGGCGGTAGGCGCGATATACCTTCCCGGACCGGATCGTGTAACCGGACGGCACCTCGAACAGGGATGGGGCAGGCTCGCCCAGATCGATGTTCTTAAGCTCGTACGTGGTGGTGCCGAATCGCGGATCGGTGCGCATCAAAAGGATCGTTGTCTCCAGTTCGGGCGAGTACCAGCGCTTGCTGGTGATGACGATCGGCTTCTCGTTGCCAATCGCTCCGGCGGGAAGGGTGCGAATCGTCTCGGTTCCTTCCACCGACACGCCGTCCATCTTTTTTCTGCCGAGCGATTCCGTCTTCGTGTCGCTCCGGAACTCGCCGAAAGCCTTCGACCCTCCCCGTCTGCCTCGTACCCAATTCAATTTCGGCGGCGGGGTCATCTCGATCGCCATTTTCCTGCTCCCGTCGAGCGTATAGACCTTGCCGGAGACGGGATTGTCGATGATAACCAGATGCGGGGCTTTGCCCGCCGAGGCCCAGGGCCCGATATTTCCGAGCGTTATCTCCCGCCGGGTGCGGCCCTGGCTGTCACGGGCGATCATGCCGGTCGAGGTGCGGACGATGCGGTTGCCATCGGCGAGCGGCTGGACAGTATCGCGCACCACCTCCGCCGAGAACGGCTGTCCCTTCACCACGCCGGAGCTGACATCGGCCAGCGGCCCGACAAAGGAAAAAACGCCGCCCATGGGGCCCGGCGGGGGAGCCAGATGGAAAATCATCACCGGCGGCTTCTCGCCCGGGGGGCGGGGCACTTGTACCTGCACTGGCGGGGGGAACTGGGCCTGGGCGCCACTCGCCATCGTCGCTGTCAGCGCAGCCGCGGCCAGCCATATCCATGCTCTCGGCTTCATCTCTTCGCCTTCTCCCCTACCGCACAATCCGCACGGCGTGCGGCCATCCGTCTTCTCCGACGAGCAGATCAGCCTGAACCATTCCTTCGCCACCGGTCTCATCGATCGGGTAGCCGAGCTCGGCCAAGGCCGATCGCGGCACCTGCACCCGCACGATCACGCCCGTATCTCCACGAGCGATTCCACCCGCGAACGGCACGGGAACAAATCCCGAGACCAGACTCGTATTCGGCTGCGCGGGAAGATTCGCAGGCATGGCCGCTGTTTGCCCCGCAGGCGCCTTCTGTTCAGCAATCGCTTCCGTCGCCGAACCGGTCGCCGCACTGGCGGCGGCCGAAGAGGGACGGCGGCCCGGCGAACGGGCCAACCACACAAAGACCAACAGAGACGCCAGGACACCCGCGCCGGCCAAGCCAAGCCCCAGAAGCCACTTTGGCTTCGGGCGAGGCCGGCTTTGACGGGGCGCGGAATTCGCAGCGCGGAAGGCAGCCATCAATCCGGACTCGACACCCTCGGGCGCCTCGAGCCCGCGGCTCTCGACCGAGGCTTCCCGCAAAACCCCCGCCAGCCGCTGGGCTTCCGCCAGAAGGCAGCCGCACGCCGGGCAGCTTTCAGCATGCGCTCGCCCGATGGCGGCCTCTACTTCGCCCAACTGGCGAGCCCGCGCCAGATCATGAACGATTTCCGCGAATTCTCCGCACTTCATCGTTGTTTCACCCGGCGTCAGCGACCCGCGGGACCCGAACCCGAACGGCCGGTTTGGGAGCGAGGGCAGCGGTCAGCTTCTCCGCCAGCATTCCCCGCGCACGATTCAGCCGCGAACGCACCGTTCCCACGGGACAATTCAAGATAAGAGCCGCCTGCTCGTATGCCAATTCTTCCAGATCGCAAAGCGTGACCACCTCGCGGTATCGCTCCGGCAAACTGAGCACGGCTTTCCGGACCTGCGCGTTCATTTCCGCCCGCGCCAGGTGGTCGGCCGCGTCGAGCGTCCGGCGACCGAAAACGTTGTCAGTCTCGGTCGAAAGCCCCTCCGGCCATTCTTCCGGCATGGCGACCAGCCGCCGATCGGCTTCCAGCAACCGGCGCACCCGGTTCCTGGCGATGCCGAAGAGAAATGCTCCCAGCGGCCCGCGCTCGGCGTCGAATTTTACCGGTCCGCGAATCAAGCCCATGAACACTTCCTGAACAACCTCCTCGGCCGCTTCCGGCCGCCCGGTCATATGCAATGCATACCGGTACAGCGAACCCTGGTGGCGCCGATAAAGGGCCCGGAAGGCCTCCTCATCCCCCACCGCGACCCGCTCGAGCAGAAGCTCATCCCGGACCTCGGCCGCGTCTCTCATCTATATGGTTTTGACGCTTCCGGCTGCCCTCCAGTAACACTTGCCTTTGAAGGAGGCGGAAAGTTCCATTTATTTTCCGGAGCCGGCCGGCCCCGCTGCCTCCGTTTCCCCCAGGCGCCCGAATTTCCCGGCTTGACCCGACTGGAACTGGTGACCTAGCGTATTAACCGTTCGTATCGCACTGGCAGGCGCGCCGGGAGGAAAGCAATGGACGAAGTGAATCGCAAAATCCTCGAAGAAAAAGCCGTTTCCCCACCCGAAACCTTCCGCAGCAAGGCCCGCATCAGTTCGATGGCGGAATATGAACGGCTCTATCAACAGGCGCTCGAAGACCCGCAAGGCTACTGGGCGGAACAGGCGCAGATGCTCGACTGGTTCGAGCCGCCGCAAAAGACCCTCGAATGGGACCCGCCGCATGTGAAATGGTTTGTGGGGGGCAAGCTGAACGTCTCCTACAACTGCATAGACCGCCATTTGGCCAAACACGGCGACAAGACCGCCATCCTGTGGGAATCGGAAGACGGAGAAACCGTCCGGATCAGCTACCGCGAACTCCACGCCCGCGTTTGCCGCTTCGCCAATGCCCTGCGCGCGCTCGGCGTCGGGCCGGGCGATCCGGTGGCTGTGTACCTGCCGATGATTCCCGACCTGGCCGTTGTCCTGCTCGCCTGCGCCAGGATTGGAGCGGTGCACTCGGTAGTCTTTGGCGGATTCAGCTCGGTCGCGCTCGCCGATCGCATTCGCGACTGCGACGCCAAAATCCTCGTCACTGCCGACGGCGGCCGTCGCCGGGGCCGCACCGTTCCGCTCAAGGCCACGTCGGACCAAGCGCTTGAAAGCTGCCCTTCCATCCGGGCGGCTGTCGTCATTCGCCGCACGGGCGAACCGGTCAATTGGAAAGACGGGCGAGATCTCTGGTTTCACGAGCTTACGGCAAAGGCTTCGCCGGATTGTCCCGCCCTTCCCTTCGACGCGGAACAGCCGCTTTTCATCCTCTACACCAGCGGCACGACCGGCAAGCCCAAAGGGGTTCTGCACACGTCGGCCGGGTATCTGCTCCAATGCGCCTGGAGCACCCGCATGGTTTTCGACCTGCGCGAAGACGACATCTACTGGTGCACGGCCGATATCGGCTGGGTCACGGGCCATAGCTACATCGTTTACGGCCCGCTCTCGAACGGAACCACCGTCGTCATGTACGAAGGCGCGCCCGATTTCCCGGCCAAAGACCGCTTCTGGGATATCGTCGAACGTCACCGGGTGACGATTCTCTACACTTCCCCCACCGCCATCCGCGCCTTCATGGCCTGGGGAGACGAATGGGTCGACCGCCATGACATCTCGAGCCTGCGGCTTCTCGGTAGCGTCGGCGAACCCATCAATCCCGCCGCATGGAAGTGGTATTCGGAAACGATCGGCAAGGGGCGCTGTCCGATTGTCGATACCTGGTGGCAGACGGAAACCGGTTCGATCCTGATCTCCCCGCTGCCCGGCGCGACCGCGACCAAGCCGGGCTCGGCCACGCGGCCGCTGCCCGGTATCGTGCCCAAAGTAGTCAACATGGAAGGGCAGCCGGCCCAGCCCGGCGAGACCGGTTACCTGGTGATCGAGCGTCCCTGGCCCAGCATGCTTCGCACGATTTACGGCGATGACGAGCGTTACCGCCGCGACTACTGGAATCGCATCCCTGGCGTTTACTTCACCGGCGACGCCGCCCAGTGCGACGCCGACGGCTACTTCTGGGTTCTGGGCCGCGTCGACGACGTGATCAAGGTGGCCGGCCACCGCCTCAGCACCATGGAGATCGAAAGCGCGCTCGTCAGTCACGCCGCCGTCGCCGAGGCCGCCGTGGTCGCGCGCCCGGACGAAATCAAGGGCGAAGCGATCGTGGCCTTCGTAACGTTGCGCTCGGACGCGGCGCCTTCCGGCGGGCTGCGCGGCCAGATCGCCGATCACGTCGCGGAAACCATCGGGGCGATCGCCCGGCCCGCCGAGATACGCTTTGTGCACGGGCTTCCCAAAACACGGAGCGGAAAAATCATGCGCCGCCTTCTGCGGGAATTGGCTCAGAAAGGCAACGTCACCGGCAAGGTCACCGGCGACGTCACCTCGCTCGAGGATCTCACGGTGATTGAACAACTGGCCGGCGCACATCGACAGGAAGAATCCGAGGGCTAGACGCCCGCGCGGCGTCAGGCCTCGGCGGTTTCCTCGGCGGGAAGCCAGTTCCGCGTGCGATTGCAGATGCCGCAGACCGACAGCATCACGGGAACCTCCACCAGCACGCCCACAACCGTCGCCAGCGCCGCGCCAGAGCCGGGTCCGAAAAGCGCAATCGCCGTCGCCACGGCCAGCTCGAAGAAATTACTGGCCCCAATCAAGGCACCCGGCGCGGCAACCGAAAAGCGCACTTTGAACAGCTTCATCAGGCCATAGGCAAGGCCCGAATTGAAATAGACCTGCAGGAGTAACGGGATCGCAATCAGGAAAACGTCCAGGAAGCGGCTGGTGATGTTATCGGCTTGAAACGCGAAGAGGAAAACCAGCGTCAGCAGCAGGGCCGCCATGGTGATCGGCGCAAATCGGGGCAAAAGGCTGCGCTCGAACCATTCCCGCCCGCGCCTTCGCACCAGCCAGAAACGAAGCGTCGCGCCCGCCGCCAGCGGGATGCCAATGTAAACAACCACCGAATCCAGCAGAACGCGAAATGGAACTTCGAGCGATGCCGCCCCGCTCACAAGCAACCGTACGATCGGAGCAAATAGAATCAGCATGATCAAATCGTTGAGGGCAACCTGGACGAGCGTGTAGGCGGGATCGCCATCCACCAGATAGCTCCAGACGAACACCATCGCCGTGCACGGCGCCGCCGCCAGGATGATGGTTCCGGCGATATATTGATCGGCCAGAGGCGCCGGAATCCAGGCGCTGAAAAGGTGCCGGAAAAAGACCCAGGAAATCAGCGCCATCGAAAACGGCTTGACCAGCCAATTGACCGCCAGAGTGATGAACAATCCCCGCGGATTCTGTCCGACCCGCCCCAGCGCCGAAAAGTCCACCTTCATCATCATCGGCACGATCATCAGCCAGATCAGCACGGCAATCGGCGCATTGATCTCGCTGCCGCGGCCGAATTCGAGCCCCCGCAAGACTCCCATCCATCCGGGGGCCATCTTTCCGATGCCCACCCCGGCAACCATGCAGAGGCCCACCCAGACCGTCAGGTAGCGTTCGAAACCCTTCAGCCGCCGGGGCAAGGCTTTGACGCGGACCGCTTCGTTCACAGCTTCGATTGACGGGCTCATTTCCCAGTCTTTCGGGTAACCGCCGCACTCCCCCGCCCGGCCTCGTCCCGAAGCAGGGTCGGCACCGGAGCCCGCCGCAGATGAACGAATTTCCCGGGCGCGCAGCACGCCTGACCCAACCGCTGCCTGTCCAGACGCATCTCGGCATCCTCGGCAAATAGCGGCTTCAATTGTTCCAGAAGCCGCAGAACGGACGGGCTTCCCTCATCGGAAATCCGGTAGTGCATCCACTTGCCTTCCCGCCGCGCGCTGACCATGCCGGCCTTGCGCAGGCGCGCCAAATGCCGCGAGATCTTCGGCTGGCTGATGCGGAGCACCTCGACCAGATAGCAGACGCATATCTCTTGCCCGCCCATCAGGTTCAACAGGCGCAGCCGGGTGCGATCGGCCAGAACCCCAAGCAGCTTATCGACCTTATTCACCTTATCAACAGCAACGGAGGCCCGCCGGGGCGGGCGCAGCGGGACAGCGCGCATGAACAACATATATGTCTTGACGAATATGTCTGTCAAGGCTAGCCTCGTTCACATGCGCCCAGGCGCATACGTCTGACGATCCCCGGGAGCGCAGCCATGAAGCCCAAAATCCTCTTCCTATGCACGGGAAACTCGGCCCGGAGCCAAATGGCGGAAGGATTTCTCCGGCACATGGCGGGCGACCGGTTCGAAGCCCTCAGCGCCGGCACAGAGCCGACGACATTGAATCCCGTCGCTGCCGAGGTCATGCGGGAAGCGGCCATCGATATTTCCGGGCAACGCTCGAAAAGCGTCGCCGAGTTCCTCGGCAAGCCCATCCAATACGTCGTCACCGTTTGCGCCAATGCCAAGGAAAAATGCCCGATTTTCCCCGCCACCTTCCGGGTCATTCACTGGGATCTGGAGGATCCCGCGGCGGCGGAAGGTTCGCCCGAGGAGAAGCTGGCCGTTTTCCGCAACGTCCGGGATCAAATTCGCGAACGGATCGAGCGCGAGTTCGGGGGGCTGTAAGGACGCAGGGGACCGCTACTCGGGGGGATCGGTGTGCGAGGGCGACAATAGGGCCGCCGCCGACCGCGCGACAAACGGGCGGGGCGCCAGCCGCTCGGCGTGCGTTTGCAGATAGTTCAGCCAGCCGGAAATAACGTAGGTCTTTCCCGCCTCCAGGCCGTTCAGGCCCGTCTGCGCGACTTTTTCCGCGGATTCGGCGAACCGAAAATGCCGTTCAGGCTGTTTCGCCACTCCCATAAACTCGGTGTCGGTCGATCCGGGGCAGAGGGCCATGACGCGCACGCCATATTGGCGCACCTCCTCGGCCAAGCCTTCGGCAAAGAGCAGATCGAACCCCTTCGTTGCGGCATAGCAACTGATGTATGGCACGGGCTGGAAGGCAGCCGTCGAGGCCACGATCATCACGTCACCCCTGCGCCGTGCAACCATGCCCGCCAAATACAGGTGCGTCAATTCGACGACCGCCGTCACATTCACCTGCACCATATTGCGAAACCAGTCGAGCGAGCCGCGATGAAATTCCCCGTAGGAGCCAAAGCCCGCGTTGTTCACCAACAAATCGATTTCGATTCCCTTCCCTTCCGTGAAGGCAAAGAGCTCGGCGGCCCCGTCGGCTTTGGCCAGATCGACGGGGAAAATTTCAGTCGTAGCGCCATACTCCGAGGCCAGTTTTCCCGCCAAGGATTCCAGGCGTTCGCGCCGGCGCGCCGTAAGAACCAGTTTTGTTCCTCGTTTCGCCAGGAGTTCCGCCAGCGCCCACCCGATTCCGGCGCTCGCGCCCGTGATCAGTGCCCACTGTCCCTGCCAGCGATTCATCCACCCTCCTTGCCGCGCAGGCTGACGGACGCCCCGCGCCACATCCCACCAAAATCAAAACACAGCGCCAACCGAAAAGAAAGCGACGCCACGCCCCGGGGGCGCGACGCTATGCTAGGATGGCTCGCGAATCATATATTCCCACGCGAGGCTGGTTCATGGAATTCGAAGCGATCCGCCTGACCTTCCCGGAAAATTCCAACATCATCGTAGGCCAGTCGCACTTCATCAAAACGGCCGAGGACCTCTATGAAGCCCTCGTCAACACGGTGCCGGGCATCGAGTTCGCCATCGCCTTCAACGAAGCTTCCGGGCCTTGTCTGGTTCGCGTCGAAGCCAATAGCGAGGAATTGCGGCAGGCGGCGGTTGCCAACGCCCTGGCGATCGGCGCCGGGCACGTCTTCGTTGTGATCCTGCGGAATGCGTACCCGATCAACGTCCTCGAACCCATCAAGCGATGCCCGGAGGTGTGCCGCATTTTCTGCGCCACGGCGAATCCTGTCGAGGTGCTCGTGGCAAAGACTTCCCAAGGACGCGGCGTCGTCGGCGTAGTCGATGGGTTTCCGCCCAAGGGGGTGGAAGGACCCGAGCATGTCGTGCAGCGGAAGGAATTCCTGAGGAAAATCGGCTACAAATTATAGACGGCCGCCAGGCGAGGGCTCGAGGAGGGAAACCCCCGCTACACCCCACCCCGGCAGCCGTCTTTCGCGCTCAGTTGGTGCGCAGAAACGCCCGCAATTTTCCCGACCGGTTCGGGTTTCGCAGTTGGCGCAGGACCTGCACTTCGATCTGCCGAATCCGCTCCCGCGTCAAGCCGAACGATTCTCCCACTTCCTCGAGCGTGCGCTCCTGCCCGTCGTCCAGGCCGTAGCGCAGGCGCATCACTTTCTCCTCACGGGGAGTCAGCGTCTTCAGCAAAGCGGCCGTTTCTTCCTTCAAACTCCGCTCCACGACTCGATCGGCCGGTGAAAGGACCTCTTTGTCCTCGATGAAATCGCCCAGACGGGTTTCATCCTCTCCGATTGGCGCGTCCAGCGACAACGGCTGGCGAGCCACTTTCAGAACCTGCTGCACCTGCTGCGTCTTCAGCCCCAGCCGTTTACCGATCTCCTCGGCCTTCGGCGCCCGGCCCATCTTCTGCTCGAGCTCCCGAGAGGTACGCGCCACCTTATTGAGCGTCTCCACCATGTGCACAGGCAGACGGATCGTCCGCGCCTGGTCGGCGATTGCCCGGGTAATCGCTTGGCGAATCCACCAGGTGGCATAGGTCGAAAACTTGTACCCGCGGCGCCAATCGAACTTGTCCACCGCCCGCATCAGCCCGATATTGCCTTCCTGAATCAGGTCGAGCAGATGCAGCCCGCGCTGCGAATATTTTTTCGCGATCGAAACCACCAGGCGCAGGTTCGCCTGTGTCAGTTCCTTCTTCGCCTGCAACGCCTGGGCCTCACCGCGGCGCACGCGAGCGATCGCCCGCTCCAGCTGAGCCGCCGTGGTTCCCGTTTCCTTTTCCAGCCGATTGTATTCGGCGCGGCGCGACCGCAATTCGCGCCTGGCCTCGGCTGCGTGCTCTCCTCGGGACTGGTGAACGCGCCGCTCTGTCTGTTTGATTTCCCGCTCGAGCCGGCCGACCTGCTCCGTCGCCCCCGCCAGCAGAGCAACCAAACGTGCGTTTTCCGAATGCGTCAATTCCAGCGAACGAACCAATCGGCTGATCTCGACGACTTGCCGCGCCAATTGGAACTGTGCCTCCCGGCGGCGAGCCGAATTCTTTTTCCCCTCACGGGAAAGATGCGCCGCGGCTTGGCCGATCGCTTGCTGTTGCTCGGCAATCCGTCCCAGAACGCCAAGGGTCTGCTGCGTTTTCTTTTCCAGCTTCTTCTCATTCAGCTCGTCATCGTCCCACTGCACGACGTCCCGAATCGCCCGGCGATGCCCTTGAAGGGCCTCGGCCACCACGAGAAGTTCAGCCCAAACCAGAGGCGAACGCGAGAGGACCTTGAGCACTTGCCGCTGGCCGCACTCGATCCGCTTCGCGATAACCACTTCCTTCTCGCGCGTGAGCAATCGAGCGGCACCGGCCTCCCGCAGGTATACCCGAACAGGATCCTCTGTAAATTCCGTTTTCGCCGCAGCACTGGCGACTTCCAGCTCTTCGTCCGGCTCAGCGCCTACCGTCTCTGGAAGTTCCGAAGACTGCTCATACCGCAACTCTTCCTGCTCCTCTACTTCCAGCAGCCGGCTCTCCGCTTCGAGCTTATCTTCAAGTTCAAGCACGTCATTTTCTCCTGGCAAATTCCCGCAAAATTCCCCAGTCGTCCGCGCGGCCGCGACATCTGGGCTGACCCATACTGGAGGAATACCGAACTTCCCCGTACCGATAGATAGAGAAAAACCACACCTGAAGGCCAGTCCACAATACTAGATTTAAGATGCGAAGGAAAGAGAAAAAGATGCACTCCCATGAGCCCATACCCTGATTAAATAACTCCTTGCCCTCCAATACGTTACATTCACACAGGCGAACCCTTTTGCCGGCCTGCCGGTTTCACAACCCAGACCATTGACGTCGCATAGCCCGGCAGGAAATCGCCCGGCACGGCCATTCCATAACTAAAATGTATTCACAGCAGATTAAAGCCAGATACAGGCATCTGCGCTTGCAGGGATACACCACAAACTGGCGGAGAGGGCGGGATTCGAACCCGCGAGCCCGTTACCAGGCTACACGCTTTCCAAGCGTGCTCCTTAAACCGCTCGGACACCTCTCCGCGAGGTCCAAGCCTAACAGAACCATCTTCCAGGACAAAGCACGCCCTTGCTCTTGCGAGTGTTAGTTGATATTCCGGGGTCGGCTAATCGGTAGGCCACCAGACTTTGGATCTGTGGGATGTGGCTTGCGGGACAGCGGGTTAGGCGGTGCGCGCAGAAATAACACGGGTTGGGAGTGTGGGGAGTGGTGGCGGGATGCGTCAGGCGTAATGCACACCGGCACCAGAACCGGCACTGGATTCTGTCCAATGAATGACGCGCCTCAGGGGGGATTCGAGCTGCCAGCTCAGGGCCGGTGCTCGCCAGGCGGGGCGGCGCAATGAGGGTGGCGCGGCGGGAGAGCGCGGCAGAGTGGGCGGCGGGAAACGCGGCGCGGGGAAAGAGCGACACGGATGACTGGCGCGGCGCGGATGGGCGGCGCGGCGAAATGGCCGGAGGGAAAGCGTGGCGGGGGAGGCGCATTTGATTCGAGAGGCGACTACAGATTCCGCTCCGCGAAAATATTTGCGCCGCATCACGGCGGGGCGGGGATCGCGGAAGGGCGAACGGCGCGCTATGCCTGCATCACGCCAGGCGGGGCGGCGCAATGAGGGTGACGCGGCGGGAGAGCGCGGCAGAGTGGGCGCCGGGAAAAGCGGCGAGGGAAAGAGCGGCGCGGATGACTGGTGCGGCGCGGATGGGCGGGGCGGCGCGCCAGGCGGGGGGATTTAGTGTGAGGAAATGTGCGGCGGAGGCGGAGCGTACAGCTGGCGGGGGCGACAAAAAAATCGCTTCGCGAAAATGTTTACGTAGCAGCTGCCCTGGCACCACGCTGAAAAATATGAGATTCATGATCCCGCACAGCGAGCCCGCCTGCGCGGTTCCGCTCGCCCGGCATGAAACAAGTTCCCGCCAAAGCGATGGCGGGCGCCGGCGAGCGAAGTGGCGGCGTTCGGCCCCGATCCCCCCGGGGCCCTTCCCCGACGCCTGTGTGTGAATTTTCCGATGCGCCCTGCGGGGCCAGCCCGGATTCACACCCTTCCCGAGTCCCGTCTCGCTTGGCCGATCGGCTGCGGTATCGGGAATGACCGCGCGGCGCGCTCCTGTGCATTCGACCGAACACGTAACACCCTCTGTGCCGAACACCATATCAATGCCAACAAACCTATTTCCGCTTCCTCCCGATCCGCCGGACAACCGGCCGATCCCCGAGCAGGGCCAGCCCGTTCTGCCTCGCGGCGACGTGACGGCGGCCGAAGGCCCCGACGCCCGCGCGCAGGCCGAAACGGGGCAGCCGCAGCCCTACGGGCCGAACAACGAGCAGCTCCCCGAGGACCTTCGCGGCACGCTGCAGGAACTGGTTCGCCAGATCGCGCAGGAATCGGATATGGCGCGGCGCGAAGAGATCCGCCGCGTCAAACAGGCGCACTATTTCTGGCGCGGTCTGCATTATTTGTGGTGGAACGAGCGCGACCAGAACTGGCATCTGCCCTTCGAGCAGAAACTCACCAGCCAGACCTCGCTCGAGGACATGCCGCGCTATGAGTTCGTCACGAATATTTACCAGGCGTTCGGGCAGTCGATCATCTCGGCGCTGAGCCAATCGACCCCGCACGTCCGCTTCCTGCCCAAATCGCCTTCGAGCGAACTCGACCTCGCCACCGCCAAGGCCGCCAGCGACATCGTCGATCTGGTCGAGCGCAACAACAACATCGAACAGCGGCTCGCCGAAGAGGCGTTCCATCTCTGGGTGGGCGGCAAGGTCGGCGCCTACATGCGCTATGTGGTCGATGGACAGGCGTTTGGCTGGCACCAGGAGCCGCAGATCGAGGCGCGCGAAAAACAGATTCGTCCCTCGAGGCTGCTCTGCCCGGAATGCGGCGCCGAGACGCCGGCGGAATCGCTCCGGCGCGTGGCGCGGCGCGACGGGCGGGCTTCAGGGGCTGAAGCCCCTGATTCCATGCGGGATTTTGTCGGGGCTGAAGCCCCGACCCCCGGTGTGAATGGGGCGGATGGAGAGATTGCCGCGCCGGGAGCCCAAAGCCCGGAGAGATTCCTCCCGCCTTCGCTGAAGCTTCGGCGGGCGGGCGCCAACCCGGCTGAGGCGGGGCCTGGGGCGCCAAATGCCGCAGCGCAGGCGGAAAACAGCGGAGAGATTCCTCGTGGCGGAGCCTGCCCCGAGCAGGGCCGAGGGGCTGCTCGGAATGACATCGAAGGAGCGGGGCCGGGCGAGCTGCTGTTCTGCCCGGAATGCGGGGCGCTCATTGAAACGCAGCAATGGCTGCCGCCGGAAACGGTCACGGTGCCCGAAGTCACCGGCACGCTCAACGTGCCGAACGGGCAGGAAGTGGTGACGATGGTCGGCGCGCTCGAACTGAAAACGCCGCCGTGGGCGAACGAGCAGCGCGAATACCCCTATTTGCAATGGAACATGGAAACGCATCTGGCGCGCCTGCGCGCGGCCTATCCGCACGCGGCCGATAAGATCGGCCCTCCGGTCACGCCCGACGGATCGCAGGAATACGAGCGCCTGGCGCGGCTCTCGCAATCGCAAGGCGGGCCGTTCACGCAGGGCGGCGACATCAACCAGAACCTGATTACCTACCAGCGGACCTGGATGCGGCCCTGGGCGTTCTACCTGATCGCCGACAAGCAGAAACGCGAGCGCCTCATCGAGCTGTTCCCCGAGGGCTGCTATGTGGCCTTTGCGGGCGAGGCGTACCTCGAATCGCGCAACGAATCGATGGACGACCACTGGCGCGTGATGCACGCGCTGCCCGGCGACGGCAGCTCGACCGGCCGGCCCTCCCTGGGCGATTCGCTGATCAGCGTGCAGGAGCGATTCAACACCCTGACCAATCTTCAGATGGAGACCTACGACTACGGCGTGCCGCCGATCTATGTCGATCCGGAAGCGATCGACGTCGAGGCGACGCAGTATCAGACGGCCGAGCCGGGCGCGGTCTATCCCGCAAGGCCCCGGCCGGGAATGCCGCTCGGGGCGAGTTTCTTCATGCCGCCGCCGGCGCAGGTGCCTCCCGACCTGGTCGAGCACGCGCAGGAGCTGATGGGCCCGATCGCACAGTTCCTGACCGGCGCGGTGCCGGCGCTTTTCGGCGGCTCGATGGAGGGGCAGAAAACGGCGACCGGCTACGCGATGGCGCGCGATCAGGCGATGGGACGGCTGGGGCTGGTCTGGCGGCGCATGCGGCAATTTCAGGCGGACATGATGATGCTGGCCGTCGATTGCTTCCGCAAGAACCGCAGCACGGACGTCGAGATTCCGCTGATCGGCGCGGCCGCCGAGTTCGAATCGAAATGGATTCGCCTGGCCGACCTGAAGGGCAACATCCTGGCGCAGCCCGAATCCGACGACCAGTTCCCGACGCTCTGGAACCAGAAGCGCGGCGTGCTCCTGCAGCTGATGAGCATGAAGGACCCGTCGATCGAGCAGACGCTCGCGATGCCGGAAAACCTGGCGCTGGTGAAGCAGCTGCTAGGGCTGCCCGATTTGCAGATTCCGGGCGAGGCGGCGCGGGCGAAGCAAATGCGCGAGATCGTCGTGCTGCTCGAATCGCAGCCGGTGGCGCAGATCGATCCCGCAACCGGGCAAACGGTTTTTCTGCCGAGCCTGGTTCCCGACAAGTTCGCCGACAACCACCAGGTCGAGCTCGAAACCTGCAAGCACTGGCTCACCTCCGACGCCGGGCAACTGGCCAAGGTGAATAATCCGGAAGGATGGGCGAACGTCCGCGCGCACGCCATGATGCACCAGCAGTTTTTGGAAGAGCAGGCGGCCGAGCAGAACGCAGGCGGAGCGGCGGTGAAAGGCGCGCCCGCGCAGAAGGGGCCTTCCGAATCGATCGATTTCAAGGATTTGCCGCCTCAGAGGCAGGCGCAGATGGCCGCGCAGGCGGGGATTCATTTGCCGCCGGAGGACTCCCGGCAACTTCGCTAGTGTGGCAAGTCTGTAGAAGCATGGCTGAGGGAGGTATAGAATGACGCTGCCTTACAGGGGGTTCGTTATGGGGCACGTCACCCTTGACCTTGAAAATTGCTACGGAATCAAGAAATTGCAGTACGACTTTGACTTCTCGCAGCGTAACGCCTATGTCGTGTATGCGCCGAACGGTTCAATGAAGTCGTCACTGGCCTTGACCTTCCGCGACTACGCGGCCGGCGACAAGCCGAGGGACCGTCGGTACCCAGCGAGGGTGAGTCGCTGCCGCATAGTGGACGAGAACGGGAGCGAACTCCCCCGTGACCGAGTCGTGGTCCTAAAACCTTACGAAGAGTCGAGGGAGGACCCTGCGGCGACCGCGGTACTTCTGGTAAACAGTTCGCTGCGGGATCAGTACGAAAAGCTTCACGCCGAAACGGATGAGGCCAAGGGGCGCCTGCTCAAAGAATTGAAGAAGCAGTCCAAGTCTAAAAGGGATTTGGAGGCGGAGATTTCGCTGGCCGTCACTCTTGCCGAGGGTGAATTTTATCGCTCGTTGGGCCGCCTGGAGAAAGAGGTGAGTGAGCAGGCGGATGCGCCGTACGCGGACGTGCCGTATGACACTGTTTTTGACGAGGGGGTGCTGGCGGTCCTGAGCGAGTCCGACGTCAGGGCCTCTTTGGACGCGTACATTTCCAAATACAACGAGCTGATAGCGGCATCAACCTACTTTAGGAAGGGAATATTCGAATACTACAACGCCACAACTATTGCGAAGAACCTAGAGGACCAAGGTTTCTTCAAGGCCAAGCACCTAGTGACGCTGAGCGGCAGCGAGACGAAGGTGGAGGTGAAGAGCCGCAAGCAGCTTGAGGAAATCATAGCTGCGGAGAGAGAGGGGATCACGGACAATCCCGCCCTCCGATCCAGATTTGACAATCTTGATAAGGTCCTCTTAAGGAACCAGAGCCTCAAGGCATTTCGCTCCTACGTCTTGAATAACGAGGCAATTCTGTCGCAGCTTGCTAACGTGGGCAAGTTCAAGGTGGAGGTGTGGAAGTCGTACCTCAAGAAACACGTACGCCTCTATGAAGAGGTAATGCGAAAGCGCGAGGATGCCGAGCAAAGGAGCAAGGACATCCTGGAGCAGGCGCGGAGGGAGCATACGCAGTGGGAACAGGTGATCGACCTGTTCAACGACAGGTTCGTCGTTCCTTTTAAGCTGAGCGTTAAGAATCGGGATGCGGTGGTGGTCGGCAACGCCGATCCCGTCCTCGCCTTTACCTGTGAAGACGACGGGGAGACAGCGTCGATGGGGAGATCCCAGTTGCTCGACATGCTCAGCCAGGGTGAGAAAAAAGCACTCTACATCCTGGACATTCTATTTGATGTGCAGGTTCGCGTGCAGCGGGAACAGGAGACGCTCTTCATCATCGATGACATTGCGGACTCCTTCGATTACCGGAACAAGTACGCGATCATCCAGTATCTGATGGACCTGGCTAGGAAGCCTGAGTTCAAACTGATCATTCTCACCCACAACTTTGACTTCTTCCGCACTGCATGTCTCCGCTTTGTCGGCTACTCCGGCTGCCTCATGGCCACCAGGAATTCGTCTGGGCTATCGATTGATAAGGCTTCCGGCATAAAGAATCCCTTCGTCAATCAGTGGAAAGACCGTTTTTTCGATGACGGGAAGAAGCGTATCGCATCAATCTCGTTCATACGCAACCTCATTGAGTACACGGAGGGGGATGACGGTCCCGATTACGCTACTCTGACGGCGCTTGTCCACTCCAAGCCGACGTCTTCGAGCGTGCTCCAGTCCGAGTTGGACGCGATTTACAACCGGCTTTTTTCTCGTAACGGGGCGGCTTATCCGTCACCTACAAACAGGGTCGTGGACGACATCCACGCGGAAGCGAATGACTGTTTGGCCGCAGGGGCCAGCGCCAACCTTGAGCACAAGATCG
>Ga0307373_10003803_pt1 | contig 25860 bp, 18 predicted proteins | sample OX2MG_FD_202534 | JGI IMG/M metagenome (GOLD analysis project Ga0307373, IMG submission 202534) | Soil microbial communities from Risofladan, Vaasa, Finland - OX-2 | ecosystem: Environmental > Terrestrial > Soil > Coastal area > Acid sulfate soil | place: Finland: Risofladan, Vaasa | collected...
GCTCGGCGTGCTCGGCGGGGAACACGTCGATCACGTCGCCGCGCACGCGGAAGGTGCCGCGCCGGAAATCGAGCTCGTTCCTTTCGTACTGCATCGCCACCAGGCGCTTCAGCAGGTCGCGCTGCGCAACGTTTTCGCCCTGGCGCAGGTGCAGGATCATGCCGTGGTACTCGGATGGGTCGCCGATGCCGTAGATCGCCGACACCGTGGCGACGATCACGCAGTCGCGCCGCTCCAGCAGCGACTTGGTGGCCGAGAGCCGCATCTGCTCGATGTGCTCGTTGATCGAGGAGTCCTTCTCGATGTACAAGTCGCGCGAGGGCACGTAGGCCTCGGGCTGGTAGTAGTCGTAGTACGAGACGAAGTACTCGACCGCGTTCTCCGGGAAGAATTCGCGGAACTCGGCGTACAGCTGCGCCGCCAGTGTCTTGTTCGGCGCGAGCACCATCGCGGGGCGCCCCAGGCGCGCGATCGCGTTGGCCATGGTGTAGGTCTTGCCGGAGCCGGTCACCCCGAGCAGCGTCTGGAACGCGAGGCCGTCCTGCACGCCTTCCACCAGCTTGGCGATCGCCTCGGGCTGATCGCCCGCAGGCAGGTAAAGCTCGTGCAGGCGGTACGGGCTGCCCGCGAAAGTGAGCACATTGGCGACGCGCGCTGCGTCGGAAGGGGAATCGGTGCTGGCCATGCGGTGGGGCTCTGCGCTCGCCTAAAATGAAACCGTTCATTTTCCCACAGCGCGCCGCCCGGTAGAATAGCGGCATCACTGTCAACCGGCTGTTCCATGAGCGCATCGATCCTGACCCGCGTCGAAATGGCACCAGGCGACCCGATCCTGGGCGTCACCGAGGCCTTCGTGGCCGACACCAACCCCAAGAAGGTGAACCTCGGCGTCGGCGTGTATTACGACGACAACGGCAAGGTACCGCTGCTCGAGTGCGTGCGCCAGGCCGAGCGGCAGCGCGTCGAGGCGGGGCCGCCGCACGCCTACCTGCCGATCGACGGCCTCGCCGCCTACGACAAGGCGGTGCGCGAGCTGGTGTTCGGCACGGACAGCGAGCCGGTCAGCTCGGGCCGCGTGGTGACCGTGCAGGCCCTGGGCGGCACCGGCGGCCTGAAGGTCGGCGCCGATTTCCTCAAGCGTCTCGCCCCGGATGCGCAGGTGTGGATCAGCGACCCGAGCTGGGAGAACCACCGCGCGCTGTTCGAGAGCGCCGGCTTCACGGTCAACGCCTACCCCTACTACGACGCGGCCTCGCACGGCGTGCGCTTCGAGGCCATGCTCGCCGCGCTGAACGCGATGTCCGCCGGATCGATCGTCGTGCTGCACGCCTGCTGCCACAACCCGACCGGCGTCGACCTGTCGCGCGAGCAGTGGGGCGCGGTGCTGCAGGCGATCCAATTCAGGGGCCTGGTGCCGTTCGTCGACCTTGCCTACCAGGGCTTCGGCAGCGGTCTGGAGCCCGACGGCCACGCCGCGCGGTTGTTCGCCGGGGCGATGTCGCCGGTGTTCCTGTCGAGCTCGTTTTCCAAGTCGTTCTCCCTGTACGGCGAGCGCGTCGGCGCGCTGAGCGTGGTCGCCGGGAGCACCGAGGAGGCGGCGCGCGTGCTGTCACAAGTGAAGCGCCTGGCGCGCACCAACTATTCCAGCCCGCCCTCGCACGGCGGCCAGGTGGTCGCCACCGTGCTCAACAGCCCGGAGCTGCGCAAACTCTGGGAGAGCGAGCTCGGCGGCATGCGCGAGCGCATCAAGGCGATGCGCAAGCGGCTGGTCGAGGGAATCAAGGCACGCGTGCCGCAGGCCGACTTCGGCTTTGTGCTGAAGCAGCAGGGCATGTTCTCCTACTCCGGGCTGAGCAAGGAGCAGGTCACGCGGCTGCGCAAGGAATACTCGATCTACGCCATCGACACCGGGCGCATCTGCGTCGCGGCGCTCAACTCGAAGAACATCGACTACGTCGCCGATGCCGTCGCCGCGGTGATCAGGTAACGCGCGCTACTTGCACTCCGCCTTGCCGTCGAAGACGCCGCCCGCCGAGGCCCCCAGCGTGGTGCCGATGCCAGGCAGCAGGATGGTGCCGATCACCGCGCCGATGGTGGCACCGGTAGTCAGCTTGACGCTCGGCTCCGCGGTCGTGCCGGCGAGGTTCACCGGAATCCCGACGTAGCCCTTGCTGCTGGCGAGCGACACGTCGAGCGCGCCCGAGAGCTTCTGGTCGGGAGCAATCTCGACGTGCCCGGCGGCCGCCAGTGCCGAGGACTTGGCGCACAGCGCGCGGATGCTCACGCGCTTGCCGCGCAGGGCGAGAATGCCGTGCAGATCGTCGAAGCGCGTGCCCCCGCCCTGCGACAGCTTGCCCATCGGCAATTCCGAGACGCGTGACAGATCGATGCCGTGGTACTCGCCGCCATCGACGCGAAACGGCGCATCGAGCACCAGCGCGTCGCCCAACTCCCGCGCCGCCCGCGCGTGCGCCGAGTATGTCGCGTTCCCGCTCAGCCGCCCGGTCAGCTTCGCCGGCTTGCCGAGCGCGTGCTGGAGCGGCGCGAGATCGACGCCCGAGACCTCGGCGTTGCCGGTCACCCGCCAGCCGCGCTGCCATTCGACGCGGACGTTCCCGCTGACCGCGCCGCCGTAGAGCCGGCCGTCGATCCTGGGCAGCTGCAATCCCCCCGCGCGCAACGCGCCGCGCGCACGCAGAGAATCAAACAGCAGCGGCGCCGAGGCGATCGGCACACGCCACCTCGTGGCCGCCAGATCAACGCGCGCCTCGCCGCGGCCCTGCGGCTCCACGCTCAGCGTCAGCGCGCCGTCACGCGTCTTGAACAGCGCCCGGTTTATTCCGAGCTCGGGCGCGAGGTCGGCCTCGAGATCGAAGGCGGGCAATTGCAGCCCGGTGAGATCGAGCTTGACGTCGTGCAGCACCAGGCGCCGCACCAGCACAGGCCCGCCCTTGGCCTTCGGCAAATTCTCGAGCAACTTGAGCGCCGCCTCGCGCAGGCGCACCTTGTCGGCGCTCACCTCGCGGATCACCCTGTGACCGGCGAGCCACGCCAGCAACTCGGGCTCGACCATCGCGCTCTCGACGCGGATTTCTCCGTGCCGGCCCACGCCGAGGCCGTAGAGCGCCACGCCCGGGACCGGTAACAGCTGCAGCCGCAGGCCGGAGATCGTCACCGGCTGGCCGAGCTTCTCGGAGGCGAGCTGCGTGATCTCCGGGATGAAGCGCGACAGCGGCACCAGAAACGGAAGCACCAGCGCCGCGACCACGATCGCGGCCAGGCCGCCGGCCAGCCAGCGCCAGAATCTTGCTTTGGAACGCGCCATCACATTGCCCGGGCAGGTGAAAGCCCTTAAAATAGCGCGTTTTTGCAGGTCCCCGATAGCTCAGTCGGTAGAGCGACGGACTGTTAATCCGCAGGTCGTAGGTTCGAGCCCTACTCGGGGAGCCAATATAATCAATAAGTTGCAAAGCATCTTGGCTGTGGATAAAATGGCGTATTAGACACATATTAGACAGACTGTCTAATATTTCTGCCTAAGCAACCCCTGTGCCGCCAGGATGTACGCGCGGTATGCGCGCGACCCTCTGCTTGGCATGGCACACAAAAAAAGCCCGGCACTCCGTAAGGAGCCCGGGCTGGTCAGTCTGCTGGGGAACTTGCGCGGCGCTATCCGCAGTCGCCGACGTGCCCGCAGTTCTCGCACCGGTGGCAACCGTCGAGCTTGCGGTAGGCCTTGGCCCCGCACTCGGCGGGGTACGTCTTGGCAGAGGCTGGTCTCAGCTGCCGCCACGCTTCGGGCAGCGATGATTGCTACCGCCTTTGCCTCTCCTGAGAAACAAAACTTCAAGCTCCTGAGAACAAACCAGTTTGGCTGCCTACACCGAGTCCGGCCACGGACCTGAGATGCTCGGCGCTGCCGTTCACCTTGTAGCGCAAGTCCGTTTCTCCGCCAACGCCCGGCCCGGAACGGGGCTGGAATGCTCTCAAGGATAACTTGCGGGAACCTCAGTTCAGTGCGCACGCCCCCGGTCCGCCCGGGTAACCGCACGAGCCGCACGGACCTGCGGCGACTGGCGCTACTTCCGCGTTTGACCCCATCGTCGCAAAGACGGATAGCTTCTTTTCAAGGTCGGTCGAGCGGCAGCTCGAGCAATCTGGAACGCTACCCGAGCGGACGAGTGTTTCGAATTCGTGGCCGCACTTGTTGCATGCGTACTCATAGATTGGCATGAGTGGCTCCGTGTCTAGCGTCATTCTAAACCCACCCGAAACGCTCGACGTCGGCGTGCCGACCGGATGATTGAGCGACCGCTTTTGAGCCGGTAAGGGCATATTCACCTGTGGTCGCTTTCCGACCCTGTGCAGCCCTCAGCTAAGATGTCGCGAGTGGCCGCTCGGGCCACAGCGGCCGTTCGCATTTTGTAGCTATGGATAATAAGAACTGCCGGGTTGAGTGTCCGCTCCCGGAAAACGCGAACTCACACTTTCGACCCGGAGCCGCCGCTCCGCTTCGGCGCCTCGAACGACCGGTTCTCGGCCGGAGCCGCCCATGGCGTTGGCTCAGTTGAATGACCGGTCTCGCGCAGGTTGCCGCCGTTGACGTAACAACGCTGGGTAAATGGCCGCTCTCGTCAGCGGCGACGGACGGCACCCGACCTATTCCGTTGAAAAACTCCGTCTTGCGCTGAATTTCCGATGAGGCGAAGTGTCTGAACTTGCAGTGCATAGACGGAGCACTGCGAGATGATGGGACAACAGGGTAGTGAGCAGGATCGATTGTTCTACTCGTTCAATCTTGAGACGCACGTTCCTCAAGATCACCTGTTGCGAGGCATCGATCGGTTTGTGGATCTGAGCGAACTGCGTGAGCACCTCGAGCCCTTTTACAGCCACACGGGTCGCCCATCGATTGACCCGGAGCTGATGATCCGGATGCTGCTCGTGGGCTACTGCTTCGGTATCCGCTCGGAGCGCCGGCTGTGCGAAGAAGTGCATCTGAACTTGGCCTACCGCTGGTTCTGTCGTCTGGGACTGGAGGATGCGGTGCCCGATCACTCGACGTTCTCGAAGAACCGGCATGGGCGCTTTCGCGAGAGCGACGTGTTCCGCCATTTGTTCGAGGCCGTGGTACAGCGCTGCATGGCCGAGGGGCTGGTATGCGGCGAGGGCTTCGCGATCGACGCGAGCATCATCAAGGCCGACGCGAATCGCAGGCGCGGAGTGCCTGCTGCCCTGGGCGTGGACTGGAATGATCCCAAGCTCGCCAGCCGTGCGGTGCACGAGTATCTGCAGGCGCTGGAGAAGGAGGGTGAGGTGGGCGCTACGCCCAAGAACATCTCGCTGACCGATCCGGCGGCGCGCTGGACTGCGGCCCCAGGGTGCCCGGCGTTCTTCGCCTACTCAGCGAACTACCTCGTTGACGTGAACGCCGGCATCATCGTCGACGTGGAAGCTACCTCGGCGCATCGGACCGAGGAGCTCGAATCGACCAAGACGATGATTGAGCGAGTCGAGCAGCGATTTGACCTGAAGCCACAGCGCTTGATCGGCGACACCGCCTACGGGAGCGCGCCGATGCTCGCGTGGCTGGTGAAGGACAAGAGCATCGAGCCGCACATCCCCGTTTGGGACAAGGCCACTCGCGGCGACGGAACACTGAGCCGTAGCGAATTCGCCTACGACGCCGCGCAAGATTGCTACACCTGCCCGGCCGGCAAGACCTTGCTCACGACGGGACGCCCCACCGCCGACGATACGATGCTCTATCGAGCGAGCGTGTACGACTGCCAGGCGTGCGCGCTCAAGCTGAAGTGCTGTCCCAACAGTCCCGCACGCAAGGTACCGCGCAGCATCCATGAAGCCTCTCGCGATATTGCACGTTCGATTGCCAACACCGAGGCCTACCGTCAGTCGCGCAAGGATCGCAAGAAGGTCGAGGTACTGTTCGCACACCTCAAGCGGATCCTAAAGCTGGACCGGCTGCGGCTACGGGGCCCCAGCGGAGCGCGCGACGAGTTCCTACTGGCCGCTACTGCGCAGAACCTACGACGATTGGCGAAGTGGCTCGTCCCGAAGCCGCCGGCAGGGCAGCTCGTGCCCACCTAAGACCGCAAAAGAGGCGAACGACACGCGTAACCGCCTCTCGAATTCCAGAAGACAGTCGCCGCCGCTCTCGAATGGCGCTAATCCACAGCCCGCGGCCGAGTTCTTCAACGGAATAGACCCACAGCCGTCATCGAGAAGTGATTTCTGCCCTTCCGAAAGAAGTCATTGGCATCTCTGGCGTCCTCACAGCTGTGGCCCCCTCCAGGGCGCTGCACTGCTCTACTGCTGACGAGCTGCATCGACTGCCGGTAAGTGCCGCTGATCCGTTCGCCGCTCTCTGGAACGTAGAAGGTTCCGCCGCGCTCCTGGGCGAGTTTCCGGCCGGCCTCATCCAGCTCGCGCCGCGCCAGCTCCGCCAGCATGCTGCGCCGGTAGATGATCCGGTCCGCCTCCTCGCGCGCGAAGCCCTGCTCGATCAGCCATTGCCGGCGCCGCGCCATCGCGTCCATCGCCTCGCGGTCGAAGCCGGCATGGCTGAAGGGCGAACCCTCATCGCTGATCAGGCTGCGGTCGAGCCAGGTGGCGGCGTTCGCCGTGACCTGCGCGTCGAGATCGATCAGCGACAGCACGCGGGCGCCGAGCTGCCGGGTGCGCCGGGCGTCGTAATCCCGCGCCTGCTGCTCGAAGTCGTTCGGGATGCGCCAATGCTCCGCATCGATGCGCTCGACGATGCCGGCCCGGCGCAGCACCTCCAGCCGGCGCACATGGCTCTCGACATAGCCCTCGTAATTTCCGTCCGGGATGCGCACCGTGTCGCGGGCGATGGCGAGGTGCAGCGCCGGCTCGTAGGTGCCGCCATTGTCGCGCGCGAAGTCGGCGATGGTCCGGTCGGACGGACGGGACGGCGGTTCGGCCCGGCCGATCTCGACGATGCTGCCGGTGCGCACCTCGCTCGTCGCCGCCTCGTTCATCTCGACGTAATGGGCGCGCCCGTCCGCGCCGTCGATGACCAGGTGCACGCGGTCGCCCATCTCGTCGCCCGCCAGCCCCTTGCCGATGACGCGGCCGATGACCGGCCGATCGGCCGGACCGTCATGCACGATGTACTCTCCGGCGCCGTGCGCGAGGCCGCGCTCGGTGATCGCCAGGTGCATCGTCTTGATGATGTCGCCGCGCTCGCCCAGCTCGCGCAGCGTCTTCTCCATCCGATCCGACAGCGACCAGCGGGCCGGCTCCTCCTCGTGCGCCAGCTCCATTCGTTCGAGCTTCTTCAGCCGCTCGATCAAGAGGTATCGGTTGGCCTGGCCGAGATAGGACTGCGCCTCGCCGATCCGCAGGTCTACCAGGCCCTGCTCATTCACCTCGTCCAGGATCGCGCGGTCGAGTCGGGTGAAGCGATCCTGGTCCACCTCGTGCCCGAGCTTCTGCTGCACCTCCCATTCGCTCTGCGTGCCGAGTTCGAGCGTGACGATCTCGGCGGCGCGGTGGCGGATGCCATGGGCGATGTAGTCGCCGGCGATGTTCAGAATCTTCCCATCATCGGTCACGCCCCGGATGACGATGTGGCTGTGCGGGTGGCCGGTGTTGTGGTGATCGACCGCGACCCAATCGAGCTGTGTTTGCAGGTCGCGCTCCATCTGCGCCATGAGCCGGCGCGTCACGTCGCGCAGGTCGCCCAGCTCGGGACCGCCCTCGGGCGCCACGATCAGCCGGAACTGGTGGCGGTCGTCCTGGCCTCGGTCGAGGAACTTCGATCCGTCGGAATCGTCCTGGAAGGACGAGTAGAGCCGGCCGCGCTCGCCGTCGAGCGTGGCACCATCGCGTTGCAGGTAGCGCAGATGAGCATTGGCGGCCTTGCTGCCAACGCCGCGCATCTTCACCACCCGCGCCTTGACCACGACGCGGCGCGCCCGGTAGCGCATGCCGCCTTCGGTCAGGCTCCACCCGTGCTCGCGCGGGAACGAGGCTGCGAGCTTGGCACCCCGGCCGCGCGCATTGAAGCGGCCGGTCCTCGGCGTCGCGCTCCGCGTCCGCCCGATGCGGCGCGGATCGCCGCCGGCCCGTGCGACGGCGTGCTGCACCTCCTGGAGGAAGCTTCGCGGCCGACGCACCCGACCATCGCCACGACCGCGCGAGCGGCCCGGGCGCGGCTCGAAGCGGAGATCGTCGTCGCGGCTCATGGAGAAGATATTCGCCGGCCAATCGGCCCGCGCAAGGAGCCTCCAACCGCCACCCGCAAAGCACCCGCCAGATCAACGGCTTACGGCAAAAGCGCCAGCCAGGGCACTCCCCATGGTGCCACTTTGGCACCACAAAAAACAGTGTGCAGACAAGTACTTAACCGGCGAGAGACGGCGCGAACGACGTTCGCTTTATCTTGCCCTCACTAATCCTCCCGCCGATCCTATCCCCGACTACGCCCACCTGCGCCGACTCCGATCACGCAGGTGCTCGCTCGGACTGCCGACGCGCTGCCGAGTGGCTGTATTCGGCACGTCCATTACCCCGTCACAAGGCCGCTGCGGTCGGGGCGTGCGATGAGCCAGAAGAACAAGGCAGCCACTGCACCGCAGATCATCACCAACGGAATTTGGACCGACGCCGTGTTCGAAAATTTCGTCGTTAATCCCCACAAACCGTTCGAGGTGTACTCGGCGAGCAGCACGTATATTACATAAATCACGAGCCCCAGAAGCGCACCGGCAGCAATGTAAACCAGCAAGCCGTTCCAACCGCGCGACCTAAAAAAGACGTATAAGGGCGCCCCAAAAACAACGGCGACCGGATATCCAAGCACCGCAGAGAGTCCGATTATCCACGCGGCTTCAGATAATTCTCGGAGGCCAAAGCCAGTTGCTCCGACGCGAAACGGTGCTGCAAGAATCACTGCTAGCAGCCCTGGAGTTATCGGGGCAACGAGGAAGCCGAGAACCGTTCTGAGCCACACCGAATTCATCATCGCAGACCGATCCCTACTTGGGAGGAGGAACCTGGCCGGCCCAAACCCCATTGATGTCCGATCCGAATTCCTTGCCCAAAAAGGTGTTCGGCGATTGCCAGGTAGAGGTGCCTTCACCGTAATTGTTGATCACCGTCCCATTGGAAGTCTGATCAACCTGTCTCACGACAATGCCAGGGAACAACTGATGCCCAGGCAGAGTGACATTCACGACAACCGGGCTTCCGTTAGCCTGATTCGTGGTCGTGAAAGATTGGACAGGGCTGATGTTGATCGGCGACACACCACCAACGAATGGCGTTGCATCATTCAATGCGCCCTGCGGAGTCGCAGGGTTCGTCGTGCCTGGCGTTGGATTGTTCACGACCCATTGCTGGACCGCCGCCGGATTAGCCGAACCGGCGTTCGCCGGCGTGCTGTAGAAGTGATAATTCGTCGAGCTTGACGTGAAGTCCTGCCAGCCCTTTGGCGTCGGGAAACTCACCGAGTAAGCCGACGTCGTGCATGATGTCGTGCCGCTCGCGCTCACGCAGTCGAGGCCCAGTGGATCCGTCGCATTCAGCGGGTCATTGTTGACGTAAGCGTAGAGGTTATTCCCTGCCTGGTATCCGCTCGGATCCGGTTGCAGGAACCGCCCCCAGGCGGGCGAGTACATCCGCGCCCGGTAGTAGTAAAGCCCGGAGGGCTGGGCGGTGCTTCCCGCGGTCTCGGCATCAAAGCGCCGCGCCGTGTAGCGGTAGCTGCCCGAAGCAAGGCTCGGATTCGCGCCGTAGACCTGATAGCCGATCCTGGTGAGGCTTCCGCTGCCCGAGTCGAGCAGGCCCGCAACCGAGCCCTGAACGTCCGGAATGAGGGTCTGGCGCGTGCCCGAAGCGGGGCTCATTTGGTTCAGGACTTCATCCGGCCCGAGCCCGTAGGCGTACCAGTTCTCGATCGCGCCGTTCGTGCCGTCGTACTCCAGCACCTCGCGGTTATCCGCATCGGTTACAAATACCGTGCTCGCGCTGCCTACGGTCTTCTCTTTCCTGCGGCCCTGAGCATCGTACGCATAGGTCGCCACCGTACTGACGGGTGAGGCGCAGGTTCCGCTGCTGAGGATGCCGGTGAGCCGGCTCTCGGCATCGTAGCAGTAGGTGAAGCCCCCATCGTAGGTGAGGTTGCCGTTGCCGTCATAGGTGGGCGTGACCGAACCCACGGCGCTGTACTGGTTGAGATTGTTCGCCGTGTAGGCAACCGAGACGGCCGAGCCGGGATAGTTCCACCAGCTCTTATCGGTGGCCGCCTGGCTCACCCTGCGATTCGTCGCGTCGTAGCCGTAGCTGAAGGTCGTGCTGCTGGCCGTGGGCGTCGCTTGGCTCGGCGCCGGGCTCCAGCTCACTGAAAGGGGCCGGTTCAACTGATCGTAGCTGATCGTCGTCGCGTAGCTTGCCGAGGCACCCGAAGGCTTCGTCATTGCCGCGCTCGTGTCGCTCACGCCGGTCAAGCGGCTCGCGAGATCGTAGGCGTAGCTCACCGCCGGCGCCGGGGCGGGCAGCGTCTTCGTGGTCAGGCGATTGAGCGTATCGTAGGCGTAGTTGATCGTAGCCCCCGCACGCGTCTGGCGCGTGAGGACGTTGCCGTCGGCGTCGTAGGCGAGCGTTTCCGTGCTCGAATCGGGGTAGGTGGTGGTGGAGAGCCGATCCAGGCCGTCGTAGGCGAAGCTCGTGGCATGCCCGTTCGCATCCGTGAGGCTCGCAAGCAGCCCGTCCGGGCTGTAGCTCCTAGCTTCAAGGGGGGTGGCCTGAATGGCCGTATTCGTGACGCTCACCCTCCGGCCCATCGCGTCGTAGCCGTAGCGGGTAACCCGGTAAAGGGGATCAGTGAGACTCGACAAACGGTCGTCGGCGTCGTAGGCATTCACCGTGACGTTGCCATTCGGGTCGGTCACCGAGCGCACCTGACCGGTGTTGGTGTAGGTCGTGGCTGTCACCGCGCTCGTCGCGCCGTTTGCGCGCGTGACCGTGATGACATGTCCATCGGGGTCGTAGGCGTTGGTGGTCTTCACCAGCCCCGCCCCGCCGCTAAAGGGCGCAGGCGCCGTGATCGATACGAGTCGCCGGTCGGCGTCGTAGCCCATCACCGTGGTGTTGCCGTTCGGATCGGTCCGGGAAAGGCGGTTCCCCAGCGCGTCGTAGCCGTAGCGCGTGGTGGCGTTCAGGTGCCCCGTTCCGCCGCTATCGGCCACGCGCGCGATCAGGTTCTCGAACGAATCGTAGGTGTAGGCGGTTGTCACCCCCAAGGGGTCGGTTGCCGTCAGCACACGACCGTGCGCGTCGTAGGTGAAAAGCCGCGTCGCGTTCAGGTGCGGCGGTGCTCCGGCGTCCGCTACAATTGAGACGAGGTTCCCCGTGCCCGGCTCGTAGCTCATCGTGGTCACAAGGCCGAGCGGATCGGTGATGCTCGTCGGCTTGTTGTACAGGGAATCGTAGGTGAAGCTCGTCGTGAGCGCTGAAAGCGGTGAGCCGGGCTTTGCCGTGCGGGTGATCGAAGCGACATTGTTCGCCCAGGGGTTGGGGCTTTCCGCGTACGTATAAGCAATCGTCATTCCTTCGGGCGTTACCGTATAGGTGGGCCGATCCAGACCGTCATACTGGTTGGTCGTGATGTTGACTATACCCGCCCGCGTGCCGGTGTCGTTGAATACGTCGCCGAAGCTGCTGCTCAGAACCCATGCGTTGCTGAGCACCTTGCCGCGGTCGGTCTGGTAGGTGACATGGCGGTTCCCGAGTGCATCGACGATTTCCGTGCGCGAACCGGCAAAGTAAAAGCTCGAGACGTTGCCGTTCCCGTTTGCCTGCTGGGCGACGCGCCCGAGCGGATCGTACCAGTTGGTGACGTAGGGGTTCTCAGGCCGGAAGGGGTAAAAGACCTGGGTCAGGTGCCCGACGCTGTCGTAGGTCCCGGAGACGTCGTACGAATAGGTCGTGGTGGCGCCAAGGGGATCGGTGAACCCGGTGAGGTTGTGATTGCCGTCGTAGGTGTAGGCTACACTTCGTCCCGTGTCGTCGGTCACCGCGTTGATGTCGCCGCCGCTGTTGTAGGAGAAGGTGAGGCTTCGGCCGAGGTTGTTCGCAACCTGCGTGAGCTGCGACCCCGAATAGTTGAGGTTCACGGCGACTCCGTTCGGGTAGACCCAGCTTTGCAGGAGGCTCGGCGAGCCACCCGCGGGGGGCGGAGCGAAGGTCAACGTCTCTCCATCCTTCTTTTCATAGGTGAATTGGCTCGGCGCTGTTTGCGTCACACGGGCCGAGGAACCGGGCGGCGCGTTGTAAGCGAAATAGGTGTTGCCATCGGCGTGCGGAGCCGCGATGAATTCCTCGGTCGTGTTGGGCCGATTCACCAGGAGCACGTTGCCCGTCAACTGGTCGGTGAACCAGCGTGCGACCATCGAGGAAATCGTCATGGTCTGCGCGGTGGGCGTCACAGAAAGTAGATCTTGCATCACGTAGAGCGCGGCAATGGACGAAGCGGCGCTCGACGCCGGCGTGTCGGTGGTTCCCATGCCAGTATAAGGATCACTATTAACTGCGGCGCTCCAACTATAGGTATGCCCCCAACCATTTCCGATGCCGATATCCGCACTCATGGTGGTGAGGTCGGTCCCGGAGGAAGACAAGTAGGTGCGCGAAAACGGTAGCGCGGATAGGAATGCGCCGCTTCCGGTCACCAAATCATCGTGCCGGTAAACATACGCGCCAGTCACGCCGTCAACAGGTTCCAGAACCTGAGGGCTCAGAAGCCCCGGGATGGGATCGATGATCGGCAGAACGGTGTCGGTGCTCGCGGCCGTAATCAGTTGGTCCACGGTGTAGATCGGCGGGTCGGGAATTTCGACCCCGCTGAAGCCCCCCGACATGCCGCCAGAGATCTTTTGAGTCACCTCGACCACGTTGGCAGATATGGGGAATATCTCCGTGTAGCCCGCCCCGCTCCAGAGGCCGACAGAGAGATTGCCTTTCTGGGGAATCAGTACCTGCTGTCCTGGCGTAAAAGGGCTTGGTGCCGTGCAGTTATTCGTAGGCGTTTGTCCATATACTGCAGTGCTAATTGCAGTCAGATCACTGTTTGAGTAGTGATCAACGTTCCCGCAAATGCTCGCGGCATAGGCGTTCTGCCCGGATTGCGTAGTTCCATCGGCAAAGTAAGTCTTCTGATCCGCCCCCTGATAGGCGGAATTCATGTTGGCGTCGATAATCTTGATCGTCGAGGCCGCCGTCATGCTGGGCACCGGTGCTTGGGTTTGTTCAAGGACCGCGGATTCAAAGGCGCTTGCAACTTCGTTATCGGTAAGCGCTGTGGCGACAAACGCTGTCGGATAAGCGTAGCCTCCGATAGTTGTGCTCGGGCCGTTGCTCACCTGAGCTATGGCGTGGTCGAAATTAACCGGCAAGTCGACGTAGGGCCCCTCGTAATTCGCTTGCGGGATGTTTGCTTGACCAACGATTCCTGCGGCGAAGTTGTAGAGAACCGAGGCACCGGCGAGCTGAGCAGTAATCAGCTGCTCGACCGAGCGTTCCGCCAACCAAGCGTAGCCGATCGCCGCCAGGTTTTCTCCCATAACGGGTTCTGAGGTGTCGGCGTTGCCAGCAGCCCGCGCCTGGGCCAACAATTGGCGATGGTATTCCGCCATTCCTCTCGCCGCCTGGCCAACGCCCGTGCTAATGAGATAGGAACCTCCCGCTGTGATCGTCAGCGTCTTGCACTCGGTTGCACTGACGCCGCTCGGACAAAATGAACCGACGTTTTGCGGCTGGTTTGGTTCAGTGATCGCAATGGGAATCGACCAGGTTTGCCCGAAGGGCGTCGCCGGGCCGACGTTCGTACAGCTACCTTGCCCCACGCAGTCTGGCGCTACGCCGTCGATCAGTAGCGTGGGCACGTAATTGCTGCCGCTCGGCACAGAAAACACGGTGATCCGATGGCCGTAGACCTGATCGGTGTAGAGCTTGACCGCCTGGGTCGAGGAGGCGCCGGGCATGGTGATCGTGATGTAGGTTCTGCATTCGACGTTGCTTGGCGATTGATTGGGGCAGTCTACCGGGAAGGTAGAGGAGGAAGGTGTACTGCCGGGAAATCGGATGGGAGAGCCAACTAGGGGCCGAATGGTTTTCCCGCCGATCACATCTTCGACCGACCAAACGTGGTCGTTTTGATTAATGTAGCTGATCAGATTCGCAGCGTAGGCAGTGAGGTCAGAGCGCAGGCTTGTGCGGCTGACGTTCGAAATCGAAAGACTCTGGCTGTCGATGGAGCCACTCGCATCGCTCAGGAATTGCGCTCGGCTGTAACCGAGCGCGGACGCGAGTGTAGACGATGACAGCCCACTAAGGATTCGATGTGCCTTCGCGCTCGGATCGAAATAATACCAAGTGCCCCCGAGTTGCAATGCGGCAGCGAAATGATTGATCGTAATATAAGCTAGTGTGCCATCCGCGTTCTTCACTTCGTTGCCATTGGGAATTCCGCCAGCATCGAGCAGGTTCACGATTGCGTCGGCGTCATTGGTCACGCCAAGCCAGGTCGACATGTCAGCGCCCGTATATTCGGGCTGTTCGTAGACGTACCCTGTTTGTGAATATCCAGCAATATTCCACAGAGTTACGAGCAGAATAACTTGATCAGCGTCATTACCGCGACGATCAAGCAGTGTGCCAAGAGGCCCCTTGTTGCTGCCGTAAAGCGGCTCGTACTCGATGTTGTTATAGACATACTCGTAAATAAGGTCCGGATCGCATTTGAGCGCCGATACCAGCGCAACGAGTGGGGCAGGCTGCGAGCTGCCGGAGGCGCAACCCACGGCCTGTGCGCCACTTGGTTGAAGAAAGGGCGCCGCAACGCTCAGAGGCTTAACCGCAGGCGCCCGCCGTACGCTTGGTGGCACCGGATGATATAAGTGCCCTACCGGTACGCTGGTAGTCTTCAGACGTGCGACACGTACCGGGTGGACGACCAGGGTGTCAGCATGCGCGGCGCCAGCACAAAGGGTGAGCGTGAGCGCCGCTGCGAACACGAGCGATCGCCGGCACGCTCCCGAGACAACCCCCATCCTTCCTCCTCTAATCGAATGCAACGTGGCTCGGCGCCGGCTTTAAAACTTTTTCCTCAGCTCGGTATTGTCCCTTTTGTGGCTCACCAAAGCGCCGCTCCCCAGCAATTCGACGTGCAGGGACTCACCGTAGCGGTCCAGGTGAGCGTCGCGGTATTGACGTTGATCACCTGTTGAGTGCGGTTGCCGTTGGCGTCATAGGTGTAGAGGACGATTACTCCGGTGTCGTAACTTGCCGAAGTCACACGCCCCAAGGCGTCGTACGTGTACACGACGGAGCCGTTCGCGGCATACCCCGGCATAATCCCGAACAACGCCCCCAGGAGCAGGATGCATCCGATCGCGTTCTGGAGCCGTGCCATCGCTCCGCACCCCTTGCGGGCGCTGGGGATCAACCAAGTCCTACGAGTAGAACCATTACTCATTGGTGTCTCCTATCTTGTCGTCGTGCTGCGCCTCCGCACCTGTTGCAACCGAATCGATGTCGCAGGTATCGCCCAGCGGACTTGTGGCTACGCAGCCGCAGTGCAGAGGAGCGCTAATCGGACTATGAGGATAGGGGCGCATCAGTTGAACCTTCCTCGATAGTCCTGCCACCCGATCGTGTAAAGGGAGGTAGAACCTGTAGTTCCGTCTGACACCCACCGGATTTGGCTGCTCGTGTTGGTCATGACATCGATCTGCGCGAGCATGTTGTAAGTTGTAGGGGTCCGCATGATGGAAAGCGTCGGGCTCGCAGCCTGATCGTTCATCACGGGCGAATAGGCCCAGACCGACTGCGGCGGGGTCTGGCCCGCCATGCTAACGATGACGCGTGCCATCACATTGACGTCTGGCGGCACGGTGAGGGTGACGCTAGCCGCCGTGGTGCTTGCCGCCACTTGATTAGCATCCAGTTCGGACGTTTTCCAGAAGAACCAGTCCCCGACTTGGCTAAAGGCGAGGATATGCGCCGAGCCGTCCGTCTTGAACGACCCGATGCGCCGATAGACGCTCGTGCCGGTGGGTGCATTCGCCGCCGTCACGGAAGTGTCGAAGTACACGTCAGCGGCCCCGTTCGCAATGATTGCGAAGACGTGATACCAAGTGTTGGCCGCGATCGTGAGGCCCTTGCCCATGCCGTTGTTGCCCGAGCCCGCGGCCCAGGTTCCGGCGGTGGATTTCGAAAAGCTTGATAGGTTGATGTAGACGGTATTGCTGCTGTCGGCAGCCTGCCCGGGTGCGATGTCGAGTACGGTATTCGGGGATGTGCCGTCGTTTGCCAATGCGAGTCCGGCGAGATAGCTTCGCTGGACGGTGCTCGATGGCACCGGATCGAGGAGCTCGTACTGCGTCCCGTCGTACTGGACGGTGTAGACCTGGCCCGAAACCATGTCGTTCGAGGCGAGCGCCACCAGGCCCGCGGAGGTCTTCTTCAGCACGTTGAGCGTACCGGTCGAAGCGACGTTGAGCGTGGTCGCCCCCGTCGTTGTAAAGCCCGACATGAAGGTAACGCGGTTGCCGGCGGTGAGCGAATAAACGCCTGGCGAGACGCTCGCGAGCGTTTGCGCGCTCGCGCTGCCCGAGGTTGTGCCGCCGATGAAGAAGGAGGCGCAATTCATGACGGTGTTGAAGTTGCTCATCACCTGATTGGCATCGGCGGTCGTGCCGTTCGTGAGCGTGTAGGGGTAACTCGGGCAGCTGTTCGCCCAGGCAGGCCCACCGACAAGAAGCAGAAGAACCGTCAGGAAGATTCGTTTCATTGTCCTTCCCCTTTTGAATGACGACGCAGACCCGCGCTACATGCGGCATGCGCGAGCTCGAAGTGAATCACGAATCCGCAGGCGGGATTCCCGATTACGATCGCGCCAAATGTTGAACCGGAGAGAGCGTTACCGGGAAGACCGGATAGCGGTCTACGCGGTTGAGCGCATACGCTATAGGCGGCTGCGAATGCATCTTTAGTGTGTATGACCCCACACCTTTGGGGGAGCGCTGCGGTGCCGCTCGCTTGCCGCTTGCTGTCGTTATGCATGACCCGCTTCTCCCAGAACCGGTCACTGCCAGCGCGGTAGCAACGTAGCCGATCACCCCTTGCGGGTCAAGTAACGGCGCTCGATTAGGCGGTGTTTATCTTTTTCTCCTGTCGTCCACACTTGTACCGCGTAGCGATCGATTCCGCTTCGAGTCGCGCGGGGTGCACGCGTAGCTGAAGCTGGTCCAGTTTGGCCGGCCCCTCACTCTCTTGGAAAGATGATGTCGCGATGCCGAAATCAACACGGCCATGTCCGGCCGAGTTTCGCTGCAAGATAATCGAGTTGATTCGTGCCGGTCCCAGTGCAGAGGAGCTCACCCGGCAGTTTGCGCGAAGCGTCCAGGCGAGATTCGCAGCTGGATCGCCGAGGACGACGCGAATCAAGGTAACTGCAGCGACGTGCTTGCCTCGGCGGTCTTTGGAACATTCATAACCGGAAAACGGGTCAACGGCCGACCGACCGCTGATCAAATAGCCTTTCTCGGCCGATTGTACGCAGCCAGCACCTGAACAGAAAACCGCCCTTCGCCGCGTGGAAGAACAATCAGACTCCGATCAACAACGAAGGAGTTTGTCATGGAATCCATTCAGCACCGGGAACCCTGGAACAAAGGCAAGCTGATCGGCCAGAAGCCACCGCTGAAGCCAAAGGACATTTGGCAATCCGGATTCATCTTCAGAATTCGCATCGGATTCGCGACCTGACCATGTTCAATTTGGCGATCGACAGCAAGCTACGTGGTTGCGATTTGGTTAATTTGCGCGTGTGCGACATCGCGCGCGGCGCCCAGATCTTGGTTCGTGCAATGATCGTGCAGAAAAAGACGCAACGGCCTGTGCAGTTCGAATTGACCGAGCCGACCAGGGCCGCTTTGGCCACCTGGATCGAGAAGGCGGGGCTAAAGTCGGAGCAGTGCTTGTTTCCGAGTCGCCTTTCGACGTCGCCCCATGTTTCGACGCGGCAGTACGCCAGGATCGTCCATAGGTGGGTTGCCGCCATTGGGCTCGATTCGAGCGTCTACGGCACGCACACCATGCGGCGAACCAAGGCCACGCTGATCTACAAGCGAACGAAAAACCTGCGGGCCGTTCAACTCCTGCTTGGACACAGCAAGCTGGAAAGCACCGTTCGATACCTCGGAATCGAGGTCGATGACGCGCTTGAAATCTCGGAACAAACCGAAATCTAGCGTACCGGCGCGGACTTGCGCTGGACCGGTATGGAGGCCCCTGTGAGCCTTATCAGATGAGGTGAACCGCCAGCGCAAGGCCACCCGCGACGAGCGAGTAGATCCCGAAAGGCCGAAGAGCCGCAATTTCTCGGCCCTTGAAGTAGCGCATCAGAAACAAAGTGCTGAAAAAAGCGAAGAGCCCCGCCACGAGTCCCGCGATCAGGATTGGTATGAAAGGCGTGCCGGCGTGCTCGCCCGCATAGCGCACAAGCTTTGGCACCTCCAGCACCCCGGCCGCGCCGATGATGGGTGTCGCAAGAAGAAACGAGAATCTCGCCGCCGCGTCGTAATCGAGCCCGGAGGCAAGACCAGCGACCAGCGTGACGCCGGAGCGCGACATGCCCGGAATCAAGGCAAGGGCCTGTGCAACCCCGATCGAGAGCGCGTGCTTAAAGCCCATGGCGCGCAGCTCATGCCGCGCTTCGCGTTGGCGTAAGCGGTCACCCCAGATGAGCATCACGCCGTCCAGCATCAGGAACACGGCGGCGACAACGAAGCCTGCGAACAGGCTCCTTACCGCGCGCTCAAGAAGCAGGCCGAGAAGTCCTACCGGGATAGTACCTACGACCAGGAGCGCGAGGACGCGCGCCGACGGATCACGAAGGTTGGCGCGAGCGCGAAGCGAACCGCCCAGCAGCTGCGCCCAGTCGCGCCAGAAATACAGCAATAACGCGCTCGCCGTTCCGAGGTGCAGCACGACGATAAACGGCAGAAACCACGACGCGTTGCGATCGAGGGACCAATGCAAAAGCGCGGGAAAGAGCACGCTGTGCCCGAGGCTGCTGATGGGGAATAGCTCCGCAATGCCTTGCATCACGGCGATCAGATACAGATGAAGCGTGCTCATGGTGTACTGCCCCGACGGCTCTCTATCCCATCGGCCCCGGCCGTCGGGACGACGGTGGTATCCACTTAATCTCAGCCTCCTGAGAGCGGATGCGCTCCTTAGCCCAAAACATGAACGCGCACCGCATCCGGGAGCGCTTTGCATTCAACGCAATGAGCAGTGGTTTGCGCGTGATCGTCGTGGGAGCGGTCGGCATCTTACTCTATGCCGTAGGCAAAGAAAAAACGCGCCTGCGGCTGCCGCAATCACGCCCATTTCAAGATCGCCGTCTACTTCCACTGCCTCCACTGCGGCGGTCTCGACTTCTACCCGGCTCGTGCGGCCCACACCAAAGTCGGATGAACCTGAAACCTTAACCAACGTCAGCAAACAGCTGGACAGCGGCCGCTCGATATTTCCGATGTAGGCGACAGCTGTGGCCGAAAAGCAGAAGTCCGCTCCTCGGCCAGAGCCGCCAGCGGTGCTGGCCCGGCTGAATGACCGGTGTCGCGCGTCGAGCCGAATCGCACCGGCACCGCCCGCGTTTCGGGGCGCGGGCGCGAAGGAAGTTTCTATCCTTGGAGACGCACCGCCTGGTCGGGCGCGGCATCGTGAGCACGGGCGCGGGAGACCTGACCAGCGAGCTCGCCCTGGCCGTGGAGATGAGCGTGGACGCCACGGACATCGGCAAGACAGTCCATCCGCACCCCACGCTCGGCGAGTCGGTGGGCATGGCGGCGGAACTGTATGAGGACGTGTGCACCGACATGCCGCCGCAGAGGAAGAAATAGAGGCGTACCGTCCATCGGCTGATCGCCTTCGCCTACTTGTAGTCGCTCGCCACCGCGCTTTCGTAGAGGCTTTTCGCGTCCTTCGCTTCTGTAACGGACTTACGAACCTCGTCACGGGTCAGGTCCAGCACGCGAAACCTGCCACCGGTCTCCGCGACACACTCGATACGCCTGTAGACACCAGGATGGCCTTCGGCGTAGCGGGCAAGGCCCTGCAGCTTTGGCATGGCGTCCGCGAGATGGATTCCATGCGGGTCGATGAGGTCCACCACGAACCTGCCGTCCGGCAATTGCACGAAGAAAACGAAATCCGGCCGGAGGATCTTCATGTCGTCGCCGTCCTCGTAGGCGACGCCCAGCGAATCCTGGCTGGGCCGGCTGGGATTGCGATACCAGAACTTGAAACCCTTGCGCTGCGACTCGACCTTGAGTACCGCCGCCTCCCAGTCAGTCAGCACCGCCGGGAATACGCCATCCTCGTCGCACAGCAAGTGGTGCTTGTGCATGGGCAGCTTCGCTTCGCTGCCATCCTTCTCGCGTACTGCGGTCGCTTCCATCCAGGACACCGGTCGCGCCAGATCGACGTCCTGAGGCTCCCGGCTCAAGGCGCCGACCTGGCGATAGGCTTCCTGACGGTCGTCGGGCAGCTTCTTGATCCGATCGCGGTACTTTTCCAGCCACTCATCCGATAGCTTCTTCGCTCCGGCATCGAAGAGCACCTGCAGGTTTTCCATCAGGCCGAGCGCGGCGATGTCCTCGCGCGCCTCGATCAGGGCATCCTCGAGATCGTCTTTCGCCTCGGGTTTGCGCTTCGCCAGGGCCTCCGTATAGGTCCGCGCGATGTCCGGGCTGAGGATCCGGGCCGTGCGCCGGTAGGCGTCGCTGACGACGACATAGTCCGCTTCGGTCTGAAAGACCTTGTCGCGGGTCTCGCCGCTTCTCAGGTCAGCTTCGACCGTGCGCCCCTCGACGGTCATCACCTTCTCTCGCTTGGCGGCGAAGTCTCTTGCGTGATCGGCCATGAACGCATCCAGCACCTTGTGCATGGTCGCATGAGCTTTCTGGCCGGCGTCGGGCAGCAGTCCGTCATAGGCCAGCTCGTGGGCAAGCGCGGTCAGGCGAATCGGCGGCTTCGCGCCGCGTTGGGGGCGGGTCTGCGAAGGCAGCGACGTGAACTTCTCCCAGACCGCCGCTGTCGCGGCCGGGTTCGGCTTCATCTCCTTCGGGTTGATCAGCACGCGGCCGAAGGACGGCGTATCAACGCTGCCTTCCCGCAATGCCTTCACCACCTCCTCGACGGCCTCCTTGTCGAAGAACGGCAGCAGACAGTCGACCGAATTGAGCCGGTCGTTGCCCGGAATGCGCCTCGCGAGCGGCGTGCGCACCATGCGCCCGAGCAGTTGCATGATGTGAGTGCGATCCACGGCACGGCGGAAGGAGACCATTACCTCGGCGCGCGGACAGTCCCAGCCGGTGCTGATCGCATCCTTGGCGAGCAGCACTCTCACTTGCGTCTCGTCCTGCACGCGCTCCGGCGAGATGTACGGCACTGAATACTTGCCGAACTTCTGCGTAGTGTGCTCGCCAAACACGTGCGCGATCGAAGTCTCGGGCAACTCCGGCCAACTCTGGAGAATCATGTCCAGAGCCAGACCGATGTCATTGGGATTGGGTGTGTTAGGCACCTGCAGCACCATCAGCGGCAGCACGCTCTCTCCGTTCTCCTGCTGCTTGGCGTACGCTGCCCATTCGGCCGTGGACTCGCGGAGCTTCTCGGCAGCGCGGCGTACCAGCACGGAATCGAACCTGCCCGCCTCGTCGGGTATGTCGAGGATGATCGTGTCTTTGAGCAGGCCGGAATCCTGTACTCGGCTCGGATCGACCTTGACGTCGGGAAGGCGGGTGCGCCCCTGCGCGACTTCCATCGCCTTGTTGAACCGCTCGACAGTGGCCGAGATGCCGAGGACGACCGGCATCCCCGGCACGCCCTTGTCGCCGTTGATCAGGCGTTTGACGAGCGTCGTTCTTTCGTTCTGCGCGGCAGTGCTGGGCTTGCCCATGCCGCGATGCGCTTCGTCCAGCACCAGGTACAGCGTTAGCACCGGGTCTTCGATGGTGTTGCGGATAGTGTCCCAGATCGTGTGCGAGCGCAGGTCGGGCCGGGTTTCGGGGAAGAGGCCCCCGTCCTCGTCGCCCTCGAAACCGCGCACCAGCAGGCTCTTCTTGCCCAGCTTCTGCGTATTGAGGAAGTAGATCTTTCCGGCTTCGAAGCGTTCCCGATTGAAGGTGTTCTCCATCACGACCAGGTCGGTATGCCTCAGACGGTCGGATGATTCCATCAGGCGGAAGCGAGTCTGCTCGTTCAACGACGGATCGTCGCTGAACCAGATCACCACTGCGCCCGGGTCGGCGTCAAAGTCGTAGTTATCGTCGCCATGAAAGAGAGCCTCGAACGCCGCTGCGGCCATCACGGTCTTTCCCGCGCCGGTTGCGGCGGTGAGCGAGAAGGCGTGCTTGTCCCTGTCCTCGTGCCAACGCTTGCGCGCCTTGGCGAGATTCGCCAGCACGTCGCGAACCGCTTCGTCCTGGTAGTCCTTCAGGGTGAACTTCACGCCTCAGTCCCCGTTGGCAAAGCTGAAATTGGTCAGGTACGACTCGTATAGCCGGATTGCTTCTGTGCCGTGCGGCAGTCGGCGTGTGAGTGCCTGGAAACGCCGCTCGTCGTCCGTGACGATGTAGACGAGGCGCAGGTCCTTGGCGTTGCCCACGGCCTTGAGGAAAGCCATTGCGCTATCGAGCTCGATAAGCAGACCGTATGCCTCCACCACGTCCCAACCCTTGGCGGGCAGCCTGTCGATCCGCCGCCCACGACTGCCCGCCCGCAACCAAAGCAACGGCGCAATGCGTGCAAAGGCCATGTGATGGCTAACGGCAACGGGTGTTTCATAAGTCAGAGTGAAGAACTCAGCGTTCTCCTCGAAACCCTCGGCCATCGGGAATTCGTCGGTAAACTTGTACTCGCCCTTGATGGGTTCCCCATCCGGAGTCTTGCCGGTGATCGCCGCTTCGACACGCGGTTTGGTGATGTAGTCACAGATACCCAAGTTTTCCCAATCAGGGTCACCTGGGCGCAGGCCCTTTTTGCGTAAGGCGTCTTGTTCGTCTGCTGCGACTTCGTTGTTAGTTACGGAGATGCATTGACGACGGCCTCCGTCTTGACGGTTTAAGCGCATCACGGCGTGGGCGGTCGTGCCGGAGCCGGCAAAGAAGTCGACGACAACCGCGTCGGGCTTGCCCCCAACGAAGAGCCGAATCGTGTCCTCGACTGCATAGAGCGACTTCGGGAATGGAAACTTGCGCCCGGGAATAAATGCACGCAGGAGCGACGTCCCATACGCCCCGGCATCGTGTCGCGACTCTCGCCACACTGTGCTCGGTCTTGCGGCTTTGCCGCCGGGAATCACGACGATTTTCGATCCATCCAGTCGAGTGCCGCTGACCCGGTACTCACCGCGTTCAGCTCGCTTGATGTCTTCGGTGGAAAGATAGGCGATGGTATATGGCTGATGCTCGTTGCCGGCGCTGACACGGACGAACCCTCTGTCCAGCGCCTGCGCGAGACTCGGCCCAGTGAGCCCCCAAATCAAGGCCGTCCCATCTGGAGCGATCGGGAACACGGCGGTAGCGCCTTTGACGGCGGGGACATCCTCGATCCGGTCCTCCATCGACAACGGATCACCAATACGGACGATTTTCTTGGTGACGTGGTCGACATAAACGGGATAGAACTGCCGGGGGCGTGAGCCGCGCACCAGAGATCGCTGAGTTCGTCGCAAGTACAACCACCGCACCTCGGAATCCTCGCCGGTACGTTCGCCGGAGCCGAGCTCGACGTTGCCAACGAAGACGAAGAAGGCGTATTCGTCAACGCGCGAGAGCTCGTTTGCGCGGCTGGTACTTCTTGGACTGATGGTGATGCTAACCATCTGAACCCGCGCCTCGGGAAACAATTGTTCCAACAGGAGCCCAAGTCGCAGGTATTCCTTCTCGTCAATAGTGACGATCAGGACGGAATTCGCTGGGTTCAGTAGCTCGCGCGCAATGAGTAAGCGCCGCTCCATCATCGCCAGCCACTTGCTGTGCCGGTAGAGGTCGTCTGCCTCCACGTAGTCGTTGTTGTACTTCCAGTCTTTGGCACCCGTGTTGTACGGCGGGTCAATATAGATGGCGTCGACTTTGCCGCGGTGGGTCCAAGTCAGCGCCTTCAAGACGTGGTAGTTCTCGCCGTTGATGACGGTGTGGCAGGGCTTGTCGCCGCCGCGCAGGACTTTGCCGGTGCTAACCAAGCCGGGGTAGATGATGTCGCGGAACTCCGCGACGACGACGATGTCGTCCAACGCCACCTTGGATTGGGTCGCCTCGTCGTCGAGCGATTCCAGCTCGGCAACCTTGCCGTCACCCTCCTTGACAATCTTCCTGACTACCCACAAGCGCGGATCACCCTTCTTGGTTGAGCCGCGCTCCGGGAGGATGCGCACCTTGTCGCCCTTGCGGACGGGACGCTGGGGCAGTTCGACCGCTTCCGGGCGGTGACGCTCGAAGTTCAGGCCGAAGGGCAGCCGGGACGACAGCGCCTTGAACTCGCGCTCGAGGTCCGCCCCCAACTGAGCGTCCCCAGCCTTTGCCTGCGCGATCAGGTCGGTGAGTCGCGACACGCTGCTATTGCGAATGCACCCGCACGCGCGGCTCGGCCTTGAGCCAGGTCGTGCGCTTGGCGATGCGCAGGTCGTAGTCCACCTGCAGGCCCAGCCAGAGTTCCGGGGAAACGCCGAAGTACTTGCCCAGCCTCAGCGCGGTATCCGCCGTGATCGACCGCTTGCCGTTCACGATGTCGCTGACGCGGTTCGGCGGCACCGAAATCTCGCGGGCGAGCGCGTTGATGCTGACGCCCAGCGGCTTCATGAATTCTTCGTACAGTACTTCGCCGGGCGGGATCGGTTCGAGCAGTTTGGCGGCCATGGGAAGCGCCTCCTATGAGTGGTAATCGACGATTTCGACGTCGTATGCGTGTCCATCCAGCCAGCGGAAGCAGATACGCCACTGGTCGTTGATGCGTATGCTGTGCTGCCCCTTGCGGTCGCCCTTCAACGCCTCGAGACGATTGCCGGGCGGAACCAGCAAATCCTGAAGGCTGCGGGCCTGGCTCAAATACAGCAGCTTGCGCCGCGCCGGCCTCTCGATCGCCCGGAAGCGGGTCACCGGCCGATCGCCGAAGAGCGCCTCCACCTCCACCGAACGGAAGGACTTGATCACCCGGAGAGGGTATTACGCGATGCGTAATGCGTCAAGGAGAGGCAGCCCCGTGCTCGGCTGCGGACCGACGACGCAGGACGAGCTGAAACAGCTGGCCACGCGCGAAGCGCTCAAGCACGTGGTGGAGGATGCCGTGGTCGGCGTCGGCTCGGGCTCTATTTGCCATAACACCATTGCAATTGCAGCCTCCCAGGCGAGAACTCGAACGATTGTGCCCAGCAGCGCCGCTCGCGGATCCGAAACGTGCCCGAACCGCCCGCGTTTCGGAGCGCGGGCGCGAAGGAAATTCCTATCCTTCAGCCGCATCCCTTTGCCGCCAAGATTCTTTCCCATCTGAACGGCCGCGTGGGGTCGGGTGCCGACCGTCACCGCTGACGAAAGCAGCCATTTTCCCAGCGTGTCCCGTCAACGTCGGCAATTTGCGCGAGACCGGTCATACCGCCGGCCCAGCGCCGCCGGCGGCTCCGGCCGATGAGCGGACTTCTGCTTTTCGGCCACTGCAGCCGTTCGACCAGATGGCCGCCTTGGGCGGCAATACGCCGGTAAGCCGCCACTCGACAACGACATCGTCCAGAACGGCAGCTTTTCAATC
>Ga0307373_10003807_pt1 | contig 25848 bp, 22 predicted proteins | sample OX2MG_FD_202534 | JGI IMG/M metagenome (GOLD analysis project Ga0307373, IMG submission 202534) | Soil microbial communities from Risofladan, Vaasa, Finland - OX-2 | ecosystem: Environmental > Terrestrial > Soil > Coastal area > Acid sulfate soil | place: Finland: Risofladan, Vaasa | collected...
GCAGATTTTTCGAGGTTCCCATAAGTATTATTCGAATCAATTTCATTCTTCTTCATTGGCCCATTGAAATAATGCCATTTCGATGTCTGCCGCTCGCCATGCATTACCTTCAAGGTTAGAAAGAGAACATTTCGGACGCATGAGTCTATCTCTTTGTGGACTTTTTTCAATATCAGCAGCTATTGTTCGTATAATTTCAATAAATCTCAGATAACCAGCCACCATGCTATTGGTATTTCCATCACGTATTGTTGGCATTTGATATTCAGGTGCTCTCTCGATAAGAGCCTCCCGAATATTACTATCCAACGCCCCATAACGCTCAGGTTTCATAAATCGAAGAAGCTTAGATGCATAAGTAAGGCCCATACCAGGAATACTTAATGCTGATCGGATGGCCTCATTGTCGTTATTATTATGAATATTATTTATTGTAGTAGTAATAATCTCATCAAGGTTAACTGTCCCAAGACGATCCATAAATTTTTGAAGGGCTCCATTCTGACTTCCACCCCATTGGATCATTTCCATAAGCAAGTAAATCGATGAGGGTTCATTTTGATTATTGTTATCACACATCCATCGAAATCTCTTCTCAAGCGAACTTATCCAAGTATATTTTGGGTAGCTGTCTTCAGGGTATCCATATAATCTATGTTTCAATCCTCTCCAAATATACTCCCTGAAGTATCTCGGGAAATCATTTATATCTGGCATTGTCTCTTCTCCAAAAGCATATATTGCATTAGTCGGCAATGAATTTTTTAAGCTCTACCATGGCCACCGTATCGCGCTCGCAATAGCGGAGTAAATCTGTGATAAGAGATTCGCGCCTCACCTCTGGCGTCGCTTGATTTAGAATCTCCAGATAAGCCGCAGGTGCTCCGCCGCCGTCTTGTACTACGCCCAGATTCTGATATGCCAGCTGAGGTGCAATGGTGGGAAGTACGTCTTTAATAGACCACGAACCGTGCATATCGGGGTGGTAATAGTGATCGCGTGTAATCGGCAAGAGGTCGACAACCCGTTCAATCAACTTTTTAAGGCGTCCTGCATCGTGCGGAAACCGCTCCGCGAGACCAGTAAGTACGCTCTTCTCAAATGCTGCGTTATAAACAAAAATCGGGCCATCTTCACCCATGCAATCCAGGAGTGTACGGCAAAAACTCTCCATCGGAGCATTCCCCGAGGTATCCAGAAATTCCGCATGCCGCAGAGTCCTATCGATGGTCTCAATCTCGCATGACCATTGAAATGGAAGCCTCTCGTAGGGACGTGTGCCCTTCCAGATCGGCACCGCGAATTGAACAGTTTCGAAATCCATGTAATAGCGTGGATATGTCAGCTTATCGATGAGTTCCTTACCACCGGGCAACAGCTCTGGCTTGCCAGCCTTGGTCACACGCCAAATGCGCTCATGTGTCGCGTTAGTTAACCGCCCTGGTGGGACATCCCGAAGATCCCGATATCCCTCGGCGAGAAGCGCAGTTATGACCTTGCCACCCCGGGGCAAGAGGTTGACCGGATACTCCGGTTGAGGCGGCGTGCAATAGTTAAGGAACGGACACTCAAAGGGTTCATGACAATGTGGCCCAATTCCAATTATGGGCTCAGTACCCTTGAGCATTTTGCGTAGTCGTGACACAAGTTGTGGAATAGCACGAAGATGCCCACGAATATCCTTCGCAATGTCCACAAACGTGAATAGACCGTCATAGTTCCCATCGCCTTGATATACGAAATTGGTATTGATATGTCCAAGTTCGATACGCTTTAAATCTATGCCCGTATGCTGCAATACCCAGGTTTGTATAGCCACATCGAGCAAGTGGTAATCTTTTACCGAGGTTGAGGCTTTGATTTCTACAAGCCGGGCACCGTATGCGTTGCACTCTAGAATATCATTGCGCACCAGAACCCCATCGGATTGGAATGTCGCCTCAAACAAGATTGCTTCCGGGTCATCAGAAAGATATTGCTGGGTTTCTCTTAAAGCCTCCGCGAGTTCAGAATCGTGCGTAATTAAATGACCTTTCGGCCATAGGGTCTGTGCCGCGGTACCTACCGCATGGCCGGTGGCGAACTGTTGCGCAAGTGCGCCACTCACTTCAGAAAGCTCGGGTTTGTTAACCTCCAGATACAGGCGTTTCAGGCATTGATTGCCAGATAGAATCTTCGATTTCGATAGATACCATTTACTCATCGGTTCTACTTCGATATATGGTTATTGTGCAGAGTCTAGAGCCGCTTTTTTATACTGGGTTGTATTGATTAAAAGCTTCTCTAAGAGTCTGTGCGATTTCGGCACGCAGACCCTTGGGTGCCAGTACTTCGAGCTGATCCCCCTGGCTCAATAGCCACCAGCGTAGCTGATTGGAATCCTGAACGGTGGCAGTGATCAATTTGGTTCCCGCTGACTCGTTTATTACCTTTTGATCTTGAGATAAGGGCGCCTCCTCAAGATGCCGGGCAAGGGCTGCCGTCATTCGCATTTTAAGTTTCAACGAGGTAATCGTAACCAGCACATCAAAAGCACCGGTGGCGATATATCGATCCAGCGAAAAGCCTTTGGGTTTGAGCGCCGGAATTGGCAATATTTCTGCCTTGCGCATTCGATGCAGGGCGTATTGGCGGATATCGTCATAACCCCAGGCAGTAGCAACCAAATAATAGACATGATTGCTGACCACCAGTCCCAGAGGGTTGAGTTCATAGGGATCACCTGTGGTCTCTCGGCCCAGCGACCGGTAGCTGACTTTGAGGCGCCGACCCCTTAGCAAGGCGTCATATATGGGATGCGTAATGCTATCCGGAATCTTGGGAAGATGATGGCGAATATCCCGGGGTATGACACGCACTTGGTCCTGCCAGCGCGCCAGGGGGCTATCCGCGAGTTGCGCAAGCACCGTGCCCGCGCGCGTGAAATAACTCTTAAGTTCCCGATGGGCCGAAGGTGGCATCAGGCTGGCGATATATTGCTCCACCAACCGGAAGGTCAGCGCCGTATAGCCATCCATCGAAGGGAACTCAATACGTTCGGCGCCTTTGCGCCAATACCAGCCATAGGGGTTGCTGCGCTTATCGCTTTTAAGATCCGGGAACACATCTTGCAGTTTTTCAAGATCGCGCTGGATGCTGCGCACATGCACATCTTCACGTGTATGGTCTTCGATTCCGCGCCGTAATTCGGTTGTGGTGATACGGCTCGGATCACTCGGCACCAGGCGCAACATCACCCAGTGCCGCATCATCACACTACTTGCTGTCGCCATCGCCCTGCCCCTCAACCATCCGTGCCTGGTACCAGTGTAGCGCACAGCTGGGCTGTTGGTGTCGCCCAACGCGACATATCTTGTCGCGTTGACCCCTTACAATGCCTACCTAACTTGAGGAACCCATACTATGAGAAATCACAGACGCAGCGCAGTTTGGGTGTTCGGTGGCGGCGGGAGCGGATTCATCTACGAACCTCTGTTCGATCTCTGGGCGCTACGCATGCTGGTACTGCCGGGAGTTCTGACGCGCGCCAAGCAAAGAAACATATTCGAGCCTGAGGATGATTTCTTCAAACGTCTGGGTATTCCAACCGATAAGGATCCAAATTCGGCCGATTCCAAAGCAGAACCGACACCGGCCACCATCAAACGGATACTGAAGGTCAAGGAACGCAAGGTGCCGCCTTTTCCGGAACCGCTCGCGAGCAATCTCGCCTGCCTGAGTGAGGAAATCGGCCTCACCGAACTTGAGCACACGCTGCTCGGCTTTTACGTCATATTGAACTCTACGCCCTGGCTCGACTCGGTTGCCGACCAGCTGGGCCAATTGTCTAATCCGCTCATTTGTCATGCACTCTCCGCTATTCTCCGTTTTCCCGCCGAGGCAATAAGCCAAGCTCTCAGCAGCAAGAGCACGCTCACCACGGCGGGTCTTTTACGTTTTGATCGCTCGGCCTGCGGGAGTCTGCGCAGCCGGATGGACCTGGGGGGCGGCGTGAGCGGCGCCCTGATGAGTCAGAAGGAATCCGCGAATGAGCTCTTGAGTGCATTTTTCAAAATCGCCGAACCGACCAACCTGACGGTTGAGGATTACTCCCACGTTGCAGAAGACATCGCCTTGTTGCGGCCCCTGCTAGCCAATACCTGCAAGAACCAGACACGCGGAGTCAATATCCTGCTCTATGGCACGCCTGGTACAGGCAAAACCGAACTTGCACGCTTGCTTGCCTCTGAAGCAAGTGTGCCTCTTTATGAAGTCAGCACGATCGATGAAGACGGGGACCCACGGCCTGGAGAGAAGCGCCTGTCGGTCTTCAAAATCAGCCAGCAGGTACTGAAACGCCGCCTGCCCTGTGTATTGCTCTTTGATGAGATCGAAGATGCGTTTCCATCCCGATTTTCCCTATCCCCGTTTTGGAGCCAGTCCAGGCCCGTTGGGCAACAGAAAGCCTGGACTAACCAGCTGCTCGAGAGCAATCCGGTGCCGGCGATCTGGATCAGTAATCAAATAGAACAGATCGATGAGGCGTTCCTGCGCCGGTTCACCTATATCCTACAGCTCGAAACGCCAAGCCGGAAAGCACGCCGCCGCCTAATCGAAAACAAAGTGCAACCATTAGCAGTCTCTGAGAGATGGATTGACCGGCTGGCCGATGAAACCCAAATCAAGCCTGCGCATATCGAAACCGCTGTGCGCGCCGCAGGCCTCATGCAGGTGTCGCCGGGGAAAGCAGCGGAGATGGCTATCACTCGCACCCTGTCGCATTTGTCAGAAGTCTGCGGCAATCCGTTGCCGCCATTCCTAGCCTCCAACGATCCCATCACCTACCGGCTGGACTATGTGAATCCCAGCTTCGATCTTGGGGCTGTGCTTCAGGGCCTGCGCACGACACCCTCGGGCCGCATATGCCTCTACGGGCCTCCTGGGACCGGCAAGACCGCCTTTGCTAAATATCTGGCGGAACAACTGGATAAGCCACTGATGGTGCGGCGCGCTTCGGATCTTCTCAACATGTATCTGGGCCAGACCGAGAAGCTCACCGCCCAGATGTTCCAGGAAGCCGGGCAGGATGGCGCGGTGCTGCTGCTCGATGAAGCCGACAGCTTCCTGCGCGACCGCACCAACGCCGTGCGCAGCTGGGAAGTGACCCAGGTGAACGAATTCCTTACCGGCATGGAACATTTTGAAGGCATCTTCATCGCGTCCACTAATCTGTTACATGATCTCGATCAAGCAGTCTTCCGGCGCTTTGATTTCAAGATCGAATTCCGTCCCCTGACACGTGCACAGCGGTTTGCACTCTGCAATCAGATTTTGCGAGATCAAGCGCAGACTGAGCTCGATGCTTCTCAGCCTGAGGCCCGGCGACTGGAGGCACTTGATCAGCTCACGCCTGGCGATTTCGCAGCGGCTTTGCGTAGATTGCGGCTCGTCAAAAAGCTATCTGCCAGCACCTTCCTGGATGCGCTTGCTGAGGAATGTGTGCACAAGCCTGGGGGTCAACACCGGACGATTGGATTCCTTTCATGATGAACTCAATCCGAAATTATGAAGTGATTGCTAACTGCCTGGCAGAAATACACCAAACTCTATTCGGGTATGGGTCCGCGGCGCTCAGCGAATATGATGGGTCACGATGCGATCGACTTATGCCATGACACAAAAATCACTCCAAACGGCTCACGGCATCGATGGTTATGACCTGATTGGCGATATTCATGGCTGCGAGACTGCTTTGCGGGCCCTGCTGAAACGTCTTGGCTATCGCAATAAAGAGGGCGTCCTGCGTCACCCGAGCCGCAAGGCCATCTTCCTAGGGGATTTCATTGACCGGCATCCAGGACGTGGAGTTATTGCGATTGTCCGCCCAATGGTCGAACAGGGCTCCGCTTTAGCGGTCATGGGCAACCATGAATTCAACGCCTTGGGGTTTGGACTGCCACACCCAAAAATACTCGGCCGGCGCCTACGTGATCGATTGGGACATACCTTTGAGCAACATCAGCCATTTATTGAGGAGTTCAAGGGTAACGAACGTGATTACCTCGATACCTTGAGCTGGTTCCAAAGCTTGCCGCTCTGGCTCGATTTAGGCGAATTACGCGTGGTCCATGCTGTCTGGGATGAGTGTGCAATGGCACTTATCAAAGAGCAGATTGGCACTACCCTCCTACTTTTAAACACACAACGAGCGTTGCCGCTCTTTCAACACGGCACACTCCTCTTCGAGGCGGCCGAATTTGTTCTGAAAGGCATCGAACGTTCATTACCAGTCGGAATCCAGTTCAAGGATACCGATGGCAAAGTTTGAACCAAGGCGCGTATTAAATGGTGGCTTGAGGATCGTAAGTCATATCACTGGCAAGATGCCTTATTAGGTCCACCTTCTCTCATTCGTCAACTCAGTAAACGCAGGATAATTGCTCAAGATTTCCTGCAATATCCGACAAATGCGCCGCCAGTCTTTGTAGGCCATTACTGGCTGAGCGGTACACCCGCCCCACTCTCAACAAACGTGGCCTGTCTTGATTACAGCATTGCGCGCGGTGGTGCACTGGTGGCTTATCGATGGGATGGCGAACAGATATTGATAAAAGAACATTTCTTGGCAGTGACGAATTAAATACAATTCACATCATATATAGCTGATTCGAACAACGATTGATCTGTCACCATTAAGTACACAAGAGGGTAAACTGAATGAATGAAATCGAGAGACGAGCCAGATTAAACCGCATAATGAAGTTACGAAACTTCAGACCTATACTTCCGCCCTTCCCGCCAGGAACTATTCCTGAGCGTGAGAAAACTAATGAAGATTTTTGGGAGGAAGCGCAGGGTTATGTACCTTATATTAATATACAGCTACTAAACTTAGTTCCACTCTTTGTGCTCGCCTTCTTCCCAGATATAAGGCATATAAATATTCCATTCGCTGTGCTTGGGCAACGCGCTACGCTGCAGGAACTCAATCAAGTAGCACAGATATACAAAAAACGTATACAAGAAAAAGATTACCAGCAAGAGTCATATCAAGAGCATCTCCATGGTTATATTTATTATCGTACACCGACTGAAAGATACTATTACGACAAATGGGGCCAGATTCTTTGTATTGATAACAATTTTAATAATTGGCGTCCAGGTATTACATTAACGTTAAAGAAAAAACAACTGAATCCGACAATTATCAGTAAAAAGTAAATCCATATTTACACAATATTTTTATTGTATTGATATAACATTAAGTCCGACCTAATAATCACTACACGCATAAAGTCGTGCCGATGACAGAGTTCCATCGCCAGCTGCCCCGCATCAGAGATTCGAGCGCCGCAGAGTCATAATATCAGTCGCCATTGACATAACTTCTTCTAAGTACTAAAAGGGCTCTGCGCGGTGACCCTGTATCTAACTAACCGCCTGTATGGAAAACTAGCATAAAGAATTTTTCTACCATAATTAACTTTCGATCTTATCGCGGTTGGATATCAGCCGCATTATCTTTTGCAACGCATTTATAAATATCTACTGCCACAGACGAAATCTCAAATAGCAATATTTATGGAATTTCATCTATACTATTCGTTGAAATTAGCCATGTCGATACTTAAGAGGTACCCATTTTTTGAATTTCTCACTCAAAAGCGGCTAGACGGTTTGTCACGGACGTGCGGACAGGACACCGTATCGTTTGAACGCGTGTTGGGTTCAAATCCAAAACAGGTTTATACAGAACATTGGCGGTGGCTGTTATTTTGGGAGAGTGTGTTTTGAAGTCGATCCACAGTGAGCCCTATGGGCGCTTTCTGTCACTGATGACGGAGGCCCGCGTTCGCTTGAGGCCAAGCCAGCGGGAACTGGCCAGGTTGCTGAAGAAGCCGCAGTCGTTCGTGTCGAAGTACGAACGCGGTGAAAGACGGCTGGACGTCGTCGAGTTTATGGAATTGTGCAAGGTGCTGAAACTTGACCCATGTGGGGTGCTCCGGAAGATCGAACGCAAGGGGAAATGACGTAATGCTCCGCTTTCCCAACCCCGGTTCGACAATCAGCAATTTCGTAGCAGTCTATACTGCGGCTTTCGAGCGGCTTCATGGCCAGGTGGTCACTCTCGATGATATCGTCGGAGCGACGGTTGACGCCAATATGGCCACGTCCTCCGGGTATATGGGTGCGGAAGCCATCGCGCGTTCCACGAGACTCGACCGCACCCGCGATCCTCTATATAACCAGCTCAAGATGTATGCTGAACTTTTCCGGTCGCTCGGCTGGCTGCATCCGACCGAACGTAGCGCACTAAACTACACCTTCACATTGCTCGGTCGGCAGCTGGTTGCCGCCGGACCATACTATCTGCCTCTGTTCGGAGAGACCGTGCTCGGGATTTCGTACCCGAGCCATGTGTTGACCGTTCAAGGCGAGCACGATCTTCGGCCGCTCGCCTTCATCCTGCAGACCATGCTGGCGTGCGGTGATGCGCTGTCCAGGGATGAAATGATCGTGGGGCCGCTGAGTGCCCGTTCCGATCGCCAGCCTGGGGCGGCGGCCGTTATGGCGACATTCGTGGAAGGCTTACGGCTAAATCCAAAAACTATTCAAGACGCCATCGAGCGCCTTTCCGAAGAAAGGCACATCCAGATCAACACGCTCAAGAATTACACACGTTGGCCCATTGCGATCATGCGCGATTGCGGATGGACGGAGAAAGTTCGTCTGAAATTCCGTAAAGCCGGCACCTTTGAAGCACACCGACTGACCGAGCAGGGTAAGACGGTCGCGCGCCGCATACTGACGTCGGCCGATATCCGGGTTGACCAAGTGGATGCTCTTCCGTTTCAAGAGAAAGCCGCGCTCAGCGTTCAAGCGCACTACAATATGCTGGAGCGGGCGGGCTTCGATCTTGAGCCTGTAAGTCGGAAGCTGGCACTCCAAACGCCGGTATTCAATCGTGCGCTCGGTCTTCTGGGTATTGAGCAGACTCGGTCCCTCCTGTTTTCTCCCTTTCAGTCACTATCCATCGCCGACATTCGCCAGATCTTCCCTGCTTCTGAAGAAGCCTCCACCAAGGCGCGCGAGCGCGAAGCGGCAGTGGTGGGCACGGTGGTCGGTCGGGGGGCGCGCGACCATTTGTTTGTCGAACCGAAGTTCGTGCGACAAACGCATAGGAAAGAGGCAAGCAACACACGCTCGCTCGAAGAGGAATTGCGTACGCTGCGCCAGCACCACCAATCGGATAAAGAAGCAGCAGCGGCCTTTGCCACCTCGCGCGCGGCCGACACCCGGACGGAGTTTTACCCGCTGGTGAGCGAGCTGTTTCGGGCACTCGGCTTGCAGAGTGACTATTCCCGGCCTGGCGTGAATTACCAGCGATGGGATGCCTGTGTCTGGCTGGGCGCGGTTGCCGTCCCCATCGAGATTAAATCCCCCACTGAGGAAGCTTTTCTCTCAACGAAGGCAATCCGTCAGGCTCTCGAAAACAAGATTGTCCTCCTGGCCCGCGGCGGTTTGAAAACCAGTTTTGAGATTACGAGTTTGATCGTGGGCTATCAGGTGCCCAATGAACGCGGGGACATGTCCTCGCTTATAGACGACATCTACGGATCTTTCCGGATCAGGATCGGGGTGATTGACCTTGGCACGCTCGCCCTGCTGGCAATTCGCGCCGCGACGGATGATCTGACCATCGAGGGTGCGCAGCTTAGCGGCCTGCGGGGGTTTCTCCATGTCTGAGGTAGTTCCTCACAAAAAGAGAATAGGGCGAGAGGGGAGAGTCCGCGACTATCTCGCGCCTGCCGAACGCCTGAACTTCGGGAAAGGTGGACATGCGGTCAAGGTCAGGCTGTCCGATGGACGCGAAGGCCGGGGCACATGCCTCGGGTGCAAAGATGCGCCTTGCATGACACTAACCGCAGGCGACACCGCGCTCCCGAAGGCCCTCAGGGATTTTCCTGGCGATCCTACCAAAGAAGTCTGCCCGACGCGCGCGCTGTCCTGGAACGAGGGTGCGAATACTATCCTCGCCGATGCCGATACATGTATCGGGTGCGGACTGTGTGTCGCGCGGTGCCCATATGGTGCGATCTCTCTAAGTGCTGAAGGCAAAGCCATCGTCGAAACTTCCGATCCCGACCGTTTGACAGCAACTTGTGATAATGGCTCGAACCCTACCGAACATGCGAACCCGCAGCGCGTAGGCCAGCTCGGAACCGTTGGTTCTCCGGCGCTCTGGGAAATGCCGGAGTCGGTCGCCGCACTTGGCGACCTTGCGAGCACACAGTTTGTTCGCAATTTGCTGATCGCGTGCGGCATCGAATGCCGCACGCGCCGCAGAGGCGACACCAATGTCAGGATGGATGGTGTCCTTAGCATGGCCGACGGTCGGCTAGGCGTACTTGAGATCGAACTCGGCAACGCTGTATTGGATTCGCCGCGCGCCCTTTTGGAGGATGTTGCCGTGTTGCATGGCCGCTACGGCATAGAGATAAATCAAATCGACCCTGTGAGCGTCATCCTCGGCTTGCCCAACGCCCGCTCTGAGTATTTCCAAGTGATCGCCGACATTGAAAAAGTTCTCGGCCTCCAGTGCCGCACCTTGACGATCGGCTCGCTGTTGGTGGTGTTGTGGCAATTCCAAACGATAGACGGGTTTGCAGGTGATCTCTTCATGACCTCGCCGGGGGATACGGACCTCTGGCCTGCCATGACGAAATTCATCTCCAAGTTAATCTCCGCAGACCAACCCTACGCCGGGGCTTACCGACCTTCTAAATAAGAACGGCTTCTTCCTGTTCCGCAGCCTCTTTCTGCTCCTGCAAAGCGGAGAGGCGCTGTTTGGCTAGTTTCAGATAGGTGGGATTGAGCTCGCATCCGAAATATCCTCTGCCCTCCGCCGCAGCCGCGACGCACTCAGTTCCACTTCCGACAAATGGCACAAGAACCGTGTCGCCGGGGTTCGAGAAATGCCGGACAATTCGCCTCGATATCGACAACGGTTTTTGCGTCGGATGATCGACCTTCTCATCGCGGAAACGACGACCGGCTAAGGTCGGAAACGCCCACACGTCGCCGGCCATTCGGCCGTCAGGGTGCGGCGTCCACACCTTGCCGTTCTTGATGATCTTGTGTTTCAGCCGCTCCTGACTCATGTAAGGCTCGCGGATTGTGTCATAAATATAATTGTCGGTTTTCGAGAACCAAAGAAGCGGCTCGTAGCACGCATTCAGAGAGCGCTTCCCATACCCGGCAAAACCATTCTCGTAATACCAGATTATTTGCCGCCGATAGATAAGCCCCAGCTCCAACATCATGCACTGCACCCAGCACTGATGGTGATGGATGCCATAGACGAAAATGTTTCCCTGATCTGAGAGGACCCGCTGGGCCTGGCTGAGCCACTCTCGCGTCCAATCCTTCCACTCGGAACGTCGTTCGGCTTCCTTCCAAGGGCCGAAATCCTTATTCAGGTTGTAAGGCGGATCGGCAACGATCAGGTTAAAGCTGCTATCCGCCAAGTCCTTCATCTCGGCGATGCAGTCGCCGTGTACAAGTTCCTGTCTCATTTGTTCGCCTTCGGCTTCTGTACTATCAAAATGTACTGATTGTGGATGTTAGGAACATAGGAATAGGGATAACCATAGGGAAAGATTTTCTTGTGACGCTGGTAGAGTACCTTGAGGCCACGGACTTCGAGCCCAATGTTCTCAAGAGATCGCGCCAGGTCCGCATGAAACATCACGTAGCGCGATTTTTCTCGAAAATCGCTGATGATGATGGTCATATATTTCCCCGGCTTCAACACTCGGCGGCATTGGTCGAAGATGCCGGTCAGTTCACGGAGAAACTCGTCGTAGTCCTTGATGTTACCTAAGTCCCGGTGATCATCGCCGTAATTTGTAGATAACCCGTTCGCGATACGTTCTTGGCGAGCCTTGTGATCCTCCTTCCTGAGGATGCCCCAGTAGGGCGGACTGGTCACAACGAGATCAACGCTCTCATCAGCAAGCTTCGGCAGAAGCTTGCGCGCGTCACCCTCTAGAATTTTCTGCTCGCCTACGTTTGCGAACATATCGCTGACTTCCGTGCTCAATCGTTCCCGCGTCAGCTCGGAAAAACGTGGGTTCAGCTCAATCCCAATCCCGTTGCGACCGTCAATAGCACATGCTTTAAGCGTGGACCCGACACCAACAAACGGATCGAGCACCACACCGCCGCGTTTGGTAAAAAACCGGACCAAGCGACCCACGTCCGTAAAAGAAAATGGGGCTGGATGCTGGCGCTCGATTTGCGCATCCGCATGACCAGCACCTAAGCCACGCTGGTTCCACACGGAGACAGTTTCGACGATCCACTCTTTCGCGGTTAAATCATTAAGTTGGTTCCGTGCATCTACCTTCCCATTTTCCAGGGCGGCCACCTCGATCGGCAATGCATCCTCTACCTTCAAAATCGTGTTCTTCTTCTGCCGCCGCGGCGCTGTCAAGCGCGTTGCCATTTTTTACCTGCTCTTTTCTGTGTTGCTTCTATGTTGATCGATATTTATTCCCTGCCCTACGGACTGCATCGCGCTACTCCGGCTCTTTGAAAAGCGGCCACTTGTCTCCGATGTACTTTTCGGCAGCTTCTCGGACGACCCACGCGAACGACACCTTTTTCTCCTTGCCAATGTTTTCAAGAGTCTCATAAACCTTCGGTGGAAAACTGACTGTTACGCGCACCTGTGCCGTGCTGTGAGCCTGCATCCTCTTCTTTCCAGCCCCTTTTCTTTTTGCCTTCATTTTAGCCGTGCTATCAACCTTCACCGAATTTCACCACATCGGTGAACGGACAACAAGCCCCAACCTCGTCTGACAAGATCACTCCTTCGGCCCATTGTGTCAACCGGCTGCCCCGTCAGGCTTGAGGAAGCCCGCAGAAAGGGCTTAATACTCTCTCGCCGCGCCGGCAGAGACGAGCTTTCTTTCTCAGAAATCCGCAATTGAATACAGACAGATCCCTTCTGGCGAATCCGCTGCGCGGACCGCGCTCTATTCGCTGCGCTCACCGAGCCTCCGGAGACGGAATCTCGGCCATCAGGTAATGATCCCTTTCGCGGAATGCGAAATTGAAAATCGGTTTAAGGACCGATGGTCCCTCGAAGGTCTAGCGAAAAAGCAGCGCAAGATCGTTGCTTTTTTGGCCCAAAAAGAAACAGACGATCTCCTCGCTTTCCCCGCTCCCGTCTGAATATAGCACCGAAGCGAAGGGACAAGATCGCGTGCTGCACACCAAGTTTTTATGCAAGCAAAGTTACGGCATTCCTTGTGGATGAGCTTGCCTGAATCAATTGCAACGCCTAGGTATCTCCACTATTAGGAATAAGGTTCAATCCCCAAGAAGCACCGCCTAATCTTTGTCAAGTCCGTCAGCCCAAGTTGCTCTGCGAATAGCTTTTCCAAAGCTAGCTTGCGCCAGTCCATTAGACGTTGTTCGAATGCGTCTAAATTGTTTACATAGTCATAGCAGCCAAGCCATCCGTCTATTCGACCATCCAACTTTCTAAGAAGTACAGACAACGTTAGATTATGTGAGTGGATAGTTTTATTATCGGCCAACTCAAGTAGTCTCTCCCGCTTACCCGCCATTTGATGATCTGTGAGATTTACGACGTAGCGTGACTTACTGTCTAGCTCTAATCCGACACCAAGGAACTCAGCGGACTCCGTCGGCGACCAAATGTGAGTTTTCTTGTCGCCAACATCAGGAATACTTAGACCTAAAGAATCGAGACTTGTTTTGCAGAATTCGTGTATGTGCCTGCATTCCTGCTCAGACGAAGCAAGAATTATAAGGTCATCTGCGTAGCGAACGGCTCGGAATCCATTTTTTTGAATATCCGCATCGAATGATCTAAGAAGTAGATTTGCGAAGTATGGCGATAGAGGCATTCCTTGCCGGACGCCGACGCCGACTTTTAGATGTGTTCTAGAGAGCTTTTCTTTTTGAATTGTGTCGCGTGGCTCAATTTCACAGTCAATAGCATCTAGTAGAAGTGGATGAATACTGCGTAACCGGATAAATCTGGTCAATTGTGCTTTCAAAGCCGGTCTCGGCAACGTATCGAAAAACTTTGAAATATCTGTCTTGTAGACCCATGGGAAGGAATTGCGGAGTGTTACCGCACGTTCAACAGCTTGACTGACGGTACGGCCTTTAATAAATCCATAGCTAATATCATTTTCGAGGCGGTATCGTCGGTTAGGCAGGCTATGAAGGTATTCCAGCACGGCACGCTGGACGATTCGATCACGGACAGTCGGAACGCAAATGGGACGAAGACCGCCGGTCGGCTTTTCTTCAAAATGGACCTTGAGCCGATTGTAATGAAAACAGGCAGATCTCAGGTAGTATGACAGTTGCCGGAGATTTCGATCGGCTTTGTCTGCAAATTGACGAACCGACTCCCCGTCAATGCCGCTCGTGCCGCGATGTCGAGATGGTGTATGGTCTAGGAGGCTTTTCCAGGCTTGCCTAAGTGAATCGATATCAGAGACGTGCTGGAACGCTGTCAAGCGCTGCTCATGGATCTGTTGGTACTTCCATGCCCCGCTACCAACAGGTCAGAACGGAAGCCCGAGGCCGTCGTGGTTTGGTCCGTAGGACCGCGCTTCAGGCGAACGCTCGAGAAATGGCCTTGGCGACTGTGCGCCTGGAAGCCAGTCTGCCAATGTGGGTCGCGCTGTGCAACCGGCAGGGATGCCGGTGGTACGGACGCTCCATGCGTTGTCGCGCCGTTGCCGCTTGCAGCGATGCTAACTTGCATGAATACCTCGACTTGCAGGTTGCCGGGCCCGAAAACCGTGGCCAAAATGGCCCCGAAAATCACGCCAAGCAGCTTCCAATGTGCCATGGTCGGCAGCCTCCGCACCGCAACCCCGAGCCTGGCGCGCAGCCGCAGACCACTACCGGCTCCCCGAGTGTTGCGGGGAAGGAGCCGGCCATTGACCCGGAAGCCAGAGGCCGTCGTGGTTTGGTCCGTAGGACCGCGCTTCAGGCGAACGCTCGAGAAATGGCCTTGGCGACTGTGCGCCTGGAAGCCATTCGGCCAATGTGGGTCGCGCTGTGCAACCGGCAGGGATGCCGGTGGTACGGACGCTACCTACCATTTATGCATATAGGGGCACCTGTGGGCCGTTTCAAGGCCCCTAGGTGGCCCCAAGAATCCACAAATAGTTAGCCATGGCCACAACACCAATTACCCGCTTCGAGCTAAAAGTGTCAAAAGTACTGTCACAGCTACTAATCCAAGCCAGGCCTGTACGATAGAGTCGCGTCGCTCGTAACGGTCGGTACGGTCCCGGCGTCCCGGCCACTCCCTCCAGCGACGGCTATTCCTTTCTCTGCGGCCGTCCTGCGTTCGTCGGCCTGTCAGAGGACGCTACGCGTCTTCATTCAATGCCTCCTCCACAACTACACTACGCCGCGGCGCGGACTTCGCACTTAGCTTCGCAGACTCCGCAGTGCTACGTCCGCTGCGGCTACCGCAGGTTCCTCGCCTCGGGCTTCGCCCTTCACTGGCTCGTCATACGAACAATGTTTTCAAAAAAGCCGTCTCTGCTTGCAGATATACCCGATGACAAATTTCGAGTTTTAGCCATTCCTGCTGCCATGATGTACTTATGGGGGCAAGCAGATCCAAGAAATGGCGTCCCGATAAACTCTCAATATCGCACAGACTGGATATCGAAACCCTGGTGAGTTCGCCGACTTGGTATAAAAACCGTGCACATTCTTTCGAGTGACAATTCCTGCGCCTATTGTCAAACGTTTATCAACAAAACCTTACCGCTAGATTCCGTGCTAGAGTTACCATATGCAAATTGTACAAATGAAGTTGGATGCCGATGTATTGCGCTCCCTGACCTTTGAATTATCGCGAACGTTTTGATATCAATAGTCATCCTTCAATGTGCCATCCGGATAGGCAAGCCCCATGCGGATGTTTTCGTTGATGTAGTATTGAAGGATTCCTGGCACGCGCGCGTCTTGCTTGATCCAGTCCAAAGCCTGGGAAGTTGAATCCACCTGATCTGAATACTTCCCATTCGGGAAGTTGACGAGCTCATGCAGGTAATCATCCAGCCATGGTGCTTCTTTGGGGATGAGCACGCGGCCATTTTCGATGGTGGCCGTCTGGGCATGCATGCGCATGACCTTATCCCCATCCGGTTTGTAGGCGGTGATGTCATGGGGCCCTTCCTGATTCAATTCCTGAATGAGCTGGGTTCCAGATGCTTTGTCCTCAATAAGGACAACGGTGGCTTCACGCAAATTCTCTTGCTCACGCACAGCCCGTTTCAGATCCGGATATTCCAGTCGCTTACGCAGAACATGCAGTAAATAGATGTTCTTGGCCTTGATCCCCCAGGTGGTGCACACACTGTAATTGCTGAGCTCAGACACCGAGTTGGCGGTATCCCAGCTCTGCACAATCTGGTCAAATTTCTCCGGTAGCTGGTTAGGCTCGTAGGTCTGCAACCACTTGCGTTTGACCATACCCCCGCCGAGGGGTGCAGGAACTTGTTGGTACTGGCCGGCGAAGTTGTAGTCCCCGAGGGTTTGGCGGATGTTCTTTAGGGTCTCCAATGACTCGCGCTCAGGGTGTAAGGCTTCTCCAGCCTTGCGCACATGCGTATAGGTGCCGAACGCAGTTTCAATCACATGACGCTCATCCACCTCGGCGATGGCCGGAAAGGCGACCACCTCCCAGGACTCCTGACCCAGTACATGCCCGACGAGGTCATCTTCGTGCAATCGCTGCATGACGATAATGATGCAGCCCGTGTGCTTGTCGTTGAGTCGGGTATACAAGGTATTGTCATACCATTCATTCGCCGCCCGCCGCCGGACGTCGGAGACCGCCTCATCGGGCTTGAGGGGGTCATCGATGATGACCACATCCGCGCCTCGGCCGGTGAGTACACCGCCGATGGAGGTCGCCATCCGAAATCCCTTGGCCGTAGTCTCAAAGTCATGCACGGCTTGCTTCTCCTCCGACAGGCGGGTCTTAAAAATCCGCTGGTACCAGAGGCTTTGCATCACGGCCCGACAGTCGAGTGCATGCTTGTCTGCCAGGTCCTGGCCATAACTGGCACACAGGATCTGGGCCGTGGGGTCGTGTCCAAGCCACCAGGCCACGAGCGCAACCGAGGCCGCGATGGACTTCAGGTGCCGGGGTGGGACGGTGAGGATGACCCGCCGGCTCTCGCGCCAGCGGCAGTCCTCGAGCTTCGCCGCCATGGCCTCCAGGTGCCAGTTGGGTAGAAACACGCCCGTTGGGTTCAACTGGTAGTAGCACTTCTCAATAAAGGCATTGAAGTCTTGACGCAGCACGGCGTCATATTCACGTCGATTAAGGTTTTTCACTGGGTTTCTCCTGTTCGGTCCGCCGCAGGCGTTCTGCGATACGTGCCATGATTTCTTCATCCTCGTGAGCAAGCTCAGCGTCACTCGAGGCCTCGGCAGGATCGCCATCGAGGACACGAATGACCTGGAGTAGTTGTTGCCGGGCCCGAGGTTCGCCAACGGCCGCCTTATTCACCATGTTGGTCACCATCGCCTCCAGCTTCGAGATCACGCGCCGCTGACCACCTTCGTTCACCACCACCTTCTCCTTGAGCGCGCGGTCAACCGCTGTCGCAAGATTAGGTGAACCTTGAGACCGTCCTTTAGGATTGCCGGACTGGCCCTTTTTGAACCGAGACTTTTGCGGGGGTTTGCCATAGCCCACAGGATAGTCACTGGGGTTCTTGGGTTTTTTAGCCATGGGCGCATCTCCGTTCGGCCTCAAGTCCTTTGAATGATTGGCCGGATTCTCCGTGCACGGCGGTTTGCCCTGTATAGGATTGCCAGCGTCGGATGGCGGTATCGACATACAAAGGATCAATCTCGATGGCATAACAGATACGGCCGGTGCGCTCGGCGGCCATCACCGTCGTACCACTGCCGAGAAAAGCATCAAGCACAATGTCGCCGCGGCTTGAACAATCGAGAATGGCATCGGCCACCAAGGCTGTGGGTTTGACGGTGGGATGTAACGCCAGCAGGTTGCCCTCCTCCGCGGTTCGCCCGAAAGAATTCACGCCGGGGTAATTCCAGACATTGCTGCGATAACGGCCGAACTGGCCGAGCTGCACATGATTTTGATGGGCGGCCGTACCGTTCTTGAATACAAAGATGAGTTCATGCTGGCTGCGGTACAAACTGCCCATGCCACCATTGTCTTTGACCCAGATACAAAGGTTCTTAAGCTCGGTGTATACCGCGTGACCGGCCGCATGCAGCTCACCAATGTGCCGCCAATCCATACACACAAAATGCAATGAGCCCGAAATACTGTGATGTGCGAGCTGGGTGAAGGCGTTCTTGAGGAACTGGGTGAACGTGGCCTGATCCATTTCACCGCAGGCCATCACAAAGTCCTTGTGATGGATGGAACCCAATCCACTGGCATGCCCCTCGATGGGCACGTTGTAAGGTGGGTCCGTGAAAACCATGCTGGCTTGCTTATCGTTCATGAGCACGTCATACGCGGCTGCTTCCAGGGCACTGCCGCAGTGGATACGGTGACTACCCAATACCCACAAGTCCCCAGGGCGCGTAACCGCCTGTTCCGATAGGTTATCCGGAAGCGCATCCGCAGGGTCTTCATCGCTATCCGTCACCGGCGTGAGACTTTCGATCAGAAGATCGATTTCCCCCATATCGAACCCGGTGACTTCCAGACTAAAGTCGAGTTCTACGGACGACAATGCCTTGAACTGTTCGGCCAGTAACCTTTCGTTCCAGATCGCGTTCTCAGCTAATTTATTGTCCGCAATGACGTATGCTTGGATTTGTTGTTCAGTTAGGTGCTCAAGGCAGATTGTAGGTACGTGGATAATTCCGAGTTCTTGTGCCGCAAGTAGCCGGCCATGACCTGCGATTACCTGGCCCTGGCTAGAAACTAGAATTGGTACCGTAAAGCCGAAGGTTGCAATGCTGCGTGCAAGCTGGTGGATCTGCTTTGGGGCGTGGATGCGAGGGTTATTGGGGTTGAGCGCGAGTTCGGTAATGGGACGATAGACAATCGTGATTCCTTTACCGTGCAAACGACCATTTGCAAAATTCTTTGTGCTGGATATTGACACTTAGGCATCCTCCATTTGGGCGATGCCTAATTTTGTGCAGCTTTTAAGATAGATTCCTATGAGGAATCTGTTACCTCACTCGATATATGTCTATGATTTATTTCGTCTTTTATGTGGAAGTCTTTTTGATAAGCGTGCTGAATTATCTAGCCGTTTACGCTGTGGATGATACATCGCAACATTCCTCAGGGCAGTACGCAGCCATACTCTTCGATCGTTCTCTTTGTTCTCTTGAATGACCATAAAATAATCAACCGCCTTTTTATCCATCTCTGGAATTTCGTAGAGCTGAGACAACTGGCTGATGCCATTGGGACGTTGCGATAGTAGCGTTCTAAGAATTGGTGCGAACATATCGTGGTTCATCTGGTAGGCTTCAGCGTGCGGCCCTTTTTTTATAGATGTTTCATATGCTTTGAATTTATCCTTGAAAAATACTAATCCAGAAAGTGACTGCACTTGTAAAACAAATAACCCTAACCTGTTAGCGAACTCGTCCATATCCCTTATTGTAAAGGCGTTCTTACTACGCAACTTTGTTAATAGATAATCCACCTTCTCTTTTGCGTTTATTGCTTTATTTGCATTTCTTTGAAGTGTCTCGAAGCTATACAGGTTACCGTCCGTTTCCGATGGCAGTGGTTCTGCGGGTATTGCAGTTTTAAATCCAAGCACTTCTGAGGCATTATTGAATGCCCACCAGGTATCGTTGAAGAGTTGTTCGGATTTGGGAAATGAGTTTTGCTGGTTATCCATTTAAAGAGGCCTGTTTCTGGGTAAAAAATGGCGAGTTGACTTCACACGCATACCAAGCGTGAATGGACCGGATAAATGATGCCAGACCATGTCCAACGATATCGCTAAACAGCTTGAATGCCTACCTCAACTGACACGCGCGGAACTACTTTCTCTGTGGAATGAAGTATTTGGCCACCCCCTGCACTGCCGAGCCCACAAAGATTTCCTGATTAGTTGTATTGCCTACCGCCTGCAAGAGCAGACCTACGGTGGGCTCAGTGCCAACACCCGCAAACAACTACGCAAGATTGCCACTGAAATTGAGACTGGCTCCGGTGCAGGTTTAGATGTTCCGCGCATCAAATTGGGCACGCGATTAGTCCGTGAGTGGAATGGCGACACCCATGAGGTCACTGTGATCACTGAGGGCTTTGCATACCGGGGACAGCCCTATCGAAGCCTCTCGGAAATCGCCCGGCTGATTACCGGAACACGCTGGTCAGGTCCCTTGTTCTTCGGGCTCAGGGTATCCCATGGCTAAGCTTCGCTGCGCCATCTATACCCGTAAGTCTTCCGAGGAAGGACTGGAACAGTCGTTCAATTCCCTCGATGCCCAGCGCGAGGCTTGTCTCTCATATATAGAGAGCCAGCGCCATGAAGGCTGGAAGGTAGTTGATGGGGCCTATGACGATGGCGGGTTCTCGGGTGGGAACATGGAGCGGCCCGGGCTGAAGAAGCTTTTAGAGGATATCAAAGCCGGTAAGGTCGATTCGGTGGTGGTTTATAAGGTGGACAGGCTAACCCGCTCCCTTTCCGATTTCGCCAAGATGGTGGAGACCTTCGATGAGTCCGGAGTCTCGTTCGTTTCGGTCACCCAGCAGTTCAATACCACGACCTCCATGGGCAGACTCACCTTGAATGTGCTGCTCTCCTTTGCCCAGTTCGAGCGCGAGGTTACCGGGGAGCGGATCCGGGACAAGATCGCGGCCTCCAAGCGCAAGGGCATGTGGATGGGTGGCCGGGTGCCGGTGGGGTATGACCGGAAAGACCGAGAGCTTATCGTTAATAAGAAAGAGGCCGCCCAGGTGTGCCATATCTATGAACGTTACGTAGCGCTTGGATCGGTGGCCAAGCTCAAGCAAGAATTGGATGCCCAAGGAATCCGGAGCAAAGACAGACTCAGCAAAACGGGGAAGCGATCAGGCAATGCCTCCTACTCCCGCGGTGCCCTCTATGACCTCCTGCAGAATCGAATTTACCGCGGGGTCATCACCCACCGCGGTGTGCCCAATGCCGGGTTGCACGAAGCCATCGTACCGGAAGCACTTTGGAATAAAGTCCAAGCGCTGCTTGAGACCAATGACACTGCCAAACGCACCGGCACCAAGGCACAGGCGCCAAGTTTACTGGCCGGGCTCCTTTATGATGCGGAAGGTCAAAGACTCACGCCCACCCACACGGTCAAGAATGGCAAACGCTACCGCTACTATGTCTCCCAAGCGCTCATCCGGAACCCTGGCAATAACAAGGCTGGCGCAAGACGCTATCCGGCACATGATCTTGAAGAGCTGGTCGTAGAGCGGTTACAGACGTTCTTGAGCAGCGGACCGGATGTACTGCAATCGCTCGCCCTGCCCTCGGACGATGCCGCTCTCCAAACCGCCGTTCTCGCATCGGTACGCAGCCAAGCAGCCAAGCTGACGGAAGCGGCTCAAGCCGAGACGCGTACGTTCCTGCAGGCGGTAGTATCCAGAATCACACTGGCAGGTGATGAGATACAAATACTTCTGAGCACGCAACATCTTCGGGGCGCGCTCCTAGGTAATAACAGTTCTACTCAAGACGATGTTCAAAAATCCCAGACTGACGAGGGCGATGAGACGATCCGCCTGACGACCAAGGCCCAGTTGCGGCGTTGTGGTGGTGAAATGCGCGTGATCGTGCCAGACATTTCCTCGAAAAATGAAAAAGCGCGCCCCAATCCTGCCATGATCAAAGCCATTGCCCGTGCTCACAGTTGGCATGAGCGGCTGGTCTCAGGCGAGGCGAAATCCATTCGCTCGATTGCCATGGAAATCGGGGTTCACGAGCGCTACGTCAGTCACATTCTGCACTGTGCGTTCCTTGCCCCTGACGTTGTCGATGCCATTATGGAGGGCCGCCAACCTGTGGATCTGACGCTCGAGAAGCTGCTCAATGGCCTGCCGATGAAGTGGGATGAGCAATGACGAGCGGGTCAGATCAGTGACTAGCAGCAACGGTAAGCAGTAAACTTTAACTTCCACATTCGACCCAGAATCGCGGTAGGGACGCTCATTGCTAAGCGCCCCCCGCACAGAACCGAGCGGGCCCGATTCGGGTACTCGGCTCCCACCTTGGGTGTTTGACGAGAAAGCGCCGGTCGGGCCAGGGATGCAGGATACGCGGCATAGGGATGAACTCGACACTGATGCGCTCGATCCGGCTCCAGGTCATGCCGTCCTTTTGGCTGCGCCGTCGTAACGCACGTCGCCAGAGGGCCACAACGTCGTGCCGAAATGCCCCCAAGCGGACCGCGTTGGTCGGGATGGCATGATACGCAAAGTAGCCACGCACCACTTGTCCCAGCCACGTGCCTTGTTCATGTATCGGCCGGTGCATCCATTGCCGCAGTTCGCATTTCAAAGCTTGCAGCGTCGTCCGCATACGGTCGCGTCGGGTTTTTCGCTTAAGTAGAAAATGACCGCGACGCGACTGTCCGCAGATATGCGTGAAGCCGAGAAAATTAAACGTCTCCGGTTTACCCAAACCACGCCGGGCTCGACGTCTGGCCGCCTGGCGGCCAAACTCAATCAGGCGTGTCTTGTCCGGATTTAACGACAATGCAAATTGCTTTAGCCGCTCGCGTAGCTCTTCCATGAACTGCTTGGCTTCATGCTCGTGCTCAAATCCGCAGACGATGTCGTCAGCGTAGCGCACGATGATCTGGTCACCTTGCGAATGATGCTTGCGCCACCGCTCGGCCCACAGATCAAAGACATAATGGAGATACGTGTTGGCCAGCAGCGGCGAGGCAACAGCGCCTTGCGGCGTGCCCTGTTCGTTCACCTTGTTCCATCACGCCTGCCTTTAGCCACTTGTGGATTAAGCGCAGGACACGCTCATCGCCGATCCGGTGCTCCAGAAATTTGATCAACCACTCATGACTGACCGAATCAAAGAAGTTTTTCAAATCAGCATCCACAATCCAGTTCACACGCCGCTGGGTAATACCAAAAGCCAACGCATCCAGCGCATCATGCTGGCTGCGCTTCGGTCTGAACCCGTAGCTAAATCCCAGAAAATCTACCTCATAAATCGCATTGAGCACCTCCACTACGGCACGTTGTACGATCTTGTCTACCAGTGCGGCGATTCCCAGTGGACGCTGTCGCCCATCTGCTTTGGGAATATATTGCCGCTTAGAGGGCAAGGCTCGATATGCGCCACGATGAATGCGCCCATGCAATTCAGTGAGATTGGCTTTCAAGGCCTGCCCATACTGCCGCCATGTCGTGCCATCGATCCCCGGCGACGCATTGCGCTTCAGCGCGAAATACGCTTTCCGCAATCGTTCCACATCGACATGGTGCAGTAGTGCGGTGAACCGTTCCTTCTTGAGGCTCTTCGCTCTTTCTCGTACACGGTCAAGTCCCTGGGTCACGCTTGCCCGGCTCAGTGTCCGGTGCGTGCAAGACTCGCCCGCATTCCCCTTGGCCGGCCGCCTTCGCTCCATCGACTCCGCACCTGATCCATCAGGCTTGTTCGCCGACTTCATCGCTACCGTACAGCCGTCTGACTTCTGCGGATCGTTCATCGTCGGCTTCGGCTCTTCACCTTCCCGACGCGGGCCACTCCGTCACCCTGCGATGACGTGTGGCCGACCCGCAGATCTCCCGGTTCCCTAACAAAGAGCGTGCGTGCATGCCAGGTTCTACGACCACGCCGGGTCATCCGAGCGCTCGCGATAGCGCACTCGAACATCTTGCCTTCCGCTACACAGACAGCGTCAGCACCCAGAAATAGTTTTCTTTCGCGGCTCAATGGCTGGCCTGTACGTTCCCCTACCGACGCTTCGCCGACCTCCTCACGGATGTCTGCGCACGGCTTGGGGCCGATGTAGTTCGCTACTCCTTCATCGTAGTGGACTTGCACCACCTACTCCTTGCCGGTCTCCCGGCGCACCTGTGTAAAAACACTTGGATTTTTTTGAATGACTGGGATGTAATAACAGAACGAAGCGCAATATACGGTTAATTGTGTTTCATTCTGCCACTTGGTCTGCCACTTGGATAGGTGAATCACCAAATCTAGCGATGGCATTTACCACTGGCTTTTATGTTCTTGCATTTTGCACAGCCCGGACCTGTAACGGACGTTCATTTTGCAACAGAAATAACATTAACTACGGGCTATAATCAGGAGCTAACGTCTACATCTCCCTACAAGCCGCAATATTGTCGTATCCCAGCTATTTTTCGTGTCGATTAATGGATAATGCCCGGCAAAAGGTTGGGTGAATATAGACCGCAGAGTTGCCCTTTATCTCTCCCGGTGACATTGAGTATCTAGAAAGATATGACCAATGGATACTCTCTTGAGGTGAGCTCTTGATGCCAAGGAAACCAGTTGTATAAAGATCACGTAGGAAATAACTTCTAACAGAGTTGAAATTTCCCTGCGGGCTATATAGCGACTGAATTCCCTTAGTAAGGCGGTCTGCAGATGGATCTTCGATCTCATTAAGAACTTCCATGTACTGATTTTCGAAGAATTCGCGCGTTAGCTCGCTTACCTCGAATCTCGATTGCATGCCGCGAAACATTTTGAGAACATGCAAAAGATTTGGATGTATGCCTTGCCATTCTGTAGCTAACGACTGCAAGCGTCTATAGGAATACGCTTCTTCTGCAGCCTTCACCATAGTAGGTGTGATCTGGCTCCTATTTTCTCCATGACGAATACACTCATTCACAAAAAGGATGATATCTCTCGGTCTCCTAAAAGTTCTATCTAGTAAATAGTCAAAAGTTTCGCGCCCATCTACTGAGCCAACAAATAAATTCTGAAACGTGATAGGGTGGCGAGTATATCGGCGTCGTACCAATTTTTGTAAGCGTTTCTCTGTAAGTTCGTAAAGTTGATCTCGAGTCCACACTATATCCAGATAGAGCGACTCATACTTTTCTTCCTGAAAACCTGGGGAACGTTCAAAATGAAGCACCCTATCTAATAGATCTTGGCGAATTGCTAAGATCACTTTCACATATTTAAGTTGTCGTAGTTTTCTAACTGAGTCTAGTAAGGTTTTAATTAATTGAAGTTTGATTTTATCGTCGACCCAATCCTCATCAAGCGTGTCAATAGTAATGTAAAAACGTTGCAAATGATCTATAAATATATCTTCAGCCAATACCGTGATGATATTTTCGAGTTCTCTGATTTGAACCTTTGAGACCGCTTCTCTACCTCTATTTTCTACAATTGAGCGCTGTTCTTGTGTCAGCTGTTTCGCTCCACCAAAATTCAGCGGCACGCCGATAGACGACCCACCAATCGAGGCCTTAAGGGATCCCTCAACTCGAGAAACAAGTTCGTGTACTCTCTCTTCAGATGTAAGCCAAAATTTATTTCCCCATTTTGTAAGATACTCTACTGCCTGCTCTTTGTTTCGATCTTTTCGTGTGAGTACCTTTTCCATATACCGTGTATAGTTCGCCTGGCTCGCTTCATCTCTAATATTAAATTTCAGCTTTAGTAGTTCTACTACAAGCAAATGTCGCCACAGAAGTCCATAGAACGGCGCAAGACTGACTCCCGCAGCCTCAAAGAAATTAACAACGTCGCTATTAGCAATGAAGTTAAGTGCCAATGAATGTGGTGACAATTGGGCGTACCTTTCATTGCGAATCTTAAGTACAGAAATCAGGGC
>Ga0307373_10003811_pt1 | contig 25837 bp, 21 predicted proteins | sample OX2MG_FD_202534 | JGI IMG/M metagenome (GOLD analysis project Ga0307373, IMG submission 202534) | Soil microbial communities from Risofladan, Vaasa, Finland - OX-2 | ecosystem: Environmental > Terrestrial > Soil > Coastal area > Acid sulfate soil | place: Finland: Risofladan, Vaasa | collected...
TGTCGAGCCAGGCCGGGTGCGCGATCTCATGTGTAGCACGGTCGGCGCGGCGGCTTCAATGACCGGCCCTGCAGGCGTGGAAGATCGACCATAGCTGTCATGATCTCAGGAGGCAGTGCCTGTACTCTCGAAAGGGTGAGCCTCGCCGCGAGAGTAAGGGCGTTGACCGATTCTGACCGGGCATCGTCTGACCCCGGTAGCCTCACTGCGAGTCAACGGCGCACCGCCCGCCTCCTGTTCGATCTCGAGCTCACCGTCGGCACTGTCGACGAGCACGCGCTGCTGGAGAGTCGGGTTCGCTCGGCGACGCGCGTCCGCGCGATCCCGCCACGAGTGGCCCGGATCGCCCAGCAAGTGCTCCACAAGCTGGATCGGCTGAGCTTCGAGCGAGACGCCGCTGACTCGCTGCTCGCGGCGCGCAGCGCCGTGCTCGGTGAGCGCGCACCGGCACCGCCGCGCTTCTTGGTGCGCGTCGACGAGTACCCCCACTACCGCGCGTGGGACGATCCCGAGCGCGTCGGTACGCCCGGCTTCATGCGCTTTCACGAGATCATGGCTGGCGCCGGCGTCCCCTACCTGCTCGCCGTGCTGCCACGCGTCAGCCATGAGCCGCTCTTGCCGGCGAGCCTCGGCTCCCGTCCGCTCGACGATGGTGAGATCGCGGCGCTTGATCGCGTGGCGAGCGATCGCGTGTCTTTCGCCCTGCATGGCCGCGACCATCGCACGCGCCACGCCTCTCCCCGCCGCCACTCCGAGCTGTGCGGCCTGGGAGCGGCCGAGACGCGGGAGCTGGTCGAGCAGGCGCTCTCCGAGCTGGCCCCACACGGGATCTCGCCGAGGGTCTTCGTCCCGCCGTTCAACCGCTTCGACGCGTCCCAGCTCGAGCTGCTCGCCAGCCGCTTCGAGGTCGTCTGCGGCGGGCCCGAGTCGCTCGGAGTCATGGGGTTCCAGCGCACGCCGCAGTGGCGCGGAGAGACCGTCTACCTGCCCTCCTATCCGCCGTTCTACGGCCGTGCGGAGGACGTGCTACCGGCCGCTGAGCGCGCGATCCAGCGATCGATGGGCCTGTGGATACCGGTCGTCCTGCACTGGGGGTGGGAGGCGCGGGATGGCTGGCGCGCGCTGGAGCGCCTAGCGGATCGTATCGCTCCCTACTCCGCGCGCTGGGACGACTTCCTCGACGCAGTTACGCGCAGCCGCGGCGGCTTTCGTGAGGTCGAGCGGTGATGGCTGGGCTGATTGAGCAGCTGCGCGAACGCTTCCCGCGCGTGGCCGTCGTGCACGACTGGTTGACGATCCCGGGTGGCTCTGAGGACGTGGTGATCGAGATGCTCGAGATGTTTCCGGGCGCGGAGCTGTTCACATCGATCTACGACCCAGCGCCGTGGCCGGCGCAAATCACCGATCGGCCCGTCCATGCCTCCTTGCTCAACCGCGTGCCGAACGCGGCGCGTCACTATCGCAGGCTGTTGCCGTTGATGAACAGGGCCTACCGCTCCTTTGACCTCTCTCGCTTCGACCTGGTTCTCTCCAGCAGCCATGCGAGTGCCAAGAATGTGCGCACGCCTGCCGAGGCTCTGCATGTGTGCTACTGCCACACGCCGATGCGCTACGCGTGGGATGAGAGCCTGCTGGAGGGCGAGGACATCAGCCGCGCGGCACGCCTTGTGCTGCCATTGCTGTTGCGGCGCCTGCGCCGCCAGGACCTCGAAGGCGCCGCTGGGCCCGACGCGATCGTCGCCAACTCGCGTTATGTGGCCGAGCGCATCGCGCGTCATTGGAATCGCCAGAGCGAAATCGTGAACCCCCCGGTCGATGTGGGCGACCTACTGCGGCTGCCGCGCACGCCGGGCGACTACTACCTAGTGTCTGGCCGTGTCGTGCCCTACAAGCGCGTGGAGCTGGCCGTCGCCGCGTGCGCGCGCCTGGGTCGCCCATTGAAGATCGTCGGCGACGGGCGCGCCCTACCCTCCGTTCGGGCCGCTGCGGCCACCCATCCCCAGATAGAGCTGCTCGGGCACGTCAGCGACGCTGAGCGCGACCGGTTGATGAGCGGCGCGCGCGCGCTGCTGTTCCCCGGCAAGGAGGACTTTGGGATCGTGCCCGTGGAGGCTCAGGCCGCTGGCCTTCCCGTGATCGCCTACGGCGTGGGGGGTGCCACGGAGACCGTCATCGAGGGCCGCACGGGCGTGCTGTTTGACGAACAGACGCCCGACTCGCTGGCGAGCGCGATCGAGCGCTTTGAGACGCTCTCACTGGACCCCCACGTCGCGCAGGAGAACGCGGCGCGTTTTGGACGCGAGCGCTTCCGCGAGGAGATGGCGGGCGTGATCGAGCGAGCGGCGCAGACCCATCGCCCGTTCCCGGGTGCGCCGCGGTGCCGCCTTGGCTGATCTCGCACTTGTCCGGACAGCATTCGTGGGAGGACTGGGGGAGGCTCATAATCAGCCAGACGTGTCTACCGGGAGCGACACCCCGCGCTACACGGCGCGCTTGCTGATCGGTTGCGGCGACCGGCCTGGGATCGTCGCTGCGGTGTCGGGCTTTCTGTTCGAGCGGGGCGCGAACATCGTTTCCTCCCACCAGTACTCGACCGATCCCACGGATGGGCGCTTCTTCATGCGGACCGAGTTCTTCCTGAAGGACCCCGTCGAGCGTGAGCTCTTCCAGGCGAGCTTCGAGGCTGAGGTCGCGACGCGTTTTGGGATGGATTGGGAGATGCGCTGGTGGGGCGAGCACCGGCGCGTCGCGGTTCTTGTCTCACGCCATGACCATTGCCTGTTTGATCTGCTGTGGCGCTGGCGTCGCGGTGAGCTGGACGGGGAGATCGTCGCGGTGATCTCCAATCATCGTGACCTTGAGGAGGAGACCGTCGCGGCGGGCGTGGCCTTTCACCACGTCCCCGTCGAGCAGGACGGTGGGGAGCGCGCTGAGGCGGCGATGCTCGCGCTTCTGAAGGGCAATGCCGAGCTGCTCGTGCTGGCTCGCTACATGCAGATCCTCAGCGGCGACTTTCTGGAGCGTGTGGGGATGCCGGCGATCAACATCCACCATTCGTTCCTGCCAGCGTTCGCCGGCGCGGACCCCTACCGGCGTGCGCGAGAGCGGGGCGTCAAGTTGATCGGGGCGACGGCCCACTATGTGACCGAGGAGCTGGACGATGGGCCGATCATCGACCAGGACGTCGTTCGCGTTGATCATCGCCAGAGCGCTCGCGACCTTGAACGGGTGGGGCGCGACGTCGAGCGACTAGTCCTCGCGCGGGCCGTTTCGCTGCACCTCGACGACCGCGTGATCGTCGACGGCCGACGCACGATCGTCTTCTGAGGACCCATCCCAAACAGTCTTATACCTAAACGTATATACTCCTGTAATGGAGATCACGACGCTCATTCGTGGCGCCCGCCAGGCTGCTGGTATCACGCAGCTCGAGCTTGCCGGCCGTGCGGGCACGGCTCAGCCGGCGGTCGCCGCGTACGAGTCGGGCTCCCGGGCTCCGAATCTCGCGACGCTGGAGCGGCTGCTCGGCGCCTGTGAGTACGACATGGAGGTGCTCGCCCGGCCCAGGGTGCGCCGTGGGGCGGCATCGCTCGCCGAGCTCGCGCAGACAATCGAGGAGGATCTCAAGCAGGGTCATGAGCGGGATGCCTTGCGGTTGCTGTTTGGATTTGCTGACGATTTCAGGGGCTCGTCCCGTCCCGGAAGGATCGCGCTCCTACGAGACGAGCCCCCCGGTACGGGCGACCCACGTTTCGACGCGGCGCTCGCAGGCATTGCGGAGTTCTTCGCGGCTGAGGGCGACATTGCGGCCCCAGCATGGGTCAGTGGGCCCAAGCGCTTTGTCGAGCCTTGGTGGTTCGTCGCAAGCCGGCCCGCGTTCCACGCGTATACGCTTGCCAACACACCGGCCGTGTTCGCTCGTCACGGGGTATTTATCGCGCGCGAGGTCTTCGATCGTGCCTGAGCTACGACTTCACTAAGCAACGATCTCAGCGCTAGCCCGTCTATCTCCCAGTAGGAGCCGCCGTCCAAGAGGCGATTTCTTTCTCGACGAGCTACGCGGATAGACGAGCCGATCCGCTACCTGACCGCCCCCGGCCCACCGGGCGCCGTGGCAGCTCCGGCGTTCACGAGTCCGGCGCCGTAGAGCCGCGAGTCTCCGGGTCCGCCGAGCGGGCGCGCTGTCGCGCGCAGCCGTGCTACGACCTGCGCAGGTGAGGGATGACGGCCGAGTACGCCGCTTGCGATGATCAGCGCGGCGGTCGCTGCGACATGGGGGGAGGCCATTGAGGTGCCTTCGTAGCCGGCGGGGAACCCGAAGCGGCGGGGCGAAGAACCGGTGAAGGTCATCTGGTAGATGTAGTGGCCGGAGGACAGTTCCGGATGGCAGTTGGGGTCACCGGGGAGGTCGGCGTCGGCGCCTCCCCCAGGGGCGACGAGCGTGAGGCCGGAGCCATCGTTGGAATAGCTGGCCAAGCAGCCGTGTTCAGTGGTGGCGCCGACAGCGATCACGTCGGGCGCGCGCGCGGGGTAGGCGATCGTCGTGTGGCTCTCGTTGCCGGCGGCGGCAACGACGACCACTCCGCGACGGCGGGCGTAGCGCAGCGCTTCGATCAGCTCGGGGATGTCGGAGGAAGTGACTTCGCTCGAGAACTCAAGGCTGAGGTTGATCACGCGGGCACCGTGGTGAACGGCGAAGCGCACGCCTTCGGCGATTTTCGAGGCTTCCCCTTCGCCCTGGCTGTTGAGCACGCGCACGGGCATGAGGCGCGCGCCGTAGGCCAGGCCCGTGAGGCCGAGGCGATTGTTAGTGGCCTCGGCAATTGTCCCGGCGACGAACGTGCCGTGTCCGTTGTGGTCGTTGGGGAAGGAGGTGTGGTCGATGAAGTCATAGCCGCGCACGAACTCGTGGGGGCCGAAGTCGGGAGAGCGGCGAAAACGCCCGCGGTTGGCGTAGGCGACGCCGGTGTCGAGCACCGCGATCACTACGCCGCGCCCGCCGGGGGCTCCGTCGGCGGCGACGTTGGCCCACGCTTCAGGGGCATTTACCCCAAAGGTCCCGAGGAAGTTCCACTGCAGCAGTTTCCAGTCACCCGGCACGCCGCCGGTGCCAGGGTCATTGGGGATGAACTCGCCGGAGGCGTGGGCGCGGTAGTCGGGCACCGCCCACAGCACGTCACGCCGGCCGCGCAGGCGGGAGAGGGCGGAGGTGACGCTGACACCGGGCGCCAAGCGCAACAGCCGCGTGTGCGGGGCGAGATTGATGGGATACCCGACTGCGCGCGCGGCACGCGCGGTCGCGGCCCGGGCGAGGGGCGCCGGGGTGTTGGCGTACTTGACGAGGATCTCGTTGGGCGCGTAGGCGGCGGGTCCGGCGGCGCAGGCGCGCGCGGGGATGAGCAGCACAAGCGCTAGTGCGGCGAGCGCGAGCGACCGGCGGGTGTGGAGAGGAAGGGATCGATGGTGGGCTCGGGGGAGCATGGTCTTCGGTAATGATGATGTGCGTGGCTTCCTCAGGCGCCGTCCACTGTCGCAGAAGGCTGAGGTGAGACCTGTGAACGAGCGCCTACGCGACGAGTACTTCATGCGGCTGGCTCTGCGCGAGGCCGAGCGCGCGCTCGAGCACGAGGACGTACCGATTGGCGCTGTGGTGGAGCGCGCGGGCGAGGTCATCGCGTTGGGTGCAAACGAGCGCGAGCTGCGCCAAGACCCGACAGCGCACGCCGAGATCCTCGCTCTGCGCGAGGCGGCGAGAGCGGGGGGCAGCTGGCGGGTGTTGGACGCGACGCTTTACGTGACCCTCGAGCCCTGCGCAATGTGCGCTGGGGCAATCGTGCTCGCGCGTGTGCCTCGCATCGTATACGGCGCGAGCGATCCGAAGGCTGGCGCTGCCGGGAGCGTGCTCGACGTCCTATGCGAGCCCCGCTTGAACCACCGTCCCGAGGTCGTGGGCGGGTTATTGGGGGAGGAGTGCGGAGAGCTCTTGAGTAAGTTCTTCGCCTCGCGGCGTGGCAGGACGATCTAGCCCTCGGAGCGTCGCCCTGGAGGGTGGCGCGCCCAGACAGCGTCGGTTGCATGCCGTCTTTCAGGTGCTGAGGGCGGGTTGCGGGGGGATTTCGACGTCGCCGGTGCGGGGGATGTGCTTCCAGGATGCGCGTGCGCCGATGAGGGCCGAGATGGTCGCCTCGATGATGACGAGGTACATGAGCTGGCGGTAGAGGAACTGCTGAAGGGGAAGCGCCCAGAGCGGGCGCATCGACTCACGGTCGAGCCTGAATGCGGCGATCGCTATCACGAGCTGACCTGCGTTGAACGCTAGCCAGAAGGCGATGACGGGGACCGGGTTGGTGAAGATCAGGCCGTAGATGGCGTACAGGTCGATCAGCGGCGCGACGATCGGCAGCAGGATCTGGAAGAAGATCATGTAGGGCAGGGCCAGTCGCCCGATTCGTCGCTGGCGGCGATCGCGGCTGATAATCGCGCGCTTGTGCTTCCAGACGGCTTGCATCGTGCCGAACGACCAGCGGTATCGTTGGCGCCACAGTCCGCTCAGGGTGGATGGCGCCTCGGTCCATGCGAGCGCGTCCTCGGCGTATACGACGCGATGACCGAGGCGACCGATGGACAGGGTGAGATCGGTGTCCTCGGCCAGCGTCTGACCGGGCACGCCGCCGAGCTCGATCAGAACACTGCGACGGAAGGCGCCGATCGCGCCGGGCACGGTAGGGGTGCTCTGCAGGATCTCATACAGGCGGCGGTCGAGGTTGAAGCCCATGACGTACTCGATGTGCTGCCAGCGACCGAGAAGCCCGGAGCGGTTGCCGACCTTGGTGTTGCCCGACACAGCGGCGACGTGGGGGTCGCTGAGCGGCTGGACGAGGCGCGTGATGGTGTCCGCTTCAAAGACGGTGTCGCCATCAACCATCACGACCACCTCGGCGTCGGTGTGATGGATACCGGTCGTAAGGGCCGCGGCCTTGCCTCCGTTCGATCGTCTGACGAGCTGCACCTGGGCGAGCTGCAGGCCCTCCACGATCTCGGCGGTCCTATCGGTCGAGCCGTCATCGACCACGATGATCTCCAGGTGCGGATAGGTGCTGGCCGCCAATGAGTTCACCGCCCTGCCGATACCCACCTCCTCGTTGAAAGCTGGCACGATCACCGCGGCCGGCGGCCAGTAGCTCGGGGTCGGGCGGGGTCTCGTTCGACGGGCGTGCAGCCACGCGGTGGGCAGGATGATGATCAGACGCGCGGCGACCAGGACGCCGACGGCCACGATGACCAGTCCCAGCACGCCGGTCAGCCAAAAGGCCATCCGGACCGCCCACAGGAACGCCAGCGCCCGGGTGTGTTGCCAGGCGCTCGCACGAGGCTCCGCTTCGGAGGCGCTCATGCCGAGCAGAGAGCGCACCGCCACGAAGCGATAGCCCGCCGATCGCAGACGCGGGATCAAGATCCGCAAAGCCGCGACGGTCTCAGAGCGGTTGCCGCCGCCGTCGTGAAACATGACGATCCCACCACGGCCTCCGCGCGGCGTGGCGTTGGCCACGATCTTCGACACGCCGGGCCGCGTCCAGTCCTCGGAGTCGTAGTCCGCCAAGGCTATGAGATAGCGCCGGCCGGCCAGTTGCGCCAAATCACGCTCGTCGGCTGGGGTCACGGCGTCGGGTGTCGCCGAATAGGGAGGACGGATGAAGCGTGGGTAGTGGCCGGTGATACCGAGGAGCACCGCCTCGGTGAACTCGATCTGGGCGCGGCGCTCCCACACAGGACCGTTGCTCAGGGCGGTGTGCGTGAACGTGTGATCCGCGATCTCTCCTCCTGAAGCCTCCACGAGCCGCACGAGATCGGGATGACGGGCCGCCTGACTTCCGATCATGAAGAACGTCCCCGGAATTCGGTATTGGCGAAGAACGCTCACGACCTGGGGCGTCCAGCGTGGATCGGGGCCGTCGTCGAACGTCAGAGCGATCTGTCGCCCGGGCGAGGGCTCGGGCGAGTACAGCGTTCCTCCGCGCGCTGCTAGCAACGGCTCACTGCCCTGAAGGGGTGCAGAGGCCGAGGAGTTTCCGTGGGGCTCCGCGCTCGTTCCGATCGTATGCGTGCAGATGCCCTGGAAGGCGATCAGCACGAACACGATGACCAGGCACAGGCCCAGCAAGCGCCAGTGGGCCGGGGGATTGCGCAATCGCCGTTGCAGCAGCGCGGCCTGCCTCCACCGGCTTGGGCGCGCATCGCCCGGCTCCCCCGCGTTCACGGCACGGGACTCGTGGTGGTCTTGTAATGAGGAGTGTTCTTGCCAGAGGCCGGCGCGGGTTGCGCCGAGGTCTGGCCGGGTTCCTTCGTGTGCCCCGGACTCGTGGTCGACTTGCCGGGATTCGCGGCGCCCGGCGTTTGTGGGGACTTCTTGGGAGACCTCACGGGCGCTCGCGCATGAGCCGAAGACGGCGTCGTCACGGTATGGCCCGGAATCGAGCCTGGCGCGGGAAGATGCTTATGGACGGGCTTGGCATTCGAGGCTGGAACCGGGTGATGGCGAATGTTCCTCTGTGGCTCGCTCCCTCGGCCAGAGCGCGCTCCAGCGGGCGTCGGTCGACCGCCGATTCCCACGGCGGCGGCCGAGCGTCGCGGCGCGATGACACGACCCCCGGTCACGGCGGACTCGATGCGTGCGGGAAGCGCCGGCGGCGTGGCACGACTTATCCCCGGATCCAGGAAGCCCAAGTTGCCGAGCGGCTCGATCCCCAGCCACGCGAGAGCCAGCACCCCGAGCCAAATTAAGAGCAGCACGCTGACCGCACGGCCCACAAGCCGCAACACCCGCCGCCGCCGGCCAGACTCATCGACCAGGACGCCCGCCGCAAAATCGCTCATGCTTCACCCAACCCGTTCACAGTCAGTTCGACGCGGTCGCGACAGGACAAGAATACCGGCTTCCGCGTTTGTCAGCCACGGGTTTGCGGATCGCACGGGGGGTGTGAAGCGTGGCAGGATGATCTAGCCTTCCGGGCGTCGCCCTGGAGGGGTGGCAGAGCGGTTGAATGCGGCGGTCTCGAAAACCGTTGTGCGTCTTATTGGCGTACCGAGAGTTCGAATCTCTCCCCCTCCGTTACAGCCATCCTCACGCCACCGCGCGCAGCCGCCGGTAGGGCGTGCCGCGCAGCTCGCGGATGAGCGCGTCGACTACCCCCTCCTCATCCTCGGCGCGGCCATCGGTGACGGCGCCGATCACCGCGCGCTTGCGCTCCAAGAGCGTGGCGATCGTCTCGTCGACCGTGCCGGCGGCGAGCAGGTATGTGGCGTTGACCGTGTCCTGCTGACCGAGGCGGTGACAGCGGTCCTCGGCCTGGTCATGCTTGGCGGGCGTCCAGTCGAGCTCGAGGAAGGCGACGTTCGAGGATCGCGTCAGCGTGATGCCGTGGCCCGCGACCTCGATCGAGCAGACGATCAGCTGGTTCCCGGCGCCGTCAGGCGCTTGGAAGCTCTGCAGCGCTGCATCCCTCGCGGCGTGGCTGTCCTCACCGATGATGTGCAGGGCCGCCGGGAAGCGCTGGAGCAGGGCGCGCTGGATCTCGCGATGATGTGCGAACACCACGAGCCGCTCGCCCGAGGAGCAGAAATCGTGAATCCAGGCGAGCGCGGAATTGAGCTTGCCGCGCGCGGCGAGCAGCTTGAGCGCGTTCAGCCGCACGAGGCGTTCGGCGCGCAGCGCCGCCGCGACCCTCGCGTCGAGCTCGCTCAGGTGTAGCGGCTGGCTCTGCAGCCACGCGACGAGATCACGCTCGGCGAGGCGATACTCAGGCTCGTTGTCGAGCTCGATTGGCACGATGCCACGTGTCTTGGCCGGCAGCTGCGGCAGGACATCGGCCTTCAGGCGCCGCACGAAGCAGCGCGCGCGCAGGTGCCAGTGCAGGCGCAGGTGGGCGTCAGGGCCACGAAAGCGCTTGCCGAACTGCGTGCCCGAGCCGAAGTCGGCAAGTCGCCCGAGGATTCGCAGCTGCGAGATCAGCTCTGCTGGGCGGTTCATCACGGGCGTGCCCGTGAGTGCGAGTACGAGCCCGTCGCGCGGCACCGCCGCCGACAGCCGCTGGACCGCCTGGGTGCGCTTGGCGGCCGCGTTCTTGCAGTAGTGAGACTCGTCGAGCACGAGCGCACGGGGCGCAAGAGCCTGCAGTGCGGCCAGGCGCCCGGCGACGATGTCGTAGTTGACGACGGTCACATCAGCCGCCGCGATTGGAGCATCCGTGCGCGTGCCGGTGAGCGCCTGAGCACTGCGGCCGGGCAGCCAGCGCTCGAGCTCGCGCAGCCAGTTCAGCTTGAGGCTCGCGGGGCACACGACGATCGCGGGGTAGGCGCCGTCGGCCTCCAGCGTCGCGAGCGCCTCGATCGTCTTGCCGAGACCCTGCTCGTCGGCGAGGAAGGCGCGCCGCTGCTCGATCAGGTAGCGCACGCCCGCGCGCTGAAACGGCTTCAGCTCACCGCCGAGGGTGGGTGAGACCTTGCCATCGAGCGGTGCGTCAGTCGCGGCCGAGAGCGCCACCAGGCCTGCGGCGTGGGCGTGCTCCTCGCGAACCTCCTGCAGCAGTGTGAGCGCCTCGGGTGCGATCCAGGTTTCGTGCGCGGCGAGAAAGCCGTCGAGCTCCGGGACACAGAACGGATCGGCGCGGATGCAGGGGAGCTCCGCATGCTCGCCTGCGCCCGCGATGGCGGGTCCTCCGCCATCGCGGGGTCTGCCGGCGCTCGCCCCCGCGAGCGCTGCGAAGGTCTCGAGCTGCTCGGGGCGGTGGCCGGGAGCGAGCACGAACGTCGGGTCCTCGTGAAGGACAGACAGTTCCAGTACGGAGGGTGGCACGGGACGTCCTTCGCGCAGCGCCGCGATGCAGCGCTTTGCCCCGGGGCTGATCCAGCCGCGCAGGCCATCCATCAGCTTCCATGAGCCGATGCTCAGCGGTACGGTCGCCCCGCCGGGGGCGCTGGCCGCCTGCTCGCGCAGTTCTCGCGGTAAGCGCCGGCTCTCACCGAGCAGCAGGAACACGGGCTGCTCGTGTGAGCCCGCGACCTCGATGGTTCCCGTCCAGGTGGTGGCCCGCTCGAGCCAGCTCTGAACTCGCGGGTCGATCCGGCTCACCTCGAGCCCGGCGATCAGCCCGGCGATCGACTCGGCATCGTGTTCGCTGGCGGCCAGCGCGAACGTCTCCCCGGGGCCGTCCAGCGCGCGCAGGCCCGCTCGGCTAGCGAGCACGCGGGCGAGTGGCGCGTGCGGGGGTGAGACCATGATCCAGTGCTCCCCGCGACGGTTGCGGCGCAGCTCGACATCGTGGGTGAGCGAGTCCCGTCCCGGTGCGGCCCCAGTGCCCTGCTTGATCTCTGTGAGCGCATGTGCCGCGTCGTCGGTCAGGCGCAGGCGGGAAGGGCCTGTGGGCAGCTCCTGCACGAGCCGTGCGGCTTGGCTGTCGAGCGGAATCAGCGCGCGGGCGATTGCGGGCAGGCTGTAGCCGTCGGGGTGCTCGAGCAAAGCCTGTGCCAGCTCGGGCGCGGTGTCAGTGGGGAAGCTCAGCCACCAGTTCTCATCGGGCCGGGCGAGGTCGAGCACGCATTCATCGTGGCGCCGGCGGGCGCGGCGGCGCTCGATCGCGCGAGCGAGCTCGTGGGTCACATCCGGCGCCGGCGACAGGCTCGCGAACAGGCGCGCGAGCGCCTCCGCGCGCTCGGGATCGAGGGGGATGCACCACGCTCGCCTAACTGAGTCCCAGCGCCGTCCCGGTAGCGCGCGTAACAGCTGACGCAGGCGCTCGTCGTAGGGAAAGCACAGCTGGGCCTCCTCGCCGGCAAGCGTTGCGTGGAAGTCAGAAGCAGGCACGAACACAGCACCATAGGCAACGCCCGGGATGGGACCGCCGTGCTCGCTATCGGGTGAGGTCAGTCCTCGCGGTTGGTGGTCGTGGTCATGACCTTTGCGGCACTGCCGCCCATGACACGGCGGACGAGGCCGGGCGTGAGAGCCCGAAACGCCGCCGCCAAAGCGTAGGGACGCGGGACGTAGCGCTCGGCCTTGCGGCCGGGGCCGGCCTGGAAGATCGCCTCGGCCGCGTTCTCCGGCGTGGAGACCGCCCAGCGCGTAAGCGCTTTCTCGGTGAGCTCGGTCTGGGGGAAGCCCTCGGTTGAGATGAACCCGGGGAGCACCAGCCCGACGTGGACGCCGTACGGGCGCTCCTCAGCCCACAGCGCGTCAGACCAGCCGGCGAGCGCGAACTTGGAGGCTGAGTAGGCGCCGGCGCCCGCGCGCGCGACGCGGGAAGAGGTCGAGCCGACGTTGACGATCGCGCTCGGCGCGGAGGACCGTAGTAGCGGCAGCAGCGCCTCGATGAGGCGAACGGGGGCGTCGAAGTTGAGCGCCATCGTGCGGCGCACGTTCTCGTAGCCGCCGTCGGCAAAGCGCGCGCGCCAGCCGGAGCCGGCGTTGTTGACGAGCAGGTCGAGGCGGCCGTGATGCTCCTCCACGTGCGCGCGGATGCGCGCGGGCGCGTCTTCGTCGAGGAGATCGACGGCAACCCAGCTGACGCGCTCCTCGCCCAGCGAGGAGGCCAACGCGCGAAGGCGATCCTCACGTCGCGCGACGAGTATGAGCGTGGCGCCCGGCTCGCGGGCGAGACGGCGAGCCGCCGCTTCGCCGATCCCGCTGGAAGCTCCTGTGATCAACCCAACCATCTGCGACACCCTATCTCCCCGCATCGGCGATCCCAGTACGGTGGGGTGTCATGGACTCGGCGAGCAAGCAGCAGGCGCTCGAGCTGTTCGAAGGCCTGCCAGAGCGCTATGACCAGTTGAGCGCGGCGCTGAGCTTCTGGCAGGATCCCCGCTGGCGGCGCGCGATGGTGGACGCGGTGGCGCCGCAGGCGAATGAGCGGATCCTCGACGTCGCGACCGGCACGGGCATGGTCGCGGCCGAGCTGCGCGCTCGGGCGGACTGCACCGTCGTCGGCCTCGACCAGAGCCCGGAGATGCTCGCCGCCGCACGGACGCGCTTCGCGAGCGATGGCGCGCGCGTGGAGCTGGTGCAGGGGCAGGCCGAGCAGCTGCCGTTCGCGGATGCGAGCTTCGACGCGGTCACGTTCACTTATCTGCTGCGCTACGTCGACGATCCGGCGGCCACGATGCGCGAGCTGGCGCGGGTGGTGCGCCCGGGAGGGCGGGTGGCGTCGCTGGAGTTCGGCGTGCCCCCGTGGCTGCCGGCGCGGGCGGCTTGGCGGTGCTACACCGCGATCGGGTTGCCTGTGCTGGGGCGGATGGCCTCGCGCGATTGGAGCGAGGTGGGCCGTTTTCTCGGGCCGAGCATCAGAGGCTTTTACGAGAAGCATCCGCTAGAGCGGATCGCCGGCTACTGGGAGGACGCCGGGTTGCGCGAGGTGAAGGTGCGGCGGATGAGCCTCGGCGGCGGGGTCGTGATGTCGGCGAGGAAGAGCGAGTCCACCGGCGATGCCCGCTAAGGCTGATCGCCCTGCTTTCTATGCGCTCGGGCGCGGCAGGGTGGGGGATCTGATCACGCTGCTGCATCCGCCATACACGGCTTGGCACCTGAGCTACTTCGCGATCGGCGCCGCGCTTGCCCCGCGGCTGTATGCCGATCGTCTGCTGTGGGGGTTAGCTGCGTTCGGGTTGGCGGTGGGGGTGGCGGCCCATGCGCTCGACGAGCTGCACGACCGGCCGCTGGGGACGAGCCTGTCCGACCGGACGCTGATCGCGATGGCGGCCGTGAGCTTGGTGGGCGCGGTGGCGATCGGTGTCGGGGGCGTGCTCACTGTGTCGGTGTGGCTGGTGCCGTTCGTGCTCGCCGGAGGCGTCTTCCTGCCCGCGTACAACCTCGAGCTGATGGGTGGGAGGCTGCACAGCGATATGTGGTTCGCGGCCGGGTGGGGAGCGTTTCCGGCCTTTACGGGCTACTTCGTGGAGGCCGAGAGGATCTCGCTGCAGGGATTGCTGATCGCCGGAGGCTGCCTGGCGATGAGCGTGGCGCAGCGACGTTTGAGCTCACAAGCGCGCGAGCTGCGGCGCCGCACGACGGGGATCAGCGGCGTGCGCGAGCGGGTCGATGGCAGTAGCGAAGCGCTGTCGCGTGAGGGTCTGCTGGCACCGCTGGATGGTGCCCTGGCGGCGTTGTCTATAGGGATCGTGGTGACCGCCTGCGCGCTCGTGGTGGCGCGTTTGTGAGTGGCGGCGAAAGCCGGCGTGCAAGGTGATCCGGACGGTTCGCCGAACGGTACATTGAGGGGGCTGAGGATGAGACGAGTGATGAGCTTTAATCCGACGAACTGCAACCCACGATGAGCTCTCGCCGCGGCATGGGGATCTTCGCAGCGCTGTTTGTAGCGGTTGTGGTGGTGCTCGCGGCTGGGATGTATCTGTATGACCACGGCCGGCGCGATGAGATCGCAAAGGGCGTGAGGATCGACGGGGTGGACGTCGGGGGGATGCGCGCGGCGGCTGCACGGGCGAAGGTCCAGCGCGATGTGGTGGCGAACTTGAACCGGCCAGTGACCGTGCGTGCGGGTTCGAAGAAGTGGACGCTGAGCGCGCGCGAAGCGGGCTTGACGGTCGACACGGAGAAGATGGTCGCTGTGGCCGTGAGCGTGAGCCGCGGAGGCTCGATCTTCACGCGGACAGCACGGGGGCTGTTCGGTGGAAGCGTCAAGCGAAACATCCCGCTCGAGCTCAGCTATTCCCACCAGGCGGTGAGGGGATTGACGGCGAAGGTGAGCGCGGCCGTCAATGTCGCGCCGCGCGACGCGACGGTTTCAGTGAGCGCGAGCGGACTCAGTGCGGTCCCCGCGGTGGTCGGGCTGACCGTCGACGGGGCGCGGCTGGCCGGGCGTATCGAGCGGGCGCTGAGCGGCACCGGCTCAAGTCGCACGGTCGCCGTCCCTGCGCACGGGGTCAAGCCGACGGTTACGACATCCGGGCTTGGGGCGAAGTACCCCGGGTACATCGTCGTCGACCGCTCAGAATTCAGGTTGCGTTTCTACGACCATTTGAAACTGGCGAAAACGTATGAAATTGCGGTGGGCATGGAAGGGTTGGAAACACCGGGTGGCCTGCACAAGATCGAATGGGAGCAGGTCGATCCGCCCTGGTACGTGCCGAAAAAAGCGTGGGCGGGGGCGCTCGCCGGGACGGTGGTTCCGCCCGGTCCGGCGGACCCGCTGAAGGCGCGCTTCATGTCCTTCGACGGCGGGGCGGGCATCCACGGGATCGACCCGAGCGAGTACAGCTCGATCGGCCACGATGCTTCGCATGGCTGCATTCGCATGCGCATCCCCGACGTGATTGCGCTGTACAGCAAATCGCCGGTCGGCACACCGGTCTACATCATCTGAGGCGCGTGATCAGGCGCTGGGGGAGCCGCGCGAGGAGCGGTATTCGAGGTTCTGCCGCCGCTCGCCACGGATCTGGATGGCGATGAACACGACGATGATGTTGACGACCACGCCGATTCCGCCGAAGGTGGCGATTAGGCCGATGTCGGTGCTGAGCGCTTTGCTGAGAGCTAGAACCATCGCGAGGAGAGCCTAGCAACGGATCAAGCGCTCGTGTCGTAGCCTTCGGCATCCGCTGGATCGCAAGCGAGTGCGGTGGAGAGGTGCCGGAGCGGTTGAACGGGCGCGACTGGAAATCGCGTAACGGGGGAAACCTCGTTCGAGGGTTCGAATCCCTCCCTCTCCGTTTTGTGATGTGTCGGGTGATCCTTCAGAGCTCGGAGCGGATCCGCTCGCTTACCGCCGCCGCGATCCTCTCGGTCACCGGCGCCACCGCCGCGAACGTCGTCGAGTCGACCGACGCGACCGGCTGGACCTCACGGGTCGTCGAGGCAAGGAACGCCTCGTCCGCCGCCGATAGCTCCTCCAGCGTGCAGGTCCGCTCGGACGCGCCCGACACGTCGATCGCCAACGCCCTGGTGATCGAAGCGAGGATGTGGTCGTCCAGCGGCGGCGTCAGCACCTCGCCGTCCTTGACCCAGAAGATCGAGCTGGTCGGGGCCTCGAGCACGCGCCCGTGCGGGGTGACTAGCAGCGCCTCGTCGGCGCCGCGCTCGACCGCCAGCCTCGTGGCGAGCATGTTGGCCGCGTAGGAGAGCGACTTGACGCCGTCGAGGATCCGGGTCGGCGCGTAGGTGACGCTCGCCAGGCGGATTCGCTCCGGTGTCTGCTCGAGCGGCTCGGTGAGCAGCAATTGCCGGCCGCCGCGGGTGATCGCGATTCGCAGCTTCTCGTGGTCGGGTCCAGCGCCTGCCTGAGCCAGCAGCCGGTGGGCGTCGGCGCGCACCGCCTCGATGTCGATCGGCAATCGCAGGTTCGCGGCCGACTGTTCCAACCGCTCCAGATGCCGCTCCAGCGCGAATGGCCGTCCGTCGTAGATCCGGATGACCTCGAACACCCCGTCGCCCCGCAGCAGGCCGCCGTCGGTGGCCGGAATCGTCGCGTCGGCAGCGGGCATGATGGTGCCGTCGAGCGAGGCGAGCGAAGCTGCACCGGGCGTGGCCATGACCGCGGAGAGCCTACTGACCGGCACCTTGCCGATGCCCGGCCAGACGCCGCCCACGAGAAAATGCTGACTTAATGATGATTTAATGGTGATCTGGCCGGGCAAATCCGATGGCGGCGAGGCGGAATAACCTAGACTGGGCGGTCTGCGCCCGTAGCTCAGCTGGATAGAGCGTCGGTCTACGGAACCGAAGGTCAGAGGTTCGAATCCTCTCGGGCGCGTTGGAAATGCCAAGAAACGAGGGCTTTTCGCAGAAGTAATCAGCCATGATCTTCGCCACACGTTCGGTACGCGCATGATCGCCAAGGCCGATATCAGGCGGGTGCAGGAGTGGATGGGCCACGCCGATATCCAGACGACGATGCGGTACTTGCACTATGCGCCCCGTGAGGAGGATGCGCAGCTGGTCGCGGAGGCGTTTGAGGTGAAGGCGGCCGACCTGCTGGCGGCTGGGACGGGACAGGCTTGAGACCAGTCTCGAAAGCGCCCTTGGCTTCGGTGATACTGGTAGGGGGTGATAGATGACGTCATAAAGCAGTCGGTACGGGCTCGCAGGCGTTAGAGTCCGGTGCATCATGCGCCATATCCCTATGCATCCTTTTGCTCGCCCCCTCGTTCGCTTCCGTGCCTGTGCCCTCGCTGGCGTGGCCCGTTCTCTCGTGCTCTGCGTGAGCCTCGTCGCGCTTTGTGGCATGTTGCTGCCGGCGGTGGCCGGTGCCACGGCCACTGGGATCACCGGGACGGTGACCAACGCCAGCTCCGGCACGAATCCACCCGTCGAAAATCTCAATGTCTGCGTTAGCAAAAAAGGCGGCGGATTGACGACGTGCACGAATAGCTCGGCGGGCGGCAAATACACGCTTGAAGTCGTAGTCGGGGAATATGAAGTCAGGTTCACAGGGAGCGTGTGTGTGAGCTCCGGGGGCAACTTCATCTGCACCCAGGAATACGTCGAAAAGGTCGTGAGCCCGGTCCAGGTGACCTCGGGCAACCTCACGAAAGTAGATGGGCCTCTGCTGGAAGTCGACGGGAAGATCAGTGGCCGGGTTACCGCGGGTGGAGCGCCGGTGGAACACATCGAAGTCTGCGCGTTTGGATCTGGTTTCGGGTGCGCCACAACGAACGCGGGCGGCGAATACACGATCGAACAACTCCCTCCTGGCTCGTACACAGTTCAGTTCAGAGCGCTCGTCCCGTCCTCGTGCAAAGGATTCGGCTGCCAGCCCCCCGATTACATTCCGCAGTACTGGAACAACGCGCTTACGCGCGAAGCGGCAAGCACGGTCCTCGTAAAAGAAAGCGCGACCACGGCGGGCATCAACGCCGGACTTCAGGCCGGTGGCCACATCTCCGGGAAGGTGACCAACGCCTCGATTTACGCGCAGCCGATCGCGGGCGTCGAAGTCTGCGCTAACTCCACGGCTGTCAACAAAGAAGGCCAAAGGGAAGGCGGGGGGGGAATGCGCGTTCACGACCTCGAGCGGGGAATACTCGATCCCCACACTTTCCTCCGGCGGCTATGAAATCGAATTCACCGGCTTGGTGTGTGTGGAACCGAGCCCCGGGAAAGTGAAGTGCACCCACCAGTACATCGGTCAGTTCTACCAGGGTGTGGTGGGTGTAACCGCGCCTGCCACCACATCTCCGATCAACGGCAGCCTACTCGAAGTCTCGCCGGCAAAGCCATCGAACACCGGTGCGCCGACTGTGACCAAGGCGCAGACACTTGTCGCGACTGCCACCCCTTTGCTGAGCTGCTCGCAGGGTAGTTGGGCTAACAATCCTACGAGCCTCGCCTACCGCTGGCTGCGCAGTGGCGTTGCGATCGCGGGTCAGACTGCCAGCACCTACACGGTGCAGAGCGCGGACGCCGGCCACGGCATCGCCTGCGAAGTGACCGCGAGCAACGCCGCCGGCGCCAGTGCGGCAATGAGTAACACCGTGCAGATCCCCAAGCCGGTCCCCGGAGTGGCGGTGGTCAAGAGCGTGAGCGTCAAGGGTGCGGCTGTCTCGGTCAAGCTGCTCTGCACCGGTGCGGGCGCCTGCTCGGGTGTGCTGAAGCTCATCGCCCGGGTCAGGACCGGGCACGGCAGGCACAAGAAGGCACGCAACGTCACGATCGGATCCGCCAGCTTCTCCATGGCGCTAGGCAAGACCCTCACCTTGCGAAGCCATCCGACCGGCGAGGGCCGCAAGCTACTCGGGCAGGCCGGCAAGCGGGGATTCAAGGTGCAGATCACCGGTAGCGGCGTCCAGACGCACACTGCAGTGTTGAAGGCCGCTTCAAAGCATCATCACTGAGTCACACAAGCAGCTATCAAAAAGCTGATGGTGTACTTGGGGGTGTTTTTGGGTCGCATCCGCGCAGGCCGTGGTGTATCCAAAGGCCGTGGGGGCGGGGCGCAACGCCGGGCTACCGTGACCGTGAACCTGGGTGCCATAACGGACCGCGTGACCGTACGGTCAGCGATCAGAGGTCCACGGTATCGCCCGCCAAGGCGTCCTCGAGGCCCTCCCGTGCTCCCGGCTGGGTGAGGGCTCGCTGGTCAGCGGCCTCCCGCAACAGCTGCGAAAAACGGCGCTCGTCCGTGGCGAGCTCACGCAACTCACAGCTGACGAGCGTGGGCGGTGGGGGACGCAAGCCCAAGCAGCAAGGCAACGACAAGCCGACCGAAGACAGCAAGCCGAAGCCTCCACGGCCGCTGGCGAACAACTCGAAGAACCGGATTGTGACGCTGCTGCACGGCGTGATGGCGCGCGCGTGCAAGGCGTACGGCCTCCCGGTCAACCCCGTCGCCGGGATCGAGCGCCACCCGGTGAGGCTCGCGGGCGACATCGACGTGTTCAGCCCCGAGGAGGTCTGGGCGCTCGTGCGCGCCGCGGGGAGCGAGCAGGACGGCGCGATCTTCCTCACCGCCGCGTTCACAGGGTTGCGCCGCGGCGAGCTGATCGCGCTGCACTGGCGCGACGTGGACTTCACGGGCTCGCTCGTGCGCGTGCGCGCAAGCTACGCAGCCGGCGCGCTGACGGCGCCGAAGTCGGGCAAGGTCCACTCGGTCCCGCTGGCGCCGGAGGTCGCCAAGGCCCTGGCGAAGCTCTCCCAGCGCGAGCACTTCACCGGCGATGACGAGCTGGTGTTCGCCGGCGAGGCAGGCTCCTACCTAGATGGCTCCGCGCTCCGTCGCCGCTACAAGAGCGCGCTGGCGAAGGCCAATCTGCGGCCGTTGCGCTTCCATGATCTTCGCCACACGTTCGGTACGCGCATGATCGCCAAGGCCGATATCAGGCGGGTGCAGGAGTGGATGGGCCATGCCGATATCCAGACGACGATGCGGTACTTGCACTATGCGTCCCGTGAGGAGGACGCGCGGCTGGTGGCGGAGGCGTTCCGGCTGGAGACAGAAAAAGAGGCGGTGGCGTCGGTGTCTACTTGATGCCGAGTAATAGTGCCATCTCCAGCCACTTCCAATAGCAATCGACATCGGTGAAGCCAGCACGTCGCCCGGGACGCATCGTGATCCCAGCGGCAAGTAGCGATATCCGGCTTGCCTGCTGGTAGGGCCGGGCTCCTCGCGAACGCGCTCAGGTGGTAAGCGGCGCGAGCGGCATTCCGCGTCTGAGGGTCCGGCCCAAGCGGTGGCCGAGCATCGCGGAGAGCGCCCCGAAGGCGATCGCGGCCAGTGTCGGCGGGATCGTCCATGCGGCGCCCACAGGATGGTGGCCAAGAGTGGGGAAAGCGGGTGCGATCAGGGTCACGAAGATGACGCTCGCGCCGGCGAACGACATCGCCACCACGCTTTGAGCGAGACGTGGAACGAGCGCGAGCTCCACATCGAGCGCGACACCGCACAGGAAGTAGGCAAGCGGCACGTCGAGCGTCGGCGCGGAGTCCAGTAGGGCAATCGCCAGCCCCGCGATCCCTCCCACGAGTGTTGCCCAGCCGGCACGATTGGTGGCGACTCTGATCGCCACGAGCGCGGTCAGCCAGATGAGCGCTCGATGCCCGTCCAGGTGAAACGGCATGCTCGACGTCTGCACCCCGACGATCGCCGCGACTGCGACCATCGCAACCAATCCGACCGGGGCGCACCTGCGATTCTCTCGATGCCGCTGGACCTCTGGGCACAGGCGCGCGACGGAATATCCGAGTAGCTGCTGAAAGTACTGCTGTCCCGGCGTCAGCAGCGGAGCGTCAAATGAGTTGGTGAGCAGCAGCCGACAGGACGACGCGCATAGTCGCTCAACGATCTCGGTGTGCAGTAGCCAGCGCACGTCCGTCTGGCTGCATGCCATCGCGTGCAACAGAGCGCACTCGTTATCGACGGTGAGCCATGCCTCACCGACGAGGATCCCGTGGCGGTCGGTCGCCCGCCAGTGCTCCGTCGGGGCGCTGTGCCTCAGCTTGCGATCGGAGCTCGGCCACGTCCAGTTCGCCACGGTCACGCGCTCACAGCGGATTCCTTCTTGCCGGGCACGACGGATGTTCGTGCGTAGGGCTTGTCGTTTTCGTCCTTGCAGGTAAGCAGGGAACTCCGGCGGGAGATACAGGACGCCTTGGGCGAGACGGAACCGCGGGACGCCCCAACGCCGTAGCGAGAGGTGCTCCGCGATCATCCTTCCCGCGGGCCGCTTGGACAGCCGAACTTGCGCTCTTGGGAGCCGATACAAGTACGCGACCAGGACCGGCAGCTCCGCCAAGAGTCCCAGCAGGCGGCGCGGCGTGAGGTCGCGAAGACCGAGGCGAAGCGTGCGCGCGCAATCCGCGACACGAGCCGACGGGGTCCCGTAGCCGGTCGCGGGTCTACTGCGAGTTCGGCGGCGAGCACACACGATCTCCAAACACAGGGTACGGGTGTTCGTTGCGCGCCGCTGAGCCCTCAGGGGTGCGTGGCCGGTGAGGTTCCGAGTACCTGGCCGGTGGGGCCGAGTGCCTGCGCCGCGAAGTATCCGGCTGTGCTCGGGAGGGGGATCGCGGTCTCAAACCCGGTTCGAGGAGCCGTGGCAAGCGGGGAGAGGGTTGCCGGGGTCGCTCCGGCGAGGATTCGCCAGTCGGTGACGGCGGTCGCACCGTTCCAGCTCGCGTATGCCGTCATGTTTCCGGTGCCGGTGCTCCGCACTGCGATCGCCGGCGGGGCGGCGGGCGTCGCGCTCCAGGGGAACTGGTAGGCGCGGTAGGACTGCCCGGGGGCGGGTAGGTGCGCGTCGAACAGGATCTGGCCGGTGGGACTGAATTCGGTGAAGTAGGGCTCTTCGCCCCAGCCGACAAATGAGTTGCCGTTGGGTAGTACCTGGTCGTTGCCCTGGCTGCCGGCCAGCAGCGCCGGGGTGTGCACGTCGCGGCTGAGGAGCGTGATGGTGCGGTGAGCCCAGTCGATCCGCTCGCGGATCACTCTGGATTGGGAGTGCTCCTTCGGCACGGCGCCGTCGTCGAAGACTGTGAGCGTGTGGTCAGGCTGCCAGCGAACGTTGTGCTGCCACGCGGTGCCCGTGCCGGCACCCATCTTGAAGCTGGGGCGCTTGCCACCTACACGCCACAGGATCTGGCCGGTGTGGTGGCTGATCTCATATGCCGCCCAGGTATTGCGCGAGGAGACGATGAAGTTGCCGTCGCCCCAGGGGTCCAGCGAGATCGAGTTGATATGGAAGTAGTCCCACGGCTGACCGGTGGAGCTCGGCGTGGTGTAGGAGTCACTCAGCGCGACGTGGCCGTCGGTGTGCCACTCGAACATCACCAGGCCGGTGCTGATGTCGATCTGCTGCAGGACCGAGTCCAGCAGTATCCCCCGGCGGGGCCCGCCGGCGGAGGAGAGGTCGGCGTCGACGAGCGAGTACGCAGTGACGAAGGCCGAGCCCTGGGGTGTGAGCTGCAGATCGTGCAGGTCGGCCTTATAGCCATTACCGGCAGTGACCGACGCGACCGGCTGGTAGCTGGAGCTGTAGATCTCATCTGTCCCGAAGCCCACGCCCAGCTTGGCGATCACACCCTGCCACCACGTCAGCACGGGCTGGCCACGGTAGCTCTGCACCTTGAGGTTAGTCGCCACCTCACCCGTCGCCACCGGCTGAAACCAGACGAGCCCGCCGTGGCCGTCGATGATCATCGGGCCCGACTGGCCGAGCCCATGCGTCGGCGTGATGAACACGTCCCCAGGCTCCGCCCCCGGAACATCGGTCGTGACCGCCACGACCGGCGGATGCAGCGCGGGCTGAGAGACGAAGCTCTGGACGGTGCCCGGCCTGGCCGGGCTCGGCGAGCCCAGGGGCGACGCGCGATAGCTCGCGAGCCGCGCAACGGTGAAGCTGGTGCTCACCCGCCTTGAGTGGCCACCCCGATCGATCAGGGCGCTCGCCGTGACCCGCTCGCCCTGCCTGAACGGATGCGCCACGAGAAAGCTCGCGCCCGCAGCGCTCGCGTAGGACTGGAGCCGTCCCGCGTGAGGACCGCTGTCAGAGCCAACCACCGAGACATCCGCGATCTCGCTCGCGGGCACCCCCAGAAAGCTGATCTGCGTCTGCGGCGAGGCGTCGGGGGTCCCATTCAGCGGCGAGAGCGACAGCCCCCGCGCACCCGTCGCCGTCAAGGCGAGAAACGCCATTGCCGCGAGCAGCGCGACTGCGCCGAGCGACGCACGGACACCCGCGATAGACACCAGCATCATCTCGATCATCCTCATGCTCCTGCCTCTCCCTAACCGAACCCTCACACCCCTCGACCCTCGCCCACGAATCTGTCGACGGCCCTGTGAGCTTATTGACACCGCGATAACACCCGCCCGTGGGTCAGGTAGCGCGCCCGGCGCGATCCCCGGGTAAGAATGTCTTTCAACGCATCGCCTGCTGATCTGCGGCCTCAGCCACCCGCTACTCGGATCGTCTTGGAGGTTCCGATCGTGCTGCCGGAGCTGTTCAGCGCTTGGACGGCGAGGTATGCCTCCGGGCTAGGGGTTTTGATCGCGGTCTCAAAGCCGCTTCGGGCGGCGGTCGTGATGGGTGTGAGCTGCTGCGCCGTTGCTCCCGCGAGGATCCGCCAGCTCGCCGTCTGAGTGTCTCCGTTCCAGCTCGCGTATACGGTCGCGGGATCGCCTGGGTGTGGCGCGGTGGCCGCGATCGCCGGGGCGCCCGCCGGCGTTCCTGTCCAGGGGAAGCGGTAGGCGCGGTAGGACTCATAGGAGCCGTGTAGGTGGGCGTCGAAGAGGAGCGCTCCGTTGGCGGCGAATTCCGAGAAGTAGGGCTCCGAGCCCCAGCCGATGAAGACGTTGCCGTCCGCCTGTGTCTGGACATTGCCCTGGCTGCCGGAGGACAGCGCCGTGGGGTGCTCGTACTCGGCCACGACCGTGTCGGTCTTCGCAGCGGGGTTGACCGACACGACGATGCCGCGCGACTGGGGGTGGACCATTGGCACGCCGCCGTTGTCGAAGATCGTGATTCTCCCGTCGGGTTGGGCTTCGGCGTCGTGCTGGAAGGCTGTGGCCGCACCATGGGCAAGTTTTACGTCTGAGTGCTTACCGCCCACGCGGATCAGCACCTGGCCGGTGCGGCTGCTGAGCTCGTACAGGGCTGACGTGTTGCGTGCCGAGATCAGGGTCGTTCCAGCGACCTGGGATGGGCCGGTGAGAGCTTGCACCGAATTGATGTGGAAGAAGTCGAACGGCCACTGCGTGGTGGTGCTCACCGGTGAGCTGTAGGAGTCGCTAAGCGCGACGTGGTCGAGGCTGTGCCACTCGCGCCGGACGAGTCCCGTGCCCAGGTCGATTTCCTGAAAGCCGCTGTCGGTCACCGCGCCCGCCCGCGGGCCTCCCACCGGGGAGAGGTCGCAGGCGATCGGATCGAAGAATGTCAGCAGCGCCGTGTTCTGAGGGGTGATGTGGAAGTCGTGCAGGTCGGCCTCGTAGCCGTTGCCGGCGTGTACGTGCGCGATCTGGCGGTAGGAGCTGTCGGCGACCACCTCTTCGCCTTCGCCGAACCCCTGTGGCGGTATATAGCCCTGCCACCATGTCAGGACAGGCCTGCCTGCGTATTGCTGCACCTGCAGGTTGGTCGCCGCTGTGTTCGCTCCCAGCGGGTCGAACCACACGAGGTTGCCCGCTTCGTCGAAGATCATCGGCCCGCTCTTGCCCGGACCGGAGTACGGGGCGGCAAACACGTACCCGGGGGCCGTCTGGGGCGAGTGCGCGGTGACCACGAGGACCGGCGGATCGAGGTCGGCACGCGAGCGGAAGTGCTGTACCTCGTTGGGGTCCTTGCCCGAAGGCGGGCTCATCGGCGTGTAGGGAAGCGGGTCGCCGTGGTGGATCACGAAGTGGAACGCGAACGGCTGCGTGCGCGAACCCACGGTGACCGTTCCGCGCACGGTCACCGTCTCACGGGCGCGAAACGGCTTGGATGCCACGAAGCTCGCACCGTCGCCTTGGGAGTAGCCCTCCAGGCGCCCGGAATGCCGGCCTGTCTGCGACCCGCTCACGCTCACCCCGCTCAGCGCTCCCTGCGGTACTCCCAGCAGGCTGATCTGGGTGTGCGTGGAGGCGTCGTAGGAGTCTGGCAGCGGGGAGACCGTCAGGCTCGTTCCGGGCAGCACCGCCGAGCTGTTCAGCGTGCTCGGCGTGCAGCGCCCGGCGGCGGGGGTGCCGAACGCGGCCTGCTCAGCGACGATCCGCCGTGAGGCGAGTGCAAGCGTGCTCGCGCTGCAAAGCACCACCAACACGCCCGCCCCGAGGAGCGCGTTGCGCGACCGCCGCTGGCTCACCCGCTCGCCGGCTGAATCGCCTTGGATGTCCCCAGCACCTTGCGCGATGCGCTGTATGCGCGCACCTGGACGAACGCCGCCGTCGGGGCGGGGATCGTTGTCTCAAAGCCGCTTCTGGGCGTCGTCGATACTGGTTGTAGGTTCGTGGCGCTGGATCCGGTCAGCAGCTGCCATGAAGCCACGGTGCTCGCGCCGTTCCAGCTCGCTGACACGGCCGTCGTGGCACCGGTGGTCCTAGCCGCGATCGCGGGCGGTTCGCTGGGCTGTCCGCTCCACGGCTCGCGGTAGACGCGGTAGCTCATCTCGCCCGAGGGGAACTGCGCGTCGAAGACGATCTGGCCCTGGGCGTTGAATTCGGTGAAGTTCGGCAGCCCGCCCCAGCCGAGCATCCAGTTGCCGTCTGCCAGCGCCTGCACGTCGCCCTGGCTGCCCGTGATCAACGGACCGGTGCTGCGCACGAGCTGGCCGGCGAGCGTCGCGCTCTTGGCTTTCATGTCGAGCTTGATGAACTCGCCGCGTGTCGGCGCCTTGACTGTCGGGGCGCCCTCGTCGTCGAAC
>Ga0307373_10003815_pt1 | contig 25812 bp, 19 predicted proteins | sample OX2MG_FD_202534 | JGI IMG/M metagenome (GOLD analysis project Ga0307373, IMG submission 202534) | Soil microbial communities from Risofladan, Vaasa, Finland - OX-2 | ecosystem: Environmental > Terrestrial > Soil > Coastal area > Acid sulfate soil | place: Finland: Risofladan, Vaasa | collected...
AAGACAAAGGCGAGACGGGCCCGCAGATTCGGCGTGCACCGGGACCGCTCCCAAATGGCCGACATACTGTAGAAGTTGTCCCAAACACCCTGGGTGCGGCGGCGGATCTCCTCCGCAGACATGGTGGCGTGCGGAGTGAAGACGTTCGGTCTTACTTCGGCGGGAATCAGCCAATAGCGAGTAATGGGAATCCCATGCACCTTGGGTACATCGGCTCCCATGTTCTTTTCCCAGCGATCGAAATCGACTGTGCCGGGAAGGGGCGTCAATAAGACAAATTGCGCGAAGCTTAGGCCCGCTCGCCTGGCCAGCTCCGCGGTAGCGGCAAATGTATCGGCCCGATCTGTCGACAGGCCAAAGATAAACGAACCCAGAATATGAATCCCATGTCGTTTGAAGGTCTGGAGCCGCTTTGCCAAATTGTCGCCGACCAGGTTGAAATCTTTAAAGACTGCCTTGAGGCCTTCCGCAGTTGCCGATTCGACGCCTACCAACGCACCACTGATGTGCGCCTTCTTCATGGCATCCAGATATGCGGTATCTTCGCCCGCCTCCATGGTGATTTGCGTGAAAAACACCATGTCCTTCGGCAGCTTGGCCAGCTTGCTCATCAGCTCAAAACGCTCGGAGCGTATGCCCCGCAATTCGGCCACGCGTGCGGTATTTCCTTGCTGCTCGGCCAGATGAAGATCTCGCAGGCTGACGGGATAAAAGTTGTCGTCGGCAAGGGCGATGAATCGAAATCCCCGGCGGCGCAGATCGACAATCTCTCGCACCACCACGTCAGAGGTGCGCGGTCGTGGCTTCTGGCCATCGGTGCGCCAGACAGAGCAGAACGAGCAATGCTTCGGACAACCGCGGACGGTCTGCACCGAGGCCCACATGTATTTGTCGCGCGGCGCCAGGTCCCAGCGCGCCGGCAAGAACTGCTCGCCCGGGAGACGTCCGCCTTCGTAGATTTGGCGCGCCGTTCCATTGAGAAAGTCCTCGATCACCTTCCCCCAAATTCGATCGCCATCTCCCTTCACTACCGCATGAGCGCCGCCAAGGCTGAGCGATTCCTCCGGGTACAAGCTGGCATGGACGCCGCCAAATACGACATAAGCGCCCCTCTCGCGGGCCATTTTTCCCAGGCACATACCGCGGAGAGCATTGCTGGTGTGGATGCCGATGCCAACCACGTCGCCGGGCTGCACGGTTTCGGGCCGAAACGGAGCAAGCGTCTCATCCGCGATGATCGGGTCTCCAAATTTTGCCGGTGTAGCAGCAGCCAGAACGTAAAGCCATCGAGGTGTAATCACCCCAATTCCAAAGGATTTGTCGCTTGGGTTAATTAGATGTACGTGCATGGGTCGTACGGTCCCTTTGTGACTTGCCTGGATCCAGGGAAGCTAGCTGAAAATTGGCGATCGACCCGCGGAGGCTCAATCGCACCTGTTTTTTGTAGATGCGGGTTCCCACTTGTTCGTTGTCAGAGGCGGGGATGGCTGGAGGCTCCACAAAAAAATGCGGACAACGTATCGACACGTTGTCCGCGGAATTGCGTTTGCTACCCAATGCTGCGACGCGTTTAGAGCGAAGAGTACGCTCAGTGCGTAGAATCGCCACCCCACGAAAATTGCATCCCGGTCCGGAAATTGAAGGGCAGCCCTGGGTAGCCCAGCACTTGCTGGTAGTGCTGGCTCAGCAGGTTGTCGAAAACGGTATAGCTGGAAACGTGCCGGTTGATGCGGAGATGCGTCGTCAAGCCAAGGATCTGGTACGCAGGATCGAGATTTTGATTCGGCAGCAGCAGCGTCGTCCCTCCATCCGCATCGGTCAGGAACGTGCTGTCATCTCGCCTGCCGGCAAAGCTGCCCGTCATCTCCGCATACCAGCGACTGCGCGCATAGATCAGCGCATAGCTACCACTGTGCTTCGCACGACGAAAGGGGCGATTGCCCACCAGCGGTGAGTAGGCTCCAATCGGCGTGTTGGGATACTTGGGATTGTAGGAGGGATAGGAATTGTCGCTGGAGAACGACTTCTCCACGGTCGAGTTCAACAACGTATATCCACCGCGGACGAACAATCGATCCGTGATCCTATATTCTGCGCTGGTTTCGACACCCTGGGCGTTAAAGCTGAGCGAATTGATATAGGCCCCGTAGGAGGTGTTGGCAATAATTTGCTCCACCGCCGGGGGCACGCCTAGTTGCAGCAGCTCGGGCGCGGCGACAAACTCAATCTGATTCGTAAAGTTGTTGTGGTAGTACCCGGCGCGCAGCAGCGCCCGTGTACCAAACATGTGCTGATCGACGCCCGCTTCATAGGTCTTCGTTTGCTGTGCGCCCACTTGCGTGATCCCATGTTGCGCGATCAACTGCTGCCCGTTTGGCAGCGAATTCAAGACGTCATAAATGGAACCGTTCTGCTCGGCGATGGTCGGCTCCAGGATTCCCTGAGAATAGTTGAACCGAAGCTTGGTGCCGCTGAGAAGGCCGGACGCGGTTGGCTTGGAAAAGTAGTAGGCCGCCGTGGCGTGAGGTGTCGGTTGAAAACCGAAGACAGAATAATCTGGCAGGTCAGCCCCGGCGCTGTAATACAGCCGGTTCGCCAGATTGCCGGAGGTCTGGAGGATATAGTCGTAGTTCCCGCGATGGGCGGATTCCGGAAAATAGTCATAGGCGGTGTAGCCGCGTTCCGACTCATAACGAAAGGCCGCGAAGGCCGTGAGTTTGTCGCTTTGTTTGTAACTTGTCTGCCCATAGAAGAAATCTTCGTTGGTCAAGGTCCCGTCGGTCCCCGGAAACGTGTAACTCGGGCAGCTATAGAACGCCTGTCCACTGGCGCTGGTTCCATTGGCGCCGCGAATCGTGACCGGCGCCCCCAGATATTCCGGTTGGCCGGGATTGAAATTGCTGTCATAACAGTTGAAGTTATTCGGGTTGTCGGTCAGGATGCCTACCGGCGCCGGATCTGTGTTGAGCGAACGCAGGCGCACCAGGCCATATTGCGCAACCATGTCGAGTTTATCGCTCTGCCGATCTTCAACTGTGGCGCTACCGTAGAGATCGTGCTCCTTTAAATACTGCACGTCGGGAATGCCGTAGAACAGAATGGCATTGGGCTCCCCGGTCGATGCTGAAATGCGATGGGCAGTAGCGCGAACCTGAATATGCGGAGTGAGCGCGTAGCCCAGATTACCCACCGAGGAGACATTATGGAAGGTGCTGTTCGGGTAACTATTTGAGGTGTCGATGCGCGCGAAATCTCCGAAATAATCGAAGGCATTGTGAACACCGCCCAGCGAAGCTTCCTGGTGATACGTCCCGAAATTGCCGGCATCGATGGCGTATTGCAGCAACGGCTTCGCTGTGGTTCCGTGCGTCGTCGTCAGGGCGATGACACCGGACGACGCGTTGGCACCGTAGAGCGCGCTGTCAGGGCCACGATAGACTTCAGCCTGGCTGATGCCGTTCGACGCCAAGTAGGCAAAATTCACGCCGCCGCCAATGTCGTTGATCGGAATGCCATCCAGCAAGACATCGGTTTCGTTGGAGTTGCCGCCCATTTCAAAGAGGGAGGTTGCAGCGCCTCGTTGCCCGCTGGTGGTGAACTGCAGCCCGCTCACCAGCCGCAGCGTGTCCTGCATGTCGATCGTGTACGGGTATAACGACTGATCAATCACGGTCGTCGAGGCGCCGGATTGCGTCTCGGGCGTTGGAGTGCCGTTTGCCGTGACCGTGACCTGCTGTTCCAGCTTGCCAAACTGCATGGCCACGTCCGCATACGAGGTTCTGTTCATCGCTACGTAAATGTCGTTGCTCTGGGTGGCGTTGAAGCCGTTGGCGATGACACGCACGTGATAGCGTCCGGGCTTGTACACGTAGACGATGTAGTGTCCGCGACCGTCGGTGCGTCCATGCGACTGGAGCATCACGCCGTTGGGCGTCATGATGTCGACGCGGGCATTATAGACGGGAGCTCCCAGCGGATCGGTCACAACACCGGTCACCGTTCCGGCGATGGTTCTTTGCTGTACGGGGGCGGCGATTAAGGGCGTCGACCGCAAAAGAAGAGAGAAAAAGACGATTGCCAGCGCGAAAACCAACGACGCGTGTGGAACAGGACGCCTGCGCCAAAAGACACTAAGAACAAGAATGAAGCCGGTCATTCGATATCCCCTCGGATTGTTGCATGAAGCCGGTCTCCTGACTTGCGCTTCTTCAAGCTTGGGCACCTTCCCAGACGTTACCGTCCAGTGGTTGTCCGCCACGGCGGGCCTTGCCCTGCTCTCGCGCTTACAGTTACGGGGTAGTGGCGGAATTGCACCGCGCTTCCCGACACTTCATGGATGGTGAACACAATACGCCGGCCGCAAAAGCATGCAGCCCAGCGCCGGACATCGCGCACACCTTCGCGAACGAAGAAACACGCGCAGCGAAAACCTACAATCACACTCGAAAACCGGGAATGCGTCGACCAGCCGAGATCGGGCTGGAGCGCGCTCCCTTCGGTCCTCCCATCGAGACCGAAAGACAGCTAAGACATGACCCTGGCCGGTCTCCTGACTTACGCATCGATTGAGCTTGGCGCACCTTCCCAGACGATCGCCGTCCAGTGGCTGCCCGCCTCGGCGGGCCCTGCCTTGCTCTCCGCGCTTACAGTTACGGGGTAGTGGCGGAGTTGCACCGCGCTTCCCGAACACCAAGGGCCAGAGCGTTTCCCGACCTGTGTGCGGGGAACGGCTCTATTGAGATATATATCGGGATCGAATCCAGCCGTCAAATTTCTGAGGTGGGGGACGGGAGTCGGGTGCCACGTGTGTCGGTTTTGAGACCTTGGTTTGGTAAGTGAGATCGTCGTCCGGGGTGCCCCATGTTCGCGAAGCTAACATGGGTCTTTTTGCTTTCCGATATGGGCCACAACCGACGCGGCGCGTATCGCGCACCCAAACTCTGGCCCCTCTGATTAAGTTTCTGCAACGGAATAAACCGTTCCTCAGCGGCTAAAGCCGGTCTGATTCGATACGATTTACAGCACGGCTAAAAGCCGTGCCCTGATACAAACCGAACTTAATCCGAGATTTCCTAGACGTTCTTATTTCTTCACGCGATGCGCAATGATCTGGTCTTTGATCTTTTCGTACACCCCCTGGGGCAAAATTCCTTTCGTGACCAGTTGATTTTTCGCCCGATAGGGACGCCCCGCGATAATTCTCTTCGCATAGCCATCGCCGACGCCCGGCAGAACTTTCAATTGGTCTTCCGTGGCCGTGTTGATGTCCAGTTTGTCCGCGTGAGACCGTGTTGCGGACATGGAAGCGGCCTGACCCGCGCCGGAAGACGGAGACAGCGCCCAGGTCGCCGGCATGACCGCAAGCGCGAAAACAAGACATATCGCACAGACTACAAAACGGATTCGCTTTTGAAGGTTCATCGTATTTCCCTCCAGTGCAATCGAAACTTTCATTCCCCCACTACGGTAATGACCGCAACCATGCCGCGTCAACGAGAAACCTTGCCGGTGGGAAAATCTCAATAATCCAGCAGAATCCCCCGACCGATCCACCCGGAACTCGTAAGGCAGGCTTGATGGATGCTCACTGAGTGCATTGGCCTGTTACCGTCAGTGGAGAAGTTTAAATTCGGCCCCCCGGCATAGAGGGCCGGTGCTCTATCGAAGCTGCTACCGGAAGCGTAGAGTATCTGACAAGTTGAAGGGGTGGGTGGCCCGGGTCTCGCTTTTGGACTTGTTTGGGCCGCCAGCCCGCGCAAGTCCGACAATAACGAGGACAAACGAACGGTGGAGAGAACATTTGCACAGAGCGAGCTTGAGGCCATAGCAGCGGCATTGGCCGATACGTCGGAGGGCCTGACAGGAACAGAGATAGGCCATATTCTGGCCTCGCTCAAAATAGCCGATCCTACGCCCGCAATGACCAAATGGAAGCGATTGCATAACGCTTTTGTTGAGCGCCAGAATTACAGCCGAAATCGGCGGGCAATTCTCCAATTCATTCGCGAGGCGATGAAGCCGGAACGCTACGCAAAACAGCCGGAACGGTTCGAGCCAATGCGAGCCAACCTCAATCGAGCCTTGGCATTTTCTGGTATCGCCGTCAGCGCCACAGGGGAGTTATCCCCTGTGGCGCGAGCGGAAACACTCACAGAAGCAGCTCGCCGTGCTGATGAGCTTCGGGCTGATTTAACGAGGCGCGGTGTTCATGCCGATGTTTTGCGTTTCTGCAGCGCCGAACTCGTGGCGGATAATTATTTTCACGCTGTGCTTGAGGCAACCAAGAGCATCGCCGACAAATTGCGCGCGAAATCCGGCCTGACAGAGGACGGAGCGAAATTGGTGGATGCTGCCTTATGCGGCTCCGCGCCCCGTGTGGCGATCAATGACTTATTGACCGATAGCGAGCGTAGCGAGCACAGCGGCTTCGCAAATCTCGTAAAGGGTACATTTGGCATGTTCAGAAATCCGACCGCGCATGAAGCCCGCGTCCTCTGGGCCATGAGCAAGGAGGATGCCGAAGACCTTCTATCTTTAGCGTCACTGATTCATCGACGGCTTGATGCGGCACATTTAGCGCGTCCAGAACGATAAAACGTGATCTATCCGTAAGCTAGAATGGGATGTCATCATCGGTGATCTCAGAGCTAAGAATGTCCTCAACCTCTTCCTCATCGATCGTGTGCCCAAGCTTTTGGATAATCAATGCCGCAAAGTCTTTCGGAGTTTTCTTCCGAAGATCGATATAGCTAATGTGCTTGTTAAGTCCCGGGATCTCTGTGTCGTCAAAGCGCGCGGGAAGGATGTACTCTTCTTTAGAATTGATCGCTTTCTAGAATGCGCTTCGACGCTCGTGTGTGGGCCACACCTTTTCGGCGTAGTGCTGTGAGATGAACATCACGCAGTACCTAGCCGAGCTGCTGTACACCTTGTGCAAGTGTTCCGTGAGATTCTTGCCCCAAAGTGTGACTTCTTCGTAGTTGTCGTAAAACAATGCGATGTCACTCTCCCGGAGAATCTTGGCAACTTGATCCACATAAACTCGATCCTCGCCCGCGAAGGAGAGGACTACTTCGTATGCGTTTCCCATTCCCTCGATATGATCCATTGACACGACTTTGTAAATCGGCCGTCCCGATATTTCGGAAGCCTTCCTCATAACGAAACGATCGTTTTTCAGTTCCGCATTGAAGGCTGCCACGAAGGATTCAAGGCGATCCCGATCGGGGCAAATGAGTGGATGTACACGCGCTTCCAGAAAACGGGAGAACTGCTCGTCCGGGATTTCTCCGATCTTCAGGCGATTCCACAGCAATTCGGAATCGGACCAGTCGTCGTTGTTGATCGAGTGTTGCCAAATATCCCCTTCGGCGTCCTTGAATCGAGAATCGGTCGAAGACATTTGTGAAAGAGGCCAGATTCGCTTCAAAAACGAAATCAGATCCGACTTTCCGTAAAAAGGCTCACTCGAATCCATAAACAATCGATCGATGATCGCCTGGCGTGTTATCTCGGTGATCCTCTGACGTTTGTGCGGGTTCTTCATTGCTGGCGCTTTCTTGTCAACGAGTTTAATACTCGAAGGCCGATATGCGGTAATGCCCTCTGGCTTGCGGAGGCGTGAAGATTGCGGCGTAAGCCTCTACCTCTGCGATTCTCGATTCGTTCCAAATCGCCGAGTCACTCAGGGAGCGCTTCAGGAGGGCTGTTATGGACCAGACCCCAATTTTTCGAGTTGCGGTCGAGTGACGGGCAATCCGGAACCCGCTCCACTGCCTGCTGGCCGCGCGCTTGACACAGCAGCGTCTTCTTTCTATCCTCAGTTTATGCAGATGAGTCCGCTCCATCGCCATCAAGTCCATCATCACCACGTGGCGAACGTGTCAGCGGAACATTCTGAGCAGGTTTCCTAAGATCCCGAATCAGTTCAGAAAGTCACCGTCCCGCTGATGCGAACCGCATCCGCGGGTTTTTTGTTTTCACCCACAAGATTTTCGACACGGATAAGGACGATTCACGATGAGCGAAACGGCAACATCGAACCCCGCAATTGACTTTACGAAACTGGACGGACTTGTACCCGGCATCGTGCAGAATGCCACTACCGGGCAAGTGTTGATGGTCGGATTCTTGAATGAAGAGAGCTATCGCAAAACCCTCGACAGCGGCTTTGTCACGTTCTGGAGTCGCACCCGCCGCAAGCTGTGGATGAAGGGCGAAACCAGTGGCAATCGTCTGCGCGTTACGGATGCAGCGACGGATTGCGACAATGACACGCTGCTGTTCCGCGTCATCGTGGAAGGCGATGGGCTGGTCTGCCATGAAGGAACCGTCAGTTGCTTTACCAAGCCGGTCGCGATGCCCTCTTCCGCCCCAACTGCCACAGAAAGCGAGACCAGAGCATGAGCCAGAAACTACGACTTGGAATTCCAAAGGGCAGCCTGCAGGACGCCACCATCGCCCTGTTTGAGCGTGCCGGCTGGCGCATCTTCGCCAACGGTCGCTCCTATTTCCCGGGGATTGATGATCCGGAGATTGAGTGCATGCTGATTCGTGCGCAAGAAATGGCTCGATACGTCAATCATGGCGCGCTTGACACAGGGCTCACCGGCAGCGACTGGGTTGCAGAAAGTGGGTTGACTGTGGAATCCATCGCCAGCCTCACTTACTCCAAACAAAGCCGGCAGAAGGTTCGTTGGGTGCTCGCCGTGCCGGAGGATTCGCCATATCAGCGTGCGGAGGATCTGGCCAACAAGATCATCGCCACCGAGCTTGTCGAAGCAACAAAAAAATACTTCGTCGGCAAGAACGTTCCCGTGCAGGTGGACTTCAGCTGGGGTGCTACCGAGGTGAAACCTCCCGTGCTGGCCGACGCAATTGTCGAAGTAACGGAGACCGGAAGTTCGCTGCGGGCAAATCGCCTCCGCATTCTGGAGACCGTGCTCGAAAGTGAAACTCAGCTGATTGCGAACACGGCGGCATATCAGGACCCCTGGAAAAAAGACAAGATCGACAAGATCGCACTGATGCTGCAAGGCGCGATTGCCGCGCAAGGCCAGGTCGGATTGATGATGAATGTGCGCGCCACCGCGCTACCTGCTGTGTTAGGCGTTTTACCGGCGCTGAATTCGCCGACCGTATCTACGCTCAGCGATGCGGAGTGGGTTGCGGTCAACACCATTCTGGACGAGCGCACCGTGCGCGACGTGATTCCGCGGCTGAAAGCGGCCGGGGCAAGTGGAATCGTCGAATATCCACTGAACAAAATTGTTTTCTAGGGAGCGTTTTCAAGAGCGATGAAACTGATACGCACCTACGGAAAGAATGCCCGCCAGGCGGAATCGATGCTGCGTCAGATTGAAGAACGATCGGGCGCGGCAACGGGCCGATTGGAGCCTGCGGTGAAACGCATTCTCGCAGACATTCGGCGCAAGGGAGACGATGCGTTGCGCCGATACGCAGAGCGGCTCGATGGTCTTGCACCATCTTCAAACCTCCGGGTTTCGCAGGAAGAAATGGCGGCCGCGTGGGACCAAACTCCTAAAGAATTGCGCAAATCGTTGCAAGCAGCGGCGGGTAATATCCGGCGCTTTGCGCGCTGGCAAATGCCAAAAGAATGGACTCGAAAATTGCCCGGGGTACAACTGGGGCAGCGCGCTCTGCCGCTCGAGTCTGTCGGCTGCTATGTTCCAGGCGGACGCTATCCGTTGCCGTCCACCTTGCTGATGACGGTGATTCCCGCGCAAGTCGCAGGGGTAAAACGCATCGTCGTGGTCTCTCCGCGCCCGGCCCGAGAGACACTCGCGGCCGCGCACTTAGCTGGTGTCGAGGAGTTCTATCGCATTGGCGGAGCGCAAGCCATTGCCGCGCTTGCCTACGGTACCGTCAGCATTCCACGAGTGGATAAGATTGTCGGCCCGGGCAATCTCTACGTCACCACGGCCAAGAAGCTGGTTGCATTTGAATGCGGCATTGATATGCTGGCCGGTCCGACGGAAATCGTTGTCGCCAGCGAAGATGGAAACCCACAGTGGATTGCCTCCGACCTGGTTGCCCAGGCGGAGCATGATCCTGAAGCGCTCGCCATTTTGGTGACCAGCAATCCGGAATTGGCGCGGGAAACCGCGAAGGAAGTGAAACTTCAATCCTCCTCCAATAAGATTGCTAGCCAGGCCATTGCTAAGAATGGTTTCATTTTCCTGACAAAAGACAGTAAAGAAACTCCATCAGTTACAAATAGGCTGGCTGCGGAACATTTGACCATCGACAAGAGCAACGATCTGCCCTGGGTGCGTCATGCCGGGTCAATTTTTATTGGAGCGAACACACCGCAGAGCATGGGCGACTACATCTCGGGTCCAAATCATGTGCTCCCAACAGGTCGGTTGGCACGTGTCCGCGGAGGATTGAGCGTCTACGACTTCCTTCGCCTGGTGACGACGCAGGAATATACGGCGGCAGGCCTCGCACAACATGGCCCTCACGCCGAGCGATTGGCCACCGCCGAGGGACTCGTTGGACATGCCGCTTCTGTCGCAATTCGGAACGCCGATCGAGGGTCCAGGAGGAAGGTTCGATGAGCATCGATCCGGCGACGTCCATTGCGCAAAAGCTTCGCCCCCGTGAGGCGGTGGAGCGCATGCACGAATATCATCCACCTCTGGCTGGACGGGATGGATTGCGACTCGATTTCAACGAGAACACATTTGCGCCTTCGCCGCGCGTCCAGGCAGTTTTGCAGCGAATTGCAGCGGACACGCTGACCAAATATCCGGAGCGGCATCACGTCGAGCAGATCGTCGCGAAGCACTTTGGCTTGACCGACGATGCAGTGCTGCTGACCAACGGGGTTGACGAAGCGATCCACCTGCTGTGTGAGACCTATCTCGAGCCGCAGGATGAAGTTGTCATTGTGACCCCGACATTTTCCATGTATGCCTTGTACGCCGAGGCCACCGGCGCGCGGATTCGCGAGGTTCAGGCAGACAGCACACTGCAATTTCCCTACAAGCAGATACAGCAAGCCATCGGGCCATCCACGCGGGTCATCATGCTCGCGTCGCCCAATAATCCAACAGGCGCCGTGGTGGAAACATCGTTCTTGCTGGAGCTTGCCGCGGCAGCTCCGCAGGCTGCACTGCTCGTGGATGAAGCCTACTACCATTTCCATGGCGAATCAGTCCTATCTGTAACTCCCACTGTGCCAAATCTCTTTGTGGCTCGTACGTTCTCCAAAGCGTACGGTCTGGCCGGACTCCGGATCGGGCTTCTCGTCGGCCATCCAGACGCCATGCGATTCGTGCGAAAGGTCAGTTCACCGTATAACGTCAATTCCATTGCGCTTGAATGCCTGCCAGAAGCACTGGCGGATGAAGCCTATATCGCTTGGTACGCGGAGCAGGTGTTGCAGAGTCGGTCCGTCACGGAGCGCACATTGACACAGCTGAAAGTTCCCTATTGGCCAAGCCACGCCAACTTTATCCTGATGAACATTGGGAGCAAACATAAGGCCTTCGTCGACGCGATGCGACGGCAGGGCGTGTTGGTGCGAGATCGCAGCAGTGATCCCGGTTGCGACGGTTGCGTCCGCATCACGTTGGGAACAGTTGAGCATACCGAACGTGGTTTGATTGCATTGCAGACCGCTTTGAAGGAGATTCAATGGCAGCCCGAAAGCTAGCCGGGCGCAGTGCGACACTGCGGCGGCACACAACAGAAACGCAGATCGACTTGAAGTTGACGATTGACGGCCAGGGTCACTACAACATCGACACCGGCATCCGGTTTCTTGATCACATGCTGGAGTTGTTCGCGCGCCACGGAGGATTCGATCTGGACCTGATCTGCAAGGGCGATCTGGATGTGGATCAGCACCACACGGTGGAGGATATCGGCATTGCCCTTGGCGAGGCATTTTCGCAGGCACTTGGCGACAAAAAAGGAATTCTTCGCGCCGGGTATTTTCTGATGCCGATGGATGAGACACTCGCCGCCGCGGCAATTGACCTGGGCGGACGAGCCTCCTACGTGATCGACACAAAGGTCCGCATGCGAATCGTTGGCGATCTGCAAACCGAACTGCTGCCGGATTTTTTTGAAGGATTTGCCCGTGGCATTCGCGCCAATGTGCATCTGAAGGTGCTCTACGGACGCTCCAATCATCACAAGATTGAAGCGCTTTTCAAGGCCTTCGCGCGTGCCCTGCGGTTCGCTTGTTCGCGCGACCTGCGGATGAAGTCAATGCTGCCCAGCACGAAAGGACTGCTGTAGTGGAGTGTCTCGCATGAGTGCCGGGAAGACAGTCGTAATCGATTACCAGACCGGAAATTTGAATTCGGCCTGCAAATCGCTTCGCGCCGTCGGAGCGGACCTGTTGGTCACACAGCGACCTGAGGATTTGAAGAACGCAGCCCGAATCGTATTGCCAGGAGTGGGACATTTCGCTTCAACAGAGCGCCTCATGATCAGCGGGATTGGCGATGCCTTACGCGAGCGGGTTGCGGAGGGTGTGCCCTTTCTCGGCATCTGCGTCGGCTTACAATGGCTGTTCGCCGGCAGCACCGAAGCACCTGATACCCGCGGCCTCGGCGTATTTCCTGAGGTTTGCGAGCACTTCCCTGCCGGTATCAAGTCGCCGCACGTTGGCTGGAATTCTCTCGAGCTGGTGCGCGAATCACGACTATTGCGCGACTTGCCCGCCTCACCGTATGTCTACTTCACCCACTCCTATCGGGCCCCTGTTATATATGCAACCGCCGCTGTTACAAATTACGGAGGCGCGTTCTCTGCCGTCATCGAGACAGATAATTGGATGGCTGTACAATTCCATCCTGAAAAATCCGGTGACGTTGGCCTGAAGATTCTAGAGAATTTCATGCAGGTATCTGGATGCTGACGCGCCGAATCATTGCCTGTCTCGACGTTTCTGCCGGACGCGTAGTCAAAGGCGTTCAGTTTGTCGATCTGGTCGACGCCGGTGATCCAGCCGCGCTGGCGATGCGTCACGCCGCCGGAGGTGCCGACGAGATTGTGTTTCTCGACATCACCGCGACCCACGAAAAACGCGCGCTGCTTCTGGACGCGGTGCGGCGAGCCGCCGATCAAATCTTCATTCCGCTGACGGTGGGGGGAGGCATCCGTTCACTCGAAGATGCAATGCTGGTATTTGATGCGGGCGCGGACAAGGTCAGCGTCAACTCCGCAGCGCTATCGCGGCCGGAACTGATCACGGAAATCGGCTCTCGTTTCGGCGAACAGGCCGTCGTTGTTGCCATCGATGGCCGTCGAAATTCCGGCAGCCCAGAAAGCGCAGAAGTCTACGTCAATGGCGGCAGAAAAGCCACGGGATTGGGTGTACTGGAATGGGCCAGGCAGGCTGAGGCTCGCGGTGCGGGAGAAATTTTACTGACTTCAATGGACTCGGACGGAACGCGGAACGGATTTGATTGCGAATTAACAGCGGCCGTCAGCGCAACGGTTCAGATTCCGGTAATTGCCTCCGGAGGCGCGGGAAACGTCCAACATTTTGCCGATGTATTTACGCTTGGTTCTGCCGATGCGGCCCTGGCGGCCAGCATTTTTCACTTTGGAATTTCGGACGCGCGCACCATGAAAGAAGAATTAGCTGCCTTTGGCCTGCCGATGCGTCTACCTTGCTGATCAATTCCCATACACTAGAAGGATGAAAATGGACTTGAGGTCGTCATGCTGATCCCGTCAATCGATCTGATGGGAGGCCGCGTTGTGCAGTTGATCCACGGAGAAGATCTCGCGCTTGGATTCGATGATCTGGAATATTGGATTGACCGCTTTTCAGACTATCCCCTGGTGCAGTTGATTGACCTGGACGCGGCCAAGCGACAGGGAGACAATCGTCGCCTGATTGAAACCATTGTCCGCCGCCTGCAGTGTCAGGTTGGCGGAGGGATTCGCAGCAGTGCGGAAGCTCAAATCCTTTTGGACATGGGCGCGCAGCGCGTGATCTTCGGCTCTTCCCTGTTCAATGGCCGCGTATCGCCCGAGGCCGTCGATCGCGAAAATTCTGCCGCCGTCACCAATCTTGTGCGCACGCAATTCGCCGAAGAACTTGCTTTTTCTCTGGGCGTGGAGCAACTGGTGTTCAGCGTCGACACCAAAGACAGTAAAGTTGCCGTTCGCGGTTGGAGGGAAAAAATTGAACTCCGGCCGCAGGATGCGATGCAGCAGTTGGAACCGTTTTGCGGTGCCTTCCTCTATACCCACGTGGATACGGAAGGCACACTCTCTGGATTTCCGATGGAGGTTGCCCGCAGGCTGCGCCGACAGACACACCGGCAGCTGATTGTTGCAGGCGGCATTCGCGCGCAAAGTGAGATTGACGAACTGGACGCCGAGAACATCGACGCGGTTGCTGGAATGGCAATCTACACAGGCCTGATGAAGGCCTGAGTCACGCAGCGTCGCTCGATTCGCGGAATCAACGATCAGGAAATCGGAACATCCCCGGTCCGCTCGTTTGGCGGCAGCGGCCACGGGTCCGCGGGAGCGATGGGCACTGCCGGTGATGGCGGCGTCACAACCCCAAATCCTTCCTTCCTCACCCGCAGATCGTAATAGCACAGCGCGGTGGCGATGCCCATAACCGCCACGATGAAGGCGCTGGCCAAAATTCTGAATCCCGCCAGCAACAAGCCGATGGCTCCAAACGCTACGCCATGATTCCCGTAAGCCCCGTGCCCAAGTATCAGTTGGAATGGAACTGTCACCGCGGCAATGGCCACATCCGCGACAACAATCGCCAGGAACAGTGCGTAGAGCCTTCCCCGGCTTCCATGGCTGAGGTGAATCGATCGTCGGATCGACTCCGTGACAGAAAGATCCTCCGCGAGCGCTGCCGGAATGGATAGGGCATAGCGTGAGGCGAGCCATAGCCAAAACAACAGATATGCAATCACGGCCGCTAGAACCAGCAGCACTGAAAAAACGATGACTCCAAGGCCTGGAAGATGGCCGCGGCTGAAGCTGTTTCCTGTCACAACGTGCATCAGCCCACCAACCGCGCCGATCACGCCGGCCAAAATCCCAAATGCAAGGGCAAACAGCAAAATGTAGCCGATCACTCGAAGTATGATCAGCAACGAAATCCCAATGAGCCGGCCTGCTCTGTCGGCCGCTAGTTTGCACGCGTCGCCCACCGTGATGGACGTATCTGTGAGTTTGGCCCTGGTGGCAATAAACAGCGCACCCTGGATAATCTGAATCAGGATAAATAGCAAAACTCCACCGACAAACACAATCGGCATCAAAAAAAGGATTTTGCCGAGCGAGGCCGGTCCAACGGTCGAACGACCCATCAGGATCGCATTTCCTCCGAGGAGCCCGGCTGTGATTCCGCCAAAAACAATTTCTACGCCCACCAGGATCAGAACAATTCCGAAGAAAAGTTTGAAGTTTTCGCGCAGAAGAGTGAACGTCCGCTCAAACAACTGCCCGGCAGTGATGGGGCCGTATGTGTTCGACGATGGAGGGTTGGGAAGAATCGCTGGCTCGCTCATGGTTTTTGTCTGTGGGCGCAGCGTAGCACAGCTCAGGCCTTGTATCGAAGAAAAAAATCAATTCTTACGGCATGGCTGGGCAGCGCGATCCTAGTGCGGCGTCGCCTGCAGTGCCTTGGCCAGGTCGCTCAGCGAATAAATCTCGATGGCTCCGTCATGCAAAACCGCCATGCGTGTGCCATCCGGAGAAAAATCGACGTTTCGGCCCCCAGTGTAGACAGGAGAGGTCTGAAAGGTCGCAATCCGAACCCCGGAAAGGGTGTCGTAGATATCGATGTCCTCCCCGGAAACATCCTCCTTCGTCAACGGATCCAGCGCAGCACGGGGATGCTTTAGGCGAAGGGACTCAATGGCAAAATGGGAACCGTTCGAAATGGGGATAAGTCGCGGATTGTACTGGTCCGGCGCGACCGCGATCTGCCACAGGAGGGAACCTTGAAGGTTGTATCCCTGAGAAGTTTTCTGGTCGCTTTTGGAACACGTCGTCGCCATGAAGACTGTATTGGATATGGCCTGAACCGCCGGCGGGCACAGGGAATGAATGGTCGCGATCTGGTGCTCGGCTCCGTGAAATACCTGCATATTCAGAACCCATTGGTCGTTCGGCGCCGTCAATATTTCGAAAAGCCCGTTGGCAATCACAGGGATCGCACTGGGCAACGGAATTTCGGCGCGGCCGATCATACGCAAGGGATGCAGCTGGATAAAGGTGACATTGGTGCGCTGGGCTGCTGTCTCCTGGTCCAGCACTGAAGGGATGACGGCGTTGTCTTTATCGTCCGCGTGGGGTGGCTCTTTTTCCTGAACAACAATCATGGAGCGATCGGGAGAAAAGCTGACATCCTCTACCGTGCCGCTGGCTCGAATCAATAGTTGCGGATTTAAATCCGCGCCGACGCTTTCCAGTTGGTTGCATCGACGCAGCAGCAGCTTGCCGTCGCCTAACCCCCAAAGAAAATCCATGAAATCGTACAACTCCCAGTCCGCCTGCTTCAGTACGTGCCCCGACGGCAACTGGAAAACGACTGCATGCATCATGCGCTGAACCTCGGAATCAGGGCAGTTGTCGTCGCGCTTCAGCAGGCCCGGAGTATTGAATGCGAACATCAAATGGTCTGCATCGATGAAATGCAGTTCCACCATCGCGTAGTAGTAGAACGCCGGCAGGTCTCCGGGGGGCAGAAAGCCTAGCGGAACGACAGGAATTTTCACCTCAGGATGTATCTGATTCTGGTTCGCATCCGCGGCGGCTAGGGGTTGCGCAGTCTGTCCGTGAAGGCCTGCCGACAGCAAAAGCGTTAACAGCAGGACTATCGCGCACGCCCGATATGCCAGAAATCGAACCGCGCCGACCGGGCTGTCTATTGACTTCGTGATGACGTCAGTTTCTGATGGTAAGGCGCTTATCATCTAAAGAAACACGTTACGCTTTCAGGCGAAAGGAACCAAGAAGCATGGTCACAAAAACGACTCTGAAGTCTACGCTGGTGCTGGCACTGGCCGCGACATTCTCCACATTCTCCTTTCCGGCCAAGGGTCAAAGCCCCAAAACTCCCGCCGCGGCGCGTGCGACCGCAAAGATTTCGCCGATTCCCGGCTTCGATGCATCCATCATGGACACGAAGGCCGACCCATGCGCCGACTTCTATCAGTTTGCCTGCGGCAAGTTCGCCGACAATTATCCGATTCCGGCCGACCTGCCGTTGTATGACCAGTTTGAGAACCTGAATGAATACAATCGACAGCTGCTGCACGGGATACTCGAGCGAGCTTCCAAGCAAACTTCAGGCCGTTCCTCCGACGAACAGAAGATCGGCGACTATTATGCCAGCTGCATGAACACGAAAGCCATCGATGCCGATGACCTGAAGCCGTTGCAGCCGGAGCTGGACAGAATCGATGCGCTGCAAGACAAAAAGGAACTCCCGGCGCTGCTGGCGCACTACCAGAAGATCAGCGTCAACGCCTTCTTCGAACTTGGCTCCATGCAGGATTTTAAAGACGCGACCCAGGAGATTGCCAGCGTCGACCAGGGCGGGCTAGGACTTCCGGAGAAGGATTATTACCTTCGCGAGGATGCGAAGAGCGTGCAGTTGCGTCAGGATTATCAGCAACACATTGCCAATATGCTGCACCTGTATGGCGAGCCCACGGACAAGGCGATGACGGATGCGAAAGCAATTCTGGCGCTGGAAACCTCGATGGCCAAGGCATCCATGGGGATGACCGAACGTCGCGATCCGTACAAGACCTACCACATTGAAACCGTGGCCACCCTTGCCGGAACGGATCCTGGCCTTGACTGGCAAGCGCTGCTGCACGATGCGGGGACACCGCCCGTCCAAACCTTGAACGTTGCCAATCCCGCATATTTCCAGGCGCTCAACGGCATTCTGGAACAGACCGACATGGCGACCATCCGCAATTATCTGCGGGTGCATTTGCTCGATTCATTTGCGTCTCGGCTGCCAACGGCTTTCGATGACGAGAACTTTGACTTCTTCGGCCGCAAACTGGTCGGTGTACCCGCCATGCCCATCCGCTGGAAACGCTGCGTTTCGGCCACCGATGCAGCCCTGGGCGAGGCGCTGGGCAAGGTCTACGTGGACAAGTATTTCGCCGGAGACAGCAAGCAGCAAACGCTGGCTATGGTAAAGACCATTGAAGCAGCGATGCATCAGGACCTGACCACGCTTGCGTGGATGAGCCCGGAAACAAGAAAAAAGGCCACCGAGAAGCTCAACCTCATTACCAATAAGATCGGCTATCCGGATAAATGGCGTGACTATTCGAGCCTGACCATTCGCCCCGACGATGCGCTGGGAAATTCCATTCGGGCCCGGGAATTTGAGGCTGCGCGGCAGCTGAACAAGATCAACAAGCCGGTCGACAAGGGAGAGTGGGAGATGTCGCCGCCGACGGTGAATGCCTACTACGACGACAGCATGAACAACATCAATTTTCCTGCCGGCATCCTACAACCTGCGTTCTACGATCGGTCGTCTCCAGAAGAAGTGAACTATGGTCATATCGGTGCGGTGGAAGGCCATGAACTGACCCACGGATTTGACGACGAGGGCGCAAAGTTCGACGGCAACGGCAACCTGAAAAACTGGTGGACGCCGGAAGACAAGAAACAGTTTGAGGCGCGCACCGCCTGCATTGACAACGAGTACAGCAGTTTTATCGCCGTGGATAATCTGCATGTGAATGGCAAGCTGACGCTGGGCGAGAATACCGCCGACAACGGTGGCATACGCCTGGCATACATGGCCATGGAAGCCTACGCCAACCAGCATCACATCGATCTGACGAAAAAGATGGGTGGATTCACGCCGGAGCAGCAGTTCTTTATCGGGTACGCGCAGAATTGGTGCACCAATGACAGGCCTGCGTTCATCCGCCTGATCGTCCAAAGCGATCCACATTCACCCGACCAACTGCGCGCCAACGGCGTGGTGCGGAACATGCCGGAATTTGCGCACGCCTTCAGTTGCAAGAAAGGTGCGCCCATGGCTCCAGTCGACCGTTGTCGCGTCTGGTAGGAATCGCTTCAATCCGGCAGAAGTCCCCCGCGGAAGCGACCCATCTGGGTGCCCCAGGTCTCGATTCTGAGACCTGGGATCTCTGGCGCCTCCGCAACAATCTTCGGCGATACTTTTTCTCTGTCAAAGTAGAAGCATGGCGCTTGCTCCCATAAGGTTATCCCGCGGCCGTTCACACGCGGCCTTCGGCTATGCTGCCTGTGCGCTGGCCGGCGGCTTGTGGGGAACAGGATTCTTCTTCGGCAAAATCGCTATGCGCGAAATGAGCTCGGCACACATGGTGCTCTACCGGTTTCTTTTCGCCTGCCTCGGGCTCAGCCCCATCCTGTTGCGAGGGCGCCCCGGATTGGATGCGCGCGGCTGGCGCATCCTGCTGATTGCGGCGTTTCTCGGCGTGCCCGTGCAGTTTCTGCTGCAGTTTGCCGGCCTGGCCCGCACCACCGTCTCCCACGCTGCGTTGATGGTCGGTACATTGCCAGTCGTTTTAGCGGTCGGCGCCAGCATTTTTGCGCATGAGCGAATGGACAAGGTGGGATGGATCGCGCTGGCAGTTTCCTCCATCGGCGCAGCCTTCATTGCCTTTGGCCACTCCTCCCCCTCGGCCCGCGGCGACGCCCCAAGCATGATTGGCGATCTGATGATCGTGGTCTCGCTGATGATTTCGCTGGTGTGGATTTTGATGAATCAGCGGCTGCTGCGCGACCACTCACCGCTGATCGTCACCGCCTACGGCCTGATGACAGGAACGGTCATGCTCGCCGTCTGGGTGTTCGCCGTGGATGGGCCGCCACCGGTGCATGTCTCGCTGCAGGCGTGGCTGGCGCTGGCCGCCAGCGGGCTGCTATGCACCGCCAGCACGACGTTGCTGTGGAACTGGAGTCTGACGCGCGTGCCAGCCTCCCGAGCCGGCGTGTTTCTGAACCTGGAGCCGATGATCGGATCGCTGCTAGGCGTCACCCTCTTGGGGGAGCGACTGGGGCCAGCCGCGTGGCTGGGAGGAGCGATGATTCTTGGCGCAGCCATCACCCTGACGTCGCGACACGGCAGCCATGCTGAAGATGAGCACCTGCTGGCTTGAGTTTGCTGAGACTTCACTTCAGCGAGCGGAGAGTGCTCCAGCGGTTCGGTTCGCTTCTCTTGACGGATTGCCAATTTCAGCTAAATCGATGATCAACCGCTCCAGTACCATTTCTTTGTCCGGCGGCGATGAACGAATCTCTACATCGGCGCGTGCGATCCGCTCCAGCATTTGCATTAAATCCCGGCGCGATTTGTAACGGCGCGCCTGCCGAATCAGTTCATCCACAGCGAAAGGTGCCACGCGAAAGCCCGGCCATAATGCCTGCCAGATGCCCCGCGAATCGCGCACATTTTTCTCCAGAATCACCAGCATCTGGCGGAAGGTACGCGCCAGCATGTGCAAATGCCCGATGGCCCCGTCTTCACCGCTCTCGCTTGCGTTGAGAAGCCCGCGCAGCAACAGAAGTGCCCGCGCTGGATCATGCGCGGAAATCGCGTCCGTCAGTTCGTACAAAGACCGCTGCTTCGCGGAAACCACCATCTGTTCCACATCGGCCAGCGTAATTTTCTTTTTCTGATCCACAAACAGCGTTAATTTTTCCAGTTCGGAGGACAGCCGCATCAGATCGCCGTGCAACGCATCGACCAGCTCCCGCGCCGCATCAGGCTCCATCTCCACACCGCGCGATTCAGCGGACAGAATCAGCCAGCGCATGGCATCCTCGTCCCCAGGCTGGCTGAGTTCAACGATGCCGCAGTGGTCGCCGAGGGTTTCACGGATGCGCTCATACCGGTCCTTGTCCTGCATATCCATGCGGCGCACGTCGCTGGGAATGTGCAGATGGTCGGCGACAAACACCAGCAGCGCCTGCGGATTCGGCAGCGTCAGATATTTCTGAATGGCGGCAAATTCTTCCTTCTTCGCGCCTCGCTGGTAGAGCAGGCGCACGTTGCGCACAAAAATAATCTGAAACGGAGCCATCAGCGAGGGTGTACTCACCTGATCAAGCGCGTCGAATACACTCGCCTCGGCAAGATCCACCTCGGAGACGCAGTAGTCGCGGAATTGTGGATCGATCAGCGCCTCGATGATTCCGCGACGCGACTGTTGCTGCAGATACGCTTCGTCGCCAAGCAAGACATACCCAGGCCGGCGCGCATCCGTAGCGACTTCCTGCAGCAGACGCTCCATGGCGAGGAAACCGCCGCCCAGCTTCGAATTGGCTTCGCTGCGTGCCGCCATCGCTAAAAAGACTCCATCAGGTCGCTGACCAAGGATTGCGCAAAATCTCGTGCCATGCGTTGCACCGCCGGCGAATCTTCCTGAATAAAACTCGACAGGTCCGCCGTCTCCTGGTACTGAGTGTGGAAACGGAAATGGTCGTTGCTGTACAGCACTTTTCCAGAGGCATCGGTCAGCACTGCGCTCGCCGTGATGGTAATCAGATAGCTGGAAGATTGGCCGGTCTGCGCGTTATAGGTGAGCGGCGTAACTGTCTCCGTCAAAATTGTGCCGCGAAGGGTGGCGTCGGCGACATGCGGGCGATTGCTCTCGGTCACACGATCCTTGGTCCGGCTGGTCAACTCACGAACCACGGCATCTGTGAATGCAACCTCGGTGTGATAGTTAACCACATTGGTCTGAAAGATGGGAACATCGATGGTACCAATGTCCGGTGGCAGGTGGGTCGCCGAACCCGCAGTGTGATAGCCGCACCCCGTCAGAATCAGCAGCAATGAGGCGGCGAAGATGGTGACTGGACGCATAGAGAGCTGAGAACAACTCTTTTGATTGTACGGTTTCGTCGGACGAGTTGCCGACAGGCGAAGCAGTTCAAGCTTTCGAGGAGACCGCACATGAAGAAAGGAGCAGCTCGCCACGGCGAGCCGCTCCTTCCTCGTTGACAAACACGTTCAATGCGCAAAACCCCGCGACGAAAGTCTATGCCGGCGAGGGTTGCTCACCCGCAAAGCCAGGTGCGCGTCCAGCGTCCGGTTTCAGAACATGCTGCACGTCGCCGCCAGACCCGTCGGGAGGCGTTTCAAGCGGTGGTAAATCTTTCCCCTCGATCAGTAACTTCAATTCCGCCGCATCGAGAGACTCGCGATCCAGCAGGGCCTGGGACATGCGATGCATCAGCGGCTTATTGTTCTCCAGCAGCGAGTGCGCCGACTGGTAGCCGTTGTCCACCAGCATGCGGACTTCCGAGTCGATCTGGCGGGCTGTTTCTTCGCTGAAATCACGATGCTGCGAAATCTCGCGACCCAGGAAAATCTGCTCCTCCTTCTTTCCGAAGGTCAGCGGCCCGAGGCGGCTCATTCCGTACTCGCACACCATCTTGCGGGCCAGTTCCGTTGCCCGCTCAATGTCGTTTCCGGCACCGGTGGTCATCTGATTGAGGAAGATCTCTTCCGCGCAGCGGCCGCCCATCAGGATGGCCAACTGCGTTTCCAGATAATCCTTACTGACCGTATGTTGCTCATCCTCTGGCAACTGCATGGTCAAGCCCAGCGCCATGCCACGAGGAATGATTGTGACCTTGTGCAGCGGATCGGCATGTTCGCGAAGTGCAGCGACGATTGCGTGGCCGGATTCGTGGTAGGCGGTGGTGCGTTTTTCCTCGTCTGTCAGCAGCATCGACCGACGCTCGGCGCCCATCAGGACCTTGTCCTTGGCGGACTCGAAATCGTACATCGTCACCACTTTGCGGTTGGCTCGCGCAGCACTGATGGCCGCTTCATTCACCATGTTCGCCAGGTCCGCGCCGGTGAATCCCGGCGTGCCACGAGCCAGCACGCGAAGATCCGTGTCCTCTGAGAGCGGGACCTTCTTGACGTGTACGCGCAATATCTCTTCCCGTCCCCGCACATCCGGACGGCCCACGATAACGCGGCGATCAAATCGGCCTGGCCGCAGCAATGCAGGATCGAGAACGTCGGGACGATTGGTCGAAGCGAGCAGGATCACGCCGTCGTTCGATTCAAAGCCATCCATCTCAACCAGCAACTGGTTCAGCGTCTGCTCGCGCTCATCGTGACCGCCTCCAAGGCCGGCCCCGCGATGGCGCCCAACGGCGTCGATTTCATCAATAAAGATGATGCAGGGAGCATTCTTTTTTCCCTGCTCAAACAGGTCGCGAACGCGGCTGGCACCGACGCCGACAAACATTTCGACGAAATCCGAGCCAGAGATGGAGAAGAACGGAACATTCGCTTCTCCAGCGACGGCACGCGCCAGCAGCGTTTTCCCAGTGCCCGGAGGGCCGATCAGTAAAACGCCCTTGGGGATGCGTCCGCCCAGCTTCTGGAACTTTGGAGCGTCACGCAAAAACTCGATAATCTCCTTTAGTTCTTCCTTCGCTTCTTCTACGCCGGCGACATCCTTGAATGTCACTTTCTTCTGCTGCATGGACAGCAATCGGGCCTTGCTTTTTCCGAACGACATGGCCTTGTTGCCGCCCGTCTGCATTTGCCGCAGCATAAAGAACCACAGCGCGCCTAGCAGAAGAATCGGCGACAGCTGCAGCAGGATATTGAACCACGCGCTGCCCTGCGAATCCTTAATGGTGACGCTGACCTGATGGTCTTCCAGCACCTTGTACATGTCGGGATAATTCGACGGCACGATCGTGTGGAAATTTTCTTTGCCGGTGCGATAGTGGCCGTGGACCTCAGTCCCCACAACTGTCACATCGGCGATCTGACCTTGCTGGGCATCCGACATAAATTTGGAAAATGGGACTTCCTGGTCCTTGCCCATTCCCACGCCGCTTTGGACAACGTGCCACAGCACGATGAGACACGTTGCAATCAGCACCCAGAAAACTACTGTTTTCACCGTTGAATTCACGAACTACCCTCGTTTCGTACGCTGCATGACGGCAAGTAACCAGCGACGGAAAGCAACCGGAAAAATCGACCGTCCGATGGCGCACCTTGCCTAATCTTTAGACGCTGCAATCGGCCTGTAGGTCGCAGAATTCAAGCCGTTTTGTCACAACGTACAACGATATTACCCGACTTCGGAGAAGGTCGCATAGCCAAAAGACCCTCACCTAAATCTTACTCCAAGCTGCGGGCACGGCGAAGAATCGAAGAAACCGCAGGGGTTACCTCTCGAGCGGGATTTCAGAGATGATGGGAGCAGGCGGTGAGCTTCCCGGAGTGGTGCCCGTCCGCTCGTCCAGATTTGGGACATTTGCCAGGATGACCCCCCGCATCCAGATGATTTTTCCCCGCCAGGTGACGACGGGCCACGCTGCCCGATCCTCCGCCGAAATCCGCATTCGGCTCAGAATTTCCTTCACTTTTTTCGGCCCGCGCGAATGTTGCAATTCCACCCGATCGCCGGGCTTCCACACACGAATGTGCGCGCACGGCAAATGCACGGCCGCGTCCGGCGAAGAGATTTCCTGAGGCCAGTTTGCCGAAAATCTGGCATGAAATTCCGGTGCGTCTACGGCTCCCGGAACCGGCAGCTCATAGCTGTAAGCCTCGGAAGAACCCCTTGCGGAGGAACGGCCGAATCGCAATTCACGCGCTGAACGTTCGACAGAGACGCCGCCTGACAATTCCAACCGCATGCGTTTCGCGGGGGCATGCGCCGTTGGCATCGCCAGGGTGAGCAGGCGCTCCGTCGCATCAAAGTCCAACGTCGCGCCCGCCCTTTCGGCTGCAGCGCGCAGGACTCGTCGCAGCAGGGCCGGATCTATTTCACGCAGACGGGCAATTTCAATCGCCAATTCGGAAGAACCGTTTGATGTCGAAACGCTACGACCTCCGCCTCGCGTCGGCTTGCCAGGAAGCAGTAACAGCGGCAGCAGGCGGTCGAGTTCAGCCTGCCAATGCTGTTCTTCGGCGCGTGCGTTGTCGGCCATGTGGGCAAGGATGGAGTCGATCTGCGGGTTGAATTCGCGCAGTTTCGGCAACAATTCATGGCGAATGCGATTCCGCGTGTGCGCGAGAGAATCGTTGGATGCATCCTGCCGCCACGGCTGGCCCATTGCCCGCAAATAGCCTTCAATCTGCTTCCGCTGGACCGCAAGGAAGGGTCGCACGCAGCTTTGACTTTTCACATGGCCATTTTGATCCGCCCTGCCTGTGGCTCCCTCCATTCGCAGTTCAGGATGGATGCCGCTGAGGCCCTCCGTCCAGGCACCTCGCAGCAGTTTCATCAGCACCGTCTCCGCCTGGTCGTCGAGAGTATGCGCGGTCGCCACTTTGTCTGCTTTGCCGGATGCCAAAACATCGCGAAACACCTGGTAGCGCAGGGCGCGCGCCGCCGTCTCCACCGACTCTTTATGCTCGGCCATCCGCTGCGGGGTGTCGACGCGCACCACCTCACACGGTAGATTGAATTGTTCCGCCAAGGCGCGAACAAACGCAGCATCGTCGACAGAAGCCTGTCCACGCAGTCCGTGCTCGACATGCAGGACACTCAGCACAATCCCCAGCTCGTCCCGCCGGGCCAGGAGTGTACGCAGCAGGGCTGTCGAGTCGGCGCCACCGGAAACAGCCACGCAGACGCGGTCGCCGGGAGCAAACAGGGCCGTCTCCAAGGGAAGAACAGGAGCCGCTTCTTCTCGCGGGGCGTCGAAGCGCGATTTTGGCTTTTTCGGCATGAATTCGCCGGTGGATCGATCCTGCGCCACCGTCCTTTGTATGGTATCGCTGCCAGGATGGAGCGCGCTGCCCGCAAAGAATGACTGTCGCCC